>ERZ1739169.27-NODE-27-length-64140-cov-15.348537_pt1 | contig 64140 bp, 58 predicted proteins | sample MGYA00581756_ERZ1739169 | MGnify/ENA primary metagenome ERZ1739169 (study PRJEB40789, sample SAMEA7425667) | Salamandra salamandra | biome: salamander skin | place: Germany | collected 2020-03 | study: cvxcv | reverse complement strand
TTCAACGCCGGCCGCTTCGACAGCGGCGCCCGCCTGGCCGGCCTGGCCGCCTGCGAGGCGCTGCGCGCCGTGGCCGGCCCGGGCGCCGAGGGCCTCTGCATGAAATGGCCCAACGACGTGCAATGGCACGACGCCAAGCTGGCCGGCGTGCTGGTCGAAACCACCCGCAACCCGGGCGGCCGCGAGACCGGCTACACCGTCGTCATCGGCATGGGCGTCAATCTGGTCGATGCCGGCGCGCTGTCGCAGGCGCTGGGCCGCCAGGTCGCCGACTGGGCCTGTGTCACCGAACACGCGCCGGGCCATGCCGCCACCGCCGCGGACCTGGTCTGCGCCGCGGCGACCGCCTGGCACGAGGCCGTGCGGTCGCTGGAGCGCGAAGGTTTCGCCGCCTTTTCCGGGCGCTTCGACCAGGTCGACGCGCTGGCCGGCCGCCCGGTCAACGTGCTGGACAAAGGCGACGTGGTCCTCAGCGGCACCGCCTGCGGCGTCGACGGCCAGGGCCGCCTGCTGGTGCAAACGCCCCAGGGCGCCATGCCGATCTCGGTCGGTGAAATCTCGATTCGACGCCAAGCATGATCATCCTCATCGACTCCGGCAACAGCCGCCTCAAAGTGGGCTGGCTGGACCCCAGCAGCCCGGACATGCCGCGCGAGCCGGCCGCCGTCGCCTTCGACGGCCTGGACCTGGACGCCCTGGACCGCTGGCTCGCCGCCCTGCCGCAACGGCCATCGCGCGCGCTGGGCGTGAACGTGGCCGGCGCCGAGCGCGGCGCCGCGATCTCGGCCATCCTGCAGCGCCATGGCTGCGCGGTGACCTGGGCCACCTCGCAGGCCACCTCCCTGGGGCTGGTCAACCACTACAAGACGCCGTCGCAGCTGGGCGCGGACCGCTGGGCCTCGCTGCTGGGCGTGCTGTCGCGCCTGCCCGGCGCCCATCCGCCCTTCCTGCTGGCCAGCTTCGGCACCGCCACCACCATCGACACCGTGGGACCGGACAACGTCTTCGCCGGCGGCCTGATCCTGCCGGGCCCGGCGATGATGCGCAACGCGCTGGCCCACGGCACGGCCAACCTGCCGATCGCGGACGGCCAGGTGGTGCCCTACCCCACCGACACGCACGAGGCCATCGCCTCCGGCATCGCCGCCGCGCAGGCCGGCGCGGTGGTGCGCCAGTGGCTCGCCGGCCGCCAGCGCTACGGGCAGACGCCGCAAATCTTCGCCGCCGGCGGCGGCTGGCCCGAGGTGCACTCGGAAATCGAACGCCTGCTGGCCGATGCCGGCGGCGCATTCGGCGCCGCGCCGGTGCCGATCTACCTGAACCACCCGGTCCTGGACGGGCTGGCCGCCGTTGCGCGCGCCAACCTGGCAGCGAACGCCTGACGGGGCCGCGGCATGCGAGTGCTCTTCATCCTGATCCTGCTGGCCAACCTGGGCGTCTACGCGCTCGGCCAGGGTTGGCTGGGCGTGCGCCCGGAAGACGAGGGGCGCGATCCGCGCCGTTTCAGCCAGGAACTGAACCCCGGCGCGGTCACGCTGGTGCCGCGCAAGCCTGCCTGACGGCCTGACAGGCCGCCAGCCTCAGCGCAGCCAGGGCGCCAGCGCTTCCATCGTCCGCGCCGTGGCGCCGGCATGGCTGGCGAACCAGGCGCGCGCCGCGTCGCCGGCCGCCTGCCTGGCGGCGGGATCCGCCACCAGCGCCAGCGCGGCCGTCACGGCCTGCTCCGGATCCGGCTGGCGCTGCGCCGCGCCGGCCTCGATGGCATCGCTGGCGGCCTGCTGGAAGTTGAACGTGTGCGGCCCGACGATGACCGGCACCCCGGCGGCGCAGGCCTCGATCAGGTTCTGGCCGCCCAGCGGCGCGAAACTCCCCGCCACCACCGCCACGTCCGCGGCGGCGTAATAGAACGCCATTTCACCCAGGGTATCGCCCAACAGCACTGCCGTCTCCGGGCCGGGTTCCTGTCCCGATGACCGTCGCACGTGGGCCAGGCCGGCCTGCGCCAGCAGCGCGGCGGCCTCGTCGAAACGCTGTGGATGGCGCGGAATCAGCAGGAACAGCGGCCCGCCGGGCGTGGCGTGGCGCTTGAGGGCGTCGATGAACGGCGCATCCTCGCCCTCGCGCGTGCTCGCCACGGCGATCACCGGACGACCCAGTCGGGCGCGCCAGGCCTGTCCCGCCTCGACCTGGGCCGCGGGCAGTGACAGATCGAACTTCAGATTGCCGGACACGGAGGGACGCGGCGCGCCGGCCCGGGCCAGCCGCCCGGCATCCGGCGCCGTCTGCGCCAGCACCAGGTCCAGCCCCGCCAGCGCCTCGCGCATCACCCCGCCCATGCGGCCAGCCTGCCGCAGCGACGATTCCGAGAACCGCGCGCTCACCAGCGCCATCGGCAGCTTCGCGCGCCGCGCCGCGGCCAGCAGGTTGGGCCAGATCTCACGCTCGATCAGGATGCCGCAGCGCGGGGCCGCGGCCGCCAGGAAGCGCCGCGTGGCGCCGGGAAAATCGTAGGGCAGCCAGGCCTGGCGCAATTGGCCGCGGGCGATGGCGTCCGCGAACAGGCGCGCGCCCTCGGCCCGGCCGGTGGCGGTGATGTGAGTCAGCAGCACCGGCAGGCCGCGATCCAGCAGGGCCTGCAGCAGCGGCTGCGCGGCGCGGGTCTCGCCCAGGCTGACGGCGTGGACCCAGACCGGGGCTTGCGCGGTTTCGGCGGCCGCTGTCGCGCCACCGGCCTCGGCCCGACCTGGCGCGGCCCGGCCTGACGCGGCCCGGCCTAGCGCGGCCCGGCCAAACCGCTCCGGCGAGAAGATCTGCCATTCGCCGCCGGCACGCTTGGCGCGGCGGGCCATCCACAGCCAGATCAGGGGGGCCAGCGCCCGCAACCCCAGGGTGTAGACGGCGCGATTCATATCACTGTGCCGCCAGCGCCTGCTCCAACGAAGCCATCACGGCCTCGCGTGAAGGCGAAGCGCCGCGATCGCCGAGGCTGGCCGTATAGTTGGAGCCAACCAACGGGGTACGAACAGGCGTGGACGCACGATAGATACCTATGGTCGGTCGGCCAAGGGCGGCCGAGAGGTGGGTCAACCCGCTGTCCAGGCCTACCATCAAGCGCGCTCCCGCCAACAGGCGAGCAACGGAGGTCAGATCCATACGTGGCATGACCTCGGTACCGTCCATGCCAGCGACCAGCAATCTGGCACGCTCGGCTTCCTGTTCGTTGCCGGCCAACAATTTCAACGTACAACCGGCATCACGCAACCGCCGGAATACCGCCCGCCAGTCTTCTTCCGGCCATAGTTTATCGTCGCGGCTGGCCGACGGCATGATCACTGCGTAGCCACGATCATTGTCCAGATGGTGTAGTCGTGGCAAATCAGTGGCATTCAGGCCTTCGCTGCCAACTACGTGGGCGAGATCGGTGGGCTGTCCCGCCTGGCGTGCAAAAGACTGCAACCCGAAATCCGGCAGGCCGCCGTGTTGATACCCGAAGGTCAATGCCGCCAGCTTGCGTTGCCGAATGACCGCAGGCTGCCAGAACTCCACCCGGTGCCGCACGTTGTAAAACAAGGAAGCCAACGGCTCCCGGGCGGATCGCCAGTCCAAGCCGTGGCGCACACCGCGCGCCTGGCGTACCAGCCAGGCCGACTTCAGCAGGGCCTGCATATCCAGAACAATGTCGTACTGCTTGGCGCGCAACCGATCCCGCAACGCCCTGCGCTCGGACCGCACCTGCCCTGACCACCAAGCCTTGCGCCAACGGCGATGAGCAACCTTGATGACCTCTTTCACCGCCGGATGCCACAGCGGAATCTCGGCAAACGCCTCTTCGACGATCCAATCTATCTCGGCGTCGGGAACATGCCTCGCAATATCGGAAATTGCTGGCAGCATATGGACGAGATCGCCCAATGACGAGGTACGAACGAGAAGAATGCGTGTTGGCATCGATAAGAGCTAAAGAGATCCGGGCTGGCCCCCCCCGGGAAACTGGCCTGGCGCCGATCAATCCGAAGACGAACCAAAAGCGTAATCTCGGAATTTACAACAAACCCGTGATGCGGCATCGGCGCAACCCTGTCGGGCGGTGTAATACCCCCCAGGCCACGGTATCAATGCACGCGAACGTCCCCTTCCGCGCCACGCTCCAGATGTATCCAATCGACAATACCGCCATTCGGCCGGTAACCCGACACCAGCGCCAGCAGGAATGCACGCACCGCAGGAATGTCGTTCACTCTCAAGGCGCACTGCAGTTCCTCGAGCTTGCCCTGCAACACGTGCCAGGGCAGACAATCTTCATGAGCCTTCATGATGCGCGAATGCTGGGTCGGCTCGGGATTATCTCCGATCAGCAATTCCTCATAGAGTTTTTCACCTGGCCGCAGCCCGGTGACTTCAAGCGCGATATCGCCATCAGGCTCCTGCGCCGTCCTGATGGTCAAGCCGGACAGTTCCACCATCCGTCGTGCCAGATCGACAATCTTCACTGGCTCGCCCATGTCCAGTACGAAAACGTCGCCGCCATTGGCCATGGCGCCGGCCTGGATCACCAGTTGCGCGGCCTCGGGAATGGTCATGAAATAGCGCGTGATTTCGGGATGCGTCAATGTAACCGGGCCGCCCGCCTTGATCTGCTGACGAAACTTGGGAACCACTGAGCCTGAAGAGCCCAGTACATTGCCAAAACGTACCATCGAGAACTTGGTCGACGTATCTTCCGCCGCCAGCGCCTGCAGCACCATTTCCGCCAGCCGTTTGGTCGCTCCCATGACGTTGGTGGGACGCACCGCCTTGTCGGTACTGATCAGAACAAAGTCAGCGACTTTCTGGGTGATTGCGGCTTTGGCGACGATCAGCGTTCCCAGTACATTGTTGCGTACCCCCTCGGCAGGATTGTGCTCCACCAGTGGCACATGCTTGTATGCTGCGGTGTGATAGACCGTATCCGGCCGCCAGGCCGCCATGATTTCGCCCAAGCGGATCTCGTCACGCACCGAAGCCAGCAACGGCACCAGCCTGAATGTCGGACCGCCGGTATCTGCCAGCAAGGCGGTCAGTTCCTGGTGCAACTCATACAACGCGTATTCGTTCTGTTCCACGAGCAATAGCGCAGACGGCGCAAGATTCACGATCTGGCGACACAATTCACTACCAATCGACCCCCCCGCGCCTGTCACCAGGACCGTCTTGCCCGCGATATTCCGGGCGAGCAGCTCAGGATGAGGCTCCACCGGCTCCCGACCTAGTAGATCGTCGATATCCAGTTCCCGTACGTCAGCAATGCTGACCCGCCCCTGGGCCAGATCGGTCACGCTCGGCAACGTACGCACCGAAACCTTGGCCGGCAGTACGCGTTGCAGAATTTCGTTGCGGCGATGCCGTCCCGCGGAAGGCAGCGCCAACAGAACATCATCGACTTCCAGTGACGCGACCAGCATGGGCAGATCGGTCGGCGAATAGACAGCCAGGCCATTCAAGATCCGGCCATGAAGACGTTCGTCATCGTCCAGGAAACCCACCACCCGCATTTCAGGACCATTGGCCATGGCGGCTGCGAGCTGGCGGCCGGCCGAACCCGCGCCGTAGATAAGCGCCTTGCGCAGAGCATTGCGTTGCAGCTGGCCACGGTACAGCCCCCCCAGCCAATATCGTGCGATAACCCGAGAACTACCCACGGTCAGCAGCAGCAGGATCGGCTGAATCAGACCGACGGTGCGGGGGATGCCATTCACGCCGACTGCGGTGAAAATGGCGGAGTACACCAACCCATAGATCACGATGGCTTTGAGCACCGCGATCATCGCCGGCAACCCCGAATACCGGAAAATGGCGCGGTAAAGGCCGGAGACGATGAAAATGGGCAAGGCGATAGCCATCGATGCAACCGCGGCCCAGAGCGGCCGCCCGGACAGCAATACCCAATCATCGAGGCGGAGATAGAACGCTAGCCACGTGGTAAGCACACAGAGGCTGGCATCAACCGACAGGGCGAGCAATCGCTTGGCCGTACGCGGCATACCAAGCATGGGTTTGGCCAAGCTAGTCAACATCTCTTGTCCCTATCCTGCTTAGTGTGAGACGCCATCTTGCCGAAGCACCCTGGCGGCCGTCATCCAGATGATTTTCAAATCGAACCAGGCTGACTTCCGGCGCAGATACTCCGCATCCAGTTTGACCTTCTCAGGGATAGGAAGCTCATCGCGCCCGTTAACCTGGGCCCAACCGGTCAAGCCTGGCAACAATTCGTGCACGCCGTACTCGGTGCGCAATTGGATCAGATCCTCCTGGTTGAACAATGCGGGACGTGGCCCGACAAAACTCATTTCTCCGGCTAGGATGCTCCACAATTGAGGCAACTCGTCCAGACTGCTGCGCCGCAAGAATGAGCCGATCGGTGTCAATAGTGTCTTCGGGTCCGGCAACAAATGCGTCGCCACAGTCGGTGCGCCCACCCGCATGGTACGGAATTTCGGCATGCGAAAGATCCGATTACCGCGACCGACCCTGTCAGACCAATACAGAGCGGGCCCCGGCGATGTCAATCGAACGGCGAGAAAAACCACCAGAGCCGGCAGCACGAGCAACAGCGACAGCAACACGGCAAAGCAGAAGTCGAATAGGCGTTTCACGGGGAATTGGCGAAGTTATTATTTACTAACGGCATCAAGCAGTTCGAATGGCAGGATGGCGGGCTGATAGCCCAGGATCTTTCGAGCCTGCGAATCGTCTACCTGCAACCATCCTGACAACTGTTCATACGAGCCTCCCTGGCCTGCCGCCCTGGCCACGGCGCGCAATAGCGACTGTGGTGCTGGAAACAGGCGCGCCGGACGGTGCAGCGCTTGCGCCACGCGTCTCAACAGATCCGGCGTGGAGTAGTCCTGCGCATCCCGTACATGAAACACATGACCCGCAGCTTGCGGCTTAGTGATGCATGCGCACAATACGGCAGATAGGTTATCCACATGAATCAGGCTGCGCTGATTCGAAATGTTGCTTAGTGGCAACGGAATGCCGGCATTCACCCAACGAGCCAGGCGAGCCATGTTGCCCGGCGCGCCCTGGCCGTAAACCAGCGGCGGACGCACCACTACGAGTTCGGCGCCATGACGCTGCGCGATATCTGCCAACTCGCCCTCGGCCTTGAGCTTCGACCTGCCGTACGGTGTCGTGGGCTGACAGGGGCTGCCCTCGTGTAATGGCTCACCCGGAACGCTATAGGTCGCCACCGCGCCAATGGAGCTGACGAACACGAACCGACGAACCCCTGCCTCGAACGCGGCTTGTGCCAGGCGACGTGTCCAATCGACATTCACGCTTTCGAACTGGGCTTCATGATCCGCCGGCGCTTTACCAAGAACGTGAGCCCGCCCGGCCAAGTGACAGACCACATCCACGCCAACCATTGCCCGTGCCAGCGCGGCATCGTCCGCCATGTCAGGGATGTTGCAAACCTCGACACGTGGATCAGTCACGGCCCTGCGGGTCAACAATCGCAGCGGTATCCCGCTTTCGTACAGATCGCGTACCACCCGCCGACCCACGAAGCCGGTCCCACCCGTAACCAGTATCCTGCTCGTATCCATGGCGACTCAGAATTGACGGTATTTCAGCAAACCCCTCAGCGCATATTGGCTGAAATGCCAGACCGATGCCACCACACCGAGTTTTTCAAGGTCCCGGTAGGCTCGCCAGACATGCATTGCCGAACGCCGCTTGTTGCGTGACACCGATTGGCTCATGACGCGATAGCGCATCAGATCCTCGTCCAAGCCGTGGGCGAGACGCCCAGGCTTCAGTATCTGCAGCCAGCAATCGAAGTCGTCATAGTAGGTTTTCCTCATGCGCACATCACCCAGCTCGACACGGTCAAGCAAGACCGTCGAAGTCGCAATCGCTGTGTTGCCCAGCAATGAGCGGTAAGACAGCGTGCGAGGCACATGAACCTGCTTACCGGTCTGAGCGCCGTCAGCTGAAATGCGGCGGAAGCCGGTATAGGTCAACACCGAACCATTCGCCTTGGCGTGCGCCAACGTGCGCTCCAGCTTTTCGGGTAGCCAGAGATCATCGCTGTCGAGAAAAGCAATCCAACCGCCTGTTGCCTGGGCCAGCGCCGCATTTCGCGCCATAGCTGGCCCGCCATTGGCGGGCATGGACACCAGCTTAATTCGTGAGTCTCTTTTCTCCCATTCCCGGATGACGTCCCGCGTATTATCGGGCGAACAGTCCTCCGCGATCAGCAATTCCCAATCCGTATATGTCTGGGCCAATACAGATTCGATCGTCTCTCCGATGATCAACGCCGCCTTGTAGGCTGGCGTAATGATGGAGACCCGGTTGGCATTCACGATAGGCATGGATTCAAACCGCCCCGCCCGCTTCGGCCACCAGCAGCTTGTCGAAGTATTCGATCGTCTTGACTAGGCCCGATTCCAGTTCGACCGTAGGCGTCCAGCCCAATTTTTCACGCGCTAGCGAGATATCCGGCTGGGGCTGTTGCGGATCGTCCTGCGGCAATGGTCTGAACACCAATTTGGAAGCGGAACCGGTCAATTCCAGTACCTTTTCGGCCAATTGGCGAATGGTGAATTCGCCCGGATTCCCAAGATTGACGGGGCCCGTCAACGTGTCAGGCGAGTTCATCAAACTGATGAAACCTTCCACCAGATCGTCAACATAGCAGAAGCTGCGTGTCTGCTGGCCCTCGCCATAGATTGTGATGTCCTGGCCTTTCAACGCCTGCACGATGAAGTTGCTAACCACCCGACCATCGTTCGGGTGCATCCGGGGACCATACGTGTTGAAAATCCGCGCCACCTTGATATCGAGCGCATGCTGACGGTGATAATCGAAGAATAGCGTCTCCGCGCAACGCTTTCCTTCGTCGTAGCACGAGCGAATTCCGATGGGATTGACCCTACCCCAATAGCTCTCACTCTGCGGGTGGACTTCCGGATCACCATAGACTTCGCTAGTCGATGCTTGGAAGATCTTCGCCTTGAGACGTTTGGCCAGACCCAGCATATTAATGGCACCATGCACGCTGGTCTTCAGCGTCTGGACCGGATCGAACTGGTAATGCACCGGCGAAGCGGGGCATGCCAGATTGTAGATTTCATCCACCTCCACGTAGAGAGGAATCGTCACGTCGTGGCGCAGCAATTCGAAATACGGATTGGCGAACAAATGAACGATATTCTGCTTCGAACCCGTGAAGAAATTGTCGACGCACAACACCTCGTTGCCCTGCGCCAGGAGACGCTCACATAGGTGTGACCCGAGAAACCCAGAACCACCAGTAACCAATATTTTTTTCACATCAGCTCCACATATTCAATGACCTGACAGCTCGTTGCCAGATCGTACCGGCCACGTCGTCAACCCGCCGCCGCGCCGAGACAGTGCATACCAAAGCGCTACAAAGACGCCGAAGCGCCACACACCCAGTCCGTTATAGATGTAATTGTCGATACCCGAAACCAACACCACCATCACGATATACACCACGAATCCTGATACGTGGCCGTTCTTCCTCCCGCTCAACAGGTAGATGACAAGCAACAGAATCAGGATCAGAGTTCCAATAAATCCGAAATCCAGCAACAGCGACGCGTACAGCGTCTGATACGTTCCCGCGCGAGGATTTATCTGCAAGATCGCATCCTGAATCGCCTGACGATCGCACGCCAACAGCAGACAAACCTGATCTTCAAAATACAACCCCGATCCGAAGATACCGATCGCGCCATGCTCCAGTACGACACCGAACTCAGCCATCGAGTGCGTGACGTACTGCACCAGGTAAATCAAGGGCATCAGCACTGGAAACACCTCGTTCGTCGACGACACCACGTCCGATGGAATCGGCATGTTGTCGAAAATCCAGGAATACCGGATGGTCGCCACCCAATCCCAGCCCACGGTCAGCACGTCGGCGGAACGACCACGAGTCTGGTAGTCGACCAGCACCACCATGAAGATCGCCAGAGCCACCAGGCAGCAGATCGACCTGACTCGGAAGAATCTCACCCGGAGCATCAGAAGGTGAAACAGCAATACGAAAAATGGCGCGTTGCGAGTACCTAGGATGATGAAGTCCACCGAGATGACAGCAAACATCAACACCGCATATCCGTAGTATTTTCTCCTGGGTATATCGATGAATGCGAGCAGGATGCACAGCGGATAAAAAAGGATCGAAAATGCGGAATACCATCCACCGCCGCCGACCGACGTGTCCAGCCGAGTCAGGTACAACCCTTTTTCAAGGAAAACAAAAATGTAAGGCAACCGGCTACATACAAACGTGATAACGAAAGTGCTCAGGAACAGCCACTTGAAGACCCGCTGATTAAATGCGGGCCACTCCATGCTCTGACTCATTCTCAAATAGCTGAGCAACAGCAGAATCATGCCCAGCGTCACCGTTCCTTCCAGAACCAACAGGCTGCGGATATCGAATTCGGCAACAAAGGTAATGTGCAGCAGCTGGATGATCCCCATAAGCGCGTACAGAATCGACGCGCGCATGACGAACACCCTCGGAGAGATGCTCTGCATGTTCACATTCATGCGCATGAGTCCCACACGCCAGCAGGCATCGTCGCGCTCATGTGAGTGATTCCGCTTGCAAAGCCTGCCGCTTTCTGAATCTGATTATGCAGCACAACAACACCGCGCTCCCGATCGTGAATGTCAACGCCAAGCCATAGGCAGCCCCCGCCGCTCCCCACCTGGACACGAAAATATACAGGCATACGAAGTTGAATATGACCATACCGGCATTTATATACGCAATTGCCACCGTCTTCCGCATGAAAATCAAGACCGCGGAAATCATATTGAACATACCGGTGCAAGCCGTCGCGAGCAGACAGGGAAACAGGAACACTTGTGCCGGGGCAAAATCTTTGGACGTCAAATAGGGCATCATGAATCCGAGGATCCCGGGCAGGATGAGGACCAGCACGCACATGCCAGCAAATATCCCCAACAGGCGCAGGCCAATTCGCCTAATTGCCCTGCCATCAATCGGGCCCAGGCTAGTGAAAACCCATGATTCCCAGGCCGGCAACACCGCGCTGAACACCAGACCCGCAGCTGCAGCCAGTTGCAGTGCCACGCTGTACAGGCCCAGCTCATGAGCGCCGCTGAACTCCGCGATGAACATGCGATCGGAAACCATGAATACATAGCTCATCAAGCCACTGGGTAGCAACGGCAGACTGAACCGCAGCATTTTCTTCATCAACGCCGGGTCGAACGACCAGCGCAATTGGTATTGCTTCCGCAGGTAGTAAATAGCCACGGGGAACGCAACCATCGCTGCAATCCATTCGCCCCACGCCCGGGCGCGCCAATCTGCGCCCACTGCAAAGATAAACAATATCGCCAGCCCATAAGACAGGATATTGGAAGTCAACGCCCAGATGCCGAACGGCAGAGCCCGATTGGTGATCTGCCACAAGTGGTGCAGCACCATACTGTTGAACCGAAAATACACCAGCAACACGATCAGGAACAGCCAATGCCAGGGAATGCCATAGAACCTGTCAAAGAATGGCCAAAGCAGCAGAACCACCAGCGCATACGGCACCATCATGAAGGTCGAGAACACCGTCGCACTGCTCACGTAGGGCGAGAACTTCTGCGGTGCCTCGACGTATTCACGCTTCAAGGCCATGTTCAGTTCGAGCCGAAATGCATTGCCCGCGAACATGCTGACGATGGTGAAGATCGTGAACAGCCCGTAATCTTCCGGCGTCAGGTAGCGAGTAAGGATCGGCAACGCCATGATCGGCACGACTGCCGACAGGACATTGAACACCAGATAGATCGATACGCTTCTGAAATTCACGCGTTTGCCTTCAGGACCTTATCTGGCTTGGCTAGACCGATGTAAGCGGTCAGGAAGCGTTCAAACTCGGCGCTGTAGCTGCCGTTGTCCGGCACATGGATGTACTCGTCGAGAAACTCCCGGACGTAGGTAGCCGGAATCGGCGGCGTCTGGCCACGTACGCTGGCCTCGATCATCGCCAACAGCTCAGCCGGCGAGCGCGCGAACCCCACGACCCGGGAGATGACTTCCCGGTCAGCCGGATACATGACCTCGTCGCCACGGTCCATGCATTCACCCCAAGCGGGGATTACCGAACTCGCACGCGCCATCACCGCTTCCACCAGTGACAGCGAGTTGTAGTTGATCACCAGGCGTGACTTGGGAAGTACGTCGAAGAGATTCAGCTCGTGACCGCAGCGCACCCCCCCCAGCCCCATCTCAGTCATGATCCTGCGCACCGCCACCGAATCATTGACATCTTTCGTCTTGACCAGAAAATCCAGGCCGCCCCGGCCATATAGGACGGCTGCCTCGCAAAACAGCTTCAACACTTCCTTGAAGGTCTGGTCGGCATAATAGCCTTCGGTGAAGGTCAGCAGCGTGACCAAGGGCCGCTCGGCCACCGGCAGCGACGTGTCCACATCCTGCCACGCGTCATAGCGGGGAAGGCCTGTGATGGTGATCTGGTCGGGCCGACAGACCGTGCCAACAGCCAACGTGACATCACGGGTGGACTTTCCTGCTACGGCCATGGCGGTCCCCTCGAAGCGGTACCCGGATTCGCGATACCAGCGAATCACCTCGGCGCATACCTTGGGTACGACAGGATGCTCGCGCGAAAGCACCAGAAACGGAATGGATAATTCCTTGGCGACCTGCTTGAACCCGTTGTCCTGCCAATAGTCGAAGTTGGCGGACAGGATCGCATCCACCCGCTGTTTACGACCGACAAGACGGACCAGATGACGCGCATAGGCAGTGCTCTGCCGCAATGCCCGTGGATTGTCGGCCATCTGGCGCTGGTAGAACGTCTGGATCTGCATGGCAGTTGGCGTCCATGCCATCTGGAATCGGGTGAACCCCCCCATCACCATTGGATAGTTGAAGGACGAACGTTTGCGCAATTCCACCACGTCCTTCACGAACGACTCACGAGACAGACAAAGGACAGTCCGCTCCCGCGTCATCGCCCCCCAATCAATACTCAAGTAGCTCAGGTAGGCTGCCACTCTCGGGCCGCCCAGCCGCACCATCGTCGACGAAAGCCAAGGCCAAATGCGAGCAAGGGCGCCATAACGCAAGGAGTGCAGGACTCTCTTCATCTTCGTCTTCAACGATCGCCACGCGGGAACGCGTCGCGAATAATGTCTATCGGGCGGAACATCCAACGGCGATGAACCAGGCGTGGGACTGCCGGTAGTTGCTCAACGCCGTCTCCCAATGCATTGAGTTCCTCCCACTCGCGCCGCGAAACCATCGCCAGCACCTCATCTTCGCCGCTTTCATTGTCCGCATGGGTGGCATCATCGGCGGAAAGAGCGCCACGACGGAACGTGTCGACCAACCGGCCGGCATCCGCACCCTCCCGATATTCGTAGCGGGTGGCGGTGATACTGCGTACATAATCCACGTACTGAGGTGCGCGATAGATCATCGTGTAGGCAAAGCGCAAAGTCAGGCGGGCAATATGGGCGCGCTCGCTGAAATTCGACGCCGGCAGCAGGCTCATGGCCTGCAGCGCAGCAGGCGACATTGCATCACTTTGGAAGCCCGCCTGCTGATAGATCGATGGCCCCATCGCAATGACCTGCTTGCCCAACATGCCCGCTTCCAGCGCGGCGGAGCCCCCCGCGACCACGATGGCATCGCTGCGCTCGATCAGACCCAGAGTACTGGCCGTGTCCGTGCTGGCGATACAGTGCACGCCCCTACGGTTTGCCCAATCCGTGTAGTAACGCTCCGCTTTGCTGCCATCCGCCGTGCCAATCCTTTCACCCCAGTTCGGATGGCAGCGCAACACCAGCTCAGAGGGCTGCAGATCGAACCGGTCAATCAGGGCATCATAGGCAGCCGTCTGCTCTGACCATTTCGACACCCAATCCGGGTGCCCCCAAAATTCGTTGTAGCTGCCCGGCACCAACAGAATGCGGCGGGCCGATTCGGCTTGCGGCCATTCCACGGTCCGAGCCGCAACGTTATAGGCACGCCACTCCTTGTCATTGCGGCGCAAGAATCGCGCAGCCACATGACGCACGGCGCGCAGGGCCTGATTGCGTGTGAGTGGACGATCGCGCCATTGCGCCATCATTTTTCCCAAAGTCCTCAGGCCCAAGCAGTTCTCGTTCGGCAGAAGCTGCAAGCCGTCGCCAAACCAGGTCCGCTCGAGACTGACAAAGGGAATGCCGGCGCTACGCGCCGCCTCGAGGACAGCACGAGTCGCATCCATGCGCCCGTTAAACAAGCAGACGGCCTCGAGCCGCTCCCGCTCGATCCAGCGCAGTGCAGCAGAATAGGCTTTCTGCGTGCCGTCCTCCAGACTGCGAGCGATCGCACGGAATTCCGGGCTCTGGAAATCCGCCTTCGATTCAAAACGGCCCAGCGTGCTGGCGCTGGAAAGCGCGCCATGATGAGCGTCCTCGGAAAACGGCACGCCGCTGTCCGCAAATGACCCGATAGAACAGACATGCTGGCCAGCAAACGAACGGATATTGCCGGCCCGGCATCGCAGACAATGCATCAGCGCGCTGCGCTGTGGATGCAGTGCCTTTGGATAGCAACCACTCAAATTGCCGTCGCAAGCCAGGAACGAAGCCGAATGGCCAGCATCGCGCATGATGCCGGCTAGATAGTAAAGATGCTCTACATGCGGGCGCCAGCTGTAGATGCTTGCATAACCAATACGCATAGATCCGCGGCTCAATCAGTCCCGAGGCGCCACGTCGACCGAGTTCCAGTCCACAGGCATTCCGTAATGCACGTCCCGAGTGACCCGGCTACCGATCAGGACTTCCAGATGTTTGGGCGCGAGCCCGAAACCGGGCCGCACACTGCGCACGGCATCCGCCGAGACGAGATCGCCAACCTTCAGGTCTCGCACGAAATAGAGTGAACGACGGAATTTGGCATTGCCCTGCTCACTGGATTTCCGGCCATAATCGATCTTGCCCAACGACTCCCAAGCGGTCCGCGCACCTTGGCACAACTGAGCCATTTCCGCAGGCTCCAGCGAGAAACTGTCGTCGGGTCCACCACCACTGCGATTGAGCGTGAAGTGTTTCTCGATGATCGCGGCGCCCAGCGCAACACTGGTAATCGCGGTGGTATTGTCCAGCGTGTGATCCGACAAGCCCGTCACCAACCCGAAGCGCTGCATCATGTCCGGAATGGTGCGCAGGTTGTAGTCGGCGGCAGGGGCGGGATAGCCACTGACACAGTGCAGAATCGCAAGCTCCGTGCAACCGCCCTCGCGGGCGGCATCGACGGCCTCCTGTATCTCTTCGGCGTCAGCCATGCCGGTCGAGATGATCATGGGCTTTTTCGTGCCCGCCACATACTTGATGAGCGGCAGATCGATCGCTTCGAAAGACGCGATCTTGTAGGCCGGCGCGTTCAGGTCTTCGAGCAGATCGACGGCCGTAGTGTCGAACGGCGAACTGAAAATACTGATGCCCAGTTTGCGGGCGTGCTCGAACAAGGGGGCGTGCCATTCCCAGGGCATATGCGCTTCCTGGTACAGGTCGTACAGGCTGCGCCCATCCCACAGGCCACCGTGGATCAGGAAATCGTCGGTATCGCAGTCCAGGGTGATTGTGTCTGGACGATAGGTCTGCAGCTTCACCGCATCGGCGCCGGCCTTGCACGCTTCCTCGATGATCCGCAGGGCAACATTGAGTTTGCCGTTGTGATTGGCCGACAGTTCAGCAATCACATAGGGAGGCTCTTCGACGCCGATGCGGCGTCCGGCAATTTGCAGGCTCGGTGTAGTGGACATGGCATTTACTCTCAGAACTTCACAATAATCCGCACCAGCCTTGACAGAATCAAGGCTGGTGTTCGCGTCAGCGGCGGACTCTGGCGCCTGGCATCAGTTCAGTCGCTTGAACCCGCCGTGGCATACCGGGCCCTTGAGCAGTCCCATCACATCACGACCATCCTCGCACTCTTTCACCATCCCGAAGATCGGATCGAGCGCGGTGAAATATCCATCGACGATCTCCGGCGTGTGCTCGGTGCAGGCGTACACACTATTGCCCGCCAAATAACCCTTGGTGAGCATTTCTTGCGTCACCAAAGTCTTGTAGGCCAACGCGTTCGGGCTTTGGAAGGTGTACCCCGTCAAAGCAGGCAGCCCCCATTGTTCGATCTTCAGGCCGTGCTTGTCAGCCAGTTTCTGCCAACGCGCGCGGACATCCAATCCGATCTTGGTGATGGTTTCCCAGGATTGGGTACGTTCCATCACTTCGAGCGTCTTGAGCGCCGCGGTGGGACCAATACGCTCGGTCCAGAAAGTGCTGCTGATGAAAGTGGACTGAGCGGCCTCCATGATCTCGCGGCGCCCAATGGTCGCGGTGATGGCGTAGCCGTTACCGAGCGTCTTGCCGAACATCGCCATGTCGGGCTCAACGTCGTACATTTTGTGCAGGCCACCAAACGTCTGACGGAAACCCGACGTGCACTCGTCAAAAATCAGCACAATGCCATGGTCGGTGGCCAGTTTGCGCACCTTGTGCAGGAAGTTATCCTCCGGGCCCTTGTTGCGCACCACTTCCATCTTGATGACGCCGATGTCGTGAGCTTTGACCAGGGCTTCGAGCTCGGCATAGTTGTTGTAGTTGAAAGGGAACACCGTGCCACGCAGATTCTGCGGCACCCCCTTCGGCTCCAGGCCGGGCAACAAATGGCCGGCCAGGTTTTCGTTCTCGCCCAGATTGGCCGATAGGTACCAGTCATGCCAGCCGTGGTAGCCGCAGACGGCGACCTTGTCCCGGCCGGAGGCGGCGCGGGCGATGCGGATGGCAATAGCGTTGGCCTCGCCGCCCGACCGTGCGAACCGCGCCATGTCGGCCCACGGATGCAGTTCGATCAGCTTCTCGGCTAGGTAGACCTCCTCGGGGCAGTTGAGCGTCGTCATATTGCCCAGGTCCACCACCTGACGCACTGCCGCGTCAACCTCCGGATTGCCATAACCCAGGCTGTTCGTACCGACACCCATTAAGGACATGTCGAAGTACTCGTTGCCATCCAAGTCCCATACCCTGCAGCCCTTCGCCTTGCTGAAGTACGCCGGCCATTGATCCGGCAGCATCATTTCGGCACGCTTGGACAAAAGCATGTTCCCACCCGGGATGATCTGCTTGGCGCGCTTCCAAAGTTTTTGACCGGTGCCCATACTGGCTCCTTCGTTTCGGATAAGTTGTTTGTTGGCAGAAAACAATTGCGGCTGGGCCTGCTGCAAATCCAGCACCTGCCGCCACGTGAAGTGAATTTCCGGAGCGAAATGCGCAAACACCTGAGAAATCACATCGAGATCGACCGGCTCATCCACCGTCCATCGCAATCCGGACAGGTCGTCCTTGTGACTCGTTCCAGCCCGGCTGAAGTGATCGGATCCCCTCAGGTAAGGGGTCACATGCTCACGGTCGAACGGCACGGACGTCTCTTTGGCAGCGCGCTCCAGCGCGGCAAAACTAAAAACCTCGATATCCAGACCATCAGGGTAGGTCGGCGGATCCGTATTCGAGAAGTAATCCACCTCGGCAACCTTATAGCCACGGATCACGTCATCGACCAGAGCAGGATCCACCAATGGACAATCACCCGTGATTCGAACGACCACCGTGGCGTCACTGATGCGCGCGGCCTGGTAATAACGGTCAAGCACATCGTCTTCGCTGCCCGCGTGACAGCGATATCCCAGCGAACGGACATGTTCGATCAGCGGCGCGTTCTGCGCTGCCTCCGACGTCGCCAGGACAATCTCGTCGATCTCGTTCGAGCACGACAGGCGAGCCAGTAACAGCTCGATCATCGGCTTGCCGCCGATGCGCTTCATGACCTTGTTGGGTAGGCGCGTAGAACCCATGCGCGCCTGTACGATCGCTACCACTTTCATAGGGCACTCCAGCGTGCGGGATTAACCAGATCGGTATCGATGGGAGACGGCCAGACCGGCAGGTCTGGCAGGGGCGCCTGCGTCACCGCGAGGATGCCACGCAATTGTTCCAGGCTGTCCACGCCGACGACCACCTTGTCCACTGATGGGACCGACAGCGCAAAGCGTAGGCACGCGTTTATGGCGGGAATTTCGGTTGCCTGCAACCAGCGTTCCCATTCCTGCCACAGGCCGTCCCAACGATCAAACTTCTCGGCCCTGTCGCCCCGCGCCATCAACAACAGGCCTTGCAGGAACACGGACCGCACATGCAATTCGATACCTGCCGCCTTGAGACGATCCGCCCAGCCGGAGACGATCATGCGCTGATCCAGCACGCTCAACGGTGCCTGCACCATGTCGATATCCAGAACCTGCAGGAGCGCTTCCAGCTCCTGCGGCGCATAGATCGACACGCCGACTTTTGCCACGAGCCCTTCGCGCCTCAACTCACGGAGGGTACGCGCCAGCGCGGCCCCCTGGCCCCCAAGAAGTTGCTCCGGGCGATGCAGCAGGAGCCCGTGCAGCGCATCGACACGCAAGCGCCGCAAAGATCCCTCGAGTTGCTGGCGCACCCAGGTGGCACAATCGCCGCAATCGTCGGGCATGCCCGGCAATTTGCTGATGATCTGCCAGCCTGCCACATTCGCATCGCCCAACGCCGACTCGCTATCACCGTAGGCAATTGCCGTATCGAGCGTATCGACACCCGAGTCCCGGGCATCCGCCAGAATATGGCGGACTGCAGACGGCGCCACCCGCCCCGTCTGGTTGGCGATACCGTACGGCAGGCCAAACTGCGCCGTTCCTAACACCAAACGCCGACTCATCCAATGCTCTCCTGGCTAGCCGCGCAACGCTTGGCGCAGCACGTCGACCACGCGGTCTTGCTCGGCTTCTTGCAAAATCGCGTACATCGGTAGACTGATCGCCTCGGAGTAATAGCGCTCGGCCTCGGGAAAGTCCCCGGCCTTGAAACCCATGGCGGCGTAGTACGGCTGGAGATGTACCGGTATGTAGTGCAGATTCACGCCTATGCCATTTTGGCGCATCGCGTCAAACACTTGGCGATGCGTGCGCGCCGTCTTGTCCAATTGCAGGCGAATCACGTAAAGATGCAAACCGGAATACGTATCGGGATGCTGCCACGGCACTGTCACCGGGCATTCCGCGAGCAACCCGTCATACCGACGCGCCAGTTCATGGCGCCGAGCGACGAACTCATCCAGACGATCGGTCTGACTGACACCCAACGCCGCCTGCAATTCCGTCATGCGGTAGTTGTACCCCAGCATGATCTGCTGGTAGTACCAGTCCCCATCCGGAGCGTGCGTCATCTTGGTGGCGTCGCGCGTGATGCCATGGCTGCGCAACAGCGCCATACGTTCGGCCAGCTCATCGCTGTTGGTCATCGCGACGCCACCCTCGGCTGTCGTGATGATCTTCACCGGGTGAAAACTGAATACCGTGATATCGCTGAACTCGCAGGAACCGATAGGCTGATCGGCGTATCGCCCGCCGACTCCGTGCGACGCGTCTTCAATGATCTTGAAGCCATAGCGCTGCGCCAACGCATGGATGGCCCGCATATCGCAGGACTGGCCCGTCAGATGCACTGGCACCACCACCTTCGGCAACCGGCCTTCCCGCTCAGCCTGCTCCAGCTTGCGTTCAAGCGCCACCGGGCACATATTGTAAGTACTCGGATCGATATCCACGAAATCGACCCTTGCACCGCAATACAGACCGCAATTGGCCGACGCCACGAATGTGATGGGCGAGGTCCAGAGCCAGTCTCCCGGCCCAAGGCCCAGGGCCATGCAAGCCACGTGCAACGCCGACGTCGCACTATTGACGGCCAGCGCATGCGCCGTACCACAGTAGTCCGCCAGGAGTTTTTCAAACTTGGGGACGGCGGGTCCCTGGGTCAGATAATCCGATTGCAGCACACGCACGACGGCATCGATGTCCGCCTGGTTGATATGCTGCCGGCCATACGGAATGGATTGCATCAGATGGCTCCGATCTTTTCGCGATTCGCGTCGATCCAGGCCTGCAGTTCCTCGTCCCGCATCCATTCTGTGTTGTTATCGCTGGCATACACGAAACCCTCCGGCACCTTCTGGCCGGTCTTGATGCGCTTTTCGCAGGTTGCCCATCCATTGATTGTGGGCAGGATCTTGAAATGCTCAGGATACTCGTAGGTATAGTAAGCATCCTCGGCGCTGATCATCTGTTCATGCAGCTTTTCACCAGGACGGATGCCAATCACTTCCTGCTTCGCCTCGGGAGCAATGACGCGAGCCAGATCAGCAACCTTCATGGACGGAATCTTCTTGACGTAGATCTCACCGCCTTCCATATCCTCGAAGGCATGCCAGACAAGTTCCACACCCTCTTCCAGCGAAATCATGAAACGCGTCATACGTGGGTCCGTGATCGGCAACACGCCCTGATCCTTGATGGACATGAAAAACGGGATGACCGAACCGCGAGAGCCCATAACGTTGCCGTACCGCACCACGGCAAAGCGCGTGTTGTGGCCACCGGAGTACGAGTTGCCCGCCACGAACAACTTATCCGATGCGAGCTTGGTTGCACCATAGAGATTGATGGGACTGCTGGCCTTGTCGGTAGACAGCGCGACAACCCGCTTGATCCCCTTATCGATGCAGGCATCGATAAGGTTCATCGCACCGATAACGTTGGTCTTGACGCATTCGAACGGGTTGTATTCCGCAGTCGGGACGATTTTAGTCGCCGCGGCATGAACGACGTAATCCACGCCATCTAACGCGCGGTAGAGACGATCCTTGTCGCGCACATCGCCGATGAAAAAACGGATGCGATCATCTTTCTGGTACTTCTTGGCCATATCCCATTGCTTCATCTCGTCGCGCGAAAAGACGATTATCTTTTTGGGATTGTATTTGGCCAGCGTCATCGGAACGAAGGTATTGCCGAACGAACCCGTGCCGCCAGTAACCAGTATGGTTTTATTTTCGAACATGTCGTTAAATCCTATGGATTTTTAATCATTTCCAAAAAGGTCGCGGGTATACACCTTCGACTCAACATCAGCCAATTTTGGACTCATTCTATTGGCAACAATGACATCTGCACGCCGCTTGAATTCATCCAGATCGCGGATCACTTTAGAATGGAAAAACTCATCGTCGGTCAACGACGGTTCATATACGATGATTTCCACCCCCTTGGCCTTGATACGCTTCATGACTCCCTGAATACTGGACGCGCGGAAGTTATCCGACCCACTCTTCATTATCAGACGATATACCCCGACGACGCTCGGCCTGCGCGCCAGAATGCTATCGGCCACGAAATCCTTGCGCGTCGTATTGGACTCGACGATGGCATGAATCAAATTCTGAGGCACATCCCGATAATTAGCGAGCAACTGCTTGGTATCTTTCGGCAGACAGTAGCCGCCGTAGCCAAATGATGGATTGTTGTAGTGCGCACCAATACGAGGATCCAGGCCGACCCCTTCGATGATCTGACGCGAATCCAAACCGTGGGTGGCTGCGTACGTGTCAAGTTCGTTGAAATACGCTACACGCATCGCCAAATAAGTATTTGAAAACAGCTTTACTGCTTCGGCCTCGGTAGAACTGGTGTAAAGGATCGGAACATCCTCTTTCAGCGCACCTTCCCGAAGCATATTGGCAAATATCTCGGCACGACTTGACTGCTCACCAACGATAATACGAGAAGGATAAAGATTGTCATATAACGCCCTGCCCTCCCGCAAGAATTCAGGTGAGAAAAAAATATTGGCGCAATTCAACTGCCGGCGCATTTTCATGGTAAAACCAACCGGCACGGTGGACTTGATGACAATTACTGCCTCGGGATTGATCGCCATCACATCGTTTATAACCGCCTCGACGGTCCGGGTATCGAAGTGATTGGTTTTCGGATCATAATCCGTAGGCGTCGCGACAATAACGAAATCGGCCCCCTCGTAAGCCTCACCTTTGTCCGTCGTCGCCTTTAAATTCAAAGACTTGGTCTTGAGGTAGTCCTGCAACTCGGCGTCCACGATCGGGGTTTCACGCCGATTCAACATATCCACTTTCGACGCCACGACATCAAGCGCCACGACCTCATGGCGCTGTGCCAGCAGCACTGCGTTGGACAATCCGACATAGCCACTGCCGGCGACCGCAATCTTCATTCATTGGCCTCATTTATTTTCGACATCTCTTCCTTCAGAGCCTCGATCTCGACGCGTATAGCCTCGTATTCCTGCATCTTGCGTTTCAGAAAACGCGCGGTTAGCGACGTTTTTTCTGCAATTCCGGCGGGTGTCAACAAATAAACATAGCCGAATTTGTTTTTGCTGTGGCTGAAATTCTGCATTTTCACCAGCCCCTTTTCCATCAGGGCTTTAATGCAATAATTAACCCCGCCCAAACTGATTCCGAGCTCTTTCGCCAACTCGCGCTGAGTGATGTCCGGATTTTCCTCCAGACGCTTCATCACCCAGAAATGGGTATCTTCCTGTGATTTGAGTCGACGATCGATCATTTACAAGATGATTAAACCAAAGTTGAGGGGCGGCAGACTGTTCAACCGTCCGGCCAGTAGCGGCAGGGGATCGTTCAGCTTCTGAACAAAAAAGACACGCCAATCCACAATCGGGCGTACCCCCATGCATCAGCAGGGCATGCCCATCGATCCGTACTCGAATCCGCGTCTGGCCCCCCTCGTTGGCTGGCGGCCGGTCCGGGAAGCGCGCAAGAGTATGCATCTCGTCCCCTACCTTGCACAACAACCCAATTGTAACAATCACGAGACATCATGCGGGCGCAACAAGGAGCACTCTACCCCGCTCGTCAGTTATTGCACTTGCCGTAACAAAATAGTAAACATCGGGTGTTAGCACTAGCAACAAATCCCACCAAGCTACAGCAAGATACAACTGATTTCGACCACCCCGTCTACAATATTTATTTCCGCTGCCAAACGCAATTTATGACCACATCTCATAGCGCCCCAACCCCGATGGGCAGCAATTTCGACCTTGGGGACGTTATCGTCTTTCTCAGATCTAATGTAATCACTATTTTCATCTGTGGCACGATCGGCTTGCTGGCGGGGGCTGCGCACATATGGCTTACACCCAAGCAATATGAATCCGTAGGGCTGATTCAAAGTGCGTTGACAACGTCGTCGACCAATCTGCGCAGGGGCTCGTCGGCTCCCCAAATTCCTGTGGAAGACTCAGCCCTGACGATCGCCAGACTGCAAATACCGAGTTCCTATACCGATGCTGTTGTGAAACTTTGCGAGCCGTCGAGCAGCGGTCCACTGAATCGCGAGGCAATGCTGAGCATCGTGAAGCCGACAATCAATCGCATGAGTCCGGGAGCCATCGAATTGCGAGTACGGCGAGAGGATCCGGCCGTGGCTCAGGCCTGTGCCCAGGCGGTGTTCGAGATGATACGACAACAGCAAATAGCGATGACCGAGCCGATGATCAAGTCGCTTGAAGAACAACGGACAACCGCGCAAGCCCAGATCGCGAGCGGCCAGGACATGATCAGGAAGATGGAGTCCGCTCAGGAAAAATCCGTGGCCTATCTGATCACTCGTGACGAAACCTTGGTCCAGCAGGATCGACTGCACTCGATCGACAACGACATCGGCTTTATCACTCGCAATCCGACCTCGTTGCTGGCCCCTTGGTACACACCAGAAACACCTGTGCTGCCGAAAGTACGCATCACCTTGTTGGCCGGCTTGCTCGCGGGCCTGCTGATCGGTGTACTGTATGCCTTGGGACGTCAGGTCTTGCGCACTTCAGTACGTCACAGATGATGCCTGGCGAGGCATACGCGCCTCGTCGAATGGGCCTCGCCCCTTCAATGCTCAGGCCACCTTCGTTGGCAGGACCGAGGTGAGCCCCCTGGCGGTGAGCGATCCTCAGACTGCGGTGGACCGGCCCAATTGGTCAATGATGCGCTGGACACCCTTGCCATCCACCAATTTGGCTGCGCGTTCGCTCAGGCCGCGCAACATCGCCGGCTGGTGCAGGGCATATTCGACAAGGTTCACACAGTCGCCGACTTGATCCGGCGATTCTCGCGACACGCCTAGTACCAACCCATCTTGTTCCAGGTCGCGCAACACTGGCTCCTGGTTATCCGCCACCGCGACCGCAATAGCGGGCGCGGCCAGGCAAAATCGTTCCCAATTGCTGCTACCGCTTGCACCGACAACAAGGTCGGCCGCATCAATCAATTCGGCCATACGGTCCGACTGGACGTGCAGTTGAACATCCGACCGCGCCATACACAACGACTGCAACAACGCACGCTGCGGATTGCCCCCTCCAATGACCACATCCATGAAACAACCGTCGTTGCGAGGCGGAAGCGCCGCCAAGAAACGGCCTGTATGATTGGCCAGGTCCATGCCGCCGAACGCGACTAGGATCTTGCGCACAGAGCCATCACGGACACGGCTCTGATCGCGCAGGCGCTGAAACTCCGATCGCAATAGCGCATAGCGGGGGCCGAGCAGCTGGACACAATGCGGAGGCACCCGCCCCCGGTAGCGGTCCGAATCACGGAAATAATTCTGGTCCAGCAATACATCGCAATCATGGTTGCGGTCTGCTAGGTCATCGATCACCAGGATCCCACCCACCCAGGGACGCAACGGCGACTGCCACGCCCGACCGAGCGCGTAGTGATCGACAACGAGCCAATCAGGGCGGACCTGGCGCAACACCCGTGCTGCAGCCTGTGCGTCTTGCGCCTGCGTAACCCCGAGCCACTTGCCGTAACCCTCGAGTTCCAGAGCGGGCTCGGCGTCATCCAGCCAATGCACAACATGTCCCTTGCTCTCGATCAGATCGCCAAGATGTGCAACGTGCCGCCGGGTAAGAAAATGCACTTGGCCACCTTGGCGCGCAATACCGTCCGCCAAGGCGAGGCATCGCATTACATGCCCCGCTCCGATCAAGAGAGAAGCGTCGGCCCGGATGGCAACAACGGGAAGCGGCCGCAGCATAGGAACCTGTCGAGAAATTCATGGGGGAATGACTCGCATTGTAGATCTGTATCGCACAAATGAGCAGAGCAGAGCCTCGTTCAAAACGCCTTTCGTCCGCGCGGGAAGGCATCAACCAGGTAGCAGGACCGAGCTATGATTGCGCCCACCCTTCCCACACCACACACTCATGCAATATCAGTCCATCCAAGCGCTTCGAGCGATCGCGGCATTGACTGTAGTCGTGTTCCACTCTCACTGGGCGTCAGCGTGGAACTCCAGCCAGCTCCTGCGACTGCCTCTCATTTCCGACTACGGATACATCGGGGTGGATCTGTTTTTCTGTATATCGGGCTTCATCATTTGCCACGTGGCATCGTCAGCGCCACGTTTCAATCCAATCCGATTTCTGCTCAAGCGCGTTTGGCGAATCGCTCCGCTGTACTGGGGGATCCTGGCACTGATCCTAATCTGGACGCTAGCCACCAACCGCTACGCCAATGAGATCAGCGCCTTGGGCATGAACGGAGTTATCAAGAGTTTCCTGATGTTCCCGATGGAGGCTTACCCGCTCCTTTCGCCGGGCTGGTCACTGGAACACGAAGTGCTCTTCTACCTGCTCGCCGCATTGGTCGTGCCTTTCTTTGGAACAGCCGGCCTCGCCGTGACCCTCTTCTGCCTTTGGGGAACCGGCCAACGGTGGACGGGCTGGGACTATCACCTGTTCTCTTACGCTCAGCTCTATTTCGCGGCCGGCATCCTCGCCTATCGGCTGCGTCATGCGCCGATGAGAGTCACTGGCGTTGTTTGCCTGGCGTCCCTGGCCGCCGGGTTGCTCATGCTCTATGGCATCGTCGGATTGCCCGGATGGCTCAGGCATCCACTATTCGCGACGGCATTTGGCGCTTTGATTTCCTTTCTGGCCGCCGCGGAACAGGCCGGCTTGAAGCTCCCAATGCCACTCCTCAAGCTGGGGGATGCATCCTACTCGCTTTACCTGGTGCATGGCCCCATATTCGTGGAATTGTCAGTCATTGGATATCGCTCAGGCATGCCGATCGAAATCTGGCGCTGGCTCTCGATCGCCGTCAGTATCGGCGCCGCGCTGTTGGCCCGACGCTACATCGAACTGCCAGCGCAGGAACTAGGTAGACGGTTGCCGGGAATGTCCGAAGCAAGGCCCGCATCGGTTTGAGCTCGAACGGCAAGTCCTTACTTGGCATGGTCTTTTTTCAAATTTGGGTTCACAATAAAAAGAAGAAGTGCCAAATAAAAGGAGACAGCCATGCGCATTGCAGATGCCCAATGGATTCCCTCCACCCAGCATCAAACCTGGGACGCCCTCACGGATCCCGCGGTATTGCAGCGATGCATACCGGGTTGCATCAGCGTGACACAGCGGTCCGCCACCGAATATGCGGTCACATTGCGGGCCAAGGTGGCCGGCATCGATACCGACTATGAAGGCGAAATCCTGCTGTCCGACGTCGATCCGCCCAATAGCTGCACGCTGGTGTTCGAGGGCAAGGGGCTGGCGGCCTGCCTGGCGATCGGCACCGCCCAGGTCAATCTCAGCACCAAGGACGAAGGCACCCGCGTCGCCTACACCCTCGCCGGCATGACCGGCGGCAAGCTGGCCGAATGCGGCGAGGGCCTGGTGTTGAAGGCCGGCGAGAAAATCATCGAACGCTTTTTCACTGCCTTCATCGACTACATGGCCGCGCAGCCGCGGCTGGCGCCGCCACCGCCGCCGCCGGACCCCCCCGGCCGCGGGCTGTCGAATTCACGCTGGTCGTGGGCCATCGTGGTGCTGGTCATCGCGGTTTTCTGGAGTTACCACGCCTTCTACAAGTGAAAACCCTAGTGGGCCGATGATATGCTTGGCGGCATGAACCCGCCCCCCCCATCGACCCAGCCCGCCGCTCCCGTACATTCCCGCCGCGATCTGCTGATGGCCATGGCGGGGGTCTCCGCCACCGTGGTGCTGGCGGCGTTCGATTCCACCATCATCAGCACCACCCTGCCGCGCGTGGCCGAGGCCCTGAACGGCATGGCGCTCTATGCCTGGGTCGGTACCGGGTATCTGCTGGCCACCGCCGCATCGATCCTGATCTTCGGCCGCCTGGGCGACATGTTCGGCCGCAAGCCGCTGATGCTCGTATCGGTGCTGATCATCGCCCTGGGTTCCATCGCCTGTGGCCTGGCGCAGTCGATGACGCAACTGATCATCTTCCGCTCGCTGCAGGGCATTGGCGGCGGCATGATGATCGCCACGGCCTTCGCCGCGCCCGCCGATCTGTTCCCTGACGCCAAGCAACGCGTGCGCTGGATGGCGCTGGTCTCCGCCGCGTTCGCCATGGCCAGCGGCATCGGGCCGGTGCTGGGCGGCGCGGTGACCCAGGCGCTGGGTTGGCGGGCCGCGTTCTTCATTTCACCGATCGCGGCGGCCTTCACGCTCTTCCTGCTGGCCCGGTACTTCCCCCGCATCCGGCCGCTGCACGATGAAAGCCGCAAGATCGACTGGCTGGGCGCCGTCCTGCTCGTCATCGCGGTGGGCGCCCCGCTGGCGGCGCTGGAGCTGGCCTTCGCCAGCGGCGACCACGCCCATCCCGTGCTGGGCCTGTGCCTGGCGCTGGCCGGCGTCATTGCCATTGCCATCCTGATACCGACGGAGCGCAGGGTTGCCACCCCGATATTCCCGCTGCGCGTGCTGGCGGGCTGGGAGTCACGGCTTCTGAATCTGGCCGCCATGATGGTCGGCGCCGTCATGTTCGTCCTGATCTTCTACAGCCCCCTGCTGTTGCAGCAGGTGCTCGGATACTCCCCGAGCGAAGCGGGCCTGCTGCTGACGCCGCTGGTGGCCGCGATTTCGGTCGGCAGCATCATCAATGGCCGCCTCTTCCCCAGGCAGACCGAACCGCAGCGCCTGATGGTGTTCGGCGGCGGGCTGCTGGCGACAGGTTCGCTGATGGTGCTGCTGATTTCCCCCGGCACCTCGGCCTGGTGGATCCTGGCGGCCTTCTTCGTCAACGGCTGCGCGCTCGGCTTCCTGTTGCCGAACCTGACCCTGTTCATGCAGATGCTCAGCGAGCGCCGCGACGTGGGCGTGGCTTCCGCCCTCGTCCAGACCACCCGCGCCATCGGCAGCGCCCTCGGCACCGCGGTGGTCGGCATCCTGATCTCCCACAGCAGCGTACTAAACGGAGTGCGCACCGGCCTGGTCCTCTGTATCGTCCTGTCCCTGACCTGTGCGCTGCTGGCGCACCGGGTCAAGATGAAGAATCTGGCCACGAGCCGGAAAACGACGTAACCCGGGACTGAACGCATGCGTCAACGTGATCTGCTGGACCTTCTGGTACTGGCCGCCGTCTGGGGCGGCTCTTTTTTGTTCATGCGCCTGGCGGTGGCGGACTTCGGTCCGGTCGCGCTGATCGAACTGCGCGTGGGCCTGGCGGCGCTGTTCCTGCTGCCGATTGCCGTGTGGCGCGGCAAAATGCCGATCATCCGTCGGCACTGGAAATCGCTGCTGGTGGTCGGTACGCTCAACGCGGCGGTGCCCTTCCTGCTGTATGCCTACGCGGCCCAGTCGCTCGGCGCCGGATTCCTGTCCGTGGCGAACGCTGTCACCCCGGTCTGGGGCGCGGTCGTGGGCTGGCTGTGGTTCAAGGACCGTCTGCCCTGGATGCGGTCGCTCGGCCTCATGATCGGCCTGGTCGGTATCGTCGTGCTGGTCTGGGACAAACTGCACTTCCAGGACGGCGGCACCGGTCCTGCCGTGATTGCCGCGATTTCCGCGCCCATCTTCTACGGCATCGCCGCCAACTGGACCAAGCGCTTCCTGAGCGGCGTGGACGCCTTGGCCAATGCCACGGGCAGCATGATCGCCGCCTCGCTGGTCCTGCTGCCGCTGGCGATCTCCGCCTGGCCCGAAACGCCCGCGTCAGGCTCCGCCTGGATCGCCACCATCCTGCTGGCGATCGTCTGCACCGGCGCGGCCTATATCGTGTTCTTCCGGCTGATCGCCAATGTCGGCCCCACCGGGGCCGTCAGCGTCACCTTCCTGGTGCCGATCTTTGGCGTCGTCTGGGGCGCCTGGTTCCTGGACGAGGCCATCACGCCATCCATCGGCGCCGGCGCCGCCATCATCCTGGTCGGCACGGCGCTGGCCCTGGGGCTGCTGAAAAAACGCGCCTGAGGCGGCGCGCGTCAATACTTGTCCGACGTCCCCGTCAACGCCACCCCGATCCGCAGCAAGGTATAGGACGCCGCGTCCACCCAGCGCCGCACCCAGCCGCGCCGCTGGTACTCCAGCGGCCGGATGAAGCGTCCGCCCTGCTCGATGGCCGCCTCCAGCCGCTCCTGCAGGTCCCAGGCGAACGGCTGGTCGTCGACCACCACGTTGGCCTCGCGCGCCAGCAGCAGGCTGAAGGGGTCCAGGTTGGACGAGCCCACGGTGGCGACGTTGTCGATCACGGCCACCTTGGCATGCAGGTAGCTCGGCATGTACTCGTAGATCTCGATGCCGTCGCGCAGCAGCTGGTCGTAGAGCGAGCGCGTGGCGTGGTACTGCATGCGGTATTCGACCTTGCCCTGCAGCAGCAGCCGCACGCGCACGCCGCGCGCGGCGGCCTTGGCCAGGGCGCGGCGGAACTGGCGGCCGGGAAAGAAATAGGCGTTGGCGATGAGGATGTCGCGCCGCGCCTGGGTGATGCCGTAGAGATAGGCGCGTTCGAAGGTCTGGCGAAAGCGCAGGTTGTCGCGCAGCACCAGCGCGGCGCGCAGCTCGCCGCAGGGCGCGACGTGCGCGTGGCTGGGCTTGGTCAGGCGCATGCGGTTCCAGTCGCGCGGATGGCGCCGCAGGCGCGCCCAGTTCAGGCGGACCCACAGCAGGTCCTGGGCATAGGCCGCCTCGGTCACCAGCGGGCCGCGCACCTGCACCGCGAAATCGAAGCGCGGCGCCGAGATGCCATCGGTGGGATCGAGGTCGTCGTAGTCGTCGATGATGTTGATGCCGCCGATGAAGGCGACGTTGCCATCGACGATGGTGACCTTGCGGTGCAGCCGTCGCAAGCGGCTGCGCGAAGGAATGAACCTGGCGAACCAGCGCGGTTCCGGGCGGAAGACGCGGCATTGCGCGCCCGCGCCGGTCAGGCGCTCGCGCAGCGTGTCCACCGTCTCGGCCGCGCCGAAGCCATCGAGCACCACGCGCACCTTGACGCCGCGCGCGGCCGCCGCCATCAGGCAGTCCAGGACCTTCAGGCCGGTGCGGTCCAGCATGAAGATATAGGTTTCCAGGTGCACGCTGGACTGCGCCGCGTCGATCGCCCGGCACAGCGCCGGGAAGAATTCGGTGCCGTTCTGCAGCAGCCGGATGTCGTTGCCGTCGGTCCACTCCAGCCTGACCTGCTCGGCCTTCACGGGAGTTCCAGCTCGGCCAGCAAGGGGGAATGATCGGACAGCCGCGCCCACTCGCGGCCCCGCAGCACGCGCGCGCTGCGCACGGCGAAGCCGCGTTGGTAGATGCGGTCCAGGCGGAACCAGGGGAACACGGCCGGGAAGGTGCGCGGCGGCGGCAGCAACAGGCGCGAGCTGCCGTCCATGCCCAGCTGGTTGGTGCGCTCCAGCACCGACACGCCGCTGTTGGGCAGGCCGCGCAGGGCGTTGCTCAGGCGCTTGACCGAATCACGCAGCCGCGGCAGTTCGCCGCCATGGCTGCGCGGCGCATGCGAAAACACCTCGTACAGGCCCAGCTGCTGCACGAACAGCGGCGCCAGGCGATCGCCCCAGTCGTTGAAATCGCCCGCGATCAGGATGGGCTCGCCGTCGGGCACCATGCGCCGGATGCGTTCGGTCAGCGCCAGGATCTGGCGGCTGCGGCTGCCGGCGAACAGCCCCAGGTGCACCACGAAGCAATGCACCGAACGGCCGTCGAGCTCGATGGTCGCGTGCAGCAGGCCGCGCTGCTCCAGCCGGTGGTCGGAGATGTCCTGGTTTTCGTGGTCAAGAATGGGAAAGCGCGACAACAGGGCGTTGCCGTGGTCGGTCTCGTGGCGGATCGCGTTGCGGCCGTAGGCCACGTCCAGCTTGAGCGCGGCGGCCAGCGATTCGTGCTGGGCGTCGAGCAACGACTTCTGCTCGTTGCGGCCCTGCACTTCCTGCAGGAAGACCAGGTCGGGGCGCAGGCCATACAGGCCCAGGCGCAGTTCATTCAGGGAGTCGCGGCGGCCCAGCGCCGAGCGGCCCTTATGGATGTTGTAGCTGACGACACGGATGAGCGACATGGAGGAGATGGCGCCTCTCAAGACAGTGAAACCGCCAACCGCGGCCCACAAAAAAAGGAGCCCCGGCAAGCGCCGCCAACCCAGGCGGCGTCTGCCAGATTACTCCAATTCCATGACACCTTCCCACCTCGGAGACACCCTGAAACCAGAGTGACCGGGCCGGCCGCGCGTCCCGCGCACAGGCCCAGGCAAGCCCGAGACCCCGCCCCAAGCCAGGCCGCCGGGATCCGGCTCCGCCGGTCCCGCGCGGCGCCCCCTTGAGGGGGAGCGCCGCAGGCGCTCGGGGGTGGGCCTACTTCGGCTCTGCGTTGCGCAGGCGGATGTGCAGCTCGCGCAGTTGCTTCTCGTCGACTTCCGACGGCGCCTGGGTCAGCAGATCCTGGGCGCGCTGGGTCTTCGGGAAGGCGATCACGTCGCGGATCGATTCGGCGCCGGTCATCATCGTGACGATGCGGTCCAGGCCGAAGGCGATGCCGCCGTGCGGAGGCGCGCCGTACTGCAGCGCGTCCAGCAGGTAGCCGAACTTCTCGCGGGCTTCCTCGGCGCCGATCTTGAGCGCGCGGAACACCTTGCTCTGCACTTCCTCGCGGTGGATACGGACCGAGCCGCCGCCGATTTCCCAGCCGTTCAGGACCATGTCGTAGGCCTTGGCGAACGCCTTGCTGGGATCGGTCTCGAGGAAGTCCTCGTGGCCGTCCTTGGGGCTGGTGAACGGATGGTGGGCGGCGGTGTAGCGGCCGTCTTCCTCGTCGTATTCGAACATCGGGAAGTCGACCACCCACAGCGGCTGCCAGCCGGCGGTGAACAGGCCGGTCTTCTTGCCGAATTCGCTGTGGCCGATCTTCACGCGCAGCGCGCCGATGGCGTCGTTGACGACCTTCTCGCGGTCAGCGCCGAAGAAGATGATGTCGCCGTCTTGCGCGCCGGTGCGCTTGACCAGTTCGGCCAGGGCGGCGTCATGCAGGTTCTTGACGATGGGCGATTGCAGGCCGTCGCGGCCCTTGGCCACTTCGTTGACCTTGATGTAGGCCAGGCCCTTGGCGCCGTAGATGCCGACGAACTGGGTGTAGCCGTCGATCTCGCTGCGCGACATCTCGGCGCCGCCGGGCACGCGCAAGGCGACCACGCGGCTGCCGGGCGCCGTGGCGGCGGCGGCGAACACCTTGAAGTCCACGTCGCGCATGACGTCGGTCATGTCGGTGAACTCGAGCTGCACGCGCAGATCGGGCTTGTCCGAGCCGTAGCGACGCATCGCTTCGGTCCAGCTCATGATCGGGAACGGCTCGGCCAGGTCGACGCCCTGCACCACCTTGAAGACGTGGCGGATCAGGTTCTCGAAGATCTCGCGGATCTCGAATTCGTTCAGGAACGAGGTTTCGCAGTCGATCTGGGTGAATTCAGGCTGGCGGTCGGCGCGCAGGTCTTCGTCGCGGAAGCACTTGGTGATCTGGTAGTAGCGGTCGAAGCCCGACACCATCAGCATCTGCTTGAACAGCTGCGGCGACTGCGGCAGCGCGAAGAAGTGGCCGGCGTTGACGCGCGAGGGCACCAGGTAGTCGCGCGCGCCTTCGGGCGTGCTCTTGGCCAGCATCGGGGTCTCGATGTCGATGAAGCCCAGCTGGTCCAGGAACTTGCGGGTCTCGATCGAGACGCGGTAGCGCAGCATCAGGTTGCGCTGCATCTGCGGGCGGCGCAGGTCCAGCACGCGGTGCGTCAGGCGGGTGGTTTCCGACAGGTTGTCGTCGTCCAGCTGGAACGGCGGCGTGACCGACGCGTTCAGGATCTCGACTTCCTTGCACAGCACTTCGATTTCGCCCGAGGCCAGCTCGGCGTTGGCGGTGCCCGCCGGACGCTCGCGCACCAGGCCGGTGACGCGGATGCAGAATTCGTTGCGCAGGCGCTCGGCGGTGGCGAAGGCGGCGTTATCCGGATCGAACACGATCTGCGCCAGGCCCGCGCGATCGCGCAAGTCGATGAAGATGACCCCGCCGTGGTCGCGGCGGCGGTTCACCCAGCCATACAGGGTGACGGTCTGGCCGAGATGGTCGCGGCAAACCTGGCCGGTGTAGCAGGTACGCATCGGGATAACTCCGTTGTGTGCTTGGTAGTAGCGTAAAGGGTTACAGGTCGACGCCCGGCGCGCGCTGCGCGTCCGGCGTCGGAGCGGGCGGCGCCGGCCGGGCGCCCGGCATGGCCGGACCCGGGGCGACGACGCCCATGGAAACGATGTACTTCAAGGCCGCGTCCACGCTCATCTGCAGGTCCACCGTGTCGGCACGGGGCACCATCAGGAAGAAGCCGGACGTGGGATTCGGCGTGGTCGGCACGTACACGCTGATGTGGTCCCCGGGCAAGCGCTCGGCCACTTCACCGCTGGGCGTGCCGGTGACGAATGCGATGGTCCAGCTGCCGGCGCGCGGATACTGCACCAGCACCGCCCGGCGGAACGCCTGGCCGTTCGGGGCTAGCACGGTATCGCTGACCTGCTTGACCGAGTTGTAGATCGAACGCACCAGGGGAATGCGGCCCAGCAGGTTTTCCCACTGGTCCACCATGGTACGGCCGATCAGGTTGGCCGCGAAGATGCCCGTCAACAGTACCACCACGATGACCAGGACGAAGCGGAAGCCGGGAATGTCGACGCCGAACAGCGATTCGGACGACAGGAAGCCAGGCACGAACCCTTCGAGGGTGGCGACCAGCAGCCCCAGCACCCACACCGTGATGACCAGGGGAACCCAGATCAGCAGGCCGGTGATGAAGTACTTTTTGATGACGCGCATACGCATCGCGCGCGTGCTCAGGAAGTGGTGGCCGGTCCCGCGGCCGGCGCGGGGGCAGCGGCCGGAGCCGGTGCGCTGGCGGCCGGCGCGGCGCTGTCAGCGGGCGTCGACGGGGCGCTGGCGCCGGTGGCCTGCTGGCCGCCGCTGCCGTTGCCGCGGAAATCGGTGACGTACCAGCCCGAGCCCTTGAGCTGGAAGCCAGCCGCGGTCACTTGCTTGGAAAACGTGCTCTGGCCGCATTCGGGGCAAACCGAAAGCGGCGCGTCGGAAATCTTCTGCAGGACGTCTTTGGCATGGCCACAGGCGCTGCACTTGTAAGCGTAGATGGGCATCGAGGGCTCCCAGGCGCGGGCCCGGTATATCTATGACCGTCGACCGGACGCTGCGCAAAACCAGGGGCGCGAGGGTCCTCCAACGAGAGGCCCCGGGGCCGGAACTGGCTTGGACCGGACAACGGCCGGGCACGGCCGGAAAAATACGGGAAAGTCTTGAATTTTAGCGGTTTTTCATGAAAGGCCGGCGGCACCCCCGCGACGGGGCGCCCCGGGGCTCCGGCGGGGGTGCGCGCCCCGCTCCGTCAGACGGGCAGCAGGAACATCAGGGCGGCCACCAGCGTCGGCCCCAGGGCGGACAAAAACAGCCGTCCGGACGAGATGCTGCCGTCCGGGAAATGATTCTTCAGGATGGCGAAACCGGCCGGATTCGGGGCGTTGGCGATCACCGTCAGGCCGCCGCCCGTCACCGCGCCCGCCACCAGCATGTAGCGCCAGGCCTCGCTGGTGCCTTCCACCAGCGACCCCAGGTAGGTCAGCGCGGCGTTGTCGGTGATCGCCGTCAGGGCGGTCGCGCCCCAGAACAGCACGAACGGCTCCAGGCCGCCCAAGAGGTCCTGCAGCCACCACTTCTGCAGGCCGCCCAGCACCACCAGGCCCGCCAGGAAGAAACCCACCATCAGCCCCTCCTTGATGAGCAGGCGGTTCTGGTGGCGCTTGTAGGCCTCGGCAAAACCGATGAACATCATCAGCAGGCCCAGGAAGATCGCCGGATGATGCGCGCTCAGCACCACCGCCACCAGGAACACCAGGTGGATCAGCATCACCAGCGCCGGCACCGGCGGGCGGTTGTCCTTGCCGTCCGGCGCGTCGACCCCGCCGCCCGTGCCCACCGAGCGCTCCAGCAGCGCCTTGCGGCAGATGAAGGTCAGCAGGCCCGCGTTCAGGCACACCGCCACCGCCGCGCGCCAGCCGAAATGCTGCGCCATGAAGGCCGAGTCCCAGCCGAAGGTGGACGCCACCATCAGCACCGGCGGCGCCGCGTACGAGGTCAGCACGCCGCCGATGGAGACGTTGACGAACAGCACGCCGAGCGTCAGGTACTTGAAGCCGGCGCGCCCGCTGCTGCGGAAATAGGCGTCGCGCAGCAGGATGGCCGCCAGCGTCATGGCCGCCGGCTCGGTGATGAACGAGCCGCCCAGCGGCACCAGCGACATCACCACGAAGAACGTCGCCAGCTCCCGCGGCAGCGGCAGCACGCGCGCCGTGGAGCGCACCAGCAGGCCCACCAGCTCCAGGATCGGCCGGCTGGCCGCCACCACCATGATGGTGAACACGAACAGCGGTTCGGTGAAGTTGCGCGTGTCCATGTAGCCGATGGCCGCGGACGGCCCCGACAGCGCCGCCATCGCCACGATCAGGGCGAACGCCCACACGCCGAACACCGCCTCGACCTCGGCCAGCAGGTGCCAGAAGCCGGCGTGCGGGCCGCCGCGATGGGCCAACCGCGCAAACACGGGAACGGAGAAGGTGTGCAACACCGCCACGACGAACAGGAGTGTGGCAATGACTTCTATGGACTGGGGCATCGAAAGCGCTTCCGGAATGGGAATCCGGGTCACGCGCACGCGGCCCCGAATCGGCGGACAAGGGTCGCACTATAGCGTAGCGACCTCGACCCGCCCTATAGGGACAACGCCAGGATCCACCCGTTTTTCAGGCGATCGGCGCCGGCGGTTCGCCGCCCTGCTGCGCGTCCCGCATCTCCATCAGCAGGCTGTGCAGCATCTCGGTAGACAGGCCGTGCAGCACCAGCCGGTAGCCGGCGCGCAGCGTCGACATCGGCACCAGCGGATGGCTGTTGTTGACCAGAATCAGGTGCTGCGGCGCGCCCAGCAGCTTGGCCGCGTAGATGCCGATGGTCTCGTCCAGCTGCAGCGAGTTGGCCGCGCGCCAGAAGTCGTTGTCGGTCAGCATCAGCTGGTAGAGCGGCGTGAACAGTTCGATGGCGCTCTGCAGGTCGAGGAAATTCAGCCTGCCCTGCGGCATGTCCTCGAGCTTGAGACCCGGGTCGCGGATCATCGAGAAGTCGACGCGCTCGGGCGCATGCATCTCCACGCCGGCGTCGCGCAGCGCCTGGTTCAGCCGGATCACGAAGTTGAACAGGTTCAGGTCGTGCTTGACGAACAGCTCGTCCTTGAGATCGTCGATCTCCATCGGCTCGAGCGGCGTGGTGGCCACGCGCACCGGCGAATTGGCCGCGATGAACGCCAGGATCTGCGCGCCCAGGTGGAAATGCCGCAGGATCAGCCAGTTGGCCTCGGGCGACACGAAGCGCTTCAGGCCCCACGCCAGGATGCGGTGCAGCAGCCGCGAATGCGACCAGCGGCGCGGCAGGAAGGTCTTGATGACCTGGATCAGGATGATGAAAGCGCGCGCCAGCGGCCGCAGGAACGGCAGCAGGTACTGGCGCGAGCCGCAGCTCGAATCGGTCAGCCAGGCCTTCTTGACCTTGTCCGGCAGCGGCGTGCTGCGATCCAGGTACAGCGCCAGCCAGGGGCTCGGATCGGCGGGATCGTGCCCCTTGGCCAGGAATTCCGGTTCCTTGTTCATGCGGCGTCATCCTCCATCACGTGATGAAACTGCATCAGGTACAGCGCGGCCGTGCGGCGCGCGGTGTCGACGATGCGCTGCTCGGCGCGGCCGTCCTCGTCGCAGTCCAGCGCCAGTTCCACCGCCGTCAGCCAGCGCGCCAGGTGGTTCTCGTCGTTGTGGCCATGGTATTCCAGGAAGCGGAAGGCGTCCGGCGGCAGCTTCAGGCTGGCCTTGAGCAGCGGCAGCAGGGCCGGCACGATGCGCTGGCCGGTGCCCTCGATGATGTAGATGGCGCCCAGGAGGCCGATCGGGTCGCGCGTGGCGGCCAGGCTGTGCAGATAGGCGTTGAGCGCCTCGCCTCCGGGGTTGCGGCGCAGCGCGTCGATGCTGTCGATGGCGCCGCCGGCCGTGCGGTAGTCCTGGAACAGGATCTGGAAATCGTTCTGCTCCTCGCCGGCATGCATGTCGATCAGCGCGGCCAGCGGCTGGTACTGCTCGGTCAGCGAGGCCGCGCCTTCGCGCATCCACTTGCTGCCCTCGCGCACCTGCGGGATCCAGTTCTCCATCCAGTTCAGGTAGTCGGCGGTCTCGAAGCGGCGGTTGCGCAGGCGCCGCACCACCGGCGTGCGCCAGACGCGCGAGCGGTAGTCGTGCCAGATCGCCGCCAGTTCGGTCAGCAGCTGGCCCAGGCCCTGCGGCGCCATGTCCGGATCGTGCGGCGGCGCGATGGCATCGGCATCGGCGCTGTGCGCGTCCTCGCGCCCGGCCGCGGCCGCGGCCGGCGTGGCGCCCACCACGGCCACCGACGGCGCGGCCTCATGCGCCGCCTCGGCTTCCAGCAACATGTAGGCCGCCATGAAGCGGCCCGACTCGGGGATGTAGCAGAAGATCTGCTCGCCCGGCTTGATCTCGCGCGTTTCCAGGAACTCGGCCAGCATGATCAGGATCGACGCCGCGCCGGTGTTGCCGCGCCAGGCCAGGTTGCTGAACCAGCGCTCGCGCGGGATCACCAGGCCGGCCTTCTCCATCAGGTCCTCGACCACCGGAATGAATTTCTCGGACGAGTAATGGCACAGGAAATGGTCGACCTGATCCGGATCCAGCCAGCCGTCGCGCACCAGCTTGGCGTACTCGTGGATGCCGATGTCGAACAGATGCGGCAGCAGGCGGATGTCCTGGCGCAGCGACAGCGCGCCATCGGCCTCGGCCTCGTTCCACGACGGATAGTCCAGGTGGCCCTTCTGCCGGTCGGCCGACAGGCCCAACTGCATGCAGACCGGATAGTCGCCCGAGAACGAACGCTGGTGCACCCACTTCAGGCGCAGCCGCACGCCCTTGGAGGCGCCCGGCAGCGGCCGGCCGCCGCGTCCCAGCAGCAGCGCGCCAGCGCCGTCCGACAGCATCCAGCGCAGGAAATGCGCATCGAAGTCGGCGTCATAACCACGCGCGGCAAAGCGCGAGCGCTTGAACAGGCGCGACGGCAACTCGGCCGCCACCGCCAGCGCGCTGGCGTGGCCGCCCATCTCGACGCCCTGCGCAGCCACCTGGATCGCCGACACGCCCGCGGCGCAGATGCCGTGCACCGACAGCGTCTCCATCGGATGCGCGGCCAGCTCGCCCTGGATCATGTTGGCAAAGCCCGGCATCAACGCATCGCCGCCCGACGAGCCGCTGGTCAGCAGCGACACGTCCGCCAGGTCGCCGTCATTGCGCCGCAGGCAATCGCGGATGGCGTTGGCGGCCAGCTGCGCGTTGGTGAAAACGGTGGAACCCTCGGCATCGATCGCGTAGTAACGCTGCTTGATGCCGTTCTCGGCCAGGATGCGGCTCTTGATGCGGCTGGACATGCGGTTCAGCGGCGCGATGTAGCTGTCCATGGCCTCGTTGGACACGGGTTCGCCCGGCATGAAATAGCCGGCGCTTTCCAGGTAGACACGATTGAACGCGATAGGCATGGCGGGTCTCTAGTGGCAGGTATGGGGTTGCGGCGCTAGCGCACGTGCTCGGGCGCCATGCACGAGCGGCTGCGAAAGCGCGGCAGGAAGGTGCCCAGCACGAACACGCGGAACATGTACGGCGTCAGGCCGCCTTCGTTCAGCGCGGGCGTCACGCGGGCCCGGTAGTGGTCGCGGTGCAACCGGGTCAGTTCGGACCAGTGCGCGCGCGGACTCTCGTGATGCGCGGTGTGCAGGCCGATGTTGAACAGCAGCGGATTGACCAGCCCTTCGAAATTGCGGGCGTAGTTCAGGCCCGCGACGGCGCGCGGCCCGCCATCGGCGTGCGCGTGCTGCAGGTAGTTGGTGGCCAGCAGCCAGTGCAGGCCATGCAGTTGCGGAATGATGACGAACACCAGCGCCTTGACCGGATTGATCGCCAGCAGGCCGCCCCACAGCCCCAGCCAGGCGCCGTACTGGCACAGGCAATAGCGCCAGGCGCCCGGCCAGTGGCGGCGCAGCCGCCCGAGCCAGGCGAAGAACAGCGGATACAGCACCCACACGGCCTGCGCCGGATGGATCAGGTAGCCCCACAGGTGATTGGTGTCGCCGCCGAAGCGATAGGTGCGCGCCACGTCGCGCGCGCCGTGCTTGAAGCGGTGATGGTTGGCCACGTGCGCCGGATAGAACACGAAGGTGGGATGCCCCTGCAGCAGCGTGATCCAGAAATCGGTGGCGCGATTGGCCCAGCGGCCATGCCACATGCGGATGTGCGTGTGGTTGTGATGGATCACGCCGATGCCCAGCGTCAGGAACAACATCAACGCATACAGCGGCCACCAGAAGCCGTGCAGCCACTGCCACGCCGCCAGGGCGGGCAGCGCGGCCAGGTAGGCCAGGCTCTGCCAATCGCGCCGGTTGCGCAGCGCGGGCAGCCGGCGCCTCTTGCTAAGCCCGTCCGCCAATCGATTCTCGCTGCCGGAAAGCCTCCAGCTGGGACGTCGCCGCCTCGGCCTTCAGCCGGGTGCGGAACAGGCGGTCCATGAAGGTGAACTGGAAGCCGAAATTGCCGTTGTAGCAGGCGTGGTGCAGGTGATGCCGGCGGCTCGCGGCGAACCAGTGCGAATACGACACGTTGGGAAAAAAGTCGTAGTTGGCGTGGCCGATGCAGTTGAAGAACAGGCTGAACAGCGGCACCGACGCCAGCGACCAGAAGCTGAAATCATGCAGCACCATCGGCAGCATGATGACGTTGCCCAGCATCAGCGCTTCGATCGGATGGAAGCTGTAGGTCGAGAACGGCGTGGTCACCACCGAGCGGTGGTGCGGCAGGTGGAAACGGCGCAGCAGCTTGGTGTGCAGCAGCCGGTGGTTGATCCAGAAATGCACGTCGTTCCAGGCCACCAGGGCCAGGATCTCCAGCGTGATTTTCTGCCAGCTGGCATCCGGATCCAGGTGCGCCCAGCCCAGCTGCAGCAGGCCCCAGGGAAAGATCATGCCGGTGCCGAACAGCAGGATCGACACGCCCGACTGCGTGAACTCGCGGCGCAACTGGCCCGGCGCCAGCGGCCGCGGATCGAGCGGCCGGCCGATGCCCAGCGCCGGCAGGATGCGCTGGGTCAGCAGCCAGGTGGCCGCGCCGAAAAGCAGGTAGATGCCGCCGAAGAACAGCAGGCCCGCCAGCATGACCTGCCAGGCGGACAACGCGACAAAAGCTTGGGCCATGAACGTTTTGTTTCACCCCGGAGAATGGCCGCATCATAAGCAATCCGTCAGCCTCGCGGTGAGACATTTATTACCAAATGAATCCGGGCGCCACAAAGCTGCCGCGCCCGGGCGCAACTTCCCGCTATTGGCAGGGAAACTGCCGGTTCAGGCCCGCTACCGCAGCGTCCATGCGCCGCGCCAGCGCCGCGCTGGCGGCCGGCATGGGTTCGCGCAGCTCGTCGCTGAGCAACCCCTGGCGCCCCAGCTGTGCCTTGACCGGTCCCGGGTTGGGCTCGGCGAAGGCCAGCTGGATCACCGGCGCCAGCGCCTGGAACAGCCTGCGCGCCAGGTCCAGCTGCTGCACCCGCACCGCCTGGTGCATGGCCACGAACAGATCGGGACGGATATGCGCGGCCGCCGCGATCAGGCCGCTGCCGCCCAGGCACAGCAGCGACAGCGATTGCAGGTCCTCGCCCGCCAGCACGTTCATGTTGCCGTCGGCGATCAGCGCCAGGGTCTTGTCGAGCGAACCGCCGCAGTCCTTGATCGCGGCGATGTTCGGATGCGCGGCCAGCGACAGCAATGTCGCGGTCTCCAGCGTTGTGCCTGTGCGATAGGGAATGTCGTACAGCACCAGGGGAAAGCGCGAGGCATCGGCCAGGCTGCGGAAATAGGCGGCCGCGCCGTCCTGGCCCGGGCGCACGTAGTATGGCGCCGGCGCCAGGATGCCGGCCAGCGGCCGGGTGCCGAACGCGGCCAGCCGCTGCAGCACGTGGCCCTGGTGATTGCCCGCCAGGCCCATCACCACCGGCATGGCGCCGGCCTCGTTCAGCACGGCGTCCAGCACCGCCAGTTGCTCGGCGTCATCGAGCGCCGCGGCTTCGCCCGTGCTGCCGCAGACGACCAGGCCGTCGACGCCCGCGGCCTTGAAATGGCGCACCAGGCGGCGCAAGGCCCCGCCATCGACGGCGCCGCCGGAAAACGGCGTCACCAGGGGAATCCAGACGCCTTGGAACGGGGATTGATGAGTTTGCATGAACACTCCTTCGGTGTAAGCGGACCGTGGTTGGACCGTACAGAAGTGCTCGGGATACTAGGGGGTGCGCGCGAAGGCGCCGTGGCGCCGCCGTGAGGCCGCTGTTCCGTCGCCCATCTGACGGAACAGCATGCTCCGGTCAGATGAGCGGCTGTTTTTTGGATTTCAGGCCGGCGCAAACCGTCACCACGCCGAGGGCGCGGAACAGGAAAGCGGACTGGAGGGCCTGAGGAATCATGAATGGAATAAAGGGTTGAAACCGGCCGCGAGCGACCGATGCGCAAATCTACCGGGCCGCCGCCACGCTGTCAACGCAGGCTGGCCAGGAAGATCGCGCACAGCGCTTCCATGCCCTGGCGATCGTCTTCGTCGAAGCGGTCCGGCACCGGGCTGTCCACGTCCCACACGCCGATCAACTCGCCCCGGTGCACCAGCGGCACCACGATCTCGGAACGCGAGGCCGCGTCGCAGGCGATGTGGCCGGGGAACGCGTGCACGTCCGGCACCAGCTGCGTCTGGCGCTGGCTGGCGGCCGCGCCGCACACGCCGCGATTGAGCGGAATGCGCACGCAGGCCGGCTTGCCCTGGAACGGGCCCAGCACCAGCTCGGTGCCGTCAAACAGGTAGAACCCGACCCAGTTCAGGTCGGGCAGCGCCTGGTAGGCCAGCGCGCTCAGGTTGGCGGCATTGGCGATGCGGTCGTGCTCGCCGTCCAGCAGGGCGCGGGCCTGCTTGGCCAGTTCGGCGTACAGCGCGGCCTTGGAATCGGCGGTGATCGGGGCGGCTTCAAACATATATCTAAATGTAACTGTACAGGCGATTATCGATGCAAGTGATTTTAGGGGCTGCCCACGATAAAGGGGCCGCCTTGCCACGCTGTGGGACAATAGTTTACGCAGCAACGTCTTTACCGCGCCGTTGTCATCACCCCGTCACCCCCTTCTTGATTAAGAAGCAAACCATGGACAAGCCTCTCGAACCGACGTTCGCATTTTCCGAACGCGCCCTGCAACTCACCAGCTCCGCGATCCGCGAGATCCTCAAGGTCACCGAGCGCCCCGAAGTCATTTCGTTCGCAGGCGGCCTGCCGGCGCCCGGCGGCTTCCCGGTAGAAGTGGTGCGTGCGGCATTCGACAAGGTACTGTCCACCAACGGCCGCGCCGCCCTGCAGTACGGTCCCACCGAAGGCTACGCGCCGCTGCGCCAATGGGTCGCCGACGACCTGAACCGCGCCGGCGCCAATGTCGCCGCCGACCAGGTCCTGATCGTGTCCGGCTCGCAGCAGGCGCTGGACCTGCTGGGCAAGGTGCTGGTCGACAAGGACAGCAAGGTGCTGGTCGAAGACCCCAGCTACCTGGGCGCCCTGCAATCGTTCAGCCTGTACCAGCCCAAGTACGTGCCGGTGCCCACCGATGACGGCGGCCTGATCCCCGAGGCCATCACGCCCGAGCTGGCCGCTGGCGCCCGCTTCCTGTACGCGCTGCCCAACTTCCAGAACCCGACCGGCCGCACCCTCAGCCTGGAACGCCGCATCGCGCTGGTCAAGCGAGCCGCCGAGCTCGGCCTGACCATCATCGAGGACGATCCCTACGGTGAACTGCGCTACGCCGGCGAACCGCAACCGGGCCTGATCGCCCTGGCCGCCGAATACGGCGCCAACGTCGTGCGCCTGGGCACGTTCTCCAAGGTGCTGGCCCCCGGCCTGCGCCTGGGCTACATCGCCGCCGCCCGTCCGCTGATCAACAAGCTGGTGCAGGCCAAGCAGGCCACCGACCTGCACACGCCCACGCTGACCCAGATGGCCGTGTACGAAATCGTCAAGGACGGCTTCCTCGAAGAGCACCTGCCCAACGTGCGCGAGATCTACCGCGCCCAGGGCAGCTGCATGCTGGACGCCATCGCGCGCGAATTCCCCGCCACCGTCAGCTGGACCAAGCCCGAAGGCGGCATGTTCATCTGGGTGACGCTGCCCGAGCACATCGACAGCACCAAGCTGCTGGAAAAGACCATCGCCCAGAACGTCGCGTTCGTGCCGGGCGCGCCGTTCTACAGCGGCGCCGGCCGCGCCAACACGCTGCGCCTGAGCTTCGCCACCGTGCCGGAAGACAAGATCCGCACCGGCATCGCCATCCTGGGCAAGCTGCTCAAGGAATACACGGCCTGAAAACCGGGTCCTGACCAGGCTTGACGGTCCCACGGCCGGGCGCGATGCCCGGCCGTTGTTTTATGCTGTCGGCTTTCCTCCCTTTTCTTTCGCCGTGACAGTGAGCGCTCCGCAACCCTCTCCCGTCGACCTCAGCGACATTGTTTTCACCGACTGGGTCGAACGTTGGCTGCCCAAATCGTGGCGCCCCTACGCCCGGCTGTGCCGGCTCGACCGCCCCATCGGCACCTGGCTGACGCTGCTGCCCTGTATCGCCGCCCTGATCCAGGCCGCCGGCGGCCTGCCCGACCTGCAACGCCTGGTGGTGTTCTCGCTGGGCGCGCTGCTGATGCGCGGCATCGGCTGCACCGTCAACGACATGTGCGACCGCGACTTCGACAAGCACGTCGAACGCACCCGCTTCCGTCCGTTGACCAGCGGCCAGCTCAGCATGCGTAATGCGGTCTGGTTTTTATTTGGCCAATTGGTGGTCTGCGGCTCGCTGCTTTTCTTCCTGAATGGCATGAGCCGCTGGCTCGCGCTGGCCGTTTTGCCGTTCGTTTTCATCTATCCGCTGTGCAAGCGCGTCACCTATTGGCCGCAGGTCGTCCTGGGCATCTGCTTCAACTGGGGCATGCTGATGGCCTGGTCGGATACGCAGAACCACGTGCCCCTGGCCGCCATCGCGATGTGGTTCGGCGCGGTGCTGTGGCAGGTGGGCTACGACAGCATCTACGCCTACGTCGATGTGCGCGATGACCGCAGCCTGGGCCTGCATTCCACGGCCATGCGCTTCGGCGACCAGGGCAAATTGTGGATCGGCGGCTTCTATTTGGCCACCGTGATCCTGTGGGCCTGGGGCGGCTATGCCATCGGCATGTCGTGGGCCTATTACGTCGGCATGGCGGCGATCGGCGTGCACCTGGCGTGGCAGTTGAAGGTGTTCGACATCCAGCGTCCCGACCGCAACTTCATGCTGTTCCGCGCCAACCTCTGGCTGGGCGCGATCCTGGTCGCGGCGGCGCTCGCGGGCACCCTGATCGGCTGATCCGGCGCATTGCGGACGCGCCATGCTTGGGAGATGATGGCCGTTCCGACACGCTTTACGGAGACTCCGCATGTCCGCACTGACCAAAACCCTGCTGGCACTGGCCTCGGCCAGCGCCCTGTTCGGCACCCTGCCGGCCCACGCCCAGGCCACCACCGATTGCTCGGCCCAGCGCGGCTGCGCTGCCAAGTTCTGCCATCTCGAAAACGAAATCACGTATGCGCGCGCCCACGGCAACACGCACCGGGTGGCTGGCTTGCAGAAGGCGCTGGCAGAGGCCAAGGCCTACTGCACCGACAGCCGCCTGCAATCGCAACGCGAAGCCGACGTGCGCGACAAGCAGAACAAGGTGTCCGAGCGCGAAGACGAGCTCAAGGCCGCTCGCGCCAAGGGCAAGCAGGAAAAGATCGACAAGGCCCAGCGCAAGCTGGACGAAGCCCGCGCCGAATACGACGCCGCGCTGGCCGACCTGAACCGCTGACCCCTCCTCCCTTGCCGTATCCGCCCCCCCCCCGGAGCCACGCGCTCCCTTGGGCGGGTTCCACGGCCCCCTTCCCGCACTGCCCGCTGTCATCACCCGCCACTCGCCCGCCGAGGCGTGACTTGTCCGCGCACGCCCGCTGCCTGCCCCGCGGGCCGGAAACCTACCCCGCCCCTCTCGTCCGCGGCCAATGCCGCCAACCACTACCTATTGCGTCATCAAATGGAAATATCGCCACCTATGGTGCCATTTGGTAAGTTCCCAGCCGATTAGTATTCATTTTGGAAAGATGTTTTCAGGTAATAAGGGTTTATCCCAGGGTTATTTGGGCCGAGAATGCATCTCATCGGGACACAGCAAGCGACCCCCGGCAATCAGGCCAGAGGATCGGATCCCAAGCTCAAGACATATGGAGGTCTGCTATGAAAACCCTTGCTACCGCTTTGATGCTGTCCATGTCCGTTCTGGCCGCCGCTGGCGCCCAAGCCGCTGAAGCCGACCAAGGCCCGACGCGCGCCCAGGTTCAAGCCGAACTGCAACAAGCCAAGGTTTCCGGCCAATACACCTTCGGCGAAGAAGGCTACCCCGCCGCTATCGCCTCGAAGTCGAGCCTGACCTCGCAGCAAGTGCAGGACCAACTGGCCCAGGCCAAGAACGCCGGTGAAGTCACCTTCGGCAACATGGACTACCCGCCCGTCGCCCACGCCGCCAGCACCACGTCGCTGAGCCGCAGCCAGGTCCAGACCGAACTGGCCCAAGCCAAGGCGGAAGGCCTGGTCACCTTCGGCAACATGGACTACCCCCCCATGGGCAGCTGATTGCACGGCCTGGCTTCCAGGCCCGGCAATCGCCCCCAAAGCCCTCCGGCCTCACCCGGGGGGCTTTTCTTTTTGACGTTTCGATCGTCAATTAAGTCATAACGACGTTACTTACAGCCGTTACGACGCTTTGCTATCTACAAATCGACAGCGCCCGCGCATAGGATGAGGCCAACCCATCCCCCTCTATGCAGGAGCCGCACCATGTCCCCCTCCCCCAAGCCCATCCTCCTCCTGGGCGCCGGCAAAATCGGTTTCGCCATCGCCCTGATGCTCGAGCGCAGCGGCGACTATTCGGTCCTGGTGGCCGACCAGGATCCGGCGCGGCTGCGCGTTGTCGCGGAATTGGGTTGCGAGACGCGCCAGATCAGCGACGACGCATCGCTGGCCCGCTGCATCGAGGGCCGCTACGCGGTGGTCAACGCCCTGCCGTTCCATCGCGCCATCGCGGTCGCGCAGTTGTGCGCCCAGGCCGGCGTGCACTATTTCGACCTGACCGAAGACGTCGCCAGCACCCATGCCATCCAGGCGTTGGCCAGCGACGCCCGCGCGGTGCTGATGCCGCAGTGCGGCCTGGCGCCGGGCTTCATCGGCATCGTCGGCAATGCGCTGGCGCGGCGCTTCGACACCCTGCTGGACCTGCGCATGCGCGTGGGCGCATTGCCGCGCTACCCGTCCAACAGCCTGCGCTACAACCTGACCTGGAGCACGGAAGGGTTGATCAACGAATACTGCAATCCGTGCGAGGCCATCGTCGACGGCCAATTGACCAGCGTGCCGGCGCTCGAAGGCTACGAGACCTTCGCGCTGGATGGGGTCGAGTACGAGGCCTTCAACACCTCGGGCGGCCTGGGCACCTTGCCGGCGACCTTGCTGGGACGCGCCCGCAACGTGGACTACAAGTCGGTGCGCTATCCCGGGCACTGCAACCTGATGAAGCTGCTGCTCAATGACCTGCGCCTGCGCGATCGTCGCGACCTGCTCAAGGACATCTTCGAGACCGCGATTCCCACCACCGAGCAGGATGTCATCGTCATCCAGGCGCAAGCCTCGGGCCACCGTCACGGCCGACTGGAGGAAGAGTCCTATCCCATCCGCGTGTTCGGCGCCGACGTCGACGGTCACCGGCTCAGCGCCATCCAGCTGTCGACCGCGGCCGGCATTTGCGCGGCGCTGGATCTCGTTGCCCACCAGGTGCTGCCGCAGCGCGGCTTCGTGGGCCAGGAGCAGATCTCGCTGGAGGCCTTGCTGGCCAACCGCTTTGGCCGCGTCTATGCGGGCAAGCCGCTGGCCCTGGCCGGCGCCGTGACCGAAGACCGCTGAGCCCGGCGACGCGCGCGGCATCATCGCGCAGCGGGCCGGCTGTCGGCCCGTCCGCCGCCCCGATCCGCGCGGTCGCGTTCAGGTCCACCCTTCCAGGCGCAGCGTCGCCCGCACCAAACGCTGCTCTTCCTGTTCGATCTCGGCCAGGTTCTGCCGCACGCTGTCGACGTGGTCGGCCGCGGCGCGGCGCGCCTGCTCCGGCTGGCGGCCGATCACCGCATTGAAGAGCCGCGCGTGCTGCTTGTCGATCTGGCGCTTTTCGGGCTCGCGGTGGTACAGGTTGTTCACACAGGCGAACACCGAACCGAGCATCAGGTCGTTGAGCGACTGCAGCGTGTGCACCAGCACCGGATTGTGCGAGGCCTCGCAGATGGCCAGGTGAAAGGCATGATCCAGGTGCGCGTGCGTGGCGGTGTCCGCGGCCTGCGTGTTCACCATATCGTCGTAGCGCCGACGGATCATGATGAAATCGGCCTCGGTGCCGCGCAAGGCCGCCAGCCGCGCCGAATCCGCCTCCAGCAGCGAGCGCACTTCCAGCAGGTCATACAGCGTGCGCGGCTGCGAATTGAACAGATGCATCAGCGGCCCGGCGTCCACCTTCGAGATGCGGGCCACGAACGAGCCCTTGCCCTGCGAGGTATGGATGATCTCGCGCGCGCGCAGCAGCTTGAGCCCTTCGCGCAGCGCGGTGCGCGACACGCCCAGTTTTTCCGTGAGCCGCCGTTCCGATGGCAAGGCCTGGCCGGCCTTCAGGACGCCGTCCAGGATCAGGCGCTCGATGCGCTCCGCCACCTCGTCCGCCACCTGGCGGGGTTTCGCTTCAGTTTCCGCGTGCATTGCGTTCTCCGGACCAGTGGTATGACCATGCCGCCGCCATCCTTGGTCCGTCGCTCCCTGCCTTTGTAAGTTACTGATATAGAACCATAAAAAAACGATGTTTGCCGGACCGCCGCCAAATAAACTGGTATGACCAGCGGTTTTTGATATGGACTTTGGGTCGGGTGCGAACGATGATGTCAGGACCGATTCGCCCGGCGCCCGCGCCGCCCAGACCTACTACCGTCAGAGATCCGCATGACTCAACGCACCCAGCACCACGGCCTGCAAGTGGCGGCCAATCTCAGCCAGTTCATCGAAAAGGAAGCGTTGCCCGGCTCCGGCCTGGATGCCGACGCGTTCTGGAAGGGATTCGCGGCCCTGGTGCATGACCTGGCGCCCAAGAACCGCGCCCTGCTGGCCGAGCGCGACCGCCTGCAGGCCGAACTCGACGCCTGGCATCGCGCCCATCCGGGCCCGATCGCCGATCCGGCGGCCTACCGCCAGTTCCTGGAAGGCATCGGCTACCTGCTGCCGCAGCCGGCCTCGGTGCGCGCCACCACCGACCACGTCGATACCGAAATCTCGCAACAGGCCGGTCCGCAGCTGGTCGTGCCGATGTCCAACTCGCGCTATGCGCTGAACGCGGCCAACGCGCGCTGGGGCAGCCTGTACGATGCCCTCTACGGCACCGACGCGATTCCCGCCACGCCGGGCGACAACGGCGCCGGCTACAACCCCGAGCGCGGCCGCGCCGTCATCGCCCGCGCCCGCCAGTTCCTCGATACCGCCGCGCCGCTGGCGCAGGGCTCGCACGCCGACGCCCGCGGCTACACGGTCGAGAACGGCCAGCTGAAGATCGCGCTGGCCAGCGGCGCCACCACGCTCAAGACGCCGGCGCAGTTCACCGGCTACCAGGGCGACGCCAGCGCGCCCACGGCCATCCTCCTCAAGAACAACGGCCTGCATTTCGAGATCCAGGTCGACCGCGCCCACAGCATCGGCGCCACCGATGCCGCTGGCGTCAAGGACGTGCTGGTCGAGGCCGCGCTGACCACCATCATGGATTGCGAGGACTCGGTCGCCGCGGTCGACGCCGAAGACAAGGTCCACATCTACCGCAACTGGCTCGGCCTGATGAAGGGCGACCTGACCGAGGACGTCACCAAGGGCGGCAAGACCTTCACCCGCAAGCTCAACGCGGACCGCCAGTACACGCGTCCGGACGGCTCGGCGCTGACGCTGCATGGCCGCTCGCTGATGTTCGTGCGCAACGTCGGCCACCTCATGACCAACCCGGCGGTGCTGGACCGCGACGGCCAGGAGATCCCCGAGGGCATCCTCGACGCCGTGGTCACCAGCCTGGCGGCGCTGCAGGATCGCGAGCGCAAGCTCAACTCGCGCACCGGCTCGGTCTACATCGTCAAGCCCAAGATGCACGGCCCGGTCGAGGCCGCGTTCGCCAGCGAGCTGTTCGATCGCGTCGAGGACCTGCTGGGCCTGCCGCGCAACACCCTGAAAATGGGCATCATGGATGAAGAGCGCCGCACCAGCATCAACCTGAAGGCCTGCATCCAGGCAGCGGCGTCGCGCGTGGCGTTCATCAACACGGGCTTCCTCGACCGCACCGGCGACGAAATGCATTCGAGCATGGAAGCCGGCCCCATGCTGCGCAAGGGCGACATGAAGTCCACCGCCTGGATCACCGCCTACGAGCGCAACAACGTGCTGGTCGGCCTGGACGCCGGCCTGCGCGGCCGCGCGCAGATCGGCAAGGGCATGTGGGCCATGCCCGACCTGATGGCCGCCATGCTCGAACAGAAGATCGCCCATCCCAAGGCCGGCGCCAATACGGCCTGGGTGCCCTCTCCCACCGCCGCCACGCTGCACGCGCTGCACTACCATCAGGTGGACGTGCAGGCGGTCCAGCAGGAACTCGAGCGCACCAAGCTCGACAGCGTGCGCGACGAACTGCTGGCCGGCCTGCTGACGGTGCCGGTGGGCGACCGCAGCAAGTGGTCCGCCGCCGACATCCAGCAGGAACTGGACAACAACGTGCAGGGCATCCTGGGCTACGTGGTCCGCTGGATCGACCAGGGCGTGGGCTGCTCCAAGGTGCCGGACATCCACAACGTCGGCCTCATGGAAGACCGCGCCACGCTGCGCATCTCCAGCCAGCACATCGCCAACTGGCTGCGCCACGGCGTCACCAACAACGACCAGGTCATGGAGACCTTCAAGCGCATGGCCAAGGTGGTGGACGGCCAGAACGCCGGCGATCCCCACTACCTGCCGATGGCGGGCCACTTCGACAGCTCGCTGGCGTTCAAGGCCGCCTGCGCGCTGGTGTTCGAGGGCCTGACCCAGCCCAACGGCTACACCGAGCCGCTGCTGCACAAGTTCCGCCTGGAATTCAAGGCCGCCCGCGCCTGAGTCTTCCGCCTCGGCACGCGCAACACCCGGACACCGGGCAGCCCAGGCTGCCCGGTTTTTTTGGGGTGCGCGGCCCCGACCCGGCGCGTTGATCGCGCTTTTTTCGCACAGTCGTGCTAAATTTCCGACATGACTGCCAAGACCGAAAAAAGCGAACTGACCTTCGCGGCCATTGTGGACGCGGCCCTCGACATGGCCGCCGCCCAGGGGCTGGAAAGCCTGTCGCTCGGTCAATTGGCCAAGCGCCTGGGCATCAGCAAGAGCGGCGTGTTCTCGCGGGTGGGATCGCGCGAAGCCCTGCAGCAGGCAGTGCTCGAGGAATACGACCGCCGCTTCGTGGCCGCCGTCTTCACGCCCGCCATGGCCCAGCCCCGCGGCCTGCCGCGGTTGAACGCGCTTGTCACGCTCTGGATCGAGCGCGCCTGCAACGTCGAGCTGCTGACCGGCTGCATCTACGTGGCCGGCGCCTTCGAGTTCGACGACGTCGAGTCGCCGCTGCGGGCGGTGCTTGAAGAGCGCCTCAAGCGCTGGCGCGCCGCCATGGTGCGCACGGTCGGCCAGGCATTGGAAGAAGGCCACCTGCGCCCGGACACCGATCCGGAACAGCTGGTGTTCGAGGTCTACAGCCTGATGATCGGGCTGATGCACGACGCCCGTTTCCTGCGCGATCCGCGCGCCCGCGAACGGGTGCGGGCCGCGTACGAACGGCTGATTTCCACGTATCGCAGCTTCCAGTACATCACGTAGTCGTTGCAACGGATACCGGCACGGGCCGGTATTTCTTTCGGATAATTTCGCACGATCGTGCGAATTTTTGGACAAGGAACGAGATCATGGTCTTCTACATCGGCGGGGCCGTCGTCATCGCGGCGCTGGCGCGTCTCTGGCTGCTGTGGCGCGCCCTCCTGCGCCAGTTGCCGGACCAGCCGCACCATCTGGTGCTGTTCTAGGCGCGGCCACCGGCGGGCAGGCCGGTCCCCGGGGCGGGCCGGCGCGTGGCGCTCGCCCGCGGCGCGCATCCCGGTCTATATTTCACATTCACTCCCCGTCACTGCCCCCATGTCGCGCTCCGTTCACCTACTGATCATCGATCCGCAAAACGATTTCTGCGACCTCCCCGCGGAATATCTCCCCGTCGATCCGCTGACCGGCCGCGCCACCGCGCCCGCGTTGCCGGTGCCGGGCGCGCATGCCGACATGCAGCGGCTGGCGCGCTTCATCGATGTCGCCGCGCCCGCGCTGTCGGCCGTCACCGTCACGCTGGATTCGCACCATCGGCTCGACATCGCCCATCCGACCTTCTGGCGCGGCGGCGACGGCCGCCCGGTGGCGCCCTTCACGCCCATCACCGCCAGCCAGGTGCGTTCGGGCGCCTTCCTGCCCCGCCACGTCGACGACCTGCCGCGCACGCTGTCCTATCTGGACGAACTGGAGACGCGCGGCCGCTACACCTTGATGGTCTGGCCGGTGCACTGCGAGATCGGCACCTGGGGCCACAACGTCCACCCGGACGTGCGCGCCGCCTATGGCCGCTGGGAAGAGGAAAGCCAGTACATCGTGCGCAAGGTGCCCAAGGGCGCCAACCCCTGGACCGAGCACTACAGCGCGCTGATGGCCGAAGTGCCCGATGCCGATGATCCGCGCAGCCAGCTCAACCGCAAGCTGCTGGACTCGCTGGACCGCTCCGATCTCATCATCGTGGCCGGCGTGGCGGGCAGCCATTGCGTCAAGGCCACGGTCGAGCACCTCGCCGAACATCTGCCGGGCGGCAATCTGTCGCGCGTGGTGCTGCTGACCGACTGCATCAGTCCGGTCACCGGCTTCGCCGACGCGCAGTCCGCCTTCCTGCAGCGCATGCGCGACCTCGGCATGCAGGCGCGCAGCAGCGCGGACATGGCGCGCGCCCTGGGGTAATACCCCCGCGCCGCCCGCGCCAAAAACACAACGGCCGCACGCTTGCGCGTTGCGGCCGTGGCACTGGAAAAACGGACGGATCAGGCGGCAGGCTTGTCCTGGCACTCGACGTACAGGGCGCTGATCGCTTCGCACAGGGCCGGCGGCGCCTGGAACAGGCGTGACACCAGCATGCAGCCCTGCACCGTGGCGAACACCGCCCGCCCGGCCGCTTCGGCGGTGCCCGAAAACTTCAGGGTGCCCTCTTCGGCGCCTTGCGCCAATACACGGGTGAGCCAGGCTTCGTGCGCACGGAAGAACCCCTGCAGCGCGCCGCGCACGCGGTCGGGCAGGCTCATCATTTCGGCGGCCAGCATGCCGCCCAGGCACAGTTCGCCGTGGCCGCAAGCCTTCGATTCCATCATCGACAGGTAGGCGTCGAGCTGGGCGTGGGCCGGCTGCGCGGTGTCGATGCTGCGCACCGACGCCAGGGCGCGAGCGCTGTAGGCTTCGACGGCCTCGTAGAGCAGGTCGTCCTTGCCGGGAAAGTAGTAGTGGATGCTGGACGTCTTCACGCCCACGTGCTCGGCCAGGTCGCGATAGCTGAAGCCGTTGCAACCGCGGGTACGGATCAGCTTTTCGGCATGGGCCAAAAGCTGGTCGCGGGTGGTGTTGGGGGTCGGAGTGTCCATGGCTGAATATTACCTACTAATAGGTCGGTTCGTCATCGGCGGTATCCCTAGGCGGTGATCCGATGCAACCGTGCGAACCCCGGCCGGGAATGATCCCGCCCCCCGGGGTTCGCAGTGGCCGTCATCGGACTCAGCCTTGCACGGGCGGGTAGTCCAGTTCGCCGCTTTCGGTCAGGCCCTGGGCGCGGGCGGCGGCCAGTTCCTGCTTCACCTGGGCGCGGCTCTTGTCGCCGGCGCTGGCGAAGGCGGTGGCGGCGTAGCCTTCTTCACCGCTGGCCAGTTCGCCGTTGGCGCGGGCGGCGGCCAGTTCTTGCTGCACTTGGGCGCGGGTCACCGTGCTGTGGGTGTCCACGGCGGGCGGATAGTCCAATTCACCCGCATGGGCGGCGCCCAGGAACGAGGCGGTCAGGATCAGGGCGGATACGAGGGTCTTCATGGTGGATCTCCAGTAAGGATCAGTACGGCACGATTACGTTGTTGCTATCTATCTGTAGATAGATTCGATGGGAAAAAAATCAGCCTTGGACGGGCGGATAGTCCAGTTCGCCACTTTCGGTCAGGCCTTGGGCGCGGGCGGCGGCCAGTTCCTGCTTCACCTGGGCGCGGCTCTTGTCGCTGGCGCTGGCGAACGCGGTGGCGGCGTAGCCTTCTTCGGTCGTGGCCAGTTCACCGTTGGCGCGGGCGGCAGCCAGTTCTTGCTGCACCTGGGCGCGGGTCACCGTGCTTTGGGTGTTCAGGGCGGGCGGGTAGTCCAGTTCGCCGGCTTGGGCGGCGCCGATGAAGGAGGCGGACAGGATCAGGGCGGATACGAGGGTCTTCATGATGTGATCTCCAGATAACGATGGCTAGGGTGTTTCGTTTAAACTATCTACTTATAGGTAGATAACAAGGCAAATAAAAAGGGGTGCTACTGTATTTCTGGTTTGGGGCGACGCTGCGGTGTTGCTGGGTGCTGCGTCGATGGATGAATCTTACCTACTACTAGATAGATAGCGCAAGAGGCTTTTATGAAACTAAATATTTCACACCACCGAACTGCGCTTTTCCTCCCCGCGCCTGCCTGAAGCCCCTCCTCCTCCGGCCGGTCCGTCAGCGGCTGCATAGGACGATCCCGGCCCTCGCGGGCGGCACTGCCTCCGTTGGAAACATCACGCCGTTGCAGCGATGCCGGAATGCGCCCTTTCACCCCTGTTGAAAAGCTGTGGAAAAACCCCGAATCACGGTGCACAAGCTGTGCATATGCTGTGCGCAGCCTGTGGACAGCAAGCCCTCCCGCTACCTGTAGATCCAGCCTGCGGGCGGCTTGCAGGTGGGTGGCGAAGCACGGATCCGAAATCCGGCCGGTTGAGGCACCGCCTCGCCGGCCCGAGGGCGCCAGGGACCTGTCTGGCAGACCCTGTGAACAAGCGGTGGACAAGGCCCGAAAATCAGTGGGCAAGCTGTTGAAATGCTGTGCACAGCCTGTGGATAGCTGGCGAGATTTCCCTGAAAAAACAGCGGCTTCCCGCCGCAGCGCAGCCGTGGCGGCGCCCAAACGGCACAAAGCCCGGCAAGCGCAAGGGCTTGCCGGGCTTTGTTCGTGAACTGCCGCGTGGACGCGATCAGAACGGAATATCGTCGTCCATGTCGGCCAGGTTGGCGCCGCCGCCGGCGGGCGCTGCCTGGGGCGCGGGACGCTGCTGCGGCGCCGGGCGCTGGGCCGGGGCGCGCTGCTGCGGCTGGCGCGCCGGGGCGTCGTCGTAACCGCCGCCGCCACCGTAGCTGCCGCCACCGCCGCCGCCGTCTTCGCGGCCGCCGAGCATCTGCATCTGGTCGGCGACGATTTCGGTGCTGTAGCGGTCAGCGCCGGTGTCCTTGTCTTGCCACTTGCGGGTCTTCAGGCGGCCCTCGATGTAGACCGAGCGGCCCTTCTTCAGGTATTCGCCGGCGATTTCGGCCAGGCGGTTGTACATGACCACGCGGTGCCATTCGGTTTCTTCGCGGCGTTCGCCCGATGCCTTGTCCTTCCAGGTGGAGGTCGTGGCGATGGACATGTTGCAGATTGCGGCCCCGTCGGGGCTGTAGCGGACTTCCGGGTCGCGACCCAGGTTGCCCACGAGAATGACTTTGTTAACCGATGCCATGCCGTTGTCCCTCTGTTGTTGACAGCCTGTGCCACACGTTGCCGCGAGCGCGCCGGCAACAACATAAAAAGCGATGTTGAAGACCGGCTTCATGAAACTCGCCGGTCACCGCAATGATGACCGGCGACGCCGGTGAAGCCCTAGTTTGTCTTCTATTATCGACGAAAAGCGCCTGGCGCGCCAAACCGGAATCGTGACAAAGCTGTCCTGTCAGGGAAACGATTTCACCGCTGTTGGGCACCGTTGGCGGCGCGATCCGCGACTTTCCGCCGCCCGCTGGGCGGGCGGCTCAGGCCAGCGGCTTGAGCGCCCAGGTCACGGCCAGCCAGACGGCCGCCAGCACGGCCGCGCCGATGAAGACCGCGCCGGCGCCGGAGTGCGATGCCACCCAGCCGCCCAGCGCGCCGCCCGTGAACAGGCCCGCGGCCTGGGCCGTGTTGTAGAACCCCAGCGCCAGGCCCTTGTAGGCCTGCGGCGCCACGCGCGACACCAGCGAAGGCTGCAGCGCCTCCAGCACGTTGAACGCCACGAAGAAGCCGGTCAGGGCCGCCGCCAGGGTGTAGAAGCCATGGCTGGCGGCCGGCAGCAGCGCGCACACCAGCACCAGCCCGGCCACGGCGGCGCGCAGGGCGCCCCGGTGGGCGCGGCGCTTTTCGGCGACGAACACCACCGGCACCATCAGCACGAACGACACCAGGATCACCGGCAGGTAGACCTTCCAGAGCTCGCGCGCATCCAGGCCGCCGACCTTGGCCAGCAGCGCCGGCACCACCACGAACAGCGACACCTGGATCAGGTGCAGCACGAACACGCCGAAATTGAGCCGCAGCAGGTCGGTGTGGGTCAGCACCTGGCGCGGACTGGCGGCCTGCATGCTGCGGGCCTGGGTGCGCGGCACCACCGGCACCACCCAGCGCGCCACCGCCAGACAGACCACGCCCAGACAGGCGATGGTCCAGAACAGGCCCGACAGGCCCCACCAGCCCACCAGCACCGGCGACAGCACCAGCGACGCGGCGAACGACAGCCCGATCGAGCCGCCCACCATGGCCATGGCGCGGGTGCGCACCTCGTCGCGGGTGGCGTCGGCCAGCCAGGCGGTCACGGCGGCCGAAATGGCCCCGGCGCCCTGGATGGCGCGGCCGATGGTGATCCAGAACACGTCGTCGGCCTGCGCACAGACCACGCTGCCCGCCACGAACAGCAGCAGGCCGAACAGCACCACGGGCCGGCGGCCCCAGCGGTCGGAGGCCAGCCCGAAGGGAATCTGCATGAATGCCTGGGTCAGGCCGTACATGCCCAGCGCCAGGCCGACGCGGGCGGGGTCATCCCCCCCGGGCAGGCCGCGGGCGGCGACGGCGAACACCGGCAGCAACAGGAACAGGCCCAGCATCCGCGCGGCGAACAAACCGGCCAGCGCCACGCTGGCGCGGCGCTCGGAAGGGGTCAATTTCAGTTTCGTGTCTGCCGGCATGCGGAATTTTCAACGATGACGAGGGCCGGTCGCGCGCGAATGTCATGCGCTTGCGGTCTGATCTATGGCCTGAGGACTCGGCGCGCTATAGTACCAAGTTGGCCTTTGCAACCGCTTAAAAGAGCCCGATAGACGTGACCATACGCATTCGGGGTGCCCGCACCCACAATCTCAAGAACGTCTCGCTGGATCTGCCGCGCCACAAGCTGGTGGTGGTCACCGGCCTGTCCGGCTCGGGCAAGTCCTCGCTGGCATTCGATACGCTCTACGCGGAGGGGCAGCGGCGCTATGTCGAAAGCCTGTCCGCCTACGCCCGCCAGTTCCTGCAGCTGATGGACAAGCCCGATGTCGACCTGATCGAGGGCCTGTCGCCGGCCATCTCGATCGAGCAGAAGGCGGCGGGCCACAACCCGCGCTCCACCGTCGGCACCATCACCGAGATCCACGACTACCTGCGCCTGCTGTACGCGCGGGTCGGCACGCCCTATTGCCCGGACCACGGCCTGCCCTTGCAGGCGCAGAGCGTCAGCCAGATGGTGGACGCGGTGCTGTCCTGGCCGGCCGACACCCGGTTGGCAGTGCTGGCCCCGATTGCGCGCGGCAAGAAAGGCAGCTTCGAGGACGAATGCGCCAGCCTGCAGGCGCAGGGCTACGTGCGCCTGCGCGTGGACGGCCAGATGGTGGAAATCGACGGCATGGCGCCGCTGAAGAAAACCGAGAAGCACGACATCGACGTGGTCATCGACCGCCTGCGCATCAAGCCCGAGAGCAAGCAGCGCCTGGCCGAGAGCTTCGAGACCGCGCTGCAGCTGGCCGACGGCCGCGCGCTGGCGCTGGACATGGACGGCAGCCGCGAACAGGTGTTCTCCAGCCGCTACGCCTGCCCGGTGTGCAGCCACAGCCTGCCGGAACTGGAACCGCGCCTGTTCAGCTTCAACAACCCGATGGGCGCCTGCCCCAGCTGCGACGGCATCGGCCAGGTGGGCTTTTTCGATCCCAAGCGCGTGGTCGCCTTCCCCGAACTGAGCCTGGCCGCCGGCGCCATCCGCGGCTGGGACCGCCGCAACGCGTTCACCCATTCGCTGCTGACCAGCCTGGCGGCGCACTACGAATTCGACATCGAGGCGCCCTTCGAGGACCTGCCCGAGGCGCTGCGCGACAAGGTGCTGTATGGCTCGGGCGACGAGGAAATCTCGTTCCTGTACCTGAACGAAAAGGGCCGCAGCACCGTCAAGCGCCACACCTTCGAAGGCGTGATCCCGAACCTGGAGCGCCGCTGGCGCGAAACCGATTCGGCCACCGTGCGCGAGGAGCTGGGCAAGTACCGCAACATCAAGACCTGCCCGGACTGCGGCGGCTCGCGCCTGCGGCCGGAAGCGCGCCACGTGCTGATCGGCCAGGATCCGCGCGGCGGCGAACGCCACGGCCAGGCCATCTATGAAGTCGAGGCGATGCCGCTGTCGACCTGCCTGGCGTGGTTCCGCGACCTGGCGCTGACCGGCGCCAAGCAGGAGATCGCGCAGCGCATCGTGCGCGAGATCGAGGCGCGCCTGAGCTTCCTGAACAACGTCGGCCTGAACTACCTGTCGCTGGACCGCAGCGCCGACACCATCTCCGGCGGCGAGGCCCAGCGCATCCGCCTGGCCAGCCAGATCGGCTCGGGCCTGACCGGGGTAATGTACGTGCTGGACGAGCCCTCCATCGGCCTGCACCAGCGCGACAACGACCGCCTCATCGGCACGCTGCAGCACCTGCGCGACCTGGGCAACAGCGTCATCGTGGTCGAGCACGACGAAGACATGATCCGCATGGCCGACTGGGTCGTGGACATGGGCCCGGGCGCGGGCGAGCACGGCGGCGAGGTGGTGGCGCAGGGCGATCCCGAAACCGTGCAGCGCGACCCGAACTCGCTCACCGGCCAGTACCTGAGCGGCCAGCGCGCCATCGCCATCCCGCAGCGCCGCCCGGTCACGGACGAGCTGCCCTGGCTGACGCTCACGGGCGCCACCGGCAACAACCTCAAGAATGTCGACCTGCGCCTGCCCGCCGGCCGCCTGATCTGCGTCACCGGCGTGTCCGGTTCGGGCAAGTCGACCCTGGTCAACGACACGCTGGCGGTGGCGGTATCGCGCCAGTTGCATCACGCCCAGAGCGAACCCGCCCCCTACGCCGCGATGCAGGGCCTGGAGAACTTCGACAAGATCATCAGCGTCGACCAGAGCCCGATCGGCCGCACCCCGCGCAGCAACCCGGCCACCTACACCGGCCTGTTCACCCCGATCCGCGAGTTGTTCGCTGGCGTGCCCGAGGCCCGCACCCGCGGCTACGATCCCGGCCGCTTCAGCTTCAACGTCAAGGGCGGGCGCTGCGAGGCCTGCCAGGGCGACGGCGTGGTCAAGGTCGAGATGCACTTCCTGCCGGACATGTACGTGCCCTGCGACGTCTGCCACGGCAAGCGCTACAACCGCGAAACGCTCGAGATCCGCTACCGCGGCCGCAACATCAGCGAGGTGCTGGACCTGACGGTCGAGCAGGCGCTGGAGTATTTCGAATCGGTGCCGGCGATCGCGCGCAAGCTGCACACGCTGATCGACGTCGGCCTGTCGTACATCCGGCTGGGCCAGAGCGCCACCACGCTCTCGGGCGGCGAAGCGCAGCGCGTGAAGCTGTCGCAGGAACTGTCGCGCCGCAGCACCGGGCGCACCCTGTACATCCTGGACGAACCCACCACGGGCCTGCATTTCCGCGACATCGAACTGCTGCTGCAGGTGCTCAACCAGCTGGTGGACAGCGGCAACACCGTGCTCATCATCGAACACAACCTGGACGTCATCAAGACCGCGGACTGGCTCGTCGACATGGGCCCGGAAGGCGGCGACGGCGGCGGCCGGGTGGTGGCGCAAGGCACGCCGGAAGACGTGGCGGCCGCGCCGGAAAGCCACACCGGACACTATCTCGGCAAACTGCTGCGCCGCACGCCGGGCGGCTGAACGGCGCGGCGCAATCAGGGCCTGTCACTAAGGGGAATCGGCATGTACACCTTGATCATCGGCAACAAGAACTACTCGTCGTGGTCGCTGCGACCCTGGCTCGCGCTGCGCGCCACCGGCGTCGCCTTCACCGAACAGAAGCTGGGCCTGTTCACCGAGGCGTTCGCCCGCCGCCTGGAAACGCTCACGCCGGCCGGCCTGGTGCCGGTGCTGCTGGATGGCGACCTGGCGGTCTGGGACTCGCTGGCGATCTGCGAATACGTGGCCGAACAGCATCCCGAGGCCCGCCTGTGGCCGCAGGACGCGCGCGCCCGGGCCCGCGCCCGTTCGCTGACCGCGCAGATGCACAGCGGTTTCGGCGCGCTGCGCCAGGCGCTGCCGATGAACATCGAGGCGCACCTGCCCGGCATCGATATCCCCGAGGCCGCGCGCCAGGAGATTTCGCGCATGCACGCCATCTGGCAGGACACGCGCGCGGAATTCGGCCAGGGCGGCCCGTTCCTGTTCGGCGCCTTCTCGATCGCCGATGCGTTCTTCGCGCCGATCGTGTCGCGCTTCGTCACCTACGGCATCGCCGCGGCCGGCCCGGTGCGAGACTACATGGACGCGGTGCTGGCGCTGCCGGCGATGCAGGAATGGATGCGCGACGCGCGCGCCGAAGCCACTTTCGTCGAGGCCGACGAACCCTACCGCAAACATCGTTGATGCCGGCGGGCCGCGTCTCGCCGCCTGAACCCGGCGCGCATGCCGCCCAGAACGCCGCCTGGCGCCGGCCCTAGCTCATGTCGAACAGGCGCCGGTGCTCGCGGATGGCGTAGCGGTCGGTCATGCCGGCAATGTAGTCGGCGATGGCGCGGGCCTGGTCGTTGAAGGCGGCGCGGCGATAGTCCGGCGGCAACAGGCGCGGATCGTCCAGGAACGCCGCGAACAACTCGCGCACGATGCGGCGCGCCTTGGTGGTCATGCGCAGCACGCGGTAGTGCCGATACAGGTTGTCGAACAGGAACTTCTTCAGTTCGTCAGCCTCGCGCCGGATGCCTTCCGAGAACCCCGCCAGCGGCGGCGCGCGGCGCACGTCGTCGGCGCTGGCCGGCGCCGCGTCGCGGATGCGCGCCAGCGACGTCTGCGTCAGGTCGCCGATCAGGGTGTTGATCATGCGCCGGATGGTCTCGGCCACCGCGCGGCGCGACGCCAGGCCGGGATAGCGCGCCAGCACCTCGGCGTAATGGCGCTGGAAGATCGACACGCCCTGCAGCTGCTCCAGCGTGATGAGGCCGGAACGCAGGCCGTCGTCGATGTCGTGGTTGTTGTAGGCCACTTCATCGGCCAGGTTGGCGATCTGCGCCTCCAGCGACGGCTGGGTGCGCGCCAGGAAGCGCTCGCCCACCGCGCCCAGCTGCCGCGCATGGGCCGCCGAGCAATGCTTCAAGATGCCTTCGCGGGTCTCGAAGCACAGGTTCAATCCGTTGAAATCGGCATAGCGCTCTTCAAGCTCATCGACCACCCGCAGGCTCTGCAGGTTGTGCTCGAAGCCGCCGGCCTCGGGCGCCAGTTCGCGCATGCAGGCGTTGAGCTCGTCCTGGCCGGCATGGCCGAACGGCGTGTGGCCCAGGTCGTGCGCCAGCGAAATGGCTTCGGTCAGGTCTTCCGACAGCCCCAGGCTGCGCGCCAGGGTGCGCGCGATCTGCGCCACTTCCAGGCTGTGTGTCAGCCGGGTGCGGAACAGGTCGCCTTCGTGGTTCACGAACACCTGGGTCTTGTATTCCAGCCGCCGGAACGCGCTGGAATGGATGATGCGATCGCGGTCGCGCTGGAATTCCGTGCGGTTTTCCGGCGCGGGTTCGGCATAGGCCCGGCCGCGCGATCGGGACGGGTCGGATGCATAGGAAGCCAGTTCTTTCATCTGCGACACCGTCTCTCCAGCGGTCTTTACTGAGTGGTTCGGGCCAGTACGGCGCGCACGGCATCGGCCGGCGCCGCCCGCATCATCGCTGCGCCGATGCGGGTCATGAGCACGTAGCGGATCTCGCCGCCCTCGGTCTTCTTGTCGACCTGCATCAGGTCGAGCCAGCGATCGGCCCCCAGGTCGGGCGCGACCACGGGACAGCCGATGGCCTCGACCAGGGCGCGCACGCGGGCCACGTCGGCGCGCGGGAAGCCGGCCACGTCGGCCGACAGTTCCGCCGCCTGCACCATGCCGCAGCCGACCGCCTCGCCGTGCAGCCAGGCGCCGTAGCCCAGGCCCGCCTCGATGGCGTGGCCGAAGGTATGGCCCAGGTTCAGGATGGCGCGCAGGCCGGATTCGCGTTCGTCCTTGCCCACCACCTGCGCCTTCAGCTCGCACGAACGGCGGATGGCATAGGCGATGGCCTGCGGGTCCAAGCTGCGCAATTTCTGCGCATTCTGTTCGCACCAGGTCCAGAATTCCGGATCCAGGATCAGGCCGTACTTGATGACTTCGGCCAGGCCGGCCGACACTTCGCGCGCCGGCAGCGTGGCCAGCACGGCGGTGTCGATCTCGACCGCCAGCGGCTGGTAGAACGCGCCGATCATGTTCTTGCCGAGCGGATGGTTCACGGCCGTCTTGCCGCCGACCGACGAATCGACCTGGGCCAGCAGGGTCGTGGGCACCTGCACGAAACGCACGCCGCGCATGTAGACCGCGGCGGCGAAGCCGGTCATGTCGCCGATCACGCCGCCGCCCAGCGCCACCAGCACGCAGCGGCGGTCCAGGCGATGGGTCAAGAGCGCGTCGAAGATCAGGTTCAGGGACTGCCAGTCCTTGTACGACTCGCCGTCGGGCAGCTCGATGCGCAGCACCCGCTTGCCGGTGCGCGCCAGCGCGGCTTCGGCGCGTTCGCCGTACAAGGCGGCCACGGTCGGGTTGGTCACCACCGCGATGGCGGTGGCGTCGGCGGGGATGCTCTCGTGCAGGGCATCCAGGCGCCCCGGCGCGATGCGGATCGGGTACTGTCCGCCCGGGGTGTCGACCTCAACAACGTTCATATCTGCTTCTCGAAGGCTTGTAATTGCGGCAGGAGCGCCTTGACCAGGGTGTGGATGGGCATGGAGCCGGTTTCCACCACCAGGTCGGCGACTTCCTTGTAGAGGGGTTCGCGCAGGGTCATCAGGTCGCGCAGCGTGCCGCGCGGATCGGCGGTGGCCAGCAGGGGCCGGTTGCGATCGCGGCAGGTGCGGCGGAACAATTCGTCCACACTGGCCCTCAAATAGACCACGATGCCCCGCTCGCGCAGGCGCAACCGGTTTTCGGCGGCCAGGATGGCGCCGCCGCCGGTGGCGAGAATTATGTTGCGGCGTTGGGTACACTCTTCCAGGGCGGCGGATTCCCGGCGACGGAAACCGGCCTCACCCTCGATTTCGAAGATTACCGGCACCCGCACGCCGCAACGCGCCTCGAGCTCATGGTCCAGATCGATAAAATCGCGCCCCAGGGCTCGCGCCAGGCCACGGCCGATGGTCGTCTTGCCCGCCCCCATCATCCCCACCAGGAAGATGGGCAGGTCGTGCGGCAACGACACGGTCTTGCCCAGGCACTCCGAGGCGCAAGGCGGGTTTTCGGGCGCCTCGCCGGAGGGCGCCAGGTCCGGGTCAGCCTCCGGACATGAGTGAGCGGAAAAGTTCATGACGGCATTATCACATCTGCCGCCAAGTTGCCCGCGCACCACACTGAACTATCTTGTTACAGAAACCGATCCGCCACACTGAGGCGGGACCGGAGATACCCGTAAAATCGCCGCGATGAGCAAGCCGCAGAATTCCTCCAAAAAAGACAAGCCCGCCAATAACGGTTCCCCGATATTGCGTTTTTTCGTCAAGACCGGCATTTTCTTTGCCGGCCTGTTCCTGTGCGGCGTGCTGCTGGCGGGCATGGCGCTGGCGCTGGCCTGGCCCAACCTGCCGGACCTGAACGCCATGACGGACTACCGCCCGCGGGTGCCGCTGCGCGTCTACACGGCGGACAAGGTGCTGATCGGCGAGTTCGGCGAAGAGCGCCGCAACGTGCTGCGCTTCAATGAAATCCCGGACGTGATGAAGTCCGCGGTGCTGGCGGCCGAGGACGACCGCTTCTACCAGCACGGCGGGATCGACTGGACCGGCGTGGTGCGCGCCGGCCTGACCAACCTGATCAACATGTCCAAGACGCAGGGCGCCAGCACGATCACCATGCAGGTGGCGCGCAACTTCTACCTGTCGTCGGAAAAGACCTACTCGCGCAAGTTCTACGAACTGCTGCTGACCTACAAGATTGAATCCGAGCTCACCA
>ERZ1739169.26-NODE-26-length-64316-cov-17.763029_pt1 | contig 64316 bp, 58 predicted proteins | sample MGYA00581756_ERZ1739169 | MGnify/ENA primary metagenome ERZ1739169 (study PRJEB40789, sample SAMEA7425667) | Salamandra salamandra | biome: salamander skin | place: Germany | collected 2020-03 | study: cvxcv | reverse complement strand
CCGATCCCCACAACGACAACGAGCGCCCCATGAACGCCGCATCACCGTTGTCTTGAAACAAAAAAAGCGTCCATCAAGGACGCTTTTCCTTTGGCGCGGGCCGCATCGGCGATGCGGGCGCGCAGCGCTGCCGCTACTTGCGGCTGCCGCCCAGCAGGACGGCGATCTGGCGCTTGGGCGCGGACGAATTGCCACCCTGGCGCGGCGCGTCGGGCTCTTCTGCCGGGGCCGACGACGTCGACGGCTCGTAGGGCTTGAGGAAGAAATCGTCCACCGGCTGGCGCGACGATCCGCCGCTCGAACGGCGTTCCGACGAACGGCCACGCTCGCGGCCGCCTTCGCGCGGCGATGCGGCGCGCTCTTCGCGGCGGCCATGGCCATGATGGCTGCGCGCGACCAGGTCGGCGGGCAGTTCCAGCGTGCCGCGCGGCACTTCGCGCTTGATCAGCTTTTCGATGTCGAGCAGGAAACGCTCTTCGTCGCCCGTGAACAGGGCGATGGCTTCACCGGTGGCGCCGGCGCGGCCGGTACGGCCGATACGGTGCACGTAGTCTTCGGCGTTGTACGGCAGGTCGTAGTTGATGACGCAAGGCACGCCGGCCACGTCCAGGCCGCGCGCGGCCACGTCGGTGGCGACCAGCACTTCCAGTTCGCCGGCCTTGAAGGCTTCGAGCGCCTTCATGCGGTCGGCCTGGGTCTTGTCGCCGTGGATCGATTCGGCCTTGACGCCGTCACGCTCGAGCTCGCGCGCCAGGCGCGCGGTGCCGATCTTGGTGTTCGAGAACACGATGACCTGCTTCAGGCCGCGCGACTTCACCAGGTGCACCACCGCCGCGCGCTTCTGGTCGCCCGACATCTTGTAGGCGATCTGCGTGATGGTGTTGGCAGTGGCGTTGCGCGCCGCGACTTCGATTTCGACCGGGTGGTTCAGGTACGAACGGCCGAGCTTGCGGATTTCGTTGCTGAAGGTGGCCGAGAACAGCAGGCCCTGACGCTGCGCGGGCAGCAGGCGGATGATGCGTTCCAGGTCGGGCAGGAAGCCCATGTCGAGCATGCGGTCGGCTTCGTCCAGCACCAGGATGCCGACCTGGCTCAGGTTCACGTTCTTCTGCTCGACGTGGTCGAGCAGGCGGCCGGGCGTGGCCACCAGCACTTCGCAGCCACGGCGCAGCGCTTCTTTCTGCGGACCGATATCGACACCACCGAACACCACCGCGGAACGCAGCGGCGTCTGCTTGCTGTAGCGCTTGACGCTTTCGTAGACCTGGTCGGCCAGCTCGCGCGTGGGCGTCAGGATCAGCGCGCGCACCGGGTGCCGCGCGGGCGAGGCGCTGGTGTTGGCCAGCGGCATCAGGCGATGCAGGATGGGCAGCGTGAAGGCCGCCGTCTTGCCGGTGCCGGTCTGGGCCGCGCCCATGACGTCGCGCCCTTCGACCACGACGGGAATGGCTTGCGCCTGGATCGGGGTGGGCGTGGTGTAGCCGGTTTCGGCGATCGACTGCAACAGCAGGGGATGCAGCCCGAAGTCGGAGAACGTGGGCGTAGGCGCGGGCGCTTCGGCGGTGGGTGCTGCGGATTGAGTGGATTCAGTCATCAGGGTTTGGCAGATACCGGGACCAGTGGAAAAGAACAAAACGAGAGTGCTGCGAGCACTGCACGACATATGCATCGGGACAACCGGAACGCGCGCCACGCTCGCGCGGCCACGTGCAAACCACCCCGAGGCACAAGCGCGTCGCGGGCAATCAGCACCCTGCCTTGCAGGCCAGGTGGCGCATTCTGGTTTCGATACTTATGAGGGCAGTACCAGGCCCGGATTGCTGTGGATAACTTAATTTTAGCGCAGCCGGACGCCGGGGCGGTCAAGCCAGTGCCTGGGGGCGACTCCTTTGGCCTGGCGGAAGCTCTTGCTGAAATGGCTCAGGTTGGCGAATCCGGCGGCCAGCGCGGCGTCCGTGACGCTGTAACCGGCCTCCAGCATGGACGCCGCGGCCTCCAGCCGGACGGACTTCAGATAGGCATGGACCGAACGGCCGGCCACCTGGCGAAAGCCCGCCTTGAGCTTCTTTTCGCTCAGGCCGACCTCGCGCGCCAGCCGCGATACCGTCCATTCCTCGCCGTAGCGGACCTCTATCAGGCGCCGCGCCTGCCCCAGCTGGCGCCGTTCGCGCGGCGCCACCGGGGGCTCGCCAGCCGCGTCGCTCATGGTTTCCAGCACGATGGCCAGGGCTTCGAGCGCCTTGGCGCGCATGTACAGGCGGCGCGCGGTGTTGTCCTCATGGAGGCAATCCAGCACGTCGCCGGCCAGCCGCAGCAGGCCGGGCGGCGCGGGAAAGCCGGCCATGAGCGACCCCATGGCCGGCACGCTGTGATCCAGCACGAAGGCGCCGCGCAACGCGGCCAACGGCCTGCCGCCGGCGCGCAACAGCCCGGCGGGTGAATAACGGATGTCCACCAGGCGGACATTCTGCCCGCCCGCCATCTGGAAACGGCCCCGCGCGCCGCGTTCGCCGGTCTGCACCACGGCCATGCCGGGTCCGACCACCAAGGGTGCCCCGCCCTCGATCGACATGCGCGCATGGCCGTCCAGGAAAACGGCGATGCAGAACATCGGCGGACCCTCGGCATCGACGTCGAGCCCGACGGCGGGGGCGCCGTTCCAGGCGGTCAGGGTCAGGTCCTCGTCGAACGCTTCCTGGCGCGACAGGGCGATCCATTCGCTCGGTATCGACACCGCGGGCAACAGCGGGTGGCCGGAACGGACGGACGATCCGGCGGAGGTACGCGTCATGGCGGCAATGGCGGAATCCAAATTTAGGCCCCGATTTGAACAACGGCAGCACTGAAAACGTCAGCGCGGCGCTCATCAAACAACAATAATTCTCATTAATAATTCTACCGAAAGCCCGGGCCGACAACATGACGACAGCGTTCCCTTTCCGACACACCGCCCTGGCGGCCGCCCTGTGCGCCTTCGCGGCGCCCGCCGCGGCACAGTCCGTCAGCGAGCTGGCCCCCATCACGGTCACCGCCAGCAAGCAGGAACAGTCGCTGCGCGATCTCAACGGCGCCGCGATCGTCGTGCCGGCCGAGGCCCTGCAGGCCGCCCAGGTCGACAACACCATGCAGTTGTCGCGCGTGCTGCCCGGCGTGCAGATGTCCAGCAGCGGCTCGCTCCTGTATCCCATCATCTCGGTGCGCGGCATCACGTCCGCGCAGGACTTCTACAACCCCGCCCTGACGGTCTACGTTGACGGCGTGCCGCAATTGCCGACCTTCACCTCGCAGTTGCTGACCGACGTCGGCCGCGTCGAGCTGCTGAAAGGCCCGCAGGGCACGCTCTACGGCAAGAGCGCCATGGGCGGCGTCCTCAACATCGTGTCGCGGCAGCCGGGCGACGATCCCTACTTCCGCGCCAGCGCCGGCGTGGCCAGCCGCGACGGCTACCTGTTCAAGGCCAGCGGCGGCGGGCCGCTGGTCGACAACCTGCTGTACGGCTCGGTCACCGCCGTGACGAACGACGCGCCCGGCCGGCTGGACAACCCCGCCACCGGCGCCAGCCGCGTCGGCGGCGCCTCGGCCAATGCGGGCGCCGCGCGCCTGCGCCTGGCGCCCGCCGGCAGCCCCTGGGAACTGGGCCTGGCCATCAGCGGCGAATGCACCCGCGCCAGCCAGGACGCCTACGTCCCGTTCGACGATCTCCAAGCCAGCCACGCGTACACCGCGCCGGGCATGCCGGCGTCGCTGGCGGATTTCTACCAGAAGCGCTGCGGCAACAGCCAGGCGCTGACCGGCCGCTACGATTTCGACGGCTGGCGCCTGAACGCGGTGGCGGCCTGGCAGGCCCTGCACTACGACCGCCACTACCCCATCGGCCCCAGCTACACCAGCCAGCCCGAGCGCTGGCGCCAGCAGGTGCAGGAGCTGCGCCTGTCCACCACCGGCCAGCGCGCCGTCGACGGCGTGCTGGGTCTGTATCGCCAGCGCGTCACCCAATCGCGGGCGGTGTTCAACCAGATGCAGGGGCCGATGCCGCTGGACACGCTCCAGGTCGACTCGCGCAACACCAGTGAATCGCTCGCCGCCTATGCCGACGCCACCTGGCATGCCACCGACGCGCTCGACCTGTCGGCCGGCCTGCGCTATTCCCGCGACAAGGCCGCCACGCGCTATGACGGCCAGGCGCTGGATTTCGCCACCTTCGGCCAGGCGCCGTTCGGCGGTTCGGGCTCCAGCGCGGGCAACAGCGTGCTGGGCAAACTGTCGGCCGGCTACCGGCTGTCGCCCGAGTGGCGCGTGTATGCCAACGCCGCGCAGGGCTACAAGCCGGGCGGCTACAACCTGGCGCCGTCCAATCCCAGCGACGCCCGCCCCTACGGCAAGGAAAAAGGCATGAGCTACGAGGTCGGCACGCGCTATGACGGCGACACGCTGCGCCTGGGCGCCGCCGTCTACCGCACCGACATCCGCGACGCGCAGCTCTATGTCGGCGGACTGGGGCAGCAACACCTGCAGAACGTCGGCAACACCCGCGCCACGGGCGTCGAGTTCGACCTGGGCTGGGACGTCTCCGCGCAGTGGACGCTGGGCCTGGACGGCTTCGTCAACCACACCACGTTCCGCAGCTTCGGCGACGCCTCCGCCTGCCAGGGCTGCGACGGCAACCGGGTGCCGTTCTCGCCGGGCTATGGCCTGACCGCCAGCGCCCGCGGCCACTTCGACACCGGCATCGGGCGGCTGTCGCCGACCTTGGCCGTGCGGCGCATCGGCGCGCAGTTCTTCGACATCGCCAACACGCTGCGCCAGGACGCCTACACGCTGGTAGACCTCAGCCTGGCCTGGCGCATCCGGCCGCAGGTCGAGGCCACGCTGTATGCCAACAACCTCACCGACAAGCGCTACCGCACCTTCGCCTTCGCTGGCGGACCGATGGGCAACTTCGCCCAGGTCGATCCGGGCCGGACGGTCGGCCTGAACGTCGCCTTCGAATACTAGGATCGGCTTCATGCGCCCAGATGTGCCCGCGCGCCTGCCCACGGCGCAGGTGATCGCCGCCATCGGCGGCATCTGCATGGCCCAAAGCCTGGTGAGCGGCATCGCCTTCCAGGGCGTGCCCGCCTTGCTGCGCGACAGCGGCGCGCCGCTGGACCAGATCGGCCTGGCCTACCTGGCGTTCCTGCCCTGGGCGCTCAAGTTCCTGTGGGCGCCCTGGATCGAACGCTACCGGCTGCCCGCGGGCCATGCCGAGCGGCGCACCCGCCGCATCGTGCTGCCCGGGCAATGGTTGCTGGCCGCGCTGCTATTCCTGCTGGCGGGCCTGGGCCAGCCCGCCATGCCCGTGCTGCTGGCCATTCTGAGCCTGATCTCGTTGACCGCGGCCACGGTGGACATCGCCGGCGACGCGTTCGCCGTCGAACAGCTGGCGGAGAACCGACGCGGCTGGGGCAACGCCACCCAGGTCGGCTCCAGCTATCTGGGCATGTTCCTGGGCGCCGGATTGTTCGTCATCCTGGCAGGCAGCTACGGCTGGCGCGTGGCGGCGGCCGCCATGGGCGGACTGGTCCTGCTGTTGACGCTGCCATTCGCCCTGGTGCGCGAGCCGGCGCGCGCGGCCCAACCGTCCGCGCACCGCCCCAGCCTGGCGCATGCGCTGGGCCGCCCCGACGTGCGCCTGGGCCTGGTCATCACGATCGTGTTCCAGGCCGGCTCCCGGCTGGCCTATGGCATGACGCCCCTGCTGCTGCTCGATCGCGGTGTGCCGCTGGCGTCGGTGGGCTGGATCAATGGCGCCGGCGCGGTCGTGGCGGGCCTGGCCGGCACCCTGCTCGGCGCCTTGATCCTGCAGCGCCTCGCGGCGGCGCGGGCGGTGGTCGTGGCCTTGGCCCTGCAGACCGTGGCGTTGGTCCTCTTCCTGGCCGCCGTGTTGGCGTCATCCTGGCTGCCGCACGCCGGCCCGCATTGGCTGGTGGCGCTGGCGTTGCTGAAAGCGGCGACGGCGGCCACCGGCTTCGTGGCCTTGTACGCCTTCCTCATGGGCCGGGCCTCGCCAGCGCAGGCCGGCGTCGACTTCACCCTGTTCCAGTGCGCCGACGCCATGATCGCCACGATCGGCGGCGTGGCCGCCGGCTGGCTGGCGCAGCACTGGGGCTATGACGTCTGCTTCGGCGCCGCGGCGGCCTTCGGCGCTGCCGGGTTGCTCGCCCTTCCTATCCTGATGCGGCGCCTGGCGCCGCCCTTTCCCCCGGAGAATGAACATGTCTGAACGCACCGTGGTCATCGCCGGCGCCGGCGTTGCCGGGCTGGCCTGCGCCTGGTGGCTGACGCGGCACGGCTGGCGCGCCGTCATCGCGGAACGCGCCGCGCACCTGCGCGATGGCGGCTACATGATGGGCCTGTCCGGCCCGGGCCTGCTGACCGCGCGCCGCATGGACCTGGTACCGGCGCTGCGCGCCGTGGAACGCGAGATCGGCGAAAACATCTACCGAGACCGCCGGGGCCGCGAAGTCATGCGGATCCGCTATCGCGAACTGCTGAAGGAACTGGACTGGATCACCTTGCGCCGCACGGACCTGGTGCAGGTCCTGCATGGCGCGGTGCGCGACCACGCCGAGATCCGGCTGGCGACCACGGTCGCCCACTGCGCCCAGGACCCGGATGGCGTGGACATCACGCTGTCGGACGGCAGCCAGTTGCGGGCCGACCTTCTGATCGGCGCGGACGGCGTGCGCTCGGCATTGCGCGCCCAGGTGTTCGGCGCCGACGATCCCCCGCTGTCCGCGCTGGGCTATCGCTACGCCGCCTACGACACCGAGGACGACACCTGCATGGCGCGGGACTTCGTGTCCTACGCGGCACCCGGCCACCAGGTGGAATACCACGGGCTCGGCGGCGGCCGCAAGGCGGCCCTGCATGTGTGGCGCAGCCATGAGCACGGCTGGGTCGAGGCGCCGCAACGGCTTGGCCTGCTGCGCGAACTGTCCCGCGACACGCATGCGGAAGTCGGCCGGCAGTTGGCCATGCTGGCGCAGGACACCCCCATCGTCATGGACGACCTGGCGCTGGTCGAACTGCCCTGTTGGCATCGGGGCCGCATCCTGCTGGCGGGCGACGCCGCACATAGCCTGTCCCTTATTTCTGGGCAGGGCGCGGGGATGGCATTGGCTGGCGCCTACGTGCTGGCCCAGGAACTGGGCCGGCTGCCGCTAGAACAGGCGCTGGCGGCCCACGAGCGGCGGCTGCGGCCGGTGATCGACAGCCTGCAGCAGCGCAGCCGCAAGCTGGCGCCCGTCTATGTCCCGGAATCGGCATTCGCCTTCGGCCTGCGCAACACGGCCTTGCGGCTGCTGCCCAGGCTGATCCTGAAGCGCTATTTCCTCAGTGGGCTGAAGTCCGAAATGGAAGCCGCCGCCGCGCTGGGCTGACCGGCCTCAACCCGCCAGCCAGCGCAGGCCCCACAGCATCAGCATGCCGACCACGATGACCAGCACCGCGCTGCGGGTGCGCAGGAAGACCAGGATGGCGACGATGCCGGCCACCAGCTTGTAGTCGAAGATGGGGCCCAGCCCCGCCTTCCAGGGCAGCAGGTCGGGCACCACGATGGCGGTGAGCGCGGCGGCCGGCGCGTAGCGCAGGGCGCGCCGCACGCCGTCGGGCAGGGGAATGTAGTCGCCGAACAGCATGAAGCCGGCGCGCGTCAGCACGCTGCACAGCGCCAGCAGCAGGATGGCGGAATAGACGTAGATCTCGGAGGGCCAGAGGGTCATGCGCGCGCCTTGAAGAAGCGTTCGGCCCACATGCCGGCCACCACGCCGGCGATGACCGCCGCCGCCAGGCCCAGCCGCAGCGGCAGCACCTGGCCGGTCCAGGCGACCACGCCGGCGGCCAGCATCGAGACCAGCATGGGCTTGGAATTGGCCAGCGGCACCGTGATCGCCAACAGCGCCAGCACCGCCGCGAAATCCAGCGACCAGGCGGCCGGCACCATGGTGCCCAGGTAGATCCCCACGATCGACGACGCCTGCCAGACGAACCAGCCCGGGGCGATGGTGCCGATGAAGTACCAGAGCTGCTCGCGGGTGCCGCGCTCGGCCGCGTCGCCGAAACGCGGCATGAACAGCACGAAGCCCATGTCGGTGGTGAAGTAGCCCAGGCCCAGGCGCTTGGGCCAGGACAGGTGGCGGAAATAGGGTTGCAACGCCGCGCCGAAGATCAGGAAGCGCAGGTTGACCACGCAGCCGGCGGCGAAGATCAACCACAGCGGCGCGCCGGTGGCGATCAGCGGCAGGGACGTGAGCTGGGCCGATCCGGCGTACAGCAGCAGGGTCATGGCCAGCGCCATGGATTCGGTCAGGCCCGACTTGACCATGGCCACGCCGGTCACCAGCCCCCAGGTCGCGGTGGCGATCAGGGCCGGCACGATGGCATGCACGCCGGCGCGGAAGGCGGCGACGCGCTCCTGGCGGACCTCCCGGGGGTCTTCGGTTTCGGGAAACGCTGACTCAGAGGACAACGGCGAGCCCCTGGGGATTCAGACAGAACGACATGGACACTCTGTGGGGAAGGAACCGCACGACAAGCTGCTAGCCCGCCGGGCCCGCGGACGCCAGCAGGCACCGCGCCGGTGCACGAATGGAGCGCTATTGTAACCTCGTCGCTTGATACAATACGGCCCTCAGGTTTAGTGAGGGAGCAAACCATGTCGATGGCTGACCGCGATGGCTTCATCTGGTATGACGGCAAGCTCGTGCCCTGGCGCGACGCGACCACGCACGTGCTGACGCACTCCCTGCACTATGGCCTGTCGGTATTCGAGGGCGTGCGCGCCTATCGCTCCGAGATCGGCACCGCCATCTTCCGCCTCGAAGACCACACCAACCGCCTGTTCAATTCGGCGCACATCTACCAGATCCCCATGCCGTTCGATCGCGACACGATCAACGAAGCCCAGCGGATGGTGGTGCGCGAGAACCAGCTCGAATCCGGCTACCTGCGCCCGCTGGTGTTCTACGGCCCCGAAAAGATGGGCGTGTCGCCCAAGGGCGCCAAGGTGCACGTGGCGATCGCCGCCTGGCCCTGGGGCGCCTATTTGGGCGAAGAAGCCTTGTCGCAGGGCATCCGGGTCAAGGTGTCGTCGTTCGCCCGCCAGCACGTCAACGTGACCATGCCGCGCGCCAAGGTCGCCACCACCTACGCCAACTCGATCCTGGCCAACACCGAGGCCCTGCAGGACGGCTACGACGAGGCCCTGCTGCTGGACACCGAGGGGTTCGTGGCCGAAGGCTCCGGCGAGAACCTGTTCCTGGTCAAGGACGGCGTGCTGTGCGAACCCGAGATCGCCTCCGCCCTGACCGGCATCACCCGCTCGACCATCCACGCCCTGGCGGCCGATTTCGGCCTGCGCGTGGTGACCAAGCGGCTGACCCGCGACGACGTCTACATCGCCGACGAGGCCTTCTTCACCGGCACCGCCGCCGAAGTCACGCCGATCCGCGAGGTCGACAACCGCCAGATCGGCTCGGGCCGCCGCGGCCCCATCACCGAGAAGCTGCAGAAAGCGTTTTTTGACATGGTGAATGGCCGCAACCCGAAGTACCATCACTGGCTGAGCAAAGTCTGATCCACGCCGCCCTGCCCGGCAGGGCGGCATTACTGCCCCAACCTACCGATTTACCGGTATTTTTTATTCAGGAAATTCCATGACCGCCGCTGCCCCGGCCGCCGCCCCCCACGAAGTCATCGAAGTCGGCGCCGAAGACCTGCCCGTGTTCTGTCCGGGTCCCAAGGCCCCGCTGTGGAGCATGCACCCGCGCGTCTTCCTGGACGTCGCCCGCAACGGCTCGGCGCGCTGCGCCTACTGCGGCGCCGAGTACAAGCTCAAGCCCGGCACCGTGCTGCACGGTCACCACTGAGACCCGCCGCCCAACAGCCATCCGTCCCGCCATCATGTTCGCCACGCCCGAAGAAGCAGAACACGCGTTCTACGAAGCCCTTGAGCAGGGGGACACCGTCCGCCTGATGCAAGTGTGGGCGGACGACGAGGAAGTCGTCTGCATCCACCCGGGAGGCCTGCGCATCGTCGGCCACTCGGCCGTGCACGAGTCCTGGCAGCACGTGCTGGCGAACGGACCGCTGCACATCCGGCCATTGCGCCCGCTGGTCATGCTGAGCATGATGTGCGCGGTGCACGTGCTGGTCGAGCAGGTCGCGGTGCGCACGCGGGAAGGCACGCAGTTCGCCAACTGCTACGCCACCAACATCTATCACAAGGGTCCCACGGGCTGGCGCATGGTCATGCACCACGCCTCGTCGGCGCCCACCGAAGCCGGGGTGCTCGACTTGCACGACGTGCCCGACATGCTGCACTGATCCGGGTCGACTTTGGCTGCTGCACGTTTCGACACAACGCCCTGCCCTGTTCCCTCCTGGCTGCCCGGAGGCGATGCCCAGACGGTGTACGCCGCGCTGTTCGCGCAGTACCACCGCATCGCCTTCGTGCGCGACCGGGTCGAGACGCCCGATACCGATTTCGTCGATTTCGACTGGACCGGGCCGGGGCTGTTCCCGCACAAGGCGGCCGACGGCGCGCCCGTGAGCGGCCAGCAGCCCGTGGCCAACGGCAAGACCGCCGCCGCGCGCTGGATGACCGACGCCGACTGGAAGTCGCTGCCGCAGACCGCCGACACGCCGGCGCTGCTGCTGTTCCACGGCCTGGAGGGCGGCAGCACCAGCCGCTACGCGCAATCCATCGCGCATCATTTCCGGGCGCGCGGCTGGATCGTGGTCATCGCGCACTTCCGCGGCTGCTCCGGCGTGCCCAACCGCCTGGCGCGGGCCTATTACTCGGGCGATTCGGCCGAGGTCGGATTCCTGCTCAACACGGTGCGCAACCGCATTCCACACGCGCGCTGGCACGCCGTGGGCGTGTCGCTGGGTGGCAATGCACTGCTGAAATACCTGGGCGAGCACCAGGAAGACACCGGCTGGCTGACGGCCTGCGCGGGCGTCTCGGTGCCGCTGGACCTGGTGGCCTGCGGCAAGACGCTGTCCACCGGGTTCTTCAACCGCAAGGTGTACACGGGCCACTTCCTCAAGACCCTCAAGCACAAGGTGCTGGAGAAGGCCCACCGCTACCCCGGCGCCATCGACGTGATGCGCATCGCCCACGCGCGCGATCTGCGCGACTTCGACGACGCCTACACCGCGCCGATGCATGGATTCCGCAATGCGCTCGACTACTGGACGCGGGCGTCCAGCAAGCCGTGGCTGCCGCGCATCTCGGTGCCGACGCTGGTGCTGAACGCGCTGAACGATCCGTTCATCCCGGCCAGCGCGCTGCCCAAGCCGGACGAGTGCTCGCCCACCATCCTGCTGCACCAGCCCACCGATGGCGGCCATGCGGGCTTTCCGACCGGCGCCTTTCCGGCCCACCTGGGCTGGCTGCCGCAACGGCTGGGCCGCTTCTTCGAGACCGGGCTGTAGGCGCCGGGCGGCGCCCGCGGCCCGCCCGCGGCGTCAGCCCGACTTGAAGCGTTCCAGCAACTGGCGTTCCTCGGCCAGCTTGTCCTTGACTTCCTTGATCTGCACGTCGATCTGCGATTGCTCGTAGAAATCGCTCGACATGCCGCGCGCCTGCTGCAGCTGCGATTCCGCCGCCGCGAAGGCGCCGGTCAGGACGTAATAGCGCGCCAGGTCGCGGCGCGCCTGCACCGGCTTGCCGGTGCGTTCTTCGCTGTGCGCCAGCATCTGGTAGAGGCTGGGCTCGTCGCTGCCCCATTGCTTGATCCTGCCCCGCAGGTAGTCCTGCGCCTCGGCGTGGCGGCCGTTGCTCTGCAAGGCAGCGGCGTAGGCGATGCCCAGCGCCCGCTGCTCCGGCCAGCGCTTGGTGGCAGCCTGCGCCAACTCCAGCGCGCGCCGGTTGTCCTTGCGCGCCAGGGCGATGTCGACGGCCAGCTTGGCCATCTGCGCCGAATCGCGCCCGTCGGCGGCGGCCTGGCCCAATTGCCGTTCGGCCTCGTCCAGGTTGTTGCGCTGGAACGCCTGCAACGCCAACCCGTAATAGGCGGCGGAGCGGCGCACGCCGGACAGGGCCTGGGCCTCGTCCTGCAGCTGCTGCGTGGCCGAACGCAGGCTGACCGCGTCACGGCCCTGCACCACGCGCATCTTGGCGCGCACGTACCAGAAGTCGTCGCTGTCGACGTGGCGCGACGGCGGCAGCGAGCGCACGCGGTTCTGCACGTCGGACATGCGTTCGATCGACAGCGGGTGGGTGCTGGCCCAGGAGCCGCCGCCCGCTCCTTCGTTCAGGCGCGAGGCATTCATCAGGCGCGAGAACATCTGCGCCATGCCCTGGGCGTCGTAGCCGGCCTTGGTCAGCATGGTGAAGCCGGCCCGGTCGGCCTCGCGTTCGGCATCACGCGAGAAGCCCAGTTGGCGGTTGATGGCGGCGGCCTGGCCGAACGCGGCCACACCCATCGCCAGGTTGCCGCCACCGCCGGCCAGCGCCGCCAGCAGCGCGCCCGCCAGGCTCGCCAGCATGACCATGCTGTTCTGGCTCTGCTGTGTCATGCCGCGCGCGATGTGGCGCTGGACCACGTGGCCGATTTCGTGCGCCAGCACCGCCGCCAGTTCAGACTCGCTGCCGGAAGAGACGATCAGCCCGGTATTGACGCCGATGAAACCGCCCGGCATGGCAAAGGCGTTGATCTCGGGATCGCGCACGCCGAACATCTCGACCTCGGGCACCGCGCCGGGCGCGAAGGCCGCCAGCTTGCGCCCCATGGTGGTGAGGTACTGGCTGAGTTCGGGATCATCGACATAGGTGGGGTCGCGGCGGCCCTGCGACATGATCGCCTCGCCCAGGCTGCGCTCCAGCATGGGCGAGAGCTCCGCCGAGGAAGCGGCGCCCATCGACGGCAGCCCCACGGGTTGGGCCCAGGCCGTGACCGGCAGGGCCGGCGCGACCAGCGCGACACAGAGTCCGACGATCACGCCCCGCTGCGCAATCGAGCAAATGGATGGCATTTTTCTGCGATTCATGAACCTATGATAGCGATGCGCTTAAAATGTTTCACCGATTGCCCCTTATGAGGTTTCAATGCGCCCCGTCCGTAAAGCCGTTTTTCCTGTCGCGGGCATGGGTACGCGCTTCCTGCCCGCCACCAAGGCGATGCCCAAGGAAATGCTGCCCGTCGTCGACAAACCGCTGATCCAGTACGCCGTTGAAGAAGCCGTCGCCGCCGGCATCACCGACCTGATTTTCGTTACCGGCCGCAACAAGCGCGCCATCGAAGACCATTTCGATTCCGCTCCCGAGCTCGAATCCGATCTCGAAAGCAAGGGCAAGCATGAGCTTCTGGCAATGGTGCGGGGCATTCTACCTGCCCACGTCAATTGCCTCTATATCCGCCAGTCGGCCCCGCTGGGCCTGGGCCATGCCGTGCTGTCGGCCGCCCCGGCCGTGGGCGATGAACCCTTCGCCGTGCTGCTGGCCGACGACCTGATCGACGCCGACACGCCGTCCATCAAGCAACTGGTGGACGTGGCCGTGGCCCGCAGCGCCAGCGTGCTGGGCGTGCAGGACGTGCCGCGCGAAGACACGCGCAAGTACGGCATCGTCGCCGCCCAGGCGGACGACAGCCACGCCGACGGCCGCACCGAGCGCGTGACCCATATCGTGGAAAAACCCGATCCGGCGGACGCGCCCTCGACGCTGGCGGTGGTCGGACGCTACGTGCTCGAAGCGGCGATCTTCGACCACCTGCGCTCGACCAAGCGCGGCGCGGGCAACGAAATCCAGCTGACCGACGGCATCGCCTCGCTGATGCGCGAGCGCGCGGTGTACGCCCACCGCTACGAAGGCACGCGCTACGACTGCGGCAACAAGGCCGGGATGTTCGAGGCGACGGTGGCGCTGGGCCGGAAGTACCACGGCCTGCTGCCGCAATAAGGCGGCTGGCGCCCCCCTCCCGCAGCGTCGGAAGCGAGCGCCCCTGTGGCGCTCGCGGACTTTTGGGCGGGCGTCTAGGCGGAGGCCGCGCGGCGGCCGCGGGCCCGCGCCATGGCATCGCGGTCGGCCTTGCGCAGGCGCCCCTTGGCGGACAGCCGCATCAACGTGCCCAGGGCCACCATCAGGCCGATCACCTCGACCAGCGCGGCCGGGATCCACATGGTCAGGCCGCCGATGGTCTGGTCGGTCTGCGCGGACATGGCGATGGCGCGGCCGCACAGTTCGAACAGGGGATAGATGTCGCTTTCGGTGAAAGCGATGACCGCCCCCGCCACCATCTGCGGCAGCATGGTCAGGATCGGCGAGATCACCCGGCCGCCCGGCGTCATCGCGGCCGGCGGCGCGGGCCGGCGGTCCAGGATCAGGTTCCAGTACATGAAGCCGCTGATCACCACCGACCAGTTCATCACGCGGTACAGCCGCCAGTCGAGCATGGAATAGAACTGCACCGACGGAATCAGCCAGACCAGCACCAGGAACACGAACAGGGTCGGCACGAAGATCTTGTTGGTCAGCACCGCCACGGTGGCGCGGCCGGCGCCGGTGCGCAGGAAGTCACGCAGCCGGATGCGCCACGACATCGGCAGCCCGGCGCGCATGACCTGCCCGGGAAAGGCCGCCATCACCAGCAGCGGGCCAAGGTGATGCAGCACCAGGTGCTGGATGCGGTGGATGAAGAACATGCGCTCGGCGTAGTAGTCCAGGCGCGTGTGCATGGACAGGTACAGCAGCACCATGCCCAGCCAGAACAGCGCGCGGCGCGCGCCCGTGACGTGATGCACGCGCTGGCCGCGCACGAACAGCACGATGGCCACCAGGAAGGAGGCCACCAGCGTGGGAGAGAACTCCCAGGGTATGAGCCATTCGAGACTGTCCATGCGGGTCATCCGGAAAATGCCGACGGGGGCGTGGCGTGCCCGGGCCTGAGCGGGCCGGAACACGCAGCCGGGTCGATTGTAGTAGACCCGGCCGTCCCCCGTACGGCTCAGAACCGGTGCGAAATACCCGTACCGAAGCGCGACGTGTGGGAATGGCCAGGGTCGAACTGGTTGTCCAGGGTGTAATTGGACGTGTAGCCGGCGAACGCATAGAGCGTGGTGCGCGGCGACAGGTCATACGTATACCCCAATGTCACCAATTGCGCATTGCGCGCGCTCGAACCGTCCTCCCATTTCCAGTCGGGACGCGCCAGCGACCACTGCACCACCACGGCGCCGTGGCCGACCGGCACGCTGGCGCCCAGCAGCCAGGCGTCGACGGTGCCGCCGCGCGCGAAGGCCGCCGGCCCCAGGTTCCGGCCCAGGTTGTCCGGATCGCCGCCGTCCAGGCCAACGTAGCCGTTGCGCTGGCGCGACCATCCCGCCGACACCTTGAACACCTCGAAGTCATAGGAAGCGCCCAGTTGCACCGCCTGCGGCCGGCCGCTGCTGCCCTGGATCGGCTCGGCCAGGCGCAGCTGGTCCCAGGTGGCGACCGCCAGCAAGGGGCCTTCCTCGTATTTCAGGCCCAGGCTGAGGGCGCGGTTGTTGGCCGCGGTCTTGAAGCGGTTGCTGTCGTCGGCGTCGAACGAATAGCCGATGCCCGCCTGGAAACCCTGCCAGGTGGGCGTGTAGTAGTTGACCAGGTTGCTGAACTGGTAGTTGTCCGAGGCCTTGAAGGTGGCGCCCATGCCCATTTCCTTCCAGGAGGCCAGCTCCAGCGCGTTGCCGTAGGTCTTGCCGACGGTGTACTGGCGCCCCAGGCGCAGGTCGCCGTAGCTGTCATGGGCCAGTCCGACCCAGGCGCCGTAGTTGAACATGCGGTCGTCGTCGGCGCGCTTGCCGGTGGACGGGTCGAAGCCGCTTTCGAGCTGGAAGCGGGTGCTCCAGCCGTCGCCCAGGTCCTCGGAACCACGCAGGCCCCACAGGGAGTCGGTCAAGCCGCCGTTGAGGACGCCATTGTGGGTGCCCTGCCCGGAGGTATGGGTGGTGGCGATGCCCGCATCGACCACGCCGTAGAGTTGGATGCCCGGGCCATCACCGGCCGCATTGGCCGCCAGCGGAAGCCAGGCGGCGCCCGCCATGAGCGTCGTGGCAACAGTCGAGATTTTCATGCTTCTCTCCAGAATCCGGGGTGGCGCCGCCACCACCGGAGGTATTGAATCCGCGGCGGGCGCCTGCCCGCCGCCAGGTGTATCAATAGTGACTATTGCCAGCCATAGCGACGCACCCAGATGCCCTTGAGCAATTGGGTCAGCACGCAGTAGCTCAGCAGGATGCCGACCAGCCAGGGGAAATAGCTCCACGGCAGCGCCTGCAGCTGGAAGTACTCGGCCAGCGGCGAGAACGGCAGGAACAACCCCAGTCCGACCACCATGACCGTCATCAGCATCAACGGCCACGCGGCGCGGCTTTGCAGGAACGGGATCTTGCGTGTGCGGATCATATGCACGATGAGCGTCTGCGACAACAGCCCTTCGACGAACCAGCCGGATTGGAACAACGTCTGGTGCTCGGGCGCATTGGCCTGGAATACGTACCACATGAGCGCGTAGGTGGTGATGTCGAAGATGGAGCTGATCGGGCCGAAGAACACCATGAATCGACCTAGTCCTGCGGGGTCCCATTGCTGCGGTTTTTTCAGCAGTTCCTCGTCGACATTGTCGAAGGGAATGGCGGTCTGCGAGATGTCGTACATCAAGTTCTGCAGCAGCAGGTGGATCGGCAGCATCGGCAGGAACGGCAGGAACGCGCTGGCCACCAGCACCGAGAAGACGTTACCGAAATTGGAGCTGGCGGTCATCTTCAGGTACTTGAGCATGTTGCAGAAGGTCTTGCGGCCTTCGATCACGCCGTCCTCCAGCACCATCAGGCTCTTTTCCAGCAGGATGATGTCGGCGGCTTCCTTCGAGATATCCACCGCCGAGTCCACCGAAATGCCGACGTCGGCGGCGCGCAGGGCCGGCGCGTCGTTGATGCCGTCCCCCATGAAGCCCACGGTGTTGCCCTGGGCCCGCAGCATGCGGACGATGCGCTCCTTGTGCGCCGGCGTCAGGCGCGCGAACACATTGGCCTCGCGCACCGCCACGGCCAGCCGGCCGTCGTCCATGGCCTCGATGTCGGCGCCCAGGTAGACCTTGCGCACCTCGAAGCCGACTTCGCGGCAGACCTTCTGCGTCACCAGTTCGACGTCGCCCGTCAGCACCTTGACCTCGATGCCGGAAGCGCGCAACGCGGCCAGCGCCGGGCCGGTGGACTCCTTGGGAGGATCGAGGAAGGCGATGTAACCGACCAGCACCAGCTCGGCCTCGTCGGCCACGCCATAGGCCTGCTGGGTGGGCGGCAGTTCGCGCACGCCCACGGCGATCACGCGCAGCCCGTCACGATTCAGGTCGGCGGTCACGCGGCGGATGTCGGCGCGGCGCGCGTCCGTCAGCGGATGCACGTCCTTGCCGACCCGCAGGCGGGTGCACACGGAGAGCATTTCCTCCAGCGCGCCCTTGCAGATCAGTTCATGATGCTCGCGGCCGTTCTCGGTTTCGCTGACGACCACCGACATGCGGCGGCGCGAGAAGTCGAACGGGATCTCGTCGATCTTGCGGTAGCGCGCGGCCAGGTCCAGCTTGCGCTCCACTTCGGCATGGCGCAGCACGGCCACGTCGAGCAGATTCTTCAGGCCGGTCTGGTAGTAACTGTTGAGGTAGGCATAGGCCAGCACGTCGTCGCTGGTGGCGCCGTACACGTCGGTATGACGCTCGAGCACGATGCGGTCCTGCGTCAGCGTGCCGGTCTTGTCGGTGCACAGCACGTTCATGGCGCCCAGGTTCTGAATCGCGTCCAGCCGCTTGACCACCACCTTGCGGCGCGACATCCGCACCGCGCCCTTGGCCAGCGTGGCCGTGACGATCATCGGCAGCATTTCCGGCGTCAGGCCGACGGCGATCGCCAGCGCGAACAGCAGCGCCTCGAGCCAGTCGCCCTTGGTGAAGCCGTTGATCAGCAGCACGATGGGCGCCATCACCAGCATGAAGCGGATCAGCACCCAGCTGACCCGGTTGATGCCCTGCTGGAACTGCGTCGGCATGCGCGAGGTCTGGGTCACGCGCCCGGCCAGCTGGCCGAAGTAGGTGCCGGAGCCGGTCGCCACCACCAGGGCGGTGCCGGAGCCGCTGACCACGTTGGTGCCCATGAAGGCCATGTTCTCGAGTTCCAGCGCGTTGGCGGTCTCGACGCGCTGCATGGCGTATTTCTCGACCGGCAGCGATTCGCCGGTCAGGGCCGCCTGGGCCACGAACAGGTCCTTGGCGCCCAGGATGCGGCAGTCGGCGGGGATCATGTCGCCCGCGGACAGCAGCACCACGTCGCCCGGCACCAGTTCGGCCAGCGGCACCTCGATCTGGCGCGAGCCCGAGGCGTGCAGCGTGGCGCCGAAGAAGCGCCGCGCGTCGCCCTCAGCCATGCCGGCGGCGTCGCTGCGCAGCACCGTGGCGGTGTTCTGCACCATGGCCTTCAGGGCCTCGGCGGCGCGATTGGAACGCCGCTCCTGCACGAAGCGCAGCAGCGTCGAAATCACCACCATCGAGCCGATGATGATGACGCCCTTCCAGGACTGGTCGTCGGGCTCGGCCATGTACACGTCCGTCACCCACGACAGCGAGGCCAGGCCGGTCAGCAGCAGGTTGAAGGGATTGCGGAACGACTGCCACAGGTGGGCGTACCAGGTCAGCGGCTTTTCGTGATCGACTTCGTTGGCGCCGTAGCGGGCGCGGGCCTCATCGGCCTGGGCTTCGGACAGGCCGCCACGGCCGCTGCGGAACATCGAGAACAGCGCGTCGAAATCCATGCGCGCCACATCGAGCATGCGGCGGTTGGCGCGGCGCGCGGCATCGGAGGAGTCGGCGGAAGCGGCAAGCTGCCCGCCGCCCTGCTCCAGCATGGGGGAACGCCGGAAGTGGCGCCCCGATCGCCGCAGCCCGGCCGCGGAGGAAAAGAAGGTCTTCAGGAATTTGAACATCGGAGTGTTCCCGTTATTGGTGTTGTTCTGGAAGACACGGGCTGGCCGCCGCCATGCCTTTGCGCGGGCAGCACGGGGCCGCGGCCTGCTCAGGGCAGGCCGTTTCCGCCACGTACAGGCGTGCGCAGGCACCGGGGCGATGTTGCCGGTGTCCGGATCGCGTCGAGGCGCGCCGGGTGCGGAAGGCGGAACGGGAAACTAGCGGAAGAACCGGGGCCGGCGGAACCGGCGCGCGTCGAGCGGGCCTGGCCGGGGGTTCAGGGCTGCGGATTCCGTACGGACCGGGTGACTATCCGGCCAGTCGGCTCGCAAGGGAGAGGACGGGTCAGACAGGCAGGCCGGCGCCGCGCACAAGGCGCAATCGAGGCTCGGGGTCTAAGGCACTGGGCATGGTCTCTCCTGGGGTGGCGGGCGGCGGCGTCAGGCCGCCAGCGGTTGCGCGCCGAAATGCACGTGGCGCACAGCGGGGTTGGCGCTCAGCCGGCGGGCTTGCGACATCAGTTCGCCGCGCAGCTCGGGCGGGCAGTTCACGGTGATGCAGGCCGACGCCATGTTGGGGTCGCGGCCCTGGTCGATCTGCACTTGCGACACGTCGAGTCCGGCCGCGCTGAAGTCCAGGCAGATCTGCTTGCGCAGGGCGCCCAGTTCGTCGCGCGGGCAGATGACCGTCAGGCGCGAGGTGCCGCGGCGGCGGCCCATGGCGGTGGGGCGGTCTACGCCGGCGCGGCGCAGGAACAAGTCGAAGAAACGCATAGCGGCCTCCATTGCGTAATGGGGAGCGGCTTTCGCGCATACGCGCGCACGCAGGCACACGGCGCATGGCGGGCGGGCACGAAAAAGGCGTGCACGAACGCGGGCGCTGCGACTAGCGGCGGTTCTGGCGGTTTACGTTGGGGAGAATCCCGGCAAGCCGTGGGCCTGCACTGCTGCCCGGAAAGAAGCCCGGGGCTTGGGATACAACCGCAACCTGTTCAACAGGCTGCGGCAGACGGAGTTCTGCGTGGTCCTGTCAAACAGCGACGTCGATGCAAGATCGACTACTTTCGCCGGAATCGGTATTCACGAAGACTGCTCCTGGGATGGATAACGGGCGGAATTTTACGCGGGTTTCCACTGATGGACAAGGTTTATGGGCAGAAAAGGCCGCTTTTGTGCAAAAAAGGCGCGGGGCCGTTCCACCCCGCGCCTTCCAACCCAAGCCGCGTCCGTCAGGCGTAGAAATGCCAGCCCAGGTAGGCCGCGAACAAGGCATAGAAACCGCCCACCGCGGACAGCGCCGGCACGCTCATGCCGGCGCGGCGGAAGCGCAGCCACAGCAGGCCGATCGACAGCATGGTGAACAGGCCGGCGGCCAGCAGCGGACCGTCGAGCAGCCAGGGCGTCAGGAAGATGCCGAGCGCGCTGGGGATGGTGGCCTGGATCATCATGGCGCCGGAGATGTTGGCCAGCGCCAGGCGTTCCTTGCCCTGGCGCACCCAGATCAGGGCGTTCATGATCTCGGGCAGTTCGGTGGCGACGGGCGCCAGCAGCAGCGCGGCCACGTGCGGCGAAGCGCCCATGGCGATGCCCAGCACCTCGATCTGGTTGACGAAGACGTGCGAGGCGCCGGCGATCACGACCAGGGCCAGCAGCGTCTGGGTCGCGGCCCAGAACATCGACGGATTGTCGTCGCGCGGCCGCAGCTTGAGCGGCTCGAGGTCTTCGCAGTCGATGCATTCCTCATCGTTGCTCAGCTCGCGCTTGATGTACAGGCCATAGGTGGCCAGGAACAGGATGCCCAGCCAGGGCTTCCAGGCGAAGGCCAGCAGGCCCAGCCCGACCTTGAAGACGAAGATGCCCATGAACCAGGCCTGGTCGCGGGCCAGCCGGCGCTGGTCCGCGTTGATACAGTTGGCCTGCGCGGGTTGGCCGCGGCGTGCGCGCCACAGGGCCAGGCCGACCACGGCATAGGCCAGCGTCGCCAGCACCAGCGGGCCGCCCATGGCGGCGCCGACGCCGATGTCCTTCTGCTCGGGGGTTTCGCCGAACACCACGGCCATGAAGGTCACGGCGCTCTCCGGCAAGGCGGTGCCGAACGCGGCCAGCACGGTGCCGGTCGCGGTGGCGCCAAGCTGGAAGCGATGTCCGACCCATTCGACGCCATTGACGAAGAATTCGCAGGCGAGATAGATCACTGCCGCGGACAGGAAAAACAGGAACAGGGTGAGCAACATATAGACGAGCCGGACGAGCAGAAACCAATTGGCGCGACGCTGCGGCTCGCCCGGCTAGGGTGAACGCAACGCGGCCAAAGGTCTCGCCTGGCTGATCCATGCGCGGGCGGGCCGCGACATGGAGACCGTTAGCGCCATGGAGTTCTGGCGACCGCTACGCGGTACCGAACCACCAAGTCTGTTGACGCTAACTCCTTTGGGGACAAAGGATGGCTACTCCCCAATGACAGTGCGGCGATTGTAGCAGCGCGTCCATGACAGTCCAATGAATCCGCGCCCGCGGCGGGGAAATGGGCGCGGACTGTCGCATCCGCGGCACGGCGAGTAAAGTAAACGGCATCTCAGCTTCCCGCCGGGCCGCGCGCCCCCTGCCCCTCATGAGCCTGCCTCCCGTCGATATCGCCCCCTTCGCCGCCCGGCGCCAGCGCCTGATGGAGCGGATGCGCGCCGACGGGGGCGGCATCGCCATCCTGGCCACCGCGCCCGAGGCCATCCGCAACCGCGACGCCGAATATCCCTACCGGCACGACAGCGACTTCTTCTACCTGACCGGCTTCACCGAGCCCGGCGCCTGGCTGGTGCTGATCGCAGGCGCCACCGACCGCGCGCTGCTGTTCTGCCGCCCGCGCCATATCGAGCACGAGATCTGGGAGGGCCGCCGCTTCGGCCCGGAAGCCGCGGCCGAGCATTTCGGCTTCGACGACGCGCATGCGCTGGACGCGCTCGATGAACTGGCGCCCCAGCTGCTGCTGGACCAGCCGACCCTGTACGCGCCGCTGGCCGGCGACAAGCGCACCGACGGCCGCCTGCACCGCTGGCTGGCGGCGGCGCGCGAGGCCAGCCGCGGCGGCCATCAGCCGCCCATGCGGCAACAGGACATCCGGCCGATCCTGGCCGAGATGCGCTTGATCAAGGACGCCAGCGAGATCGCCGCGATGCGGCGCGCGGCCAAGATCTCCGCCGGCGCCCATGCGCGCGCCATGCGGGCGGCGCGCGCCGGCATGCGCGAATACGAACTGGAAGCGGAACTGCTGTATGAATTCCGTCGCCATGGCGCGCAGGCGGTGGCCTACAACAGCATCGTCGCGGCCGGCGCCAATGCCTGCGTGCTGCACTACCCGGCCGGCGAGGCGGTGCTGCGCGACGGCGACCTGGTGCTGATCGACGCGGGCTGCGAAGTCGACAGCTACGCCAGCGACATCACCCGCACTTTCCCGGTCAACGGCCGCTACAGCGGTCCGCAGCGCGCGCTGTACGACCTGACGGTGGCGGCGCAGGAGGCCGCGGCCCAGGCGACCGCGCCCGGACGCGGCTGGAACGACGGCCACGAGGCCGCGGTGCGGGTGCTGGCGCAGGGCATGCTGGACCTGAAACTGCTGAAGGGGTCGCTGGATGGCGTGATCGAGTCGGGCGACTACAGCCGCTTCTACATGCACCGCACCGGCCACTGGCTGGGCCTGGACGTGCACGACGTGGGCGACTATCGCCAGCCGGGCGGCACGCCCGGCGCGGAACGTCCGTGGCGCAAGCTGGAGAGCGGCATGATGCTGACGATCGAGCCGGGCATCTATGTGCGTCCGGCCGACGACGTGCCCGAGGCCTACTGGAACATCGGCATCCGCACCGAGGACGACGCGCTGGTGACGGACGAGGGCTGCGAGCTGATCACCCGCGGCGTGCCGGTGCAGGCCGGCGAGATCGAGGCGCTGATGCGCGAATGAGCGGGCGGCGCGCGCGGGCCGGCATGGCGCCGGCCGCGCCCGTGATGGCGGCCCCGGCCTACAGCGTCAGGCCGTCCAGCCAGCCCATCGCCACCCACACGTAGACCACCACCATCGCGATCGCGAACATCGACACGGTGGCGCCCACCAGGCAGGCCATGATGGCCACCAGCACCGGCCCCCATCCTGTCTTCGGGGACGGCGGCAGCCCGGGGTTGTAGAGGCGGTCGAACTTCTCGTCCGGCATCAGTGAGAACACCGCGCTCTCGATGAAGCCGTCGATCATCGGGATGAACAGCAGGAAGAAGGCCGGGTTGTCGTACCAGACCGGGTAGTAGCGGAACGCGCAGAACAGGCTGAGCAGCGCCAGCGCCGTCACCAGCCAGGCATGGCGCCGACCCAGGTACCACCAGTGCGCGCCGAGCCAGCCGAACAGACAGGCCAGCAGGCCGACGGCGACCTTGCCGCGGGGGCGGCGCGGGATTGCGGCGGACAGCGAAGAAGAAGCCTCGAGCTGCGTCATATCAATCAACCGGTAAAGGGTCCCGGGCGCCAAGCCGCGCCGGCAGACCCGGATTGTAGTGGACAGGTAAAATCGCGGCATGACTATCTCCGCCTTCGACATTGCGATTCTCGGCGCCGGCCCCGTGGGGCGTGTCCTGGCGTTGATGCTGGCGCGCGTGGCGCCGGATCCGGCCCGCATCGCCCTGCTGCAAGGCGCCAGCCCGGCGCCCGTGACGCCCGCCGCCGCCATCCCCGCGGCCGATCCGCGCGTGCTGGCCATGAACCACGGCAGCCGGGTGCTGCTCGAATCGCTGCACGCCTGGCCCGCCAAGGCGGCGGACATCCTCAACATCCACGTTTCGCAGCGCGGCCGGCTGGGCCGCAGCGTGATCCGCAACACCGATTTCGACGTGCCGCAGCTGGGCTGCGTGGTCGCCTATTCGGCGCTGCACGCCAAGCTGGAGGAATGCGTGGCCGCCAGCGGCGTGACCCTGCTGTCGGGGCCGCCGGCCACGATCGACGGCCAGGACGCCGACGGCGTGCGCATCCGCCTGGGCGACGCCGCCGTGACCTGCCGGGTCGCCGTGCAGTCGGACGGCGCCGGCGCCAGCGACGTGCGCCGCGACTACGGCCAGCACGCCCTGCTGACCACCGCCCACGCCACCCTGCCGCGCCGCGGCTGGGCCTGGGAACGCTTCACCCCCGAGGGGCCGCTGGCGCTGCTGCCGCACCCGCAGACGCCGGACGCCTATTCGGTGGTCTGGTGCAGCGCGCCGGATCGCGCGGCCGAATTGGCGGCGCTGGACAACGGCGCCTTCTCGCGGGCGCTGTCGGCGGCCTTCGGCGACCGCCTGGGACGCCTGTCGTGCCAGGCGCCGCGCCACGTCTTCCCGCTGGCGCTGAGCGCCCGGCGCGCCCTGGTGCAGGGCCGCGTGGCGGCGATCGGCAACGCGGCGCAGACGCTGCATCCGGTGGCTGGCCAGGGCCTGAACCTGGGGCTGCGCGATGCCGGCCGGCTGGCCCAGACCCTGGGCGCGTGGCTGCCCGCCCCGGATACCAACCCGGCCGCGGCGCTGGCCGACTTCGGCCGCGCGCGCCAGGTCGACCGGATCGTCACCGCCGGCCTCACCGACCTGATGCCGCGCATCTTCGCCACCGGCCTGGCGCCGGTCGAGCATGCCTGCGGCCTGGCCCTGCTGGGCCTGGACCTGGCGGCGCCCCTGCGGGCCCCGCTGGCCCGCCACCTGCTGCAGGGTTTCCGGGCCTGATCCTCCCCTTTTTTCGTCCGCCTGTTACCAAGCTGTTGCGGCCGAAAAAAGAGGGTTCGATCGAGCCGGTTAAAATGTGACCATGCGCATAGGCCCGTGGACCCTTCCCAACAATGTCCTGGTCGCGCCCATGGCGGGCGTGACGGATCGTCCTTTCCGACAGCTTTGCAAGAAATTGGGGGCCGGTTACGCCGTCTCGGAGATGGCCGCCAGCAACCCCAAGCTGTGGGACAGCGTCAAGACCTCGCGCCGCCTGAACCACGACGGCGAGATCGCCCCCATTTCGGTGCAGATCGCCGGCGCCGACCCGGCCATGATGGCCGAGGCCGCCGTGTTCAACGCCAACAAGGGCGCGCGCATCATCGACATCAACATGGGCTGCCCCGTGAAGAAGGTCTGCAATGTGGCGTCGGGGTCCGCCCTGCTGCGCCACGAGGACCTGATCGTCCGCATCCTGGACGCCGTGGTCGAGGCCTGCGCGCCGCTGGGGGTGCCGGTCACCCTCAAGACCCGCACCGGCTGGGACCGCGACAGCCGCAACGCCCTGCGCGTGGCCAGGCTGGCCCAGGACGCCGGCATCGCCGCCCTGACACTGCATGGACGCACCCGCGCCGACCTCTATACGGGCGAGGCGGAATATGACACTATCCGCGCCGTCCGCGCCGAGCTGAAAATCCCGCTGATCGCCAATGGCGATATCGACTCGCCTGAAAAGGCCAGGCGCGTCCTGGATTACACTGGCGCCGACGCGGTCATGATCGGCCGGGCGGCACAGGGCCGTCCCTGGATCTTCCGCGAAGTCGACCACTACCTGCGCACGGGCGAAACACTGGCCCCTCCCAGCTATGGGGAAATGCGCGAACTGCTGCTCGAACATCTCGACGACCACTACCGCTTCTATGGCGAACACACCGGCGTACGCACGGCGCGCAAGCACATAGGGTGGTATCTGGACGGCCTGCCGGATGCGGACTCGTTCCGCGACCGCATGAACCTCATCGACAACACCCGCGACCAGTGGCGGGCGGTGTCGGAATGGTTCCTCAATCTTTCCCGTGACGGCAACCCCAACCCGGCGCCTGTCGCGAAAGCCCTGCTGGCGGCATAACCGCCTCAACACCAACATAAAAATATCTGTACTCCGATGAGCAAGAAAGATGTCCTGGAAGAATGCGTGCGCGCCAGCCTGGAGCGCTATTTCGAAGACTTGGGCGAATCCGAGCCCCACGACATGTGGGACATGGTGATGCGCTGCGTGGAGCGCCCGGTCCTCGAAGTGGCGTTGGAACGGTCTGGCGGCAACCAGTCGCGGGCATCCGAAATGCTGGGCATCACGCGCAACACCTTGCGCAAGAAACTGCTGGCCCACAACATCCAGGTATAGCGCATCGCCGCGCGGGCGGGCCGGCTGGCGCGCCCCGCATGACAGATTTCCCATCCCGACCTGAAGCGAGACAGGCGCCCGCGCCCCACTCCCGTCCCTCACCATGAAAATCGAAACCGCCCTGCTTTCGGTGTCCGACAAGACCGGCATCGTTGAATTTGCCCGCGCGCTGGCCGCGCGCGGCGTGCGCCTGCTGTCGACCGGCGGCACCGCCAAGCTGCTGGCCGAATCCGGCCTGACCGTCACCGAAGTGGCCGCCCACACCGGCTCGCCCGAGATCCTGGACGGCCGCGTCAAGACGCTGCACCCGAAGATCCACGGCGGCCTGCTGGCCCGCCGCGACAGCGCCGAGCACATGGACACCATCAAGGCGGCCGGTATCGATCGCATCGACATGCTGGTGGTCAACCTGTATCCGTTCCGCGAAACCGTGGCCAAGCCGGACTGCACCTTCGCCGACGCGGTCGAGAACATCGACATCGGCGGCCCGGCCATGCTGCGCGCCGCCGCCAAGAACCACGGCACCGAAGCCGGTGGCGTGACGGTGGTGATCGACCCGGTCGACTACTCGCGCGTGCTGTCCGAAATGGATCAGGGCGGCGGCACCTCGTACGGCCTGCGCCTGGCGCTGGCCGCCAAGGTCTACGCCCACACCGCGGCCTACGACGGCGCCATCGCCGCCTACCTGACCAGCCTGACCGAGGCCGAACCGGCGCAGGACGCCGTGCCGGCCCGCCAGGAATGGCCGGGCACCCTGACCCTGCAGGTCAAGCAAGAACAGGCCCTGCGCTATGGCGAGAACCCGCACCAGACCGCCGCGTTCTACGTCGACGCGCAGCGCTCCGCCGGCCTGCTGGGCAACTACCGCCAGCTGCAGGGCAAGGAACTGTCGTACAACAACATCGCCGACGCCGATGCCGCCTGGGAATGCGCGCGCAGCTTCGAGGCGCCCGCCTGCGTCATCGTCAAGCACGCCAACCCCTGCGGCGTGGCCGTGGCGGCCGACACGCTGGGCGCCTACCAGCAGGCCTTCAAGACCGACCCGACCTCGGCCTTCGGCGGCATCATCGCCTTCAACCGCCCGGTCGACGCCGCCACCGCCGAAGCCGTCAGCGCCCAGTTCCTGGAAGTGCTGCTGGCCCCGGCCTATGACGGCGCCGCGCTGGCCATCCTAGCCGCCAAGAAGAATGTGCGCGTGCTGGAAGTGCCGATGGGCACGGGCCAGAACGCCTTCGACGTCAAGCGCGTCGGCGGCGGCTGGCTGGTGCAGAGCCCGGACGCCTACAACGTGCCGCGCGACGCCCTGAAGGTCGTGTCCAAGCGCCAGCCCACCGAACAGGAAATGAACGATCTGGCGTTCGCCTGGAAGGTCGCCAAGTACGTCAAGTCCAACGCCATCGTGTTCGTCGGCGGCGGCATGACGCTGGGCGTCGGCGCCGGCCAGATGAGCCGCATCGACTCGGCCCGCATCGCCTCGATCAAGGCCGAGAACGCCGGCCTGACGCTGAAGGGCTCGGCGGTGGCGTCGGATGCCTTCTTCCCGTTCCGCGACGGCCTGGACGTGGTGGTGGCCGCGGGCGCGACCTGCGTGATCCAGCCCGGCGGCAGCATGCGTGACGACGAAGTCATCGCCGCGGCCGACGAGCATGGCATCGCCATGGTGCTGACCGGCACCCGTCACTTCCGCCACTGATGCGCGTCCTCGGCATCGATCCCGGCCTGCGCCGCACCGGCTTCGGTGTGATCGATGCCGACGGCTCGCGGCTGCGCTATGTCGCCAGCGGCACCATCGTGGTGCCGCCGGCGCTGACGCTGTCCGAGCGCCTCAAGGTCATCCTGGACAATCTGCGCCAGGTGGCGCGCGACACGCAGCCCGACGTCGCCGCGCTGGAAATCATCTTCCTGAACACCAATCCGGCCTCCACCCTGCTGCTGGGCCAGGCCCGCGGCGCGGCGCTGTGCGCGCTGGCCGACAGTTCGCTGGCGGTGCACGAGTACACCGCGCTGCAGATCAAGAAAGCGGTGGTGGGCACCGGCCGCGCGGCCAAGGAGCAGGTGCAGATGATGGTGCAGCACCTGCTGGCGCTGGACGGCACGCCCGCCCCCGACTCGGCCGACGCGCTGGCGTGCGCCATCTGCCACGCCCACGTCGGCCCGCTGCAGGACCGGCTGGCGCAGCTGGGCACGCGCCTGAGCCTGAGCGGCAAGACCCGCATCCGCAACGGCCGCCTGCTCGGCTGAGCCCCCCGCCCCCGCCTCGCGCGGACCCGTATAGAATCCCGGCATCCGCCGCGGCTGTCGCGGCCCCCTCTTTTGCCAGGCCACTGCCACCATGATCGGACGCATCACCGGAACCCTGATCGAGAAACTGCCGCCCACCGTGTGCGTGGACGTCAACGGTCTGGGCTATGACATCGACGTGCCCATGAGCACGCTCTATTCGCTGCCGGAAACCGGCGCGCGCGTCACCCTGTACACGCACCTGACCGTGCGCGAGGACGCCCACATCCTCTACGGCTTCGCCACGGCCGGCGAGCGCAGCGCCTTCCGCGAGCTGATCAAGGTCAGCGGCATCGGCGCGCGCACCGCGCTGTCGGTGCTGTCGGGCCTGTCGGTGGCCGATCTGGCCCAGGCCATCACGCTGCAGGAATCGGGCCGCCTGACCCGCGTGCCGGGCATCGGCAAGAAGACCGCCGAACGCCTGCTGCTGGAAATGCGCGGCAAGCTGGGCGCCGACATCGGCGCCACCGCGCATCCGGTGCAGGACAACCAGTCCGACATCCTGAACGCGCTGCTGGCGCTGGGGTACTCCGAGAAGGAATCGCTGTCCGCGCTGAAGACCCTGCCCGAAGGCGTGGGCGTGTCGGACGGCATCAAGCAGGCCTTGAAGGCGCTGGTGCGCTGAAGCTGCCGCCAGGGCGCGCCCCGGCCGCGAGCGCCCCGGCGGCGCCGGCCTGCCATGTGGCCGGCTAGCGTATCGGCGACAGATAACCGGGCGCCACCGCTTCCAGCCCGGTCGGCACCACGTTCAATTCGGGCGCCATCGGCGCGCCGCAGATGTTGTCGCTGCGCAGCGAATCGAGGTTGTCGCGCGACATCAGGGGCCGGCCCGGCAGGCACTCGAACAGCATGGCCTGCATCCGCCCCAGCCCCATCGGCAGGTTGACCACCGGGCGCGGGTGGCCGCCCCAGCCGGCGCACAGGCGCGCGATCTCGCCCAGGGAGTAGACCTGCGGGCCGCCCAGTTCATAGGTCTTGCCCCAGGCGTGGGTGTTGCCCAGCGTCGCCACCATCGCCGTCACCACGTCGCCCACGAACACCGGCTGCATGCGCACGTGCGCGCCGGCCAGCGGCAACATGGGCAGCCAGCGCGCCAGGCGCGCGAACATGTTGGTGAAGTTGTCGTCGGCGCCGAACACCACCGACGGACGGAAGATGGTCCAACCGCCCTCGCGCCAGTCGGCCAGTTCCTGCTTGATGGCGGCCTCGCCGTCGCCCTTGGAACGCTGGTACATGCTGGCGCCGCTGGAATCGGCGCCCAGCGCGCTGACGTGCAGCAGGCGGCGCGCGCCCTGGCGGCGGCAGGCCCGCGCGATGCGCTGCGGCAGGTGCACGTGGGCCCGCGCGAAATCGGAGCCGTAGGGCCGGCCCGAATTGCCGTGCAGGATGCCCACCAGGTTGATCACCACGTCGCAGCCGCGCACCAGGCGCTCGAGCTCGCCGTCGTCATGCAGATCGCTGGCGAGCAGGGTGACGGTGGGCAACAGCTGGAGTTCTCGCCCCTGGCCATAGCGGCGGGTGGGCACCAGGATCTGGTGCTGCCCGCCCGCCAGCCGGGCGATGAGATGACGGCCGATGAAGCCGGTGCCGCCGATGACAAGGATACGCATGGAGCAGCCCCTGTTCTTCAGGATTCAGGTCCGATTCTGCCCTGCGTGCGCCGCCTCCGCAAGCTGGCGGCCAAAGCGCCGGACGATATCCCGCCGGCGCTTCGCCCGTGGGGTCAGCCCGCCAGCAACTTGCCGTAGGCCGGAAGATCGACGTTGCCGCCGCTGATGATGACGCCGACGCGCGCGCCGCGCACCGGCACCACGCCCTGCAGCACGGCCGCGGCCGCCAGGCAGCCAGTGGGTTCCACCACCATCTTCATGCGTTCGGCGAAGAATTTCATGGTCGAGACCAGCTGGTCATCCGTCACCGTGACGATATCGCGCACGTGCTTCTGGATGAGGGGGAAGGTCAGGTTGCCCAGATGGGTGGTGGCGGCGCCGTCGGCCAGGGTCTTGGGCGCCTGGATGCGGACGATCTCGCCCTTGCGCAGCGATTGCTGGCCGTCGTTGCCGGCTTCCGGCTCGACGCCGTAGACCAGGCAGCGCGGGCTGAGCGCGAACGCCGACAGCGCCGAGCCCGACAGCAGGCCGCCGCCGCCCAGGCACACGAACAGGTAGTCGAGCTCGCCGACATCCTCGAACAGTTCCTTGGCCGCGGTGCCCTGCCCGGCGATCACGTCTTCGTGGTCGTACGGCGGGATCAGCGTGGCGCCGGTCTCGGACTGGATGCGCAGCGCGATCTGCTCGCGGTCCTCGGTGTAGCGGTCATAGGTGACGATCTGGCCGCCGTAGCCTTCGGTGGCGGCGCGCTTGGCCGCCGGCGCGTCCAGCGGCATGATGATGGTGGCCTTGACGCCCTGCAGCTTGGAGGCCAGCGCGATCGCCTGCGCGTGGTTGCCCGACGAGAACGTGACCACGCCAGCGGCGCGCTGCTCGGGCGTCAGGCGGGCGATGGCGTTGTAGCCGCCGCGGAACTTGAACGCGCCCATGCGCTGGTAGTTCTCGCACTTGAAGAACAACGAAGCGCCGGCGATGGCGTCGGCCGTGGTCGAGGTCAGCACCGGCGTGCGGTGCGCATTGCCGGCCAGGCGCTCGCTGGCGCGCGCGACATCGTCGAAGGTGGGCAGTTCGGGCAACATGGAAACAGTCCTTTGTACGCGAAGAAAGTCGGATTTTATTTGCCGAACAGCTCGCCGCTGGAGCTGGCGGCGCCGGCCGGCGGGGTCAGGCCCAGGTGGCGCCAGGTGGTCAGGGTGGCGGTGCGGCCGCGCGGCGTGCGTTGCAGGTAGCCGTGCTGGATCAGGTAGGGCTCGATCACGTCCTCGATGGTGTCGCGCTCTTCGCCGATGGCCGCGGCCAGGCTGTCCACGCCCACCGGGCCGCCATCGAACTTGTGGATGATGGCTTCGAGCAGCTTGCGGTCCATCAGGTCCAGGCCCTGCGGGTCGACCTCGAGCATGGCCAGCGCGCGGCCGGCGACGTCGGCGTCGATGGTGCCGCCGGCCTTGACCTCGGCGTAGTCGCGCACGCGCCGCAGCAGGCGGTTGGCGATACGTGGCGTGCCGCGGGCGCGGCGCGCCACTTCGGCGGCGCCGTCAGGCGTGATGCCGGCATTGAGCAGGCCGGCGCTGCGGGTGACGATGCGGCCGAGGTCGTCGGCGTTGTAGAACTCCAGCCGCGAAACGATGCCGAAGCGGTCGCGCAGCGGATTGGTCAGCATGCCGGCGCGGGTGGTGGCGCCGACCAGGGTGAACGGCTGCAGGTCGAGCTTGACGCTGCGCGCGGCCGGACCCTCGCCGATCAGGATGTCGATCTGGAAATCCTCGAGCGCCGGATAGAGGATTTCCTCGACCACGGGCGACAGGCGATGGATTTCATCGATGAACAGGACGTCGTTCTTTTCCAGGTTGGTCAGCAGCGCGGCCAGGTCGCCCGGGCGTTCCAGCACGGGGCCGGAGGTCTGGCGCAGCTGCACGCCCATTTCGTGCGCGATGATGTGGGCCAGCGTGGTCTTGCCCAGGCCCGGCGGGCCGAACAGCAGCACGTGGTCCAGCGCCTCGCCGCGCTTGCGGGCGGCCGCGATGAAGATCTCGAGCTGTTCGCGGGCGCGCTGCTGGCCGACGTATTCCTCCAGCGCCTTGGGCCGCAGGGCGCGTTCGATCGATTCCTCGTTGGGCGACGCCGGTTGGGGCGCGACGATGCGAGGCGCGTCGGGGCGGGAGGAAAGCGAATCGGACTGGATGGCCATGGTGCGGGAACGACTGGATACTGAGCGGGATGCTGCATCGTACCGTAACCGCCGGGCCCGGGGCGGGGTCCGGGCCCAAAACGCCCCGGGCCGGAATCAGGCGCCGTCGACGACCGGCAGCTTGACCCGCACGCACAGCCCGCCCGACTCGGCCCGCAGCAGTTCCAGCGAGCCGCCATGGGCGCGGGCAATGGCCTCGGCCAGCGCCAGGCCCAGGCCGACGCTGCCGGTGCGGGTGCGGGCGTCGTCCAGGCGGCTGAAGGGCCGCAGCGCCTCCAGGCGCCGCTCCGGCACGATGCCGGGGCCGTGGTCGGAGACATCCAGCACCGCGTAGCGGTCTTCGCGCCGCAGGCAGATGTCGACGGGCGGCGCGCCATGGTTCAGGGCGTTGCCGATCAGGTTGTCGAGCAGCCGGCCCAGCGCCACGGCGTCCCCGTGCACGATCAGCGCGTCGTCGCCGCCGGAAGTCTTGAGCGTGACGTCGGTGCCGGCGCCGCGCCAGGCGTTGACGCGTTCGGTCAGCCAGTCGGGCAGCACCATCGACGCGTAGCGGTAGGCGGCGGGATCGGTGCCGCGCACGAAGCCGATGAACTGGTCGACCATGTGCTGCATGTCCTGCAGGTCGGTGCGCAGCCCTTCCTTGAGGGCCGAATCGTCGGCCAGCTCGATGCGCAGCCACATGCGCGACAGCGGCCCCTTGAGGTCGTGCGGCAGGCCCGACAGCAGCGTGCGGCGCACGGAATCGGATTCGGCCAGCGCGTCCAGCATGGCGTTGAAGCGTTCGCCCAGCACCCGCGTCTCGTGCGGCCCGGACGGCTCGACCCGCTGCGGCTGGCCGGCGGCCAGGCGGTCGGCGGCGTCGGCCAGGCGGGTGATGGGACGGGTGATGTGCCAGGAAAAGCCCACCGCCAGCAGCAGCAACAGGCCCAGGCCGCCCAGCCAGGCGGCGATGAACGGCGTGGCCACGGGCGGGTCGAGGCGATCCAGCGGGATCACCAGCCATTCACGCAGGCGCGGCGCATCCTCGCTGGCCGGGTTGGGCGCCAGCGAGATGAAGATTTCCGGCGTGGGGCCGCGCGACAGCGCCACCCGGGTGCCGTCGTTCAGGCGCTCGTTGAGCTGCTGCACCAGCCCGCGCAGGTCGCGGCGGATGTCGTCGGGCTCGGGCTTGTAGCGGCGCATGTGCTCTTCGCGTTCGCGCTCGCGGTCGGCGTGGCGCTCTTCGCGTTCGCGCTCGTGTTCGACTTCGCGCTCGTCGCCGCGCATCTCGGGCGGCAGCGGCGGCCCCTGGATCTGGGCGCTCGGCGGCGGCGGAGGCGGCGGGGGCGGAGGATGCTGCGCATTGCGGGGCGGCGGGCGGCGGCCGTTGAAGCGTTGCAGCTTGGCCTCGGCGGGCAGCACCCGCGACCACAGGCGCCACTGGTTCTGCGAGGCGGCGCGCACGAAGTCGGCGCGATCCTCGGCCGGCACCTGCGATACGGCGGCGCGCAAGGTGCGGATGGTGGTGGTGATGTAGCCGATGGCCACGTCTTCCATGAACTTGTGGCGGAAGTACGAGACCGTCACCAGGGTCGCCGCCTGTGTCAGCAGCACCGACCCGAGGATCAGCAGGATGAGCCGCGCTCGCAGCGAGCGCGGCACCAGGAAGCCGGCAGAGAAGCGCATCAGGGCGAGAACCGGTAACCGATGCCCCAGACGGTCTGGATCCAGCGGGGTTGCTTGGGATCGTCCTCGATCACGCGGCGCAGGCGCAGGATGGCGATGTCGATGGCGCGGTCGTTGCGTTCGCCAGCGTCGTCATCGCGCGCCAGCGCCAGCAGGCGTTCGCGCGACAGCGGCTTGCCGGCGTTGCGCACCAGCGCCTCGAGCAGGTTGATTTCGCCGCCGGTGAGCTTGACCACCGTGCCCTCGCGCGACAGCTGGCGGGTGGAGGGATCGAACAGGAACGGGCCGAACGACACCGGCGCGTCCTTGGTCAGGGCGGACGGGCCGCGCTTGCGCCGCAGCACGGCCTCGATGCGGGCCAGCAGCTCGCGTGGGTCGAAAGGCTTGCCGACGTAGTCGTCGGCGCCGGCCTCCAGGCCGATGATGCGGTCGACGGCCTCGTCGCGGGCGGTCAGCAGGATGACGGGGATGTCCTCGCCCTGCTCGCGCAGGCGGCGACAGGCGTCGGCGCCATCGCCGCCGGGCAGCATGCGGTCCAGCACCAGCAGGTCGGGAGCGTAGCGGGTGATGCGCGACGGCAGGTCGCTGGCGTCCGGCGCCAGCAGGGTGTCGTAGCCGTGGCGGTTCAGGTAGTCGGCCAGCAGTTGCCGCAGGGCCGGATCGTCGTCGACGACCAGCAGCTTGGTGTGGTGATTGTCCATGGATGCCATAGTGGAGCCGTCCGGCGTTGGCGGCAAGAGCCGGGAAATCATCTGAAATATACCTGTTGCACGATGTTTGCCGGCGTTGGCGGCCCTTTCGCGGCGGCATGGCCGTGCGGGGCGGACTGGCCCTAAAATAAATGCCATTGCCCGCATACGCTGGTCCGGTTTACTAAAAATCGTTTACAGCTGCGGCAACGTCCCCTTTCTACACTGTCGTTATGCCCGCCCCTGCATCCTGGCGCAGACGGCTGCTGTACACGGCGTTGACGGCAGGCTTGGCCAGCCCGTTGGCGCCGGCGTTCGGCGGCACGCCCGCGGCCCCTCTCTCCCCTTCGCCGGCCCCGGCCTACGTGGCGCGCGGCATCGGCGTGCTGGCGCCGGTGCAACCGGTGCCGGTCCGGCCGGCGCCGTCGATGGAGTCGCGCGCGGTGCCGCTCGACCCCACGCCCTGCGACATGCAGACGGCCGAACCGGCCATGGATACCAGCGTGGCCGGCGGCAACGACGCGGACCTGATACCGGGGACGGGCTCAACCCTGTCCGGGGATGCCAGCGCCGGCCCGCTGGGCTGCGCCCCGGCCCAGGCCGCCGCCGACCCGTCCGATACGCCCGAGTATTCGTTCGATCTGGAAAGCGGCGATATCCCGCGCGTGCCCGTGGTGGTGATCTCCGGCGTATCGCGGCCGACCCGTCCCTGGTTTTCCTCGGTCAGCGGCCAGGATGGGCTGCGCTACGGCGGCGACCGCAACTGGGTCTACCGCAATACCACCGGCCCGTCGTTCTCGGTGGGCAACATCAACGCCAACGCGCCCACCTGGGGCAGCAGCGCGCCCGTCGGCGGGTTGCAGATCTCCAACCTGCAAAGCACCACGGCGCCGCTGGCGGAGGGCAGCTTCGGCTATTCCTCGTCGCTGGGCCGGCTCAACCGCATGGATCCGAGCGCCACGTCCGGGGCGGTCGACTACGGCGCCTCGGTCGGCAACAGCACCGTCCGCTACGGGCTGACGCCGGTGCTGACGCTGGAAGGCCAGATGCAGAGCGCGCCGGCGCTGACCACGCGCGGCATGGGCACCACCTATTCCGCCGGCGACTACGGCACTTTCCAGGCCGGCGCCACCCAGAGCTCGTTCGACGCCGCCAGCGCCTGGCGCTACCGCTTCGGCTACAACGTCGACGTGGCCGACGCGGTCAACCTGGGCTACACCAACGAACAGATCGGCGCCGGCTTCGGCGACCTGTCCACCTATTCCGGCGGCGTGGCGGCGGCGCCGCAGACCCGCAACACCCTGTCGGCCGGGGTGCCGATCACCGGCTGGGGCACGCTCAGCGGCACCTATTCGGGGCTGCACGAGGGCTCGGTGCTGGCCGAACAGCGCGTCGGCCTGTCCCACAGCATGTTCGTGGCGCCCAAGGTCAAGCTGGCGGTGGGCGCCGACCGCGACATCATTTCCGGCAATTACGAGTGGCGCGCCAACCTCAGCATGCCGGTGGACACCTTCATGCGCGGCACGTGGCTGAGCTGGTGATGCGGGTCGCCCGGCGGACGGAAATATCCCCCCGCGCCCGGGCGGCCGGATTTGCGGCTTAAAATCCCCGCCATGATGCTCCCGGCCTATCCCCATGTCTGACGCGCGCGCCCTCGGCGTCCTGCAGCGCGTTTTCGGTTACGAATCCTTCCGCGGCGACCAGCAAGCCATCGTCCAGCAAGTCATCGACGGCGGCGACGCGCTGGTCCTGATGCCCACTGGCGGCGGCAAGTCGCTCTGCTACCAGATTCCGTCGCTGGTGCGCGAAGGCACCGGTATCGTCGTGTCGCCCCTGATCGCGCTGATGCAGGACCAGGTCGATGCGCTGACCGAACTCGGCGTGCGCGCCGCCTTCCTCAACTCGACGCAGGAATGGCGCGTGGCCCGCGACGTCGAGCAGGCTTTCCTGGCCGGCGAGCTGGACCTGCTGTACGTGGCGCCCGAGCGCCTGCTGACCGACCGCTGCCTGCAACTGCTGGAACGCGGCAACATCGCGCTGTTCGCCATCGACGAGGCCCACTGCGTCTCGCAATGGGGCCACGATTTCCGCCCGGAATACCTGGGCCTGTCGATGCTGCACGAACGCTGGCCCGATGTGCCGCGCATCGCGCTGACGGCCACCGCCACCGCCGAGACTCGCACCGAGATCGCCCAGCGCCTGTCGCTGACCGACGCGCACCACTTCGTCTCCAGTTTCGACCGTCCCAACATCCGCTACCGCATCGTCGAGAAAAACGAGGTGCGCAAGCAGCTGCTGGACATGATCCGCACCGAGCACGAGGGCGAATCCGGCGTGGTCTACGCGCTGTCGCGGGCGCGGGTCGAGGAAACCGCCGAATTCCTCTGCAACCAGGGCATCGACGCCATGCCGTACCACGCCGGGCTCAGCGCCCAGGTGCGGGCCGCCAACCAGGCGCGCTTCCTGCGCGAGGACGGCGTGGTCATGGTCGCCACCATCGCCTTCGGCATGGGCATCGACAAGCCCGACGTGCGCTTCGTGGCCCACATCGACCTGCCCAAGTCGGTCGAGGGCTACTACCAGGAAACCGGCCGCGCCGGCCGCGACGGCCTGCCCGCCACCGCCTGGCTGGCCTATGGCCTGCAGGACGTAGTGCAGCAGCGCCGCATGATCGACGAATCCCCCGGCGACGACGCCTACCGCCGCCGCCTCGGCCAGCAACTGGACGCCATGCTGGGGCTGTGCGAAACCGTGGAATGCCGCCGCGTGCGGCTGCTGGCGTATTTCGGCCAGCACATCACGGCCTGCGGCAATTGCGACGTCTGCCTCGATCCGCCCCAGGCCTGGGACGGCACCGTGGCCGCGCAGAAGGTGCTGTCGGCCGTCTACCGCCTCTGGAAGGAACGCGGCCAGCGCTACGGCGCCGGCCACATCATCGACATCCTGCGCGGCAAGGTCACCGACCGCACCAAGCAGCACGGCCACGAAACCCTGAGCGTGTTCGGCGTGGGCGAAGACCTGAGCGACACGGCCTGGCGCGGCGTGCTGCGCCAGTTGCTGGCGCAGGGCCTGCTGACCGTCGACAACGAGGGCTACGGCACCCTGGCCCTGACCGAGGGCAGCCGCGCGGTGCTCAAGGGCGAACGCCAGCTGATGCTGCGGCGCGACTCCGAAAAGAAGACCCGCTCGGGCAAGACCGGCGGCACCCGCGCCAAGGCCGCGGCGATCGACCTGCCCGCCGAACTGCAACCGGTGTTCGAGGCGCTGCGCGCGTGGCGCGGCGAAGTGGCCAAGAGCCACGGCGTGCCGGCCTACGTCATCTTCCACGACGCCACGCTGCGCGAGATCGCGCTGGCCCAGCCGGAATCGATGGATGCGCTCAGCCACATCAGCGGCGTCGGCGCGCGCAAGCTGGAAGCCTACGGCGAAGAGATCCTGCAACGGGTGGCGCGGCCGGTGCTGTAGCGGCCGGCGGTTCTCGATAGCAGCCGCTTCGATGACGGCTGTGCGGCGGCCGTCCGCGTGGCGGCCCATGCGGCGGGCGCCTCGACGGCGCCCGCGTTGCCGTCAGGGCGACGGCGGCGGCAACAGCGGCACGGGCGCGCGTTCCCGGCCGAACACCGAGCGGTAGGCCAGGATGTTGAACACCAGCACCACCGGAATCCCCACCACCGCGCCGGCCATCACCAGCCGCATCGAGCCCAGCGCGCCGGCGCCGTCCCACAGCGTCATGTCGTCCAGGATCAGGTAGGGGAACAGGCTGTAGGCCAGGCCGCTCAGCATCAGCAGGAACAGCGCCACGCACAGCACGAAGGGCAGCCAGCTGAAGCGGTCGGCGCGGCCCGGCAGGCGGGCCAGCAGCATTTCGGCGGCGACGAAGCCGGCCAGCATCAGCACCCATACCGTGGCCGCCAGGCTCAGGTGGGCGATGTTGCTCCATTTGTAGAAGATGCCGGCGTTGGCCAGGCCCAGCGTGACGGCGATGGCGACCATGCCGACCGCGGTCCAGCGGATCGCGTGGCGCGCCCAGTTGGCGGCGCGGCGCTGCAGGTCGCCGTCGACCCGCATCACCAGCCACGATGCACCCAGCAGCACATAGGCGGCCACGGCGCACAGGCCGACGAACAGCGCGAACCAGCCATAGCCGGCGTCGGATTGGTAGCCGGTGGCGATGCGGCCGAGCAGCATGCCCTGGCCGAAGGCGGTCATCAGCGAACCGGCCCAGAAGGCGAAGATCCAGCGCGGCTTGGCCTCGTTGCGGGCGCGGATGCGGAATTCGAAGGAGACGCTGCGCAGCACCACGCCCAGCACCATGAAGGTGAGCGGTCCGTAGAGCTTGCCCAGCACCGCGCCCCAGGCGAACGGAAAGGCTGAGGCGAACAGCCCCATGCCCAGCAGCAGCCAGAATTCGTTGGCGTCGCGCCAGGGGCTCAGCAGGCTCATCATGCGGCCGCGCTCCTGTTCGGGCGCCAGCTGCAGCAGGATGCCCACGCCCAGGTCGAAGCCGTCCAGCACCACGCCGGCGGCGATGACCACGAACAGCAGGCCCATGAACGCCAGCGGCATCCAGAAGGAAGGATCATCGGGACTCAGCCCCTGCGAGGCGGCGAGCATGGCGATCATGGCGTTCCCCCGCCCAGTTTGCGCACCGGCACCACGCCGTAGCGGGCCGCGTGGAACAGCATGCCGGCGAAGGCCGCCAGCAGCAGCGCGTACAGCAGGCCGTAGCCGATCAGACCGTACAGCACGGTGCTGGAAGACATGGGGCCCAGCACCTCGGTCTGGGTGATCGTGCCGTTGACGACGAAGGGCTGCAGGCCGATGACCGACACCCACCAGGCGGCGACGACGGCGATGCCGCCGGAGAACATCATGCCGCACAGCACGCGCTGCCACCATCGCGACACCACCGCGACATCCATGCCGCGGCGCCAGGTCAGCAGGACCGTGACCCAGGACACGGCCAGCATCAGCAGGCCCAGCCCCGCCGCCACCCGCAGCGACCAGAAGGTCAGCGCCACCGGCGGCAACATGCCCGAATACTTGTCCAGCCCCTGGTAGGTGCCGTCTTCATTGCGGTGCAGCCACATGCCGCCGGCGTTGTTCCAGGTCCAGTCGGCCACGTTGGTGTGGTTGCGGGCGTCCGGCCAGCCGAACAGCACCAGGCGCGGCTCGGCGCCGCTTTCCCAGTAGCCGGCGGCGGCGGCGGCCTTGGCGGGCTGGTACTGCGCCACCATCTGGCCGGCGCCGGAGGCCACCGGCAACTGCAGCACGGAAGCCAGCGCGGCGATCGCCAGGCCGGTCTTGAAGGTGCAGCGCTCGCCGTCGTCCAGCGGACGGCGCAGGGCCTGCAGCGCGGTCACGCCCATCATCAGGAAGGCCGCGGCCAGGGCCGAGCCCACCACCACCACGGCCATGCGCCAGCCGACCGAGGGGTTCAGCACCACCGCCGCCCAGTCGTAGACCTGGTAGCGGCCATCGACCAGCACGGCGCCGTCAGGCGTCTGCATCCACGATTGCAGCGCCAGCACCCAGAACAGCGCCACCAGCTGCCCCACGGCCACCATCAGCACCGCCAGGGTGTGGGCGCCGTCGGACACGCGGCGCTGGCCGAACAGCATGACGCCCAGGAAACACGACTTGAGGATGAAGACGGACAGGATGCCGTAGCCCAGCAACGGCCCGGCGACGTTGCCGATCTTGTCCATCAGGCCGGCCCACAGGCTGCCCAGCTGGATCAGCACCGGCACACAGGCGGCCAGGGTCAGCACGAAGGACAGGGCGAAGATGCGGACCCAGAAGCGGTAGGCGGCGGTCCAGCCGCCCTGCCCCGAGACGCGGGCGCGTATCTTGAAGAACAGCAGGACCCACGCAAGCGCCAGGGCCACGGCCAGGAACAGCGCCAGGAAGCTCAGGCTGGCCACGAATTGCGCGCGGGCCAGGGAAAGGGTGGAGATATCCATGATGGCCCGTAGTGTAGAGCCAGTTACATGGCAATGGGGGCCAGTTTGAAACCGCTTGCAGCGAGCCAAAAATGGCTTGTCACGGGAACGTGGCAAAATTGACGCTTTGTCGCTGCTTTTTCCTATTCTTTCAAGAATGACCTCCGCCACGACGCCGACCCCCGCCGCATCCAATTTCCTGCTCAACATCGTCGAAGACGACCTGCAAGCCAACCGCTTCCAGGGCAAGCGTTGGGCGGGCAAGCCTGGACCGGCCTCCGTGCAGCAGCAGGGCGAACCCGACCCGGCGAAGATCCGCACCCGTTTTCCGCCGGAGCCCAACGGCTACCTGCACATCGGCCACGCCAAGAGCATCTGCGTGAATTTCGGCCTGGCCCGCGATTTCGGCGGCGTCTGTCACCTGCGCTTTGACGACACCAACCCCGAGAAGGAAGACCAGGAATACGTCGACGCCATCATCGAGGCCGTGCACTGGCTGGGCTTCGACTGGAAGGCCGACGGCCGCGAGAACCTGTATTTCGCCAGCGACTACTTCGGCTATATGTATGAGTTCGCCGAGGCGCTGGTCGAGGCCGGCCACGCCTACGTCGACGCGCAGAGCCCCGACGAGATCCGCGCCAACCGCGGCACCCTGACCGAACCCGGCACCGACTCGCCCTGGCGCAACCGTCCGGCCGCCGAGTCCATCACGCTGCTGCGCGAGATGCGCGACGGCAAGCACCCGGACGGCAGCCTGGTGCTGCGCGCCAAGATCAACATGGCGTCGCCCAACATCAACCTGCGCGACCCGGTCATGTACCGCGTGCGTCACGCCACCCACCACCGCACCGGCAACCAGTGGTGCATCTACCCGATGTACAGCTGGGCGCACCCGGTGGAGGACGCGCTGGAAGGCATCACCCACAGCGTCTGCACGCTGGAGTTCGAAGACCAGCGCCCGTTCTACGACTGGATCCTGGAACGCCTGGCCGAACTGGGCAAGCTGGCCCGGCCGCTGCCGCACCAATATGAGTTCTCCCGCCTGAACCTGAGCTACGTGGTCACCAGCAAGCGCAAGCTGCTGCAACTGGTGCGCGAAGGCCACGTGGACGGCTGGGACGATCCGCGCATGCCGACCATCTTCGGCCTGCGCCGCCGCGGCTACACGCCGGCCTCGATCCGCCTGTTCTGCGACCGCACGGCGGTGTCGAAGTCGGATTCGCGCATCGACTACAGCCTGCTGGAGCAGGCCGTGCGCGACGACCTGGACCCGATCGCGCCGCGTTCGGTGGCGGTGCTGGACCCGCTCAAGCTGGTCATCACCAACTATCCGGAAGGCCAGACCGAGATCTGCACGGCGCCGCGCAATCCGCACGATCCGGAAGCCGGCGTGCGCGAATTCCCGCTGTCGCGCGAGCTGTGGATCGAGCGCGATGACTTCCGCGAGGAAGCGCCGAAGAAGTATTTCCGCCTGTTCCCGGGCAACCTGGTGCGCCTGAAGTATGGTTATGTGGTGCGTTGCACAGGCTTTACCAAGAACGAGGCGGGCGAGGTGGTCGAGGTGCAGGCGGAGTACCTGCCTGAGACGCGCAGCGGCACGCCGGGGGCGGACAGCGTCAAGGTCAAGGGCAATATCACCTGGGTGAGCGCGGCGCATGCGGTGCCGGCGCAGATCCACCTGTACGACCGCCTGTTCGCGGATCCGCGGCCGGATGGCGGCGACAAGGATTTCCTGGCCTGCCTGAATCCGAATTCGAAGCAGACGGTGACGGCGTGGCTGGAGCCTGGCACGGTGGCGACGCCGGGGGCGACGTGGCAGTTCGAGCGGCTGGGGTATTTCACGGCTGACTTGAAGGAGTCGACCGTGGAGAAGCCTGTGCTGAATCGGGTGGTGACGTTGCGGGATTCTTGGGCGCAGGGGTGAACGGGTTTTGCCTTGTTGCGTTGTGTATTCAAAAAAGCGCCTTCGGGCGCTTTTTTTATGGCCAGCGAGGTTGTGGGCTTCGTAGGCCGCGCCTCGCGCGGTGGGCCTGGGGAGGGCGCGCCCACGATTGCGGTCCGGAATCGAGCGTTGAGGCCGGGCTGGATACAGGGGTTCCGGAGAGGTTTTCGGGGCCCGCCAAAATCGGCCGCGCGGGCGGCCGGTTTTGGCATACGTGGTGTCTGGCGTTGGGGCGATGGGCGCTGCGCGGAGGGGGGCAGGGAGATTGCTTTGGGGGGGCGGGGACGCCCCCCGCCCTCTTTCAGTCCAGTTTGATGTTGGCGGCCTTTACTACGTCGGCCCACTTGGCGGTTTCGCTTTTCATGTAGGCCTCGAAGTCGGCGGGGGTGCCGCCCAGGGGTTGGCTGCCTTCGTCTTCCAGGCGCTTGATGACGGCGGGTTCCTTGAGGACGGCCTGCATGCGGGCGTTGAGCTGGTTGACCATGTCGGGGGACATGCCGGCGGGGCCGACCAGGCCGGTCCAGGCGGACGCTTCGAAGCCGGGGTAGCCGGATTCGGCGACGGTGGGGACGTCGGGCAAGGCGGCCAGGCGGGCGTTGGAGGTGACGGCCAGCGCGCGCAGCTTGTTGGCGGCGAGCAGGGGGAAGGCGGTCTGCGGGGTGATGAAGTAGAGGTCGGTCTGGCCGCCGACCAGGTCGGTGACGGCGGGGCCGGCGCCCTTGTAGGGGACGTGCAGGAACTCGACGCCGGCGCGGCGCGCGAGCATGACGCCGGACATGTGGCCGATGGTGCCGTTGCCGGCGGAGGCAAGGCGCAACGCGGCGGCGGGCTTTTTCCTGGCGTCGTCGACGAGGTCGGCGAGGGTCTTGTAGGGCGAGTCGGCGCGCACCACCAGGACCACCGGCTGGGCCGCGACCAGGCCGACCAGGGTGAAGTCCTTTTTCGGGTCGAAGGGCATCTTCGGATACAGCGCGGGGTTGATCGCGAGGTTGGCGGCCTGGCCCATGCCGACGGTGTAGCCGTCGGGCTGGGCGCGGGCCACGTAGTCCATGCCGATGTTGCCGGTGGCGCCGGGCTTGTTCTGCACCACCAGGTTCCAGCCGGTGGCCACGCCCAGGCGCTCGGCCAGCAGGCGGCTGACGACGTCGGTGCCGCCGCCCGGCGGCATCGGCACGACCAGGTTGATGGGGCGTTCGGGATAGGCGGCGATGGCGGGCGCGGCGCCGGCCAGGGTGGCGACGGCGATCGCGGCCGCGGCCAGGCGGCGCGGCAAGAGGCGCGAGAGGGCATGCATGAGTTGTCTCCAGAGGGGATATATATCGGGCGGGACGGCCGGGGCCGACAGGGTTAGTTCACAGGCCCCACGACGCCTGCTTCGGTCAGGGCCGCGATCTGCGTCGCGCTCAGCCCCAGGGTTTCCAGCAACTGGGCGCCATGCGCGCCCAATGCCGGGGGATCGATACGCACGCCGGGGCGGCGGCCGCCCAGCGTGATGGGCAGCAGCGGCACCTTGGCATGCGCGTTGACCGCCCCGCTGCCCGCCCCGCTGCCCGCACCGTCTTGCGGCAGGGCGATCTCGGCCAGGCCGCCGGTGGCGGCCAGGTGCGGATCGTCGAACAGGTCCTGCGGCTTGGCGATGGGCGCGTAAGGCAGGCCGTGCGCCTCGAAGCGGGCGGCGATGGCGGCGGCCGGCTCGGACGCCAGGCGTTCGCGCAGGATCGGCATGAGCCAGGCGCGGGCCTCGACACGGTCGTTGTTGCCCGCCAGGCGCGCGTCGGCGGCCAGGTCGGCGAAGCCGAAAGCGTCGCAGAACAGCTTCCACTGGGTGTCGGACACCACGGCCAGGAAGATCTGTTCGCCGTCCTTGACGGTGAAGACGTCGTACACCGCCCACGCCGATATGCGACTGGGCATGGGCGCGGCGGGCTTGCCGGTGACGGCGTACTGCATCATGTGATGGCCGACCAGGAACACGTTGTTCTCGAACAGCGCGCTCTGCACTTCCTGGCCGCGGCCGGTGCGCTGGCGCTCGAGCAGCGCGGCCATGGCGCCCATGGCGCCGAACATGCCGCCCATGATGTCGTTGACGGCCGCGCCCGCCCGCAGGGGGCGGCCTTCGGGGCCGGTCATGTAGGCCAGGCCGCCCATCATCTGCACCACCTCGTCGAGCGCGGTGCGGTGCTGGTAGGGACCAGGCAGGAAGCCCTTGTGCGAGACGTAGATCAGGCGCTCGTTCAGCTTCGACAGCGTGGCGTAGTCCAGCCCCAGGCGCGCCATGGTGCCGGCCTTGAAGTTCTCGCTGACGATGTCGGCGGTGGCGATCAGCTTGAGCACCAGCTCGATGCCGCGCGGATCCTGCAGGTTGACCGGCAGGCTCTTCTTGTTGCGGTTGAACATGGTGAAGAAGCCCGCGCCCGAGCCTTTCAGGCGGCGCGTGTTGTCGCCCTGCACCGGTTCGATCTTGATGACCTCGGCGCCCAGGTCGGCCAGCATCATGCCGCAGGTGGGGCCCATCACCATGTGGGTGAATTCGACCACCCGGATGCCCGTCAGCGGCAGGGCCGGTTCGGCGCTGGCCGGATGGGGGTCATGCGTACTCATGCGGCCTCCCGCGCGTAGGTGAATCCTTTCGGCAGGCCCGCGTCGGGCACGTGGCCGTACAGCGCTTCGCCCGGCAACCCGTCGCGCAGCGCGGCGCGGGCCGCCATCAGCGCGTCGACGTCGATGCCGGTATCCAGGCCCATCGACTCCAGCAGGAACACCAGGTCCTCGGTGACGATGTTGCCGGAGGCGCCCGGCGCGTAGGGGCAGCCGCCCAGGCCGCCCTGGCTGGCGTCGAAGGTGTCGACGCCGACCTCCAGCGCCGCCACCACGTTGGCCAGCCCCTGGCCGCGGGTGTTGTGGAAATGGGCGCCGCCGGCGCGCGCGCCCAGTTCGGCGCGCAGCGCCTTGAACAGGCGCCCGACCTGCGCCGGATTGGCGTAGCCGGTGGTGTCCGACAGCCCGACCTCGTCGACGCCCAGCTGCGCCATGGCCACGGCCATGCGCAGCGTGTCGGCTTCCGGCACCTGGCCGGCCAGGGTGCAGCCGAAGGCGGTCGACAGACCGGCCTCGAGTTTCACGCCGGGATGGCGGGCGTCGCGCAGCGCCACCACGGCCGCGACTTCGTCACGCATCTGCGCGTGGGTCTTGCGCACGTTGGCCAGGGAATGGGCCTCGCTCACCGACACCGGCAGCGTGACCTTGGCCGCGCCGGCCTCGAAGGCGGCCTGCGCGCCGCGCAGGTTCGGCGCCAGCGCCGCGACGTGCAGGCCGGGCAACTGGCGCGCGCCGGCCACCACCTCGGCGGCATCGGCCATCTGCGGCAGCAGCTTGGGCGGCACGAACGAGCAGACCTCGATTTCGCGCAGGCCGGCCGCCGCCAGCGCGCCGATCCAGCGCAGCTTGGCGGGCGTGGACATGACGGCGGCGATGCTCTGCAACCCATCCCGGGGGCCGACCTCGCTGACTAGAATCTGGGGCATTGACTTTCTCCTTAGCGTTCTATAAGATAGAACGACGTTCTATAAATTATTCCCCATCCGGATTCCGGGTGTCAACCCTGCCTGCCCGAAAGGCCGTTTCGCCATGCCCAGAAAAGCCAGCCAGCCCTCCCTCGCCGACCAGCACGCCGCGCCCGGCGGCGCCGCCGCGGTCGATCGCGCGCTGTCGGTGCTGTCCGCCTTCCGCACGGGCGACACCGCCCTGACCCTGGCGGAACTGGCCGAGCGCACCCAGCTCTACAAGAGCACCGTGCTGCGCCTGCTGGCCTCGCTGGAACACGGCCGCCTGGTGCAGCGCAGCGCGGACGGCCACTACACGCTGGGCGCGGAGATCGCGCGGCTGCACGCCGTGTATGCGGCGTCGTTCTCGCTGGAAGGGGTGGTGATGCCGGTACTGCGGGAACTGACCCGCGTGACCCGCGAAAGCGCCGCGTTCCACGTGCGCCAGGGCGACCATCGCCTGTGCCTGTACCGGGTGGATTCGCCGCAGCCGGTGCGCGACCACATCAAGGCCGGCGACCTGCTGCCGCTGGAACGGGGCGCGGGCGGACGCGTGCTGATGGCCTTCGCCGGCGCGGCCGGCGAGCCGTACGAGACCATCCGCCACAGCGGCGTGGTGGTGCTGGAGGGTGACCGCATGCCCGAGCTGTCCGGCATCTCGGCGCCGGTCTTCAATGAAACGGGGGCCCTGGCCGGCGCCGTCACGCTGACCATGCCCACGCCGCGGCTGCAACGCGAACATGCGGCGCTGGTGGTGGCCGCCGCCGCCGAAGCCACCCGCAACCTGGGGGGTTTTTACCCTTGGCCGAACGATTGAACGGGGCCCGGGCGGGTTATCATGCCCGACATTCCGCAGCCGGTTGCGCGCGCCCCTTCCAGGCGCCCCGAACCGCCAGCCCCAATCAAGATGAACACTGAATCCCTAGCCCTGGACTTCAAGAGCGCCACCCTGTATGCGATCCGGGTGGTCCTGCACAGCGCCGACCCCGAACGCCTGAACGCCGCGCTGGCCAAGCGCATGGCCGACGCCGGCAGCTTCTTCGAGAACGAGCCCGTGGTGATCGACGCCAGCCGCGTCGAGGAAACCATCGACTGGGCCGCGCTGGTCGGCGCCTTGCGCGGGCACAACCTGCCGCCCATCGGCGTGGTGGCCGAAGGCGCCAACCTGGCCGCGGCCCGCGCCGCGGGCCTGACGCCGGTGGAGCTGTCCACCCCGGCCGCGCGTCCGGCGCAGGTGATCGACACCGCCCCGCCCAACGACGTCGCCACGCCGGTGCCGTCGGTGCCGGCCGCCGCCGTCGAGATCGCGCCCGCGCCCACCACGGCTGCCGAAGCGCCGGCCGAAAAGGCCGCCGAACCCGCCACGCCCAAGAGCGCGGCCGAACCGCTGCCCGAGCGCGCCGCCGCCAGCACCACGTCGGCCGCCAGCCCGACGCCGGCCGCGCCGCAATCGTCGTCGGCCCTGGTCATCACCCGCCCGCTGCGTTCCGGCCAGCGCGTCTACGCGCGCCACACCGACCTGGTCGTGATCGGCATGGTCAGCCAGGGCGCCGAAGTCATCGCCGACGGCAACGTGCACGTGTACGGACCGCTGCGCGGCAAGGCCATGGCCGGCGCGCGCGGCGACACCTCGGCGCGCATCTTCACCACGCATCTGGATGCCGAGCTGCTGGCCGTGGCCGGCGTCTATCGCGTGGTCGAGGACAAGCTCGACCGCTCGCTGCACAACCAGCCCGCGCTGGTGCGCCTGGATGGCGATACCTTGCGCATCGAGGCCCTGAAAGCCTGAGCGGGCCGGCCTCTGGCAAGACCGCGCCAGGCTCGGAACGGTCTTGCATCGACAGACTCTGTTTACCTTGAACGGGCGGTGCCCGTTCAACACATTCTGTAAGAAGCCTTACACGGGCTTTTTGCTTTACGATAACGCGATTTATTCGAACATAAGGGTTTGATCGTCATGACACGCATTGTTGTGGTGACTTCCGGCAAAGGCGGCGTGGGCAAAACCACGACGAGCGCCAGTTTTTCCGCGGGCCTCGCGATGCGGGGCCACAAGACCGCTGTCATCGACTTCGACGTCGGCCTGCGCAATCTCGACCTCATCATGGGCTGCGAGCGTCGCGTGGTGTACGACTTCGTCAATGTGATCCAGGGTGAAGCCACGCTCAACCAGGCGCTGATCAAGGACAAGCAGCTTGAAAACCTGTTCATCCTGCCCGCCTCGCAGACGCGCGACAAGGACGCGCTGACGCAGGAAGGCGTGGAAAAGGTCATCAACGACCTGAAGGAAATGGGCTTCGACTACATCGTCTGCGACTCGCCCGCCGGCATCGAGACGGGCGCGCTGATGGCGGCCTATTTCGCCGACGACGCGCTGGTCGTGACCAACCCCGAAGTCTCGTCGGTGCGCGACTCCGACCGCATCCTGGGCATCCTGGCGGCCAAGTCCAAGCGCGCCGTCGAAGGCGGCGACCCGGTCAAGGAATTCCTGCTGCTGACGCGCTACAACCCCAAGCGCGTGGTCGACGGCGAGATGCTGTCGCTGGGCGACATCGAGGACATCCTGCGCATCAAGCTGATCGGCGTCATCCCCGAGTCCGAAGCCGTGCTGCAGGCCTCGAACCAGGGCCTGCCGGCCATCCACCTGAAAGATACCGACGTGTCCGAGGCCTACAAGGACGTCGTGGCCCGCTACCTGGGCGAAGACAAGGCCCTGCGCTTTACCGACTACGAAAAGCCGGGTTTCCTGAAACGCCTGTTCGGAGGCAAGTAAGCAATGTCCTTCCTGTCGTTTCTGCTTGGTCAAAAGAAAACATCCGCTTCCGTCGCCAAGGAACGGTTGCAGATCATCCTGGCCCACGAGCGGGGCCGTGGCGACTCGCCCGACTACCTGCCGCAGTTGCAGCAGGAACTCATCGCGGTGATTTCCAAATACGTGAAGATCAACCCCGAGGACATCAAGGTGCACCTGGAACGCCAGGACACCCTCGAAGTGCTGGAAGTGAAGATCGAGATGCCGCAAAGCGAATCCTGACGCGTTTTCCGCGCGCCGCTGGCCGGCGCCGGATCCGCACGCGATGCGCGCAAAAAAACGCCCGGCAATGCCGGGCGTTTTCGCATTTGGGCGCAGCGCGCCAGCCTGCGCTGGCGACCGCCTGGTTCGCGGTTTAGTGCTTGCCCACCTGATCGCCGATGACGCCGCCGATGGCCGCGCCGCCCACCGTGCCGAGAATGCCGCCGTTGGTGATGACGGCACCCGCCACGCCGCCGAGCGCCGCACCGCCCACCGTGCTTTTCTGGCGATGGCTCATGCTATCCCACGACGAGCAACCCGCCATGGCGGCGGCCATGGCAACAGCGACACAGATTTTGGAAAGAGATGCGATTTTCATGATGAGGCTCCTATTCTTGTCCCCGGGGTCGCACCAAGATCCAGACGCGAGCGCACGATGCCCCTTGTGGGTTTAGAGCCTTCAGGATCGCAAAATATCCCGTCCCGCGCTGTGAAGTTTGCCCAGGAATTGTGTCAAACGGCGAGGGAATCTTTGCGCTTCCCAGGGACAGTGTTGCTGGAACGGACCGCTATTTGACCAGACGTAACACGTCGCGGAAGCGCGCATGCTCGCAGGTCTCCATCCACTCGAAAATCGCCATCTCCGTGGTCACGATCTCGGCGCCGTGGGCGCGGGCGCGGCGCAGCGCGGCATGGTGGTCGGACGGCTTGCGCGAACCCGCCGCGTCGGCCACCAGCACCGCCTTGTAACCCAGTTCGGTCAAACCGATGACGGTCTGCAACACGCAGATGTGGGCCTCGCAGCCGGTCACCAGCACCGTCTTGCGCGCCGCCGGCAGCCACGCATCGAAGCCGCGCTCGCGCGCCGCGGAGAAGTGCATCTTCTGGAACGTGGACTGCACCAGTTCGGCGAGCGGCGCCACCGTGACGCCCAGCATCTTGCTGTGATGCTCGGTGGCCACCACCGGCACCTCCAGCAGCCGCGCGGCCTGCGCCAGCTTGGCGTTGGCGGCCAACACCGCGTCGCCGTCGTGGATCACGGGCATCAGGCGGCCCTGCATGTCGACGATGAGCAGCGTGGAATCGGAGGCTTGCAGCAGCATGGGGGGACTCCTGGAATATTGGGAACCGCTTGAAAAAAACCCGGCACGCAATGGCCGGGTTTTCGGACTGCCAGTCAGGCCAGCTTACTTCAATGCCTTGTAGCGCAGGCGCTTGGGCTTGGCGCCCTCTTCGCCCAGGCGGCGCTTCTTGTCGGCTTCGTACTCCTGGTAGTTGCCATCGAAGAACACCACTTGCGAATCGCCTTCGAAGGCCAGGATGTGCGTGGCGATACGGTCCAGGAACCAGCGATCGTGGCTGATGACCATGACGCTACCGGGGAACTCCAGCAGCGCGTCTTCCAGCGCGCGCAGCGTTTCGACGTCGAGGTCGTTGGACGGTTCGTCCAGCAGCAGCACGTTGCCGCCGGCGATCAGCGTCTTGGCCATGTGCAGGCGGCCGCGTTCACCGCCCGACAGCTGGCCGACCACCTTGTTCTGGTCGCCGCCCTTGAAGTTGAAGCGCCCCAGATAGGCGCGCGAGGACATCTCGAACTTGCCCACGGTCAGCAGGTCGGCGCCGTCGGCGACCGCGTCGAACACGGTCTTCTTGTCTTCGAGCGCGTCGCGCGACTGATCGACGTAGGCCAGCTTGACGGTCTGGCCGATCTTCACTTCGCCCGAATCCGGCTGCTCGCGGCCCGCGATCATGCGGAACAGCGTCGACTTGCCGGCGCCGTTGGCGCCGATGATGCCGACGATGGCGCCGGCCGGGATCTTGAAGCTGAGGTTGTCGATCAGCAGGCGGTCGCCGTAGGCCTTGCTGACGTTGTTGAACTCGATGACCTCGTTGCCCAGGCGCTCGCCCACCGGAATGAAGATTTCCTGGGTTTCGTTGCGCTTCTGGTATTCGTAGGACGACAGTTCCTCGAAGCGGGCCAGGCGCGCCTTGGCCTTGGCCTGGCGGCCCTTCGGGTTCTGGCGCACCCACTCCAGTTCCTTCTTGATGGTCTTCTGGCGGGCCGACTCGGACGACTCTTCCTGCTTGAGGCGGTCTTCCTTCTGTTCCAGCCACGAGCTGTAGTTGCCCTTCCAGGGGATGCCGTAGCCGCGGTCCAGTTCGAGGATCCACTCGGCGGCGTTGTCCAGGAAGTAGCGATCATGGGTCACGCCCACGACGGTGCCCGGGAACTTGTGCAGGAACTGTTCCAGCCACTCGACGCTTTCGGCATCCAGGTGGTTGGTGGGTTCGTCCAGCAGCAGCATGTCGGGCTTGGACAGCAGCAGGCGGCACAGCGCCACGCGGCGCTTTTCACCGCCGGACAGGTTGCCGACGATGGCATCCCAGGGCGGCAGGCGCAGCGCGTCGGCGGCGATTTCCATCTGGTGTTCGATGTCGTCGGCGCCGCTGGAGGCGGCGGCGGCGATGATGGCTTCCAGCTCGGCCTGCTCGGCGGCCAGCGCGTCGAAGTCGGCGTCCGGCTCGGCGTAGGCCGCGTAGACCTCGTCCAGGCGCTTCTTGGCGGTGACCACCGCGCCCAGGCCTTCCTCAACCGCCTGGCGCACCGTGTGCTCGGGGTTGAGCTGCGGCTCCTGCGGCAGGTAGCCGATGTTCAGGCCCGGCATGGGGATGGCTTCGCCCTCGATTTCGCGATCCACGCCCGCCATGATCTTCAGCAGCGTCGACTTGCCCGAGCCGTTCAGGCCCAGCACGCCGATCTTGGCGCCAGGAAAAAACGAAAGCGAGATGTCACGCAGGATCTGCCGCTTGGGCGGCACGATCTTGCCGACGCGGTTCATGGTGTAGACGTATTGGGCCATGGGCTCGTATAGGGTAAGAAAGCTGATGAATCGTTGATTGTAGGCCGGAACCCGGACAGGCGTGCGACAGGCGGCCGTTCTACGACGCGGCCCGCGCCCGCCGCCAGCCGGCGAACGGCGCCCGCATCTGCGCCAGCATCACCCCGGCCAGCGCCATCGCGCCGCCGATGATGTGAAAGAGATGCGGCTTCTCGTCCAGGAACACCGCCGCGATCGCCACCGTGCCCACCGGCATCAGGTTCAGAAACACGCTGGCGCGGTTCGGCCCCAGGTGCCGCACGCCCTGCATCCACAGGAACGGCGCGAACAGCGACGGGAACACCCCCGCATAGAGCACCAGCGGCAGGTTGTCGCCATTGACGGGCGAGGCGGGCGCCATCAGGAACCCGGGCAGCTGGAACAGCACGCCGAACGCCACCTGCACGTACAGCGACACCCACGGCCCGACAGGCAGGCCCCAGCGGCGCAGCAGCACGCCGTAGAGCGCGTAGGCCAGCGCGGCCACGCCCATCAGCACGTCGCCATGGTTGGCGCCCACCGACAGCAGCCGCGTCGGATCGCCCTCGCCGATCAGCAGCGCCAGGCCCGCCAGCGACAGCAGGCCGCCCAGCAGCGCCAGCGCCGACGGCCGCTCGCGCAGCACCAGCGCCCCCACCGCGATCGTCAGCAGCGGGATCATCGCGGTGATGATGCCCATGTTGGTCGCCGTCGTGCTGCCGGCCGCCACATAGGCCAGGCCCTGGTACAGCGCCATGCCCAGCCCGCCCAGCACCGCGAACTTGGGCAGGTAGGGCCACACCAGGCGGCGCTGGCGCCACAGGCCGGGCAGCGCGAACGGTGTCAGCAGCACGCCCGCCAGGGTCCAGCGGTAGAAGCCGATGACCGCCGGCGAGATCAGGCCGGCCGCCATCTTGGTCACGATCATGTTGACCGACCAGATCAGCGCCGCCAGCAGCGGGAACATCAGGTAGCGGGCCGGGGTGGCGGGAGAATCTGCGCGCGTCATGGAAATACTGCCAAGCATGGAAAACAAGCGGCCAGTGTAGGAGCTGTCCGACTCGCTGTATATAATGAAAAACCGACAATTCCACGCGAACTTCGGACATGGCCCCCTTTCCCGACCTTGGCCCCGGCAGGCCCTATCCCCTGGCCTGCCGCATCCTGCACTTCCTGCCGAAATCCAGCATCCAGCGCCATCGCTCGCCCTGGGGCGAATTGAATTTCGCCCTCTCGGGCATCATGGAAATCGGCATCGAGGACACGACCTACCTGTCGCCGCCCCACTACGCCATCTGGATCCCGCCGCAGGTCCCCCATTGCTGCCAGAACCAGGCCGAAGTGCATTACGCCTGCATCGACGTCCCCGCCGCCGCCTGCGCCACCCTGCCCGCCACGCCCTGCACGCTGGAAATCAGCCCGGTCATGCGCGCCGTGCTGGCCGACTTCGAACGGCGCGGCGTCGCCTATCCGGATACGCCCGAAGACCGGCGCCTGGCGCAGGTCGTGATCGACCAGATCCGCGTGGCCCGCGCCTACGCCAGCTATCTGCCGTCCACCCACGACGCCACGCTGGCGCCGATTCTCGCGGCCCTGCAGCGCCAGCCTGGCGACAAGCGAGGCGCGGCCCACTGGGCCGCCACCGCCGGCATCACCGAGCGCACCCTGCTGCGCCACTGCCAGCAGCACCTGGGCATGCCCTTCAATGAATGGCGCCAGCGCCTGCGCGTCGTGAGCGCGCTGGAGATGCTCGATGCCGGCCATCCGGTGCAAACCGTGGCGCGCGAACTCGGCTACAGCACCCCGTCCGCCTTCATCGCCATGTTCCAGCGCCTGACCGGCCAATCCCCCGACAGCGCCCGCAAACGTCCCGCCGCGCCGGCCTGACATCCCGCCACGCCGCGCCTGGATGCATCGTCATCCAAGCGCCCGATGCAAGCCTCGCGTGATCGCGAGACAATAGCGTCTGTTTTTTCGTAACGCCGTCCCCGCGGCATCATCGCGCCAGGAACCCCCATGTCCGCCTCCGCCACGCCCCCGCCTTCCCTGACCCACTTCAGCGCGACCGAACTCGACATGCTGGCCAAGACCGCAGACGCCCTCAGCGCCTACCTGGGCAAGCCCGTCCTGGCCGAAGTCGTGCTGGGAGAAGAAGGCACCGAATGGGTCACCTATGGCGTGCCCATCGACGAAAACGCCGAGCCCGACGAAGAGCAGACCCACGTCCAGCTGGGCGGCCCCGGCGCCCGCCTCCTGGGCAACCGCGGCGGCCTGCCCGCGACCGGCGACGACACCTACGACTGCCTCTACCTCTGGGCCATCCAGATCTCGCTGAACGAAGGCGAACGCTTCATCAAGCTCGACCACGACGGCGAAGAATCCGCCTGGTCCGACACCCTGGAAGACGTCCTCCCCTTCGCCCTGACCGAGGAACCCCTGCCCGATCCGGACGAGGAAGACGAAGAAGACGACGACGAGGACGAAGACGACGCCCACGACCACCCCCACGACCACAACGACCCCGGCCACCGCCACTGAAGAACAACAAGGCAGGCGGCCGGCCCCAATCCGCCGTCCGCCCACAAACAAAAGGGCTTCCAAAAGGAAGCCCTTTGCCAAAACCACTCCCCCGCCACACCGCCCCGAAAAAAAAAGGCAAGCGAGCAAGCCAGCACCACCTCGACGCCCCACCCCTCAGACGCTGCAACGGGCCGCCCGCGCGGCCCCGTTGCAGCAGCCCCGCAAGACCCTCCCCCCCACGACAGTGCCGGCAAAAACGCCAAGCACACCACTCGCCCCAGCACCCGTCATGAGCCGCTGACGCAAGTCTGTCGCGGCGGTCGGCGGTGGGCGCGGGGCGTGTAGATGCGCCCGACGGAATCCGAAGGCAGCCGCCGCAGGCGGCAACGAGGATGAGGAAGGGGCAGTCCGGAGCGAACGCTCCGGACCGCAATCGTAGCCCCGCGCCCGCCGCCGACCGCCGCGACAGACGCCTCAAGAACTCAAACAACCCACAAGACTAAGACAGCAAAAGATCACCCCGCAATCCGCCCCTCCTCCACCGCATGGCAAGCCACAACCGCCAGCTCCGCCACCCGAGCCACAGGCGCCTCCGCCCTGCACCGCTCATTCGCATGCGGACACCGAGGATGAAACGTGCACCCCGACGGCGGATTCAACGGATTCGGCACTTCCCCCGCCACCGCCGTGCGCGGCTTCCCGGTCCCATCGATATCCGGAATCGCCTCCAGCAGCATCCGCGTATACGGATGCCGCGGCCGCGCGAACAGCTCATCGCGCGGCGCCACCTCCACCATCCGCCCCAGATACATCACCCCGACCCGATCGGCCACGTGATGCACCACTGCCAGATTGTGCGAGATGAACAGGTAGGTCAGTCCCAGCTCGCGCTGCAGATCCTTCATCAGGTTCAGCACCTGCGCCTGCACCGACACATCCAGCGCCGACGTCGGCTCGTCGCACACCAGGAACTCCGGATTCACCGCCAGCGCCCGCGCGATCGAAATCCGCTGGCGCTGCCCGCCCGAGAACTGGTGCGGATAGCGGCTCTGGTCGGCCGGATCCAGCCCCACCTGCTTGAGCAGATCGCCGACCCGCGCCGTGCGCTCGGCCGGCGTCATCTTCGTATGCGTCAGCATCGACTCGGCAATGATGCGGCCGACCCGCCAGCGCGGATTCAGGCTCGCATACGGATCCTGGAAGATCATCTGCAGCCGCTTGCGCAGCTCGCGCCCGCCCGGCTCCGACATGCGCGACAGCGGCTGGCCGTCGAAGCGGATGTCGCCGCGGGTCAGGCCATACAGCCCCACCAGCATGCGCGCCACCGTCGACTTGCCGCAGCCCGACTCGCCCACCAGCGCCAGCGTCTCGCCGCGCTTGATCTCGAACGACACGCCGTCCACCGCGCGCAGCATCACCCGCGGCTTGCCCGCCAGCTTGCGCTCCAGCCAGGGCGGCGACACATCGAACCAGCGCGCCGCGTCCTTCACTTCCACCAACGGCGTGCTCATGCGGCCACCTCGACTTCGTTTTCATGCAACCAACAGGCCGCGCGGGACGTGCCCGCCGGCATCAGCTCGGGCCGGTCCTGGCCGCAGCGCGGCAGGCGCCGCCCGCAGCGCGGATTGAAGGCACAGCCCGGCGGAATCGCGTTCAGCCGCGGCATGCTGCCGTCGATCTGCACCAGCCGCTCGGCATGTCCCTGCAGCGACGGGATCGATCCCATCAGCCCCGTCGTATACGGATGGCGCGGCTGGTGGATGACGTCGCGCACGGGGCCGATCTCGGCCACGCGTCCCGCGTACATCACCGCCACGCGGTCCGCCGTTTCCGCGATCACGCCCATGTCGTGCGTGATCAGCATCACCGCCGTGCCCTGTTCACGGCACAGGCGCTTGAGCAGCTCGATGATCTGCGCCTGGATCGACACGTCCAGCGCCGTGGTCGGCTCGTCCGCCACCACCAGCTTGGGCTCGGCCGCCAGCGCCAGCGCGATCACCACTCGCTGCCGCATGCCGCCCGAGAACTGGTGCGGATAGTGGTCGATGCGCTCGCGCGCCGCCGGGATGCCGGTGGCCGCCAGCAGCTCGACCGCGCGGTTGCGCGCCTGCGACCAGCTCATGTCCAGGTGCGTCACGATGGTCTCGGCCAGTTGCCGGCCCACCGTGTACAGCGGATTCAAGGAGGTCAGCGGGTCCTGGAACACCGCTCCGATCTCGCGGCCGCGCACGCGGCGCATCTGCTCGTCGGGCAGGTTGTCGATGCGCCGGCCCGCCAGCAGGATCTCGCCGGCCGCGATGCGGCCGGGCGGTTCCAGCAGGCCGATGATCGACGCGCCGGTCAGCGACTTGCCGGCGCCCGATTCCCCCACCACGCCCAGGACTTCGCCCGCCTGGATCGAAAAGGACACGTCGTCCAGGGCGCGTAGCGTGCCGCGGCGCGTCGGAAACTCGACGCGCAGATTGCGGACTTCAAGTAATGCGCTCATGGGTATATCTCTAATTCAGGCGTGGATTCAATGCGTCGCGCAGCCAGTCACCCAGCAGGTTGACCGACAGCACCAGCAGCACCAGCGCCGCGCCCGGGAAGATGGTGATCCACCATTCGCCGGAAAACAGGAAATCGTTGCCGATGCGGATCAGCGTGCCCAGCGACGGCGCCGTCGGCGGCACCCCCACCCCAAGGAACGACAGCGTCGCCTCGGTGATGATGGCGGTCGCCAGGTGCACGGTGGCCAGCACCAGCACCGGCCCCAGCACGTTGGGCAGCACGTGGCGGAACATGATCACGGGCGAGGCCACGCCGATCACGCGCGCCGCCTGCACGTACTCGCGGTTCTTCTCCACCAGGGTCGAGCCGCGCACCGTGCGCGCGTACTGCGGCCAGCCGGCCAGCGCGATGGCGCCGATCAGCACCGGGAACGCGATGATCTCGTGCAGCTCGCGCGGCACCGCCGCGCGCGCCACGCCGTCGATCAGCAGCGCGATCAGGATCGCCGGGAACGACAGCTGCACGTCGGCGATCCGCATGATGAAGGCATCGATGCGCCCGCCCGCGTACCCCGAGATCAGCCCCAGCACGATGCCGATCAGCATCGACAGCAGCACCGAGGCCAGGCCGATCAGCAGCGACACGCGGGTGCCGTACAGGATCGCCGAATACAGGTCGCGGCCCTGGCTGTCGGTGCCCAGCAGATAGGTCGACTGGCCGTTGGGCGACCAGGCCGGCGGCAGCAGCGCGTCCAGCAGTTCGACCTTGGTCAGGTCGAACGGATTGTGCGGCGCCACCCAGCCGGCCCCGAAGGAGCCGATCAGCAGGGCTGCCAGCAGCACGGTGGCGACGATGGCCACGGGGGCCCGGCGCCAGGCCCAGGCAATATCGCTGTCCCACCAGCGTTTCATCACGGCACGCATCAGTGGCCACCTCCGCCGCGGGTCAGCCCGGAGCGCAGGCGCGGGTCCACGACAAAATACAGAAGATCGACGATCAGGTTGATCACCACGAACACCAGCGCGATCAGGCACAGGTACGCGGCCATCACCGGCACGTCGGCGAATTGCACCGCCTGGATGAACAGCAGCCCCATGCCGGGCCACTGGAACACCGTCTCGGTCACGATGGCGAAGGCGATGATGCCACCCAGCTGCAGGCCGGTGATGGTGATGACGGGCACCATGGTGTTCTTGAGCGCGTGGCCGAAATGGATGGCGCGACGCTTCAGGCCGCGGGCGCGGGCGAACTTGATGTAGTCCGAACGCAGCACCTCCAGCATTTCCGAACGCACCAGCCGCAGCACCAGGGTCATCTGGAACAGCGACAGCGTGATCGACGGCAGGATCAGGTGCTTCCAGCCATTCGCGGTGAACAGGCCGGAGGTCCACCAGCCCAGCGCCACGGTATCGCCGCGGCCGTAGCTGGGCAGCCAGCCCAGCTGCACCGAGAACACCAGGATCAGCAGGATGCCGATCAGGAAGGTCGGCAACGACACGCCCAGCAGCGAGCCGGCCAGCAACAACTGCGACAGCAGGCTGTTGCGCTTGAGCGCGGTATACACGCCCAGCGGCACGCCCACCACCAGCGCCAGCAGGGCCGCCACCAGGGACAGCTCCAGCGTGGCCGGCAGGCGCGATTTGAGCAGGGTCGAGACCGGTTCGCTCTGGCGCAGGGAAATGCCGAAATTGCCTTGCGCGGCGTTGGCCACGAAGTGGCCGAACTGGACGATGGCGGGCTCGTTCAGCCCCAGGCGCTCACGCAGTTCGATGCGCTCGGCATCGGTGGCGTCCTGCCCCAGCATGATGGTGACAGGGTCGCCGACGTATTGAAAAAGCACGAAGGCCAGTAGCGCGACGGTGAGCATCACCGCTACGGCCTGCAACAGGCGACGCAGTATGAAAGCAAACATAGGCGGGAAAGGCAAAACGGCGAAGCCCCGCGGGGCTTCGCTGTCTGATTAGCCGGAAGGGCGGGGTCAGTCGACCTTGACCCAGTCGGCAACGAGGCGGTTGTCCGCGCGGTGGATCACCGACACGTTCTTGCGCATGGCCCAGGGGATGACCTGGTCATGCAGCGGGATGTGGCCGAATTCCTGGGCGTGGACTTCCAGCACCTTGCGGATGTCGGCGTCGCGCTTGGCCACGTCGGTTTCCGTCTTGATGCGGTCGATGACCGCGTCCAGGTCCTTGTTGCTGTAGTTGCCCAGGTTGTACATGCCGTCCGCGCCCTCGCCCTTGGTGCGGATCAGGTTCTGCAGCGTGTACATGGCGTCGAACGTCGGCACGCCCCAGCCGAACAGGTAGGCGCTGGTGTCGGAGTTCTGCACCTTGGGGAAGTAGGTCGAACGCGGCATGGCGTTCATGGTCGCCTTCACGCCCACCTTGGCCCACATGCCGACCACGGCCTGGCAGATGGCCTCGTCGTTGATGTAGCGGTTGTTGGGACAGTCCAGCGTGAAGTTCAGGGTGCCGTCATAGCCGGCATCCTTGAGCAGGGCGCGGGCCTTCTCGGGATCGTAGGGCACGCGCTTGTGCAGCGACTCGGCCCAGCCGTGGACCTGCGGCGCGATCATGGTGCCGGTGGGCGCCGACAGGCCGCGCATCACGGCGCGCTTGATGGCGTCGACGTCGATGGCGCGGTACAGCGCTTCGCGCACGCGGATGTCCTGGAACGGGTTCTTGCCCTTGATGCTGGAGTACTGCAGCTCGGGACGCTTCTGGTCCAGGCCCAGGTAGATGGTGCGGTATTCGTTGCCCTCGACCACCTTGGCCGACTGGCGCAGGCGGTCCAGGTCCTGGGCGGCCGGATCCAGCACGAAGTCGATCTCGCCGGACAGCAGCGCGGCGGTGCGGGTGGCGTTCTGCTTGATCGGGGTGAACACCACTTCGGTCACGTTGCCGACCTTGTTGGCCTGGTTCCACCAGCCCTTGTTCTCTTCGAACACGGTGCGCACGTCGACTTCGCGCGACTTCAGCTTGTACGGGCCGGTGCCGTTGGTGTTGCGGGCGCCGAAGGTCTCTTCCTTGTTGACGAAGTCCTGCGGCTTGGCGATGTTGTTCTTCTCCGACCAGGCCTTGTTCATGATGAACACGTTGGGCAGCTGGCGCAGCAGCACCGGGTTGGGCGCCGAGGTCTCGATCTCGACCGTCAGGTCGTCGATCTTGCGCGCTTCCTTGATGCCGGTGGTGTAGGCCTTGTAGTTCGAGGTGGGCGCCATGGCGCGGTGCACCGAGAACACCACGTCGTCGGCCGTGAAGGCGGCGCCGTCGTGGAACTTGACGCCGGGGCGCAGCTTGAAGCGGTACAGCGTGGGCGAAACCTGCTCCCACTCGGTTGCCAGGCGCGGCACCACCTTGAAGTCCTTGTCGTAGTCCACCAGCGGTTCATAGACGTAGCTGTTGGCGGCAATCGTCATGCCTTCGTTCTGCGAGTGCGGATCAAAGGTGAGGATGTCGCCCTGGGCGGCCCAACGGAAGGTCTTGGCCTGCCCGATCGAGGGCACGGCCACGGCGGCGGCGATCGCGATGGCAATCAAAGTGCGGCGCATAGGTTTAACTCCTGACTATAGTCTGAATACCGGCGCGATATTGCCTAGGCCCAAGACCCGCGTCAATTAAGGGTTTATGCGTACCGGAGGGGGTTTTCAGAGGAGAAACATATTTAGGGACGTATAAAAATATGACAAAAAAATCGATCATCCCTTGATATAAACACTGTTCGCCCGGCCGGACCGGCCGCCATACCGGCGCCAGCCCCGTCCGGCGCGGCCGGAGCGCCCCTATTCGTCGGCGTCCAGCGGCAGGTCGAGCGGCACGTGCTCGGCCATCAGGCGCCGCAGCATGTCGATCAGCAGCGCCGCCTGGTCCTCGCCGAACGGCGCCAGCACCGCCTTCTGGTGCTGCATGGCCTGCTCGCACAGCGCGCCGATCAGGTGGCGGCCCTTGGTGGTGATGACCACGCGCGTCTGGCGGCGGTCGGCGCGCACGCCGCTGCGCGCCACCAGCCCCTCGGTCTCCATGCGCTGCACCACCTTGCTGAGCGTCGGCTGCTTGGTGATCGCCAGCACCGCCAGGTCGCCGATGGTCTCGCCGGCGCTGCCCTCCAGGCTGGCCAGCACCCGCCATTCGGTGACCGACAGGCCGGCGGCCTTCACCTGCTGGTGGAACTCCGCCGAGATGCGCTGGCTGGCCTGCGCCAGCAGGTAGGCCAGGTAGTCGTCGACGAACCGCGCGCCACTGGCCTGGGTCCCGTTGCCCTGCTTGTCCGACCGCATGTTGTTCCGCTCCCACGCATCAATAGTGAATAGACGACCCGAGGCCGGCAGGCGCATTGCACCACGGCGGCGCAAACGCGCGCCATGACGCGGCGCAATGCTGTTGCGCAGCACAGGGTATACCCCGAATCGCGACCCGTTTTTGCACCATGAAAGCGCCTTTTCAGCGCCTTCAGGCTAGAGGACAACCAGTATATACACCCTTGTTTTCGCGTGATATTTTTTTGATTCCATGAAATTTCATCTTTTTTGTTGACAGCTAAAACGTTGACTCCTAAAGTATTTTTCAGAGCGAAATTTCGTGACATGGGCGTGCTGCGCAGCAGCATGGCTTCGGGACCTGGATGCCGGTCCGCGTGGAGGAGTTCGAGATGGCTGAAAGGTCTTTCAAGAAAGAAGTCCAGCAGTTGCGCATCGGCGCGGGCGAGGAGTTCCGCGGCGAGGGGATTCTCGCGGTCACCAAGGCGCTGCTGCAGTCCGGCGTGGGCTATGTCGCGGGCTACCAGGGCTCGCCCATCTCGCACCTGATGGACGTGCTGGCCGACGCCAACGACATCCTGCAGGAACTCGGCGTGCACTTCGAGGCCAGCGCCTCGGAAGCCACCGCCGCCGCCACGCTGGCCGCCTCGGTCATGTACCCGATCCGCGGCGCGGTCACCTGGAAGTCCACCGTCGGCACCAACGTCGCCTCCGATGCGCTGGCCAACCTGGCCTCGGGCGGCGTCACCGGCGGTTCGCTCATCATCGTCGGCGAGGACTACGGCGAAGGCTCGTCCATCATGCAGGAACGCTCGCACGCGTTCGCCATGAAATCGCAGATCTGGCTGCTCGATCCGCGCCCCAACCTGGAAAGCATGGTCAAGGCGGTGGAAGACGGCTTCGCGCTGTCGGAGGCCAGCAAGACGCCGGTGATGCTGCAATTGCGCATCCGCGGCTGCCACGTGCACGGCCGCTTCATCGCCAAGGACAACCAGCGGCCGGCGTTCTCGCTGGCCCAGGCGCTGGAAAGCCCGGCACGCGACACCAGCCGCATCGTGCTGCCGCCGGCCTCGTTCCTGCACGAGCAGGAAAAGATCAAGGAGCGCTGGCCCGCCGCCATCCGCTATATCAAGGAACACAAGCTCAACGAGCACTTCGACGGCGACCAGGACGACATCGGCCTGATCCTGCAGGGCGGCCTGTACAACGGCGTGATCCGTTCGCTGCAATTGCTGGGCCTGGCCGACAACTTCGGCAACAGCCGCATCCCGCTGTACGTGATGAACGTGGCCTACCCCGTCATCGAGGACGAGGTCATCGACTTCTGCCGCGGCAAGCGCGCCGTGCTGCTGCTGGAGGAAGGCCAGCCCGACTACCTGGAACAGGCCCTGCACGCGGTGCTGCGCAAGGCCGGCGTCGATACGAAACTGTCCGGCAAGGACGTGTTGCCGATGGCCGGCGAATACACCACCCAGGTGATGCGCGACGGCCTGCGTGAATTCCTCAAACGCGAACGCCCCGAATCGCTGCAGACCCATCCGGCCGTGGCCGCCGACGCCGGCGCCGCCGAGCCCGCGCTGCAGGTCACCGAGATCACGCGGCCCAAGCCCGCGCCGCGTCCGGCCGAGCAGCCCATCACCTTCCACAAGCACGTCGCGGAACTGGCCGCCGTGGTGCCGCCCCGCCCGGCCGGCTTCTGTACCGGCTGTCCGGAGCGGCCGATCTTCTCGGCCCTGACGCTGGCGCAGGAAAAGCTGGGCCAGCACCATATCTCCTGCGACATCGGCTGCCACCTGTTCTCGATCCTGCCGCCGTTCAACCTGGGCGCGACCACCATGGGCTACGGCCTGGGCGCGTCCAGCGCCGCGGCCTTCAACGTGCCGGCGGCCAAGCGGCCCATCTCGATCATGGGCGACGGCGGCTTCTGGCACAACGGCCTGGCCTCGGGCATCGGCAACGCGGTGTTCAACAAATACGACGGCGTCATCGTCATCGTCGACAACTTCTACGCCTCGGCCACCGGCGGGCAGGACATCCTGTCCTCGCGCGCCGAGAATCCGGACCGCTCCACCAACAACCCCATCGACCAGGCCGTGCGCGGCGTGGGCGTGAAGTGGGTGCGCACGCTGGACCGCACCTACGACGTGGCCAAGGTGCGCGCCACCATCGAAGAAGCGCTGACCACCGACATCAAGGGCCCCAAGGTCATCATCGCCCAGTCGGAATGCATGCTGAACAAGCAGCGCCGCATCAAGCCGCTGTTCAACCAGGCGGTCAAGGCGGGCAAGCGCGTGGTCAAGGAACGCTTCGGCGTCGACCCCGACGTCTGCACCGGCGACCACGCCTGTATCCGGCTGTCCGGCTGCCCGTCGCTGACGGTCAAGGACAGCGGCGATCCCCTCAAGGAAGATCCGGTCGCCCACGTCGAGAGCAGCTGCGTCGGCTGCGGCAACTGCGGCGAAGTGGCGCACGCCGCCGTGCTGTGCCCGTCCTTCTACCGCGCCGACATCGTCCACAATCCCAGCGGCCGCGACCGTTTCCTGGCGCGCCTGCGCCAGGGCGTGATCGGCTACCTGCAGCGCCGCCGCGAAGCGCGCCTGGCCAAATTCGCCCTGTGAGGACCCGCCCCATGAACCCGGTGGCATTGCAGCAAGGCACTCCCATCAAGATCGCCATCCTGGCCATGGGCGGCCAGGGCGGCGGCGTGCTGGCCGACTGGATCGTCGACATGGCCGAGCACGCCGGCTGGTGGGCCCAGACCACCTCGGTGCCGGGCGTGGCGCAACGCACCGGCGCCACCATCTATTACCTGGAACTGCTGCCCGAGTCCGACGTGACCCGCGCCGGCCGTCCGCCCGCGCTGGCGCTGATGCCCACGCCGGGCGACGTCGACCTGGTGGTGGCGGCCGAGCTGATGGAAGGCGGCCGCGCCATCCAGCGCGGGCTGGTCACGCCCGACCGCAGCATGCTGATCACCTCATCGCATCGCAGCTACGCGGTCAGCGAGAAATCGGCGCCCGGCAACGGCATCGCCGATCCCAACAAGGTGCTGGAGGCCGGCCGTGCCGCGGCCCGCCGTTTCCTCTGCTTCGACCTGCAGGACCTGGCCGACCGCGCCGGCAGCGTCATCAGCGCCAGCCTGTTCGGCGCCGTGGCCGGCAGCGGCGCGCTGCCGTTCTCGCGCGACGACTTCGAGGCCACCGTGCGCCGCGCCGGCGTCGGCGTGGACGCCAGC
>ERZ1739169.24-NODE-24-length-68136-cov-22.351816_pt1 | contig 68136 bp, 55 predicted proteins | sample MGYA00581756_ERZ1739169 | MGnify/ENA primary metagenome ERZ1739169 (study PRJEB40789, sample SAMEA7425667) | Salamandra salamandra | biome: salamander skin | place: Germany | collected 2020-03 | study: cvxcv | reverse complement strand
GCGCGCAGCTTGCCGGTCTTCACGTGCTGCCAGGCCGAGCCCATGCTGGCAAACATCAGCGGCACCTGGCCCGACATCACATCCATCATGGCCGGGCCGCCGCCCTTGTAGGCCACATGGTGCAGCTGCGTCCTGGCCAGCAGGTTGAACAGCTCGCCCGCCAGGTGCTGGGCCGAGCCCGGGCCTGCGGATGCAAAGTACAGATGCCCGCCCCCCTCGGAGCGGCCGGCCTGGATCAGGTCCTGCACGCTCTTGATGGGCGACGAAGGCGCAACCACCAGCACATTGGGCACGCGCAGCAGCAGCGAGACCGGCGCGAAGGCCTTGAGCGTGTCGAACTGCATGCGCGCGTGGATGGCGGGGTTCTGCGCGTGGTTGGAGGCATCGAGCATCAGGGTGTAGCCGTCCGGCTGGGCCTTGGCCACCTGGGCGCCGCCGATCATGCCGCCTGCCCCGCCCCGGTTCTCGATCACCACGGGCTGGCCCAGCTCGGCAGACAGCCTGGGGCCGATCAGGCGCGCCACCACATCGACGGTGCCGCCCGGCGGATAGGTCACGACCAGGGTGACGGGGCGCTCGGGGTAGTTGGCCGCTGCAGCCGCTGCAGCCGCTGCGGCCGGCGCGGCCATGCCGGCAACAGCCGAAAGCAGGCCTGCTGCCGCCCACAGGCTGGCGGTGCGTCTGGACAGGGAATTCATGGTGTGTCTCCTTGGTTTGGCATGTCGTTTTGGAATCGGAACAGTTCGAAGGCAGTGCGGCCCAGCACGGCCTGCAGGGGGCCGGCATCGTCCAGCCAGTCCTGCAGCCAGCGCACGGCCGCCGGATAGCTGGCCTGGCCGGCGTGCTGCGTGTGCGGCCAGTCGCTGCCCCAGAGCAACCGCCCGGCCGTGAAGGCCTGCAGCAATTGCGCGGTGGCCTGCCGGCCCGAGGCGGCGCAGTCGGCGGCCCGCCAGATGCGGTAGGGCGCGGACAGCTTGACCCACACACGGCCGCTGTCGGCCTGCTGCAGCAGATAGCCAAAGCCCGGGTCGCGCACGCCCAGGGCCGGGTCAGGACGCCCGAAGTGGTCAACCACCACGCGGCAGCCGGCCGCCAGCAAGGCGGGCAGCAGGTCCGGCAGGCGCTCGGCCTGCAGGTGCAGCTCCACATGCCAGCCCAGGGTGTTGGCCTGCTCCAGCATGCGGCGCCAGCCGGGCGCATTCAGATCGGGCAAAGGCAGGCCGATCAGGTTCAGGCGCATGCCCACCACGCCGGCATCGGCCAGGGCCTGCAGTTGTTCATCGCCCGTGCTCTCATCCACCACGGCCACGCCGCGCAGGCGCTGAGGCTGGGCGCGCAGCGCCTGGAGCAGGTAGCTGTTGTCCGTGCCCAGAAAGCTGGGCTGCACAAGCACGCCATGGGCCAGGCCGTGCGTGTCCAGGTGGTGCAGATAGGTGCCCAGGAGCGCATCCTCGTCGGGCGCATAGCGGCGCGCATCCGGCATGGGCAGGCCACGCTCGAAGACATGGGCGTGGGTATCGACGCTGGACGCAATGGCGAACCGGGGCACGGCAGACACGGGAAGAACTCCTTGTGGGTTGCGCCACGCAAGGCGCGGCGCTGGGGGCATGGGGCCGGATTCTAGGAACGGTGGGTATATATTTCCATTCTCCAAAATGGATTTATTCATACCGGATCAATATGGAAACCCGGCATCTGCGCTACTTTCTCGCGGTGGTGGACCAGGGCAGCGTCAGCCGCGCAGCCGACTGGCTGGGCATTGCACAGCCGGCCCTGAGCCAGACCCTGGCCCGCATGGAAAAAGACCTGGGCGTGCAGCTGTTCCAGCGCTCACGCCAGGGCGCCCTGCCCACCCCGGCCGCCCTGGCCATGCTGGACGACGTGCGCACCAGCGTGGCCCGCATAGATGCAGCCGCCAGCCGCGCGCGCGAGATCGCCAGGGGCAGTGCGGGCCAGTTGACCGTGGGCCTGGTGTCCTCGGCGCTTTTCGGCACCCTGCCCCGCGCCCTGCGCGCGTTGCGGCAGCAGGCGCCCGGCGTGCGCGTCATCCTGCGCGAGATGAGCAATGCCGAGCAGGCCGAGGCCCTGCAGACCGGCGCCATCGATATCGGCCTCATGCACACGCCCGTGGCCGTGGGCGGGCGCATGCGCGAGCGCCAGATGCTGCGCGAGCGCCTGGTGGCCGCCGTGCCCGATGAATTCCAGATCGGCGAGGACGGCCAGGTCAGCCTGGCCCAGATCGCCGAGGCCGGGTTGGTGATGTACCCGCAGGCGCAATTGCCCGTGCTGCATGCCGGCATCCTCGACGCGCTGCGCAAGGCCGGGCACGAGGCCCATGTGGCGCAGGAAGCCAACCGCACCCTCACCGTGCTGGCCTGCGTGGCCGGTGGCTGCGGCGTGGCCCTGCTGCCCAGCTGGATACGCTCCATGGACTTTCGCGGCGTGCGCTTTTGCGAGGTGCGTGACGGCCAGGCCCTGCCCAGCCTGGACCTCAGCGCCATCTGGCCCGCACGCTCCACGCCCACGCTGGCCGACCTGTTCGCGCACCTGGACCTGGGGGAAGACTGAGCTCTGCCGAGCCCGCTGCGACCATGTGCAGCCCGGCACAGCCCGGCACCACCGAGCGCGGCCCGGCGCCCGTGCAAGAAGCGGGATGCGCGTTCGCCTGCGCCACACTACAAACCGCTTTCCCTCATTCACGGAAAGAAAAGGTGCGAGATGCAGCCATCGCCACAGCAACTCCACGGAAAAGTCGCCCTCATCACGGGCGCCAGCTCAGGCATAGGACGCGAAGCCGCCAGGCTGTTTGCCCGCCACGGCGCCAGGCTGGTCCTCACGGCCCGCCGCCAGGCGCAACTGCAGACGCTGGTGGCGGAGATAGAGCAGGACGGCGGCCAGGCCATCGCGCTGGCCGGCGACGTGCGGGACGAGCCGCTGGCACAGGCGCTGGTCGAGACCGCCACGGCACGCTTTGGCGGCCTGGATATCGCCTTCAACAATGCCGGCATGACCGGCGATCCCTGCGCCCTCCCCGATCTCTCGCTGCAGGCCTGGCAGGACGCCATCGCCACCAACCTCACCAGCGCCTTTCTGGGCGCCAAGCACCAGATACCGGCCCTGCTGGCACGCGGCGGCGGCTCGCTGATCTTCACCTCCACCTTCGTGGGCCATACGGCGGGTCTGCCCGGCATGGGCGCCTATGCCGCCAGCAAGGCCGGCCTCGTCGGCCTCACCCAGGTCATCGCCGCCGAATACGGCCCCCGCGGCCTGCGCGCCAACGCCCTGCTGCCCGGGGGCACCGACACTCCCATGGGCCGCGCCAGCACCCCCACGCCCGAGGCGCGCGCCTTCGTCGAAAACCTGCACGCGCTCAAGCGCCTCGCCACGCCCGCAGAAATCGCGGCGGCGGCGCTGTTTCTGGCGTCGGACGCATCCAGCTTCATCACGGGGACGGCCATGGTGGTCGATGGTGGCGTGTCCATCAACCGGACTTGAACGAGATCCCTGGCCGGCATGCCCAGGCCAGGGGCCGCAGCGCCTGGACCGCATCTGTCCCCGTCCTGGCCATGCCTGCCCGTGCAACTTCAGGGCCGTCGCTGCAATGGCGGCCCGGCTTGATTTACTGCTCCAGCTGCCGGGCGTGGATGTTTTGCGGATCGCCTGCGCCGGCCTTTTCAGGAGGATAGAAAGGAATGGATTCATCCCCAGGCAATGCGCCGTGCGAGGCATGCTCGAAGAAGAAGTAGATGCCTTCGTGCTGCATCCATCGCGGGACAAGGTCGCAATCGCTTTCGTTGAATTGAACGCAGCAGTACCCGCTGCGATTGCCGCGCGTGAGTTTCTTTCGCAGCGGATGGCCATAGACGCCCAATACCTGCTCGATGATGTCGGGCACGGTCTGGTTCTGGAGGATGCGAAAGTCGCTCCTGCGCTTGGCCAGCCACAGCCAGGGGCTCAGGCGGGCCTTGCAGGCGTAGCCGCGGTGGACCTGGCCCTGCATGCCCAGGCGGGCGACGATTCCGTAGATGTAGCGCATTGCGCCGCCCTGGATTTGTATTTCTAGGGTGGTGCTTTACCCAATAGCGCCTTTGCGTAGATGCTTTCGCTGAGCATTTCCCAATCGAGGCTGAAAGGCTGGCTGATTTTTTTTGGCCGCGCAATTCGCAAAAATGCACTTCATGGCCCAATCGCCTGTGGATCGCGACTCGGCATGTCATTGCGCAAACCACCCTGGGCGTCAGTTCCGGGGCGGCGTCCTTTCCCCTTTCAAGGGAACGGATCATGGACAAACGAAGCGCATTGAGGCAATCTACCCGTATTGGCAATACACTGTCCATGTAAGTAATTGCATCTCACCTTGGGCCGGCACCGCCTCTTGCAGCCCTGACGGTAAGCACCCCACACACTCTCATTTCAAGCACTCTTCAATCAATAGATCAATTACATCCCATTACAGCATTGTTGACGGCTATGGCATTTAACCAGCGCATAAGGTCCATCGAATGCTCACCACATATACTCGCGAAAACTGGCAGGAATGGAGCATCTGGTGTCTGTCAAATGGAATTTCTTCTCCTTGGGGCAGAGATCCATTGCACACACTGCATCTCCATGCTTGTCGGACCCGCAGGTAAACACAGTGTAAATTTCAGCTGTGAGCGCTCGTGAGCACTGATTAATCGCGTCGAGATTGTTATAGTAAATAACGGAACCACCATGACTAGACACACTCAGCCCATCGTGGAGCGCTTGTTCAGGCCTATGGAACGCTCGACCCGTCAACGCAGCTCGATACGCACGGTCATGGAAGAGGCTGGACGCCCCTTGCTTCCGGCCGAGATCCTCGGCGCAGCGCAGCGCGAGGTGCCAGCCATCGGGCTGGCCACGGTGTACCGCAACATCAAGCAGCTGATGGAAGCTGGCGAAGTGCAGGCCGTGGACCTGCCCGGCGAGGCCACGCGCTACGAACTCAGCGGCCGCGCCCACCACCACCATTTCCGCTGCATGAGCTGCAACCGCGTGTTCAACGTGCCCGGCTGTCCGGGCGACATGCAGCGCATCGCCCCCGAAGGCTTTGTGGTGGAGCGCCATGAGATGACGCTGTACGGCGTCTGCAGCGACTGCCACCAGAACGTGCAATAACAGGGAGCCGCCCGCCTCAGGCTCAGCCTCGGGCCCACGGATCCAAGAAGATGACAGCCATGGTGCAGGCCCTGCCTGAACCATGGCTGTTTCCTTTTTCACCCGCCCTTGGCCTCAGCGCCTGCCCGGCCGCACGCGGCCTGCGGCAACACCGCCGGCCAGCAAGGCCAGCGCAGCCACCACCCACAGCATTGCCGTCTGCCCCCAGGCCTGCCGCGCAGGCCGTGGGCTGGCCGTGAAAACGGGCTGGCCTGCAAAATCCTGCGCACCGAATGTGCGGTCCTCAAACAGGTAGGGATAGAGGAAGGCGCGCAGGCGTGCGTGAAAGGCGGCGATGTCGTCCTGATAGGCCAGTTGCGCCAGCAGGTCGGTGCCGGCCTGGCGGTGCAGCGCGGCCTGCACGCCCACGCCGGGCAGCAGCCAGCCCAGGCGCCCGGTCCAGGCCTGGCGTGCCTGCAGGCCGGCGCGGTAGGCGGCGAACTGAGATGCGACACTTTCATCGCCGAGCTGCTGGAAGGCGTAGTACCACTTCCAGTGAAAGCCTGGCGGCAGCGGCGCGGTGTCGCGCCATTCGGGGTGGTTGCGGAAAAAGCGCTCCATGGTCTGCTCGCGCGGCAGGTCCCAGGCGCCATGCACGGTCTGGCGCTGGGCCAGCATCAGCTCCACGCCCTGGCTCACGGGGATGGCGCGCGAGAGTGCGGCATTGGCCAGCGTGGGCAGCACCAGGGTCAGCACGGCCCAGCAGCCCATGAGGGCCATGGCATTGGCGACCGAGCTGCCGCCCAGCGCGGCAACCACCAGGCACAGGCCGCTCCAGAAAACCACATAGGCCGTGGCGGACAGCAGCACCGTGGCAAGGGCACCCGCCGATGCCCCGCCGGCCAGTGCGCCTGCCAGGGCAGGCAGCGCCACGCAGGCCAGCACCAGCACGGAACGCAGTCCCGCACGGCGCAGCCACAGCCGCTGCCCGGTGCCAGGCATGGCCTGCAGCATGCCCAGGCGACCCGATTCGCGCTCGCCCGAGACCAGGTCGTAGAGCAGCGCGATCAGGAACAGCGGCACCAGGTAGACCAGCACAGAGGCGAAGTCGAAGCGGCCCGCCAGCGCCAGTTCCGGGTTGAAGCTTTCGCCTTCATGCAGTTGTGCCTGCAGCGCCAGCGCGCGCACGCGCAGCACATAGGGCGCGGCATCGCGCAGGCCCAGGGCCAGAAAGGCCGTGGACGATGGCGCATCCCAGGTGGCGTGAAAGCCGTAGTAGGCCACCGAGCCTGCATCGCCGGACTGCGCATGCCGGCTTGCCTGGGCCGCCATGTCCTGCTGCTGCAGTTGCGCAAGGCGGTCCAGGGTCAGGCGTTGCGAGGCGATCTCGCGCAGGCCAGACAGCACGGCCAGCGTGGACAGCAGCAACAGCAAGGCCAGGGCGCACAGCGCCAGGCGCGAGCGCGTCAGAAGACGCCATTCATGCAGGAGCCAGCTCATCGCGCCACCCTCCCCAGCCGTTGCGTGGCCAGCAGCAAGGCCACCGTCAATACAGCCAGCCATGCCAGCAGCACATAGGCGGCAGGCGCCGCGCGACGCAGGGCCGCCAGCGGTGGATCGGGCTCATGGTGGAAATCGGAGACGCCGCGCCAGTGCTCGTGGCCGATGCGGTTGTCGCGGCTCGATCGGTCTCCCGCATAGCTGAGCTTGTCCACCTGCAGGCGGTTGAGGGCCTGCACCATGCGGTAGCGATGCTGCTCGGCCTGCTCCAGAAAGCGCCGGTAGCCTTGCAGGTCGGTCCCGGCCACGGCCATGGACAGGCGGCGCAGCGCGATCACGGGGCTGATCAGGGCAAATGCGTCAGCCCGGCGCAACTGCTCGGCCTGCAGATCGAAGCTGGCCTCGGCATGGCGCCTGAAGAGTTCACTCGTCAACCGCTCGCCTTCCATGCCGACCAGGCCCTTGTAGTTGACGGGCAGGTCCTCGACGCGCGAGACACCGTACTGCGCCAGCACCCTGGCGCGGAAAGCGGCGAAATAGGGATCGTCGGGATTGTGGCTGTCTCCCAGCGCCGCCAGCTCGCGCGCGGTGGCGATGTCGGTCTCGAAGCGCGTGGGCAGCGCCAGGGCAGATCCCACCAGCTCCGGCACCAGACGGGGCAGCAGCACCACGGCGACGGCCCAGGCCGCCAGCAGGGCCAGCAAGGCATCGCGCCCGCGCCGCATGAAGGCCGAGACAGCGACGATGCCCACCGCCCAGAGCATCAGCCACAGTACATGGCCTGCCGCCAGCGTGGCCACCAGGCTGATGGGCACCGGCGTGGCCACGGCCATCCAGGTCAGGGCCAGCAGGGCCGGCAGCAGCACCAGGGCCGCCACGCCCGCCAGCGCCAGCAGCTTGCCGGCCACGAACTGCCGCGTGCCCACGCCCTGGGCCAGCAGCACGCGCAGGGTGCCGGCCTCGCGCTCGCGTGCAATGCAGGCATGGCCCATGAAGATCAGCAGCAGCGGCGCCAGCACCTGCAGCACAAAGGCCGGCGTGAGCTGGCCGAACCGCAGCAGCAGCGAGGACTGGCGCACATCGCCGAAGTTGGCGCTGTTTTGGCGGTGGCCCTCCAGAAACAGCGTGTGGCCGGTGTAGGCGTCGATGCCCGCATCGAAGGCCGCCAGCGGATTGAGCGGGCGGAACACGAAGTGGCCGTAATGCACCATGCGGTGCGGATGGCGGTCGGGCTGGGCTTCGAACTCGCTGTCCACCTGGGACTGGTGGCGCTCGCGCTGGGCCTGGGCCGCGCTGCGCTGGTCCCAGGCGGTGAAGGCGGCAGCGGCGCTGAGCAGCAGCCACAGCGCCATCCCCAGCACGGCCACGCGGTCGCGCAGCAGCAGGCGCCATTCCTCGCGCGCAATGGTCCAGGCCGCGCTCATGCCGCCGCTCCCTGCGTGTCGGCTTCAATGTGCGTGTCCGTGCCCGTGCCCGTGCCCGTGTGCGCGTCCGTGCCCACCCCTGCATAGTGGCGGTGCAGTGCGCGCACATCGAAGCGCTCCTCTCCGCTGGCCGCCACTTCCTCGACCAGGCGCCCGCCTGCGATGAAGCCCATGCGGTCGGCCACGTCGGCGGCCCCCAGCAGGTCGTGCGTGACCATGAGAATGGCCACGCCCTGCCCGCGCAACTGCATGAGCAGTCGGCTGAACTCGGCCGTGGCCTGCGGGTCCAGGCCCGAGGTGGGTTCGTCCAGCAGCAGTGCCGGCACCCTGCGCGCCAGCGCCAGCGCAATCGCCACTTTCTGGCGCATGCCCTTGGAAAAGCCGGAGACGCGCCGGTCGTGCGCGGCAGCGTCCAGCCCCGCGGCAGACAGCGCCTGGCCGATGGCGCCGGCCGTGGCCGGCTGGCCCGCCAGCTCCAGCAGGTAGGCCACGTTCTCGCGCGCACTCAGGTGCTCGTACAGCGCCACGTTCTCGGGGATATAGGCGATCAGGGCACGCGCCTGCGCAGGCGCCGTCACCGGGTCCACGCCCTGCACGCGCACCTGTCCGCTGCGCGGCCGCACAAAGCCCAGCAGCAGGCTCAGCGTGGTGGTCTTGCCCGCGCCGTTGGCGCCCAGCAGCGCATAGATCTCGCCCGCATGCACGGCCAGGTCCAGGCCCTGGAGGATGGTGCGCTCGCCATAGTCCACCACGGCGCCCAGCGCTTGGAGCACGGGCGTGGAGGCAGAAGTGGGGTTGGAAGAAACAGGAAGGGATGGATGCATGGCGGGGCTCAGAACTTTGCTTGAAGGCCTACGGTGACGGTGCGGGCCGTGCCCGGCGTCACCCACAGCCGGCTGTACGAGCTGGTGTAGTAGGTCTTGTCAAAGAGGTTGTCCACGTCCAGCGTCAAGCGCAGCGTGGGGCTGATGCGCCAGTAGGCAACCAGCTTGGCCGTGGTGTAACTGGGCAGCTCGAAGGCAGCCTTGCCGGCATCGGCCTCGGCCTGCGTGCGGGCCTGGCCCAGGCGCTTGCCCATGTGGGTGATGCCGCCGCCGATGCCATAGCGCTGGCCGTTGGAGAAGGCGTTTTCATAGACGGCCAGCACGCTGCCATTGACCTTGGGCACGTTGAGCAGGCGCCCGCCCACTTCCAGCGTGTTGTCGCGCGAGATCTCCACGTCGTTGAGCACCAGGCTCGCATTCAGGCGCCAACGCTGCGTGACCTGGCCGGCGAAGTCGAATTCCAGGCCCCGGCTGCGGATCTCGCCGGCCGAGACCGAGTAGCCGGCGTTGCCCGGGTCGGCCGTCAGCACATTGCGCTTGCGGATGTCGAACAGCGCAGCCGTGGCACCCATGCGCTGGTCGGCGCTTTCCCACTTGGCGCCCAACTCCATCGAACGGCCGGATTCGGGGCTGAAGCCTGCACCAGAGACATCGATGCCCACGTTGGGCCGGAACGAGCGGCCCGCGTTGGCATAGAAGGTCCATTGCGGCAGCGGCAGCCAGCTCAGGCCCAGGCGCGGCGAGGTCGAGGCCGGGTCCTGCTGCGTGGTCGCCCCCGTGCGGCGGTTGTGCAGCGACTGGTCGTAGCGGTCCATGCGCAGGCCGGCCACCACGCGCCATTGGGGCGAGAGCTTGATGGCGTCCTGCAGGTAGAACGCCGTGTTGCGCTGGCGCTCGAAGGTGTCGGTATTGGCCGTGGGCACGGGGCGCGCGCCGCCGTAGATGGGGTTGTAGATGTTGATGGCGTAGGGGTTGGCCGCCGTCGGGTTGGCGCGCAGCATCAGCGTGTCCATCTCGAAGCGAAAGCTCTCCAGGCCCAGCAGCAGCTCGTGCTCGACGGCGCCCGTTTTCACCGTGCCCTGCAGCTCGGCCTGCACGGCGATATCGTCGGACTGGTAGTCGCGAAAGCGCCGCTGGCGCGTGAGGTCGCCATTGGCCAGCAGCGCGTGGGGTTCGGTGGAAAAGCCGTTGATGGAGGTTTCGCGATAGGACAGGCCCAGGCGGCTGCGCCACTGCGCGCTCCACTCGTGCGAGAGGATGAACTGGTGGGTGCGGTTTTCCACCGTCACATCGCCGTCGCCCGGCTCGCCCAGGAAGCGGATGCGCGAGATAGCGCCCAGCCGGTCGCCCACGGCCACCACGCCGCGGTCCAGCGGCGTCTTGTGGCGCAGCAGCTCGCCCGAGTATTCCAGCACCGTATCGCGCCCCAGCTTCCAGGTGAAGGCCGGCGCAATCACCTGGCGGCTGGCGCCCACGAAATCGCGGAAGCTGTCGCGGTCCTCCACGGCGATGTTGAGCCGGTAGGCAAAGTTCTCGCCCACCGGTCCCGTGGTGTCCAGCGCGCCACGCCGCAGGCCGTAGCTGCCTGCATAGGCTTCCACGGAATGCGAAGGCGTCCACAGCGGGCGCTTGGAGACCACGTTCAGCGTGCCGCCCGGCTCGCTGCTGCCGTAGAGCGCAGCGGCCGTGCCCTTGAGGAACTCGATGCGCTCCACGCCGGCCAGGTCACGCGGCGCGTTGAAGCCGCGCCCCGAGGAAAAACCGTTGAACAGGGTGGCCATGCCCACTTTCTGGTCGCCGGGCAGGCCGCGGATGACGATGTTGTCCCACAGCCCGCCAAAGTTGTTCTGGCGCGAGACGCCGCCCACGTAGTCCAGCACGTCGTCAAGCTTGGTGGCGCCCAGGTCGTCCATGGCCTGGCGCGTGATCACGCGCACCGACTGCGGCAGCTCGCGCAGCGGCAGGTCGGTCTTGGCGCCTGCCGCCTCGTCGGTGTGATAGGCGCCCGAGGCCGTTCGGCCCACGACTTCCACGGCAGGCAGCAGGGTCTGCTCCTGCGGGGAAGCGGAGGCAGCGGGGGCGGGGGCGGGGCCGGAGGACGGATCCTGGCCTTGGGCCAGCGCAGGCATGGACAGGAAGGCGGCAGCGCTCAGGGCAAGCGGCAGCGGGCGAAGGCGGGGAAGCGGCTTCGCGGGGAAGAAGAAGGCAGTCATAGTGAAAACGGGCACAGGCGCATGCCGCCGGCATCCACAGCCGGCGCGCGCAAACACGGACATGCCGCCGGCACCAATAAGCGCTGGCGGCAGAGAAGGAGAAAAGTGCTTGCGGGTTCAGCGCGGCGGGTCGCGCGATGCAAAGGCCCAGCGGTTCTGCGAGGGGATGGCGCCGCCCACGGTGCGCGGCGGCACCCTCTCAGGCGGCGCGGCCACGGCCAGCGGCAGGCCGAAGTGCGGCAACCAGGCCGCCGCATGCGGTGCATGGCCCATGCACCATGCGCAGACGGCTTCGGCGGCTTCGACGACTTCAGCCTTTTCGCCAGCCTGGCCGCGTTGGCCGGCCTGGCCGGTCAGCGCATCATCTTCGCAGCCGTTGAGGCCTACAAAAGCCTGTGCAGGCCCGGCCACCGCCTGCCGGATATGCGTTGCGCCGTGCAGGGGCATGCCAATGGCCGTGTTGAAGAACACGGCCAGCAATAGCAGGCGCAAAACAAGCAGACGCATAAGACGGCGATCTTACTATTGACAGTTAAATATCATTAACAACCCGCCGCCATTTTCTGCACAGGGCGGGACAGCAGCGCGGGAATATGCCACCGGCATGTGACAGGCCGATTGGCGATTTTCAGCCTTGCGCCTATTTATCTGCCGGTCCCACGCCCCGGAAGAACATGTCGCAGATCTGGTCCGCCACCTTCTCCAGCGAGCCCTTGCGGGGGTTGAACCAGGACTGTATGGAGTTGATGCTGCCCAGGATCATGATGCGCGCCAGGTGGATGTCGGCGTCGGCCCGCAGGCGGCCTTCGGCACGCAGGTCTTCGAGCAGGCCGCTCCAGAATTTCTGGTGGCGCTCGCGGCGCTTGATCTGGCGCTCGCGCACCTTGTCGGGCAGCTGGCCCAGCAGCCGGCCGTGGGCCAGGGCGAAGTCGCCATGCTTTACCAGCCCCGCCATCTGGCCCAGCACGGCTGCGCGAAAGCGCTGCTCGGCCGTGGCGTCGGCGCCTAGCGCGGCAAGGCGCTCCTGCTGCTGGCTGATGATGCGGTTGCCGCCCTGCTCCATGACCTCGTCCACCAGTTCTTCCTTGGAGGCGAAGTGGTAGTAGATGCTGGCGGCCTCGATCCCGGACTGCTCGGCAATGTTGCGCATGGTGGTGGCAGAGTAGCCCTGCTCACCGAAGGTGCGGGCGGCCAGCTTGAGAAGGGTCTCGCGGGTCTCGTTGCCGTCGTGGGCGCTGGTCTGCCTTCTTGCCATGTCTGCCAGGTGGTGGATCGTTGTAGTGCGGCGATCCTAACAGGCTGTTGGTAGCGCGCCAATCAAGCGTTCGGTGCCTGCCGCCCGCCGACTGCCGCATGGCCGGGCCGCGAAATCCGATTCAAGAATCACCCTTGAAACAACTGCAGGCTGCAATGACTCCGGCAATCGGGAAGCCGATGCGCTTGTCCTGTATAGACAGAAGGCGCCGCCATTCACCATTCGAACAAGCGGTCTTTAACAATAAAAAAAACCTATCCTGCAAATCGATTATTCAAATGAAACCACATGCATCATCAATGCATTGAATAACTCGATCAAATCACATGTAATATATTTTATAAATCGATTTTATGATTTGATTGTTAAAATGCAAATGTTGATTGTTTTCCATAACCAAGGCGGAACTTTCGCGGCCAACGCTGCGCACTCCCCTGAAAAAGCCATGACAGCACGTCGTCTCCAGAGGAGGAAGCGCCAACCACAGTGCTCTGCAAATGTAACAACGGCACAACAGCTTTTGTAAAGTGCCGGTTATCCAGATTGCCCTGGATATAATGCGGATCGCCTTGGAATATGCCCAGGCATGAGAAGAAGCGCCCTACCCTCCATAGAGCGCCAACATCATCAGTATTTGTACTTACGGTGAGTTCTTCATCCCCACTGCACATGCACCAGAATTGACCATTCTGCAAAGAGTCCTGGGTCCAGGCTCTTGCTGCGCAGTTTTCACACAAATAGCCGCACTTAGAAATTCTTCCATCAAGATGACTACATACCAAGAGCTGATTGCCCAGAAAAAATTGCTCGACCAGCAAATCGACGACGCCCGCAAGCTGGAGTCCAAAGCGGCCCTGGCATCGGTGCAGGAGCTGGTCCGTGAGTTCGGCTTCACGGCACAACAGGTCTTCCCCTGGAAGCCCGATGGCAAAAAGAGCGCTCCCGCCAAATACCAGGACCCCGAGTCCGGCAAGACCTGGACCGGCCGCGGCAAGCCGCCGAACTGGATCCTGGGCAAGGACCGCACCCTGTTCGAAATCAAGTGAGTCCCTGCCGCGCATGTGCCCGCCCGCTCGGCGGCTCACATGCGCGGGCATTGCCCGGTTGGCGCGCAAATGGCGCGCGGATGGACATCAGGCCGGCACCACCGCCGTGACCTCGATCTCCACCTTGGCCCGGTCTTCCACCAGATCCGCCACTTCCACCGCCGTCATGGCCGGGAAATGCCGCCCGATCAGTTCGCGGTAGTGCTTTCCAATGGCCGGATAGGCAGCCACGTATTCCTGCTTGTCGGTCACATACCAGGTCATGCGCACGATGTGCTCGGGCTTGGCGCCGCCTTCGGCGAGGATGGCGACGATATTGGCCAGCGCCTGCCGCACCTGTTCCGCAAAGTCGTCCGACTCGAATTGCTGCTGGCCGTTCCAGCCAATCTGGCCGCCGACGAACACCAGCCGGGAGCCGACCGTCATCTCGGTCAGGATGCCATTGGCATAGCCTCGGGGCGCGAGCCAGTCCGGGGGTTGCAGAGTCTTCATTGCTTCATCCTGTTCTCGTTGAATCCATAAAACCGTCCTGCGGCACCAGATAGGCCTGCAGGCGCTCGCGCAGATCGGCCGGCAGTGGCGTGGCCTTCATGCTGCGCAAATCCATGGTGACGATGGTCATGCGCGCAGACAGCCGGCGTTGGCCATCTGGCCCCTCGAAACGCACATCGAACTGGAACGATGCCCCGCCGATGCGGCGCACCTCCAATACCTGGCGCAGCGTGTCGTGCCAGCGGCTGGGCGCCGTGAAATCGCATTGCACCGACACCGTGGGCGTGCCCACCTGGCGCTGTACATGCAGGGTGTGGAATGGCAGGCCCATTCCCCTGTCGAACCATTCCTCGACCAGGTCGTTGACCATCTCGAAATAGCGCGGGTAAAAGACGATGCCGGCCGGATCGCAATGGCGAAACAGCACCTGCACCTGGCTGACGAAGGCGGAAGCCATGGCGCGCGCTCACGGCATCTTGCGCAGCACGAAGCGCTGCAGCTTGCCGGTCTCGGTGCGCGGCAGGGCCGGCACGAAGACAATGGCGCGCGGGTACTTGTAGGGCGCAATGCTGGCCTTGACGAAGGCCTGCAGCGTGGCGGCCATGTCGTCGCCGGCCGCAAAGCCGGGCTTGAGCACCACAAAGGCCTTGACCACCTGGCCGCGCTCGTCGTCTGCCGCGCCGATCACGCCGCATTCGGCCACGGCCTCGTGGCGCAGCAGCGCATCCTCCACCTCGGGGCCGGCGATGTTGTAGCCGGCCGAGATGATCATGTCGTCATTGCGCGCCTGATAGAACAGATAGCCGTCGGCGTCGCGCACAAAGGTGTCGCCGGGCAGGTTCCAGCCGTTTTGCACAAAGCGCTTCTGGCGCTCGTCGGCAAGATACCGGCAGCCGGTCGGCCCCTTGATGGCCAGGCGGCCGGGCGTGCCGTCGGGCACGGGCTGCATGTCGTCGTCCACCACCTGGGCCACGTAGCCGGGCACGACCTTGCCGATGGCGCCCGCGCGCACCTCCTCGGGCGGGCTGGACACGAAGACGTGGATGAGCTCGGTGCCGCCGATGCCGTCGATCATCTCGATGCCCGTGGCCTGCTTCCACAGCTGGCGCGTGGCGTCCGGCAGGGCCTCGCCCGCCGACACGCTTTTCCTGAGCGACGACAGATCGAAGCGCGCTGCCTGCGCCGCCATCTGCCGGTAGAAGGTGGGCGCGGTGAAGACGATGGTGGCGCGGAAATCCTGCACCAGCTGCAGCAGCCCTTCGGGCGTGAGCTTTTCGGCCAGCACGGTGCTGGCGCCCACGCGCAGCGGAAAGCACAGCAGCCCGCCCAGGCCAAAGGTGAAGGCCAGCGGCGGCGTGCCGCAGAAGATGTCGTCCGGGCCCGGCCGGATCACATGGCGCGGGAACAGGTCGCACATGGCCAGCACATCGCGGTGGAAATGCATGCAGCCCTTGGGCGCGCCCGTGGTGCCGCTGGTGAAGGCGATCAGGCAGACATCGTCTGCCGCCGTATCGCAGCAGGCGAAGGTGTCGGGCTTGGCTGCGGCCAGGGCGTCCAGCGCATCGGCTGCGCCATCGTTGAAATACAGCACGCGCGAAAGGTCCGGGCAATGGTGTTCATGGCCGGGCTGCAGGCACAGCTGCACCTCGTCCTTGAGGCGCACATCGCACAGCACGGCCTGCACCTGGGCCTTGGCGATGATCTGCTGCAGCTCCTTGGCACGCAGCAGCGGCATGGTGGGCACCGTCACCAGCCCGGCCTTGATGGCGGCCAGCCAGGACGCGGCCATCATGGCGTTGTTGGGGCCGCGCAGCAGCAGCCGGTTGCCGGGCACCAGCTGCAGGTCGTCCACCAGCACATGGGCGATGCGGTTGGTCAGCGCCTGCAGTTCGGCATAGGTCATGGCGGCCTGGTCGGCGCCCTGCCTCCAGCGCAGGGCCACGCGGCCGCCCTGGCCGCGCGCCACCATGGCATCGACCAGTTCGGCCGCGCAGTTCAGGCGTTCGGGATAGGCCACGTCCGGCCCGTCGAGCAGGAACTCGGGCCATTGGTCGGGCGGCGGCAGATTGTCCCGGGCGAAAGTATCGATGTGGGCGGAGGCTTGCATGCGATGTTCCCTGGCTTTGCGTTGAATGGGCAGCCTGCCGCTCAGGCCTTGAGCAGCTCGCGCGCGATGATGAGTTTCTGCACCTCGGTCGCGCCCTCGTAGATGCGCAGCGCGCGGATCTCGCGGTACAGCGTCTCCACCGGCATGCCCGAGACCACGCCCGCCCCGCCGAACATCTGCAGCGCACGGTCGATCACGGCCTGGGCCGATTCAGTGGCCGTCATCTTGGCCATGGCCGCCTCGCGCGTGGTGCGCGTCTTCTTCACATCGCGCATCCAGGCGGCGCGGTAGGTCAGCAGGGCCGATGCGTCGATGGCCGTGTCCATGTCGCCCAGCGCGGCCTGGGTCAGCTGCAGGTCGCTCAGGGTCTGGCCGAACATGCGGCGCGACTTCGCGCGTGCCAGGCCTTCATCCAGCGCGCGGCGCGCAAAGCCCAGTGCGGCGGCGGCCACCGAGGCGCGGAAGATGTCCAGCGTCATCATGGCCAGCTTGAAGCCCTGCCCCGGCTCGCCCAGGCGCTGCGACACGGGTATGCGGCAGTTGTCGAAACGGATGGTGGCCAGCGGGTGCGGCGCGATCAGCTCGATGCGCTCGCCGATCGAAAAGCCCGGCGTGTCCGCATCGACCACGAAGGCGCTGATGCCGCGCGCCCCGGGTGCCTCGCCCGTGCGGGCGAAAACGCAGTAGAAGTCGGCAATGCCGCCGTTGGAGATCCAGGTCTTGGCGCCGTTGAGCACATAGTGGTCGCCTTCGAGCCGCGCCTCGCAGGCCATGGCGGCCACGTCGGAGCCCGCATCGGGCTCGGACAGCGCAAAGGCCGCAATGGCCTCGCCGCGCGCCACGCGCGGCAGGTAGCGCTGGCGCAGCGCATCCGACCCCATGAGCGATATCGCACCGCTGCCCAGGCCCTGCATGGCAAAGGCGAAGTCGGCCAGGCCTTCATGGCGGGCCAGGGTCTCGCGCAGGATGCAGACCGCACGCGAGTCCACCTCGGGCAAGGCCCCGCCCCAGGCGCCGCCGGGGCCGGACGGCACGGCATAGCGCAGCCAGCCGGCCTGGCCCAGGGCCTTCACCAGTTGGCGGCAGGCCGCATCGGCATCGTGGTGGTCCACATCGCCCAGGGATTGGGCGCACCAGGCGTCGGCCTCATGCGCCAGCGTGCGGTGGGCGTCGTCGAAGAAGGGCCAGTCCAGCCAGGAGGAATCACGCATTTTCAGTTTCCTTCAAAGACAGGCTTTTGCTTGGCCACGAAGGCCTCGTAGGCGCGGTGGAAGTCGCGCGTCTGCATGCAGATGGCCTGGGCCTCGGCTTCGGCCTCGATGGCCTCGTCCACGCCCATGTTCCATTCCTGGTGCAGCAGCTTCTTGGTCACGCCATGGGCAAAGGTGGGGCCTGCGGCCAGCTGGGCGGCCAGCGCGTGGGCGGCTTCGCCGATCTGTTCGGCGCCATGCAGGGCATTGAAGAAGCCCCAGGCAGCGCCCTCCTCGGCCGTCATGGCGCGGCCCGTGTACAGCAGCTCGGAGGCGCGGCCCTGGCCGATCATGCGCGGCAGCAGCGTGCAGGCGCCCATATCGGCGCCGGCCAGGCCCACGCGGGTGAAGAGAAACGCCGTGCGCGCGGCCGGCGTGCCCAGGCGCATGTCGGCAGCCAGTGCCACCATGGCACCCGCGCCGGCGCAGATACCGTCCACCGCCGCCACGATGGGCTGCGGGCAGGCGCGCATGGCCTTGATCAGGTCGCCCGTCATGCGCGTGAAGTCCAGCAGCTCGGGCATGCTCATCTTGGTGAGCGGGCCGATGATCTCGTGCACATCGCCGCCCGAGCAGAAATTGCCGCCCGCGCCCGTGACCACCACGGCCTTGATGTCGGTGGCATAGACCAGGGCGCGGAACAGGTCGCGCAGCTCGGCGTAGGAGCCGAAGGTCAGCGGGTTCTTGCGCTCGGGCCGGTTCAGGGTGATGGTGCCGATCTTGCCGTCGGCCGATACCTGCCACACAAAGGTCCTGGCCTCGTAGCCGGCCAGGGGGCGCTTGTGGTGCTTCATGCTGTGTTCTTCGGGCTGGGTGCTCATGGTGTCTCCATCAAGAATTCAGAAAACGGGGGGGGTGGACCGGGTTCAGCCGGTCATCACCTCGCCGCCGTCGACGGCAATGGACTGGCCGTTGACCGAGGCCGATGCCGGCAGGGCCAGCCAGGCCACGGTCTCGGCCACTTCCTCGGGCTGGACCAGGCGGCCCTGCGGGTTGCGTTCGGCCAGCCTGGCGCGGGCCTCATCCGCCGTCATGCCGGTCTTGTCCACGATGTTGGCCACGGCGCCGCGCACGATGTCGGTCTCGGTGTAGCCGGGGCAGACGGCATTCACCGTCACGCCCTTGCCCGCCGTCTCCAGCGCCAGCGAGCGCGTGAGGCCGATCACGCCATGCTTGGCCGCGCAATAGGCGCTGACATAGGCATAGCCGATCAGCCCTGCCGTGCTGGCCACATTGATGATGCGGCCCCAGCGCGCAGCCAGCATGCCCGGCAGCGCGGCCTGCATGCAGTGGAAGGTGCCCGTGAGGTTGACGGCCAGCATCGACTGCCACAGTGCGGCATCGGTGCGCTCGAACTTCTGGCTGCTGGCCTGGCCCGCGTTGTTGACCAGTACCTGCACGGGACCGAAGGCCGCCTCGGCCTGCGCGAAGGCCTGGCGCACCGAGGCCTCGTCGGCAATATCCGCCTGCACGGACTGCACCATCTGTGCTGCCGGTGCCGTGCCGCCCAGCTCGCGCACGGCAGCCTCCAGCGCCGCACCATCGCGTCCCAGCAGCGTGACCCGCGCGCCGCGCGCCAGCAGCGCCCGCGCGCAGGCCAGACCTATGCCGCGCGCCCCGCCCGTCACCAGGGAATGGCGCCCTTCCAGGGCTTGTGAACTTGGAGTCATTTGAGGTCCAACTGCGCCATGGCGGCGGCGCGTTCGAAGTTGGTTTCCAACTGGCGCTTGCCGGGCTGGTACTGGTTCGGCCAATCCACATCCTGCGCACCGAGGCGCGCAGCCTCGCGCAGCGTCCAGGCCGCATCGGCCAGGTGCGGACGCGCCAGCGCGCACAGGTCGGCCCGGCCCGAGGCGATGATGGCGTTGGCATGGTCGGCCTCGAAGATGGCGCCCACGGCAATGGTGGGTATGCCGGCCTCGTTGCGAACACGGTCGGCAAACGGCGTCTGGTACATGCGGCCGTACACCGGCTTCTGGTCGGGGCTGACCTGGCCCGAGGAGCAATCGATCATGTCGGCGCCCACCGCCTTGAAGCGGCGTGCGATCTCCACCGCATCGTCGGGCGTAATGCCGCCCTCCACCCAGTCATGGGCCGAGATGCGCACCGACATGGGCTTGTCCTGCGGCCAGGCTGCACGCACCGCCTCGAACACCTCCAGCGGAAAGCGCAGGCGGTTGTCCAGGCTGCCGCCATATTCGTCATCGCGCTGGTTGGTCAGCGGCGAGATGAAGCTGGACAGCAGATAGCCGTGGGCGCAGTGCAGCTCCAGCCAGTCAAAGCCCGCTGCCGCAGCGCGCCGCGTGGCGGCCACGAAGTTCTCGCGCACGCGATCCATGTCGGCGCGGGTCATGGCGGCGGGCACTTGCGAGAGTCCCTCGATATAGGGCAGGGCCGATGCCGACAGCAGCGGCCAGTTGCCCTGCTCCAGCGGATGGTCGATCTGCTGCCAGCCCAGCTGGGTTGATCCCTTGCGCCCCGCATGCCCCAGCTGCACGCCAATGTGCGCACCGCCCTGCGCGTGCACGAAATCGACAATGCGCCCAAAGGCCTGCGCCTGCTCGTCGTTCCACAACCCGGGGCAGCCGGGCGTGATGCGCGCGTCGGGCGAGGTGCAGGTCATCTCCACCATCACCAGGCCCGCACCACCCATGGCGCGCGCGCCCAGGTGCACCAGGTGGAAGTCGCCGGGCACGCCGTCGGTACAGGAATACATGGCCATGGGCGAGACCACGATGCGGTTCTTCAGCCGCAGGCCGCGCGCCTGGTAGGGCGTGAGCATGGGCATGGGCGGACGGCGGCCTTCGGGCACGATCTCGCCCGCATGCTCGGCAATCCAGCGCTCGAAGCCCTGCAGCCAGGCGGCATCGCGCAGGCGCAGGTTCTCGTGCGAGATGCGCTGCGAGCGCGTCAGCAGCGAATAGGCGAACTGCTCCGGCTCCAGGCCCGCATAGCGCTCCACGTTCTCGAACCATTCCGTGGAATTGCGCGCCGCGTTCTGGATCTTGAGCACCTCCACGCTGCGCACCTCCTCGTAGTGGCGCAGGCCGGCCTCGATGCCCCCCGCAGACCGCAGGCTGCGCGCCAGCTCGATCGCATCCTCCAGCGCGAGCTTGGTGCCCGAGCCAATCGAGAAATGCGCCGTGTGCGCCGCATCGCCCATCAGCACCACGGGCACGCTGCGCGGGCCGCGCGGTGTGTCCAGCGCGTTCCAGTGCACCCAGGTATTGCAGATCACGCGCGGAAAGCGGATCCAGATGGCCGAGCCGCGCAGGTGCGTGGCATTGCTGACCAGGGCATGGCCGTCCAGCCAGGGGGCGAACAGCTTCTCGCAATAGGCAATGCCCTCTTCCTGGCTCATCTGCTCGATGCCGGCGGCCTGCCAGGTCTCCTCGGGCGTCTCCACGATGAAGGTGGACATGCCGTCTTCATAGCGGTAGGCATGGGCCTGGAACCAGCCGTGCTCGGTCTGCACGAAGGCGAAGGTGAAGGCATCGAACACCTTGGTCGTGCCCAGCCACACGAAGCGGCAGCGGCGCTGGTCGATATCGGGCCGAAAGGTATCGGCATAGCGCGTGCGCACCTGGCTGTTGATGCCGTCCGAGGCGATGACCAGGTCGGCGTCGTACTCGCGCGCAATCGCCTGGTCGTCCTGCACGAAGTTCTCGAACACCAGCTTCACGCCCACGTCCTCGCAGCGCGCCTGCAGGATGTTGAGCAGCTTCTTGCGGCCTATGCCGATGAAGCCGTGGCCGCTGCTGCGCAGGCTGCGGCCCTTGAAGTGGATGTCGATATCGTCCCAGTGGTTGAAGGCGTCACCAATGGTGCGGGCCGACACGGGATCGGCCTCGCGCAGGTTGTCCATGGTGGCGTCCGAGAACACCACGCCCCAGCCAAAGGTGTCGTAGGGCCGGTTGCGCTCCACCACCGTGACCTCGTTGGCGGGGTCCTGCAGCTTCATCAGCAGGCCGAAGTACAGGCCGGCGGGACCACCGCCGATGCAAACGATCTTCATACCGCAAACCCTTTTCTCGCAGGGCGACGGCACAGGACGCCCCAGGTTCAGAATCCAGGCCCAACAACTTTAAGCCTGAATAGTTTAGGTTTGAAATATATAGACGAAACGCCGGCACGAACCTAGGGAGAACACGCATGAGCCCCTCGACAACCGCTACGATGCCGGATCGCCAGGAGGATCTCCCTTGGAAAAATACCGGTTCAATGTCTTCGGCCGCATCATCGCCATCGAACGCGCGCAGGCCCAGTGGCGCTGCTTCAACGTCGGCGCCGACGGCAAGCGTGCTCCCGCCCTGCTGGCCATTCCCTGCGATGTCACCCACGCCGAACTGGCGCAGTACCTCTACGACATCTACCACGAGAGCGCGGCCGCATCGGACCAGGACATCTTCGAGATCACCCCCGGCACCACCATCCCCTCACCCAGGAGTTCCTCTTGACCCAGCAAACCGAAGTCCGCGAACTGAAGCCGGGCCTCAGCCCCTTTCCCGATGCCGCCGACATCTTCGTGGCCGACCAGCCCTGGCTGGCCGAGCACCTGCTGCCGCTGATCTCCATCGACCTGGGCCTGGTGCGGCCCGAACTGGCCGGCACCGTGGTCCACATGCTGTGCCCCGTCGAGCCCTTCGAGGGCTGCATCGGCGATGAGACCGAAGCCCACCACAACGCCTTCACCGCCCCCAACTGGTTTGCGCTGGAGCTGACGCCCGACAACCGCTACCGCTTCCTGGGCAACGAAGGCTTCTTCCAGCGCGCGCCGCAGCATGGCGGCCAGTTCACCAAGGATGCCTTCGCCTGCGAGCACACCGACGAAATGCTGGCCAGCCACGCCAGGGCCAGTGCCTACTACGCCGAGCACGGCCGCCTGGCCAGCTACTCGCGCTACGGCACGGGCGAGCCCATGGAGCACGACTACCTGGACAGCCTGGGCGGCGGCATCTGGTACGGCAACTGGACCAGCCACCCGCCCATTCCCCCGGCCTTCCAGCTGGACGAAGCGGAAAACGCCGGCATGGGCGATGAACTGGAAGACGACGGCATCCGCATCACCCGCGACGGCAAGCCCTTCTTCCACGTGGCCAACGTGGCCGGCTACAACTGGTGCGCCACAGGCGCGGACAGCATCCTGCTGTTCTACGAGCCGGAAAGCCGCACGGTGCTGTTCACGTTCGACTGGACCTGAGCCGGCCGAGCAGCGCCGCTCAGACTCGCCCCGGCTCGGGCGTGACGATCAGATGCGCCAGCAGCGGGCGAATGCGATCGTCCTGGTAGTAGCCGCCGTATTCCGTGTAGCGCAGAAAGGCGGCATTGCAATGGTGGCAGCGCCAGAGCGTGCAGCGGTTGTACGGGTGCCAGCCCAGGGCGATGGGGGCATCCGGCGACCACTGGTTCGTGCCCTGGGGATGGTATTCATCGAGCAATTCCCGTGTCTCCGGCGTGCCCAGCGCACCAACCTGCTGCAGATGCGAAGTCTTGTCCGCCCCCGACAAGGACTCCCAACCCGGCCTCCACAGCACCGCGCAGTCCGTGCATCGCTGCTGCTCGGCCGCCGCCGCAGCGAAGGCCCTCAATTCGGGTTCGGCAAGGGGGGTTGAAGTTGTCATGGAACGGTGCCTCGGTTTTTATGGATTGTCTGGCAGGTTTGGGGGCGGGCTACCAGTGGAAAACATCTTGTTGTTCCACGAACCTGGCAACGCTACGGTCCTCTTCACCACCGACTGGACATCACGATCAGCCATGGCCTTGCCCCGGCTAGTCGGCTGGCAGACATGCCCGTGTCAATCCAGCGGCTCGGGGCAGCCAGCGGCGTGGCGCCCCTCCAGACAATCGAACGCCCTTTCGGCACAGGCTACCACTCTCGTCCATTCGGCAACTTGCATGTAGAAGTTGTCCGGCATGTCCGTGCCGTACGCCTCAAGGATGGCATTGATGGCATCCACCAACTGCCCCATCAGCGCTGCCTCCTGCTCATCGAGAAGAATTTCACCGATCGCCATACGAGCATCACTGCCAAGATCCGTATCGTCAAAAATGAAATGTATGGCCAAATCAAGATGGTCGTATTGAATGTCTACAGGGAAATCATGATTCACCCAGGCTTTCATTTGATACTTCAAATCCTTTAGTTTTCCTATATAGCCGAGCAACTCCATCCTCATTTCAGGGTATTTCAAGCGAGGCATCTCAATATCGTCCTGTCCTGTTCCCTGTCGATTGTGAGTAGCCCTAGGCTCGTAGCCAAGTCCAAACCACCGTTGCTTCATCAAACGGGGCAAGACCCAAGTCAGCCATTGCATCACCAGCACGCTTGAATACAAACCTGTGCGGTGCCTCTGCCAGCATTGAAGCCTGGGGATGGCCAGCCGGTAGCCGCCCTTCCCAGATACCTGATTCGGGTGTTCTTGCTCCAGAGCGGCAAGTCAATGATCTGCGTGTAGGTGTTTCAACGGGCGCTGCACTGGCTTGCTCAGGTTGCGGAATAGGTGCCGCTTCCCGCCAGTCTCCAGAATGCACCAGGCTGAAAGTACTCAGCCTGTTTTGTGGATCGAAGGTGGCCACTACACCCCATGTCTGTCCTCCCTTTCCTTCGATGGGGAAGCACAGCATGGGGTGCATATGCATCACTTCGTCGGGAGAAGGACTCAACAACTGCATCAAGCTCTCTGGTTCAATGTCTCTAGGCTTGGTGTTTTGAAACCAAGGGCCCTTCCAGGAATATGAATTCAAAGTAAAACTCTGCAGCGCCCATTTATCTTACATTCATGAGATTGCCGTTTTCATTGAATTATAAACCAAAGAAAATAGAAAGCAATAATATTTATCAAATACTATTCAACCATCAACCACAAACCACGTCACAGTCAATGGAAATTGGATTTTTAATCGAAAATAAATATATTCACATTAATTGTTATTTTCCGAAAATTAAACCTCAATTATTCTAGATACTAATAAATCCCATCCATTAGCCAATATTTCTTCGTAACTAGGATCTTCTGAATTTCCATCCAGATCAATAAACATGCGATCTTTTTCGGAAACTTCTTCAATTGAATTCCACGCAGCAAGGCATTCGCTGCAATACAAATAAAGTTTTCCCGTATCTGTATTTTTCGAGATAATTAATTTATCTTGCCTGCAGCTTGGACATTCAATGGTTTCGAATATTCTCATAATTCACTCAAGATGTGTCGTTATTAATTCATTTGCTCCTGGTCGAACTGATATCCTAATACTGTTTAATGGTGCCCCTGCTCCTAAGAAACCACCTATGTCTACAAAGTGGAAATCGTGCTTTGTGCAGAGGTTCCCCAAGTAAATACCCAGCCTAGCCCCAAAGCATAGTCAATTATTAAAATGAATACCTTACTTGCGTCAATAGCAATAAATACACCGAATTCAGAGATATAAATAATCCGCAACAAACTAATCAATGATCTCCTAGCAAGAATTCTATTGATAATCAATTTCTACTAAGCAGATGTAAGATTGCGATTTATATGGAGTTCTCATGGTCATCCTTGCATGTGTAGGCTTACTTGAGAAAATAGCATTTTTCCCTTCAATATCCCTGGAATAGAGAATTATCTCATCTTTGTTTAAAAGCATATGAGTTTGAATATTTTCCAAATTTCTCGATATTTTCTGCCCACTCTTTTTATCAGGGCTATTTATATAAATCGTTCCACTATTTTTTATTTCTTCCAACAAAACCGATAGCGAATTTTCTTGCCTCCCCTTTGATTCATACTCATTTCTATTTCCGACACCAAATGCATATTTTACAGGAAGAAAATTACCATTCTTTATTAACCCAGGTTCAACCATCCAAGAATAGTTGATTTCATTTTTTTCATTACTCCTATCATTAATAATCCATATTTTTTGATCTTTATCAATGATTTGAAAACTGGCTACAAATTTCTTTGAATCTACGCCAACCAAACATTCTGGCTCTCGATTTTCAATATCTTTGGCGTACGATGAAGAAAAATTCAAACAAATAGCAAATACATAAAATAAATATTTCATCGTCGAGTGCCTCTTGTTCTAGTCCTGATTTTTTGCATCATTCCCAATATATCGTCCGTATTTGCTGTAGGAGCGGTGCCTGGCCCGGTGGGGTCGCTCTTCAGTCGGGATTTATTGCATTTTTCGCCAACTGGCAAAGGCATTGATTTAGGAGTGGAAGGAATACTATCGTGGCTTCTTGTCAGTGGATTTGAGGGATAGGTGAAGAAATTTACCCCACCCATCAACCCGATCGGATCCTGATTCACATAACTCCCCACCACCGGATCGTAATACCGATGCCGGTTGTAATACAGCCCCGTTTCCCTGTCATGGTGCTGCCCCGGCAGCCGGATCGCCTGGTGCAGGCCCTGCGGGTTGTACTCCTGCAGCACATTGCCCCAGGGGTCCAGCTTTGCGGCCCAGATCAATAACTCCCGCTGGTCCGTCAGGGCCATGGGCGTGCTCAGATGGTCGCAGTTGTAATGATGGATGGCTACGGAGCCCTGTTGCGCTCGCTCCTGCTTTTGCAGTTACTTGCGTATCTCCTGCAGCATTTTTATGGTGTGTTCGTCGTGGGTACCCAACATGACCAAGCGATCTGCGCGCGTTTTTGCCCCATCTTGTTATAACCCATGGGGCTGAACAATCTACGCATATCGAGACTCACTGCGACTGGTGATCTTTATTTTCAACAATCTCTTTATTTATTAGAAAATCACCGTATGGCCATACGGTTATGGTGGTCGTTCTAATAAAATTGTTATTTCCGTCAGATCTTGAGTGTTTTGATAACTTGAAATAATGAGTTTCTTCTCCCAATGTATTTGAAATACTTATTGATGCAGGGAAATCAGTTGGTTTAATGTTCGATTCTTTTATCCTAAGTTCGACATTTTGACGAATTAGATAACGATGGCTTTGCCATCCCAGTATATCTTTGACACTCAAATCATAGTCTGGATTTCCCAGTTTATTAAAAATATAAGATAAATTAAATCCCTCTATATCCGATAAATCAATTTTCATTGGTGCCATCAAGAAAGTTAGCAAAAATATTATTTGAAAACCAAGCGTTGCGGCTATTATGTAAATTACTGTCTTCATCATCTTTCTCTTTGTCCCAAAGCCATAATTCGAGGCGTATGAATATCTTTCTTGATTGTTTAATTTCTCCGCTGCTTTCAAAATTCTCTCTGCACACGTTTTTACGGGGGCCAAGCCCAAAGGATCCATGGAAATCATGGGATTTATCGCATATATACTTTTGTTAACCCCTCCGGCCAACCCAATCGGATCCTGATTGATATAACCCCCCACCACCGGATCGTAATACCGATGCCGGTTGTAATACAGCCCCGTCTCCCTGTCATGGTGCTGCTCCGGCAGCCGGATCGCCTGGTGGATGCCCTGCGGGTTGTATTCCTGCAGCATATTGCCCCAGGGGTGCAGCTTTGCGGACCAGGCCACCTGGCCGGTCTGGTCCGTCAGGGCCATTGGCGTGCCCAGTGGGTCACAGTAGCAGTGGGATGGCGATGCGCTGTTGCCGCTCCTGTTCCTGCAGTTTTGCCTGCATGCCGCTCAGTAGGCATGTGGCCCCCTCGGCCTGTTCGCCTAGGATCGCCTGGGCGCTGGGCTGCAGGCTGTGCGCATGGCGCTGAGCATAAAATCGCCCCATCTGGCACATTCAAATTGGTTTATTTTTTATTTCAAATATGACAAAAATCATAGACGAAATGATGCCAGCAAAAAAACCAAATATCAGATAATAAAAATCGAGAAGATCAATTGCCAGGGATAAATTGAAAAATAATTTCTTAATTGTGATGACTGCAAGTGCCCCAATAGTTGCAGAGATACAGGAATAGAAAAATATGCCGTATTTGTTTTTTTAAATGCACAAGAAATAATTGAAACAAAAAATTAAGAGGCAGCGAAATTAGAAAAACGAATAAGAAAAAATAAACATAAAGCGATTTATAATCTTTATCCGTCATTAATACCGTAAAGAGAAATCCAATAATTACAGATGAAACGATGCTTGGTTGTATTAACTTAATCATTTGCAGCTTTACGCATATTCGAAGACATTTTTATCAACTTGGCCCCAAAGTGTGTCTGCAAGCACTGTTTATTCCACCCATAGGACCAACACCTTCCCCGAACGTATGCACTGTCACCTCAGTTGCGCTTTCTGAGACCCAACGGCGTACTATTCCTGGGTAGAGTAGGTGCGAATTTTCCGTAACGTTAACGACCATTGTACGATCTGAATTAACTACATGGCTCACGGGGCCCACAGGAATTGCGAAACCGCGCTGGCCGTTTTGTATAGGCTCCCCTTTTGCACCTGGAGCTGGATAACGCATTATTCCTTCGGATACGTTTTTAAGAGTGCAGCCACTTGTACTCTTCTTGCAAGAATTCCTCGTGTTGTAACTGTGAAAGTCGTTGTTGCCTTCATCAAAAAGCATTACTCCGTTACTGTCTTCGCCTAGCAATCCGGGGTAGCTCTTTCTATTGTTGCTTAAATAGCCCCGTTGCGCCATTGTTCCTGGCTCAAGACCAAGCGGGTCGGCCAAATTAACAGGCGAATTTCTAACATATCCGTAGGGGTTAGTCCCACCCATCAAACCAATCGGATCCTGATTGATATAACTCCCCACCAACGGATCGTAATACCGATGCCGGTTGTAATACAGCCCCGTTTCCCTGTCATGGTGCTGCCCCGGCAGCCGGATCGCCTGGTGAATTCCCTGCGGGTTGTACTCCTGCAGCACATTGCCCCAGGGATCCAGCTTGGCGGCCCAGGCCACCTGGCCGGTCTGGTCCGTCAGCGCCATGGGCGTGCCCAGGTGGTCGCAGTGGTAGTGGTGGATGGCGATGCGGGCGTGCTGTTCTTTTTCCTGTTCCTGCAGCTTTGCCTGCATGCCGTTGAGCAGGCGGGCCGTGCCCTCGGCCTGTTCGCCCAGGATCGCCTGGGCGCCGGGTGGCAGGCCGTGCTCCAGGGTGTGGCGCAGGTGGCGGGCGGCGTCTTGCTGCATGTCGCGCGGCATGGCGCTGAGCATGGTTTGCATGAGGGCCAGGGCCGGCGTGTGGTTGGGGTCGTCCTGGTCGGGCAGGCCTGCGGCGATGGCTTGCACCAGCAGGTGGGGCTGGTCTTGGGGGTCTCCGCTGGCCGTGGTGCTCAGGCGCACCAGGGGCGTGAAGCTGCCGGGTTCGTAGATGGTGTGCTCTATGTGGCGGGTGTCGTCGCCATGCTGCAGGCGTTCGGTGTGGATGAGGCGGTCGCCGTCCCAGCCGTAGTAGTGGGTGCGGGTGGGCAGTTCGGTGTCTGCGCTTTCGACCTGCTGCTTGAGCCTGCGGCCCAGGGCGTCGTAGGTGTAGCGGCTGTGGTGGCGCAGTTGCTCGGCGTTGCCCTGGATCTGGCTGCTGCGCACCGCGATGAGCTGGTGGGCGCCGTCGTAGTGCAGTTGCTGCTGGCTGTGGTCTGCCTGCATTTGCGCGATGCGGTTGCCGCTGGGGTCGTAGCGCCAGACGCGGTCTTCGGTGAAGCCTATGCGGTTGTCTTCCCAGCGCTGCACGGGGCCTTGGCGCTGGCCGGCAAGGTGGCCCAGGCCCATGAGGTTGAAGTCGGTGTGCCGCCAGTGGGCGTGGACCTGGGCGGCCCAGTTGTCCTGGGGGTTTGTCTGGCCCGTTGCACCGGGTGCACCTGGTGCTGGCAGGCGGTTGCCGGCAGGGTCGATCTGCCAGCGGGTGGTGGTCTGGGGGTCCTGGCTGTCGGTGGCCGCTCTCAGGCGCCCTGCGCTGTCGTAGCCGTAGCGCAGCAGTTGCGCGGCCTGGCCCGGGGCGCCGGCCTGTTCGATGGCGACGAGCTGACCCAGGCTGTCGTAGTGGTAGCGGCGGCCGAGGATCTGGCCGATGAGGGCGTGGGCCTGGGCGTCGGTGGGCTGCAGCGCTTGCAGGCCCGTGGTGCCCAGGGCCGTGAGGCGGCCCAGGCTGTCCCATTGGCGTTGCACCTGCAGGGGGTTGTGTGCGTCTGCTGCGGCGGTGGGTGGGTGCAGGCTGCGGCGGACTTCGCGGTGCAGGCTGTCGCGCTCGAAGTCGATGAGGCTGGCTCCGTTGAGCTGCAGTCCGTGCACATGGCCTGAGCCGTAGGTGAGCCAGGCGATCTCTCCCAGGCCTTGCAGCTGGCTGTGCTGGCGTGCGCCCAGCGCATCCAGGCTGTGGGCGATGCGGTGTTCGTATTCGATCTGGTCTGCGGCCCCGTTGCCGCTCCCGTCCTTGCCGGGGCGGTACAGCTGCTGCACTTCTGCGGTGATGCGGCCCAGGGCGTCGCGCTCCAGTGCTATGCGGCTTTGCAGTTGGGCGATGAGGCCGTTGTCGTTGTCTGCGGTGCTGTGTTGCCAGACACTGGCCGCCGTGAGGCGCCCTGCCGCATCCCATTCGTAGCGGTGGGTTTGTGCGGGCGCATGGGGTGTGGCGGGCAGCTGGCGTTCGACCAATCGCCCGCCTTCGTCCCAGCGGTAGTGGCTGCTGCTTTGCTGTGCGGCGTTGCCGTCCGTGGCTTCCATGAGCTGGCCTGCCGCGTCCCAGCGGTAGCGCTGCAGCCGTTGGTCAAACCCTTCTTCCTGCACGAGCCGGTCCAGCGCGTCCCAGGCAAAGCGGCTTTGCGCTCCGTTCTCGTTGACGAGACGCGTGAGGCGGCCGGCGCTGTCGTATTCGAAGGCCAGGGTGAGGCCGCCATGCGTTCGCTGGACCAGCCTGCCCCAGAGGTCGTAGCGCAGGTGGATGCTGGGGTCGGCGGTCTGGGTTTCGCTGGAGGTGCCCGCAGGCTGGGCCGGATCGATGCGCGTGAGGTGGCCTGCGCTGTCGTAGTGGTAGTGCTCGATCTGGCCGTTGGGCAGTTCGCTGGCCACGATGCGCCCCTGGCCATCGCGCTGGTGGCGTTGGCGCTGGCCCAGGACGTTGTCCACTTCGATGAGCGCGCCCCAGCGGTCGTAGTGGTAGTGCGTGCTGTGGCCCGAGCAGTCGGTGTAGCTGAGCAGTTGGCCCGCGTCGCTCCAGGCCAGCTGTTTGCTGCCGCCCTGGGCGTCTTCGATGCGCCGGGGGCTGTCGCAGGTGAGCGGCGCTTCTTTGGGATCGGGGTAGTGGTAGCGCTCGGTGCTGCCATCGGCCTGGATGATCTGGGTGAGGCGTCCCCAGGCGTCGTATTCGTAGCCGGTGGTGGCCCCTGCGGTGTCAGTGCTTTGCAGCAGGCGGCCCGTGGCTTCGTCGTGTTCCTGCTGGGTGCTGCGCCCGTCGGGCAGTTGCACGCCGATGAGCCGGCCCTGGCCATCACGCCTGAGGTGGACGCTGCGCCCCAGCGGGTCGGTGCGCGAGGCCAGGCGGCCGAAGCTGTCGTAGCTTTGCAGCCAGCGGCTGCCATCGGCCTTGTGGTGGGCGATGAGGCGCGACAGGCCCGCTGCGCCTTCGAAGTAGTAGGTCTCGATGCGATCCAGGCTGTCGCTGACGCGGGTGGCGGCGCGTGGCTGGCCGTCAGGGCCCGGGGGTTGGGCCAGGTAGTCGAAGCGGTAGCTGAGGCCTTCCTGGTTGCTGTGCTCGATGACGCGGGCACCGGGCTGGGCGCTCTCGTAGCGGTAGCGGTGCCAGGGTCCGCTGGCATGGCGGTGGGCGCTGATGCGGTGGTGGTCCCATTCGAATTCGCGCACGAGCTGGCCTGCGCGGTCGTGGACGGTGATGAGGTCGCCTGCGCTGCTGTAGCCGTAGCGCACGAGGGCGATGGGGGTGGACAGGGGATGCATCGGGTCCTGCACCAGATCCACGCCTGTGACTCGCCAGCCGTCGTCGGTTCCCCACAAACCCAGCGCATCCCTGCCGCCATGGATGCGCTGGTGCAGCAGGCGGTAGCGCCGGCCCGTGCCGTCGCTCAGCGAGACCAGGCGGCCTGCGGGCACAGCCTCTTTGCCGGCACTGTGGCCGGCCTCGGGTGTGGTGCCGTCGCTGTAGTGGTAGAGCTGGCGGCGCCCGAAGCGGTCGATCTGGGCCATGAGCCGCCAGGGGCTCTGTGCGCAATCCCGGGCAGGTTCACCGGGCGCAGGACCAAAGCCCCAGAGGGTGTCGCCATCGCCGCTGACCGCGAGGATGGCTTGTGGGTTGCGCACCAGTGCCTGTTCCACATGGCTCCAGCGTGGGTTCGCCGCCCAAGGCGCTGTGCCGCCGTCCGGCTCCGTGCTGCCGCCGCGCAGCAGCCAGATATCTTCGCTGGCACTGTGCAGCTGGCCGCCCGGCACCAGGGGCTGGTCGAAGGTGATGACGCGGCCGCTGGCGTCCAGCAGCAAGGTGGACTCTTCCTGCAGGCGGATGCTGAGCTCCTGCAGCAGGTGCCAGCCATGGCCCAGCAGGCCGCAGGCCGCGCCGTGCTCAGGGTTGACGTAGCTGCTGTACTGGCGCTGCCAGGCCACAGGCAGCGCAGCCGAGGGCAGGGCAAAGTCCAGGTCTTGTGCGCCCAGCAGGACCTTGGCGCCGAGCTGGGGGTTCACAGGGGATCCGACGGTGATGCCGTCCGGGCAGACGGAGCAGGCCAGGCCGCCCTGGCTGCCGATGAGCACGGTGCGCGAGCCGGTGACGATCTTGCCCTTGACGACGCTGTCGGTGATGCGGGCTGCGGGTTTGCCACTCATGCGAGGCTGCTCCTGGAGAGATGGGGGAGAACGGGAATGCGGATACGGGGAGCGCGGTACGGGCTGTCTGCCTTCAGCAGTTGAGCCGGTCCGTGGGCGAGAGGATCTGGATGTCGCCGGGCGTGATGCGGATGGTGCTTTCGCCGCAGGTCAGCAGGATTTCCTGCTGGGCTTCGAGCCGGATCTTGGCGGCGTTGAGCTCAATGCTTTGCCCATCCATGGTGAGTTGGGAGGCCTTGCCACCTCCGCCCCCGCCGCCGTCACCACTACCGCCACCGGGCGCCGTGATGTTCATGGCCATGCCGCCACCGGCTCCGCCTCCCGCGCCACCACCCCCGCCACCACCGCCCACGGTCAGCGAGTACTGCGAGCCCACTTCCGTGCTTTGCTTGCTGCCGACCTTGACCTGGCGCTCCTGCCCCACGGTGAGGTTCTGGCTCATGCCGACCGTGGTCTGCATGGCCACGCCGATGTTCTCCATGTAGTTGACGCCGATGTTCATCATCTTCATCACACCCACGTTCTGCATGTAGGCCATGCCTATGGTCTGGGTCTTGAGCAGGCCCACCGTGACGTGCCAGTTCTGGCCTATCTTGTCGGTCTCGGTCTTGCCGATGGTCTTGCTGCGGTTCTTGCCGATGGAGATGGTCTCGTCGATGCCGACATCCTCATTGCGGTTGTCGCCGATGCTGATCTTCTCGTTGTGGTCCACCCGCTCCGTGCGGTTGTTGTGCACGGTGATGGTCTCGTCGCGGTCCACGGTCTCCGTGCGGTCCCGGTGGATGACGTTGGTCTCGTCACGGTCCACGGTCTTGCGCCGGTCGTTGCCGACCCATTTGTCCTCGTCGTTTTCGACCTCGGTGAGCTGGTCCTTTTGCGCGTGCAGCCACAACTGTTCTTGCCCGGCCTTGTCCTCGAAGCGGATGGCGTTGGCGTCACCCGGGCCGTTCTTCATGCCCGCGCCTGCGGCGCCGCCCTTGCTCGATCTGGTCTTGATGCCCGATTGCGTGGCGTTGGCCGGCAGCGCCCAGGGCGGCATGTTGGCCGCGTTGTAGACGCAGCCCGTGACCAGGGGGTAGTCCGGGTCGCCGTTGAGGAAGTCCACCACCACCTCATGGCCTATGCGCGGAATGGAGATGGCCCCGAACCCCGGGCCTGCCCAGTTCGTGGCCACGCGGATCCAGCAGCTGGAGTTCTCGTTCATGGCGCCCAGCCGGTCCCAGTGGAACTGCACCTTGATGCGGCCGTATTCGTCGGTCCAGATTTCTTCTCCGGCCGGGCCCACGACGACGGCGGTCTGCGGGCCCGTGGTGCGGGGCTTGGGCGTGGTGCGCGCGGGCGTGTAGGCAAGACTCGTGGGCTGGGCCTGCAACTCGTAGCGCTGGAAGGAGCCGTCTTCCGCGGCGCTGCCCTTGGCGCCCGGGGCCACGGCACTGACGCGGGGGTTCTCCTTCAAGTGGTAGCTCAGGCCCGTGATCAGGTACTGCTGATTCTGGTCGCCGCGCGGGTAGTTGTAGAGGCTGAAGGTGTAGCCCGTGGCCAGCGCCCGGTGGCAGGACTGGCCCCGCACCCGGCTTTGGCCCGTGAGGCTTTCCTTCAGGCGCACGCGGATGTAGTCTTCGCCGTCGCTCAGCTGGGTGTAGCCGCCCGGCCATTCGTAGATTTCGTGGCCGTCGTGCGCATGGCCCGGTGGGTCGCGCCGCAGGTGGGTGAGGTCGGCCCGGGGTTTCTTGAAGTCGTAGTCGTCGCTGTAATGGCGGCCCGATTTGATTTCCTGCTCCAGCTGCCAGGCGTGGATGTTTTCCTGATCGCCTGCGGCCGCTTTTTCAGGGGGATAAAAGGGAATGGAGGCTCCCCCGGGCAATACGCTGTGCGAGGCAATGATGTCGTCGCACAGCACCAGGGTGTGCTGGCCCGAGGCATGCTCGAAGAAGTAGTAAATGCCTTCGTGCTCCATCAATCGCGAGACAAAGTCGCAATCGCTTTCGTTGTATTGAACGCAGTAGTCCCAGCTGCGATAGGCGCGCGTGAGTTTCTTTTGCAGGGGATGGCCATAGACGCCCAATACCTGCTCGATGATGTCGGGCACGGTCTGGTTCTGGAAGATGCGAAAGTCGCTCTTGCGCGTGGCCAGCCACAGCCAGGGGCTCAGGCGCGCCTTGTAGGCATAGTGGCGGTGGTCCTGGCCCTGCATGCCGAAGCGGGTGACGATGCCGTCGATGAAGCGCCTGCCACCGCCCTGGGTTTCTATTTCTATGGTGGCGTTTTTGCCCAATAGGGCCTTGGGATCGATGCTTTCGCTTTCGCTGAGCATTTCCACATCGAGGCTGAAGAGCTGGCTGATGTTTTCCTGGCCGCGCAATTCACGGAAATGCAGCTGCTCGCCCAATGGCGTGTGTATGGTGACTCGGCGTGTCATAGTGCGCGCCGCCCTGCGGGCGGCCTCCCTGCTCTTGGTGAGCGGGGATCATAGACAAGCCGATGGCCATAGGGCAATCAAATGCAGGGCCGGATACATCCTGTAAATGTAAGCAATTGCCTATCTTGGATACAGACATGTGTTTGAATGGCATGCCACCCATTGATCTTCAATGCCATTCAACCCTCCATCGCGCCTTGAATTTCGCCTTGAACCGCGAATGCATTGCGCGTGCTCACACTCCCAAATACCGTTCCCACAGCGCTCTGTCCCCATCCAGCGCGGCCGAGTCTCCGCTCCACACGACCTTGCCGCGCTCCAGGATGAGGTGGCGGTCGGCCAGGCCCAGCAGGCGCTCCACGTATTTGTCGATGACCAGGATGGTCTGGCCGGCGGCACGCAGCTGGGCCAGGCAGGACCAGATCTCTTCGCGGATGCGGGGGGCCAGGCCCTCGGTGGCTTCGTCCAGGATGAGCAGGCGAGGGTTGGTGACCAGGGCGCGGCCTATGGCCAGCATCTGCTGCTCGCCGCCTGACAGCTGGTTGCCCATGTTGGAGGCGCGCTCGCCCAGGCGGGGAAACAGCGCGAACACGCGCTCGGGAGTCCAGGGCTCGGCCGCGCCGGGGCTGCCCGAATTGCGATGGGCCACAAAGGCCGTCAGGTGCTCGCGCACCGTGAGGTTGGGAAAGCACTGGCGGCCTTCGGGCACGATGGCCACGCCGGCGCGGGCGATGCGGTCGGTGGCCCAGCCGGCGATGTCCTGCCCGGCAAACACCATCCGGCCGGCGCGCAGGGGCAGTTGGCCCAGCAGCGTGCGAAGCAGCGTGGTCTTGCCCATGCCGTTGCGGCCCAGCAGGGTGACGACCTGGCCTGCCTCGATGCGGAGATCCACGCCGAACAGCACCTGGCTGGGTCCGTAGCCGCTTTGCACCGCCTGCATTTCGAGCATCACGCGCCCTCCTTCACTTCTTCGTCGCCCAGGTAGGCCTGGCGCACGTCGGCGTTGCCACGTATCTCGTCGGGCGTGCCGGTGGCGATGATGCGGCCGTAGACCAGCACGGAGATGCGGTCGGCCAGGCGGAACACGGCCTGCATGTCGTGCTCCACCAGCAGCATGGCGGCACGGCCGCGCAAGGATTCGATCAGCTCGGTCAGGCGCAGTGTTTCATCGGGGCCCATGCCGGCCATGGGCTCGTCCAGCAGCAGCACGCCGGGCCGCGCGGCCAGGGCCAGCGCGAACTCCAGCTTGCGCTGCTCGCCATGCGGCAGCGTGCCTGCGGGGCGCTGCAGCAGGCTGGCGTCAATGGCGCATTCGCGCGCCAACTCGCGGGCCTGCTCATAGAGCGCGGTCTCGGCCGCGCGCGGGCGCCAGAAGCTGAAGCTGCTGCCCACATGCGCCTGCACGGCCAGCACCAGGTTGTCCAGCACGCTGGACTGCTTGAAGATGTTGGTGATCTGGAAAGACCGCGACAGCCCCGCCGCCACGCGCTGGTGGGCGTTGAGCGCGCTCACATTGCGCCCCGCCAGCACCAGTTCGCCCGCATCGGCCGCCAGCGTGCCGGACAGCAGATGGATGAGCGTGGACTTGCCCGCGCCATTGGGGCCGATCAGCGCATGGATCTCGCCAGGCGCCAGCGACAACGAGACATGGTCGGTGGCCAGCAGCGCGCCAAAGCGGCGCACCAGGCCCTTGGCCTCCAGGGCTGGAGTGGGAATGGAGATAGGTGTGGCCGCGCCGCTCATGCCTGCCTCCCGCGTGCGGGCCACAGGCCCATCAGGCCGCGCGGCGCACCGAACACCACGCACAGCAGCAGCAGGCCCAGCGGCAGGTGCCAGTACTCGGTCCACATGCGCAGCACTTCCTCCAGCGTCAGCATGACGACGGCGCCGGCCACGCCGCCCCAGCGCAGCCCCACGCCCCCCACCAGCACCATGATCAGCAGGTTGGCCGACTGGGTCCAGTGCATGAGGCTGGGGGAGATGAACAGGTTGTGGTTGGCCAGCAGCGCGCCCGCCAGCCCGGCCACGGCGCCGCTGAGCACAAAGGCTGCCAGCTTGATGCGATAGACCGGGTAGCCCAGCGACTCCATGCGCGACTCGTTCTCGCGCACGCCCTGCAGCGCCTTGCCGAAGCGCGAATCCACCAGCCGCCCGAACACGGCCATCAGCACCGCGAACAGCGCCAGCACCACGTAGTAGAAGGACACATCGTGGCCCAGGTCCAGCCCGGGCAGCACGGAATGGCCGGGCAGGTTGAGCCCGTCCTCGCCGCCGTACTGGCGCAGGGAGATGAAGATGTAGAACAGCATCTGCGCAAAGGCCAGCGTGATCATGATGAAGTACACGCCGCGCGTGCGCAGCGACACGGCGCCCGTGGCGGCGGCCAGCAGCCCGGCCAGCAGCGCGGCGGCCGGCCAGGCCACCAGGGCCGAGGTGACGCCGTTCATCGCCAGGATGCCCACCGCATAGGCCCCCGCACCGAAGAAGGCCGCATGCCCCAGCGCCACCATGCCGCCATAGCCCAGGATGAGGTTCAGGCTGGTGGCAGCCAGCGCGTAGATCAGCACGCGGCGCACGAAAGAGATGTAGAAGTCCAGCCCCAGCGCCGGAGCCACCAGCGGGAACACCGCCAGCGCCAGCAGCGCGAGCACGGTCCAGAAGAACCGGGCCTGGAACCTGCCTTGCAATGTGCTGTGTTCCATGCTCAGCCTCGCGCGGGGAAAAGGCCGGAAGGACGGTACACCAGCACCACCGCCATCAGCACGTAGATGGAAATCGCCGCCAGCGTGGGCCCCACGCTGGATGCCACGGCCGGGGAGAACACCTGGCGCAGTAGCATGGGCAGAAAGGCCCGCCCCGCCGTATCCACCATGCCCACCAGCAAGGCGCCAACCAGGGCGCCGCGTATGGAGCCTATGCCGCCGATGACGATGCACACCAGCACCAGGATAAGGATCTCTTCCCCCATGCCGACCTGCACCGAGGTGATGGGCCCCAGCAGCGCGCCCGCCACCGCCGCCAGCATCGCGCCCAGCGTGAACACGCCCAGGAACAGCAGCGGCACGCGCACGCCCATCAGCGTGGCCATCTGGCGGTTGGAGGCGCCTGCCCGCACCAGCACGCCGGCGCGCGTGCGCGTCACGAACCAGTACAGGCCCAACGCGGCGGCCAGGCCGAAGACGATGATCATCAGCCGGTAGGCCGGATACATGAGATCGGGCAGCAACTGCACCGGGCCGGACAGCGCGGCCGGCATGTTGAGCATCACCGGCGCCGGGCCCCAGACCATCTTGACCAGGTCATTGGCAATGAGGATGACGGCATAGCTGCCCAGCACCTGGGCCAGATGGTCGCGCACGGCAAGGCGGCGTATCAGCACCAGCTCCAGCACCACACCCGCCACGCCCGTGGCCACGGCTGCCACCAGCACGGCCGCGGTGAACGAGCCCGTGCGCTGCATGGTCTCGGCCGCCACATAGGCGCCCGCCATGTACAGCGAGCCATGGGCCAGGTTCATGATGTCCATGATGCCGAACACCAGGGTCAGCCCGGCCGCGATCAGAAACAGCATCAGCCCGAACTGCAGGCCATTCAGCAATTGCTCCAAGAGCAGCGTCCACGTCATCCACACGCCCCCTGCCGCAGGCGCAGTGGCCCGCGCGCGGTCAACAAATCATCCGGCTTTGAAAATCAAGATCAAGGCACGCCGCGCCCGACGGGGGCGCGGCGGCGGGGTCACATCTTGCAGTCGTTGACGTAGACGTCCTGGTACTTGTCGAACACCTTGCCCACCAGCTTGTTGGTGATGCGGCCGCTGCCGTCCTTCTCGATCACGCGCTGGTAGTAGGCCTGGATGGGATAGTGGTTCTTGCCGTACGTGAAGGGGCCGCGCACCGAGGCGTAGTCGGCCTTCTCCAGCGCCTTGACAATGGCCTGGCGGTCCGAGGCCTTGCCGCCGGATTGCTTGACCGCCGCATCCATGGCCATGATCACGTCATACGCCTGGGCCGCGTAGACCGAGGGGTTGCGGCCCTTGTACTCCTTGCGGAAGGCCTCGACGAAGGCCTTGTTCTGCGGCACGTCCAGGTCATGCGCCCACTGCGCGGTATTGACCATGCCCAGCATGGGCTCGCCCACGGCCTGGATCACGTCCTCGTCGGCCGAGAAGCCCGGGCCGATCAGCTTGACGCTTTGCGACAGCCCCGTGGACACGAACTGCTTGACGAAGTTGATGCCCATGCCGCCCGGCAGGAAGATGTAGACCGCATCGGGCTTGGCCGCGCGGATCTGGGCCAGCTCGGCCGCGTAGTCGATCTGGCCCAGCTTGGTGTAGACCTCCTCGCCGGGCGCGGTCTTGTAGCCGCGCTTGAAGCCGACCAGCGCATCCTTGCCGGCCGGATAGTCGGGCGCCATGATGAACATCTTCTTGAAGCCACGGTCGGCCGCCAGCTTGCCGGCTGCCTCGTGGAAGGCATCGTTCTGGTAGGACGTGCCGAACCAGAACGCATTGCACTGCGCGCCCGCGAACTGGCTGGGGCCGGGGTTGTTGGACAGGTAGGGCACCTTGGCGCCGAACAGCGCCGGGCCCACGGCCAGGGCCACGTTGGAGCCGATGGGGCCGGTGAAGAAATCCACCTTGTCGCGCTGTATGTAGCGCGTGACCAGCTGGCGCGCCTGATCGGGGTTGCCGCCCATGTCGGTCTGCAGGAACTCGGCCGGCTGGCCGCCCAGCTTGCTGCCCAGTTGCTTGATGGCGAGGTTGAAGCCATCACGCGCCTCGGCGCCCAGCGCGGCAAACGGCCCGGAAATATCGTTGGCGATACCGACCTTGATGGTGTCCGCCTGCGCGAGCGCGGGAACAAAGGCAGGGGCCAGGGCCGCTGCGGCCAGGAAGGGGGTGAGGAAACGCATGCTGCTGTGCTCCTTGCGCGGGCCGCGCGGATGGCAATCGGTGGTGAGGCAGTCTTCCGTCACGCTGGACGGGAAACTCTGTAAGGGCTGGAACGGTTGGCGCGGGTCTTAGTTTAGGTTTAAAGTATTTTGCAGAACAAGTCTGGGACTTGTACCAATACCTGCCATACAAACCATTTCGCGCCATCTCCGTTCCAATGCCCGCACTCTACCGTCACTACGACCGCGCCGGACTCGATGTCCAGTACAACGCCCGCGCGACGGTACCCGACATCACCCCCATCATCAAGGCCTATGCCGACGACAGCCGGGCCGCGCGCCAGAGCCTGCCCTGCGCGCTGAACGTGGCCTATGGCGAGCATGCCGACGAGCTGCTGGACATTTTCCCGGCAGCAACCGGGGCGGCAGGCGCCCCTGTTCTCTTCTTCATCCACGGCGGCTACTGGCGGCTGCTGTCCAAGGACGACTCCAGCAGCATGGCGCCCACCTTCACGCGCGCCGGCGCCGTGGTGGTGGCCCTGAACTACTCGCTGGCGCCCGCCGTCACGCTGGACCGCATCGTGGACCAGACACGCCGCGCCCTGGCCTGGGTGCATGCCCACATCGCCCGCTACGGCGGCGACCCGGGCCGCATCCATGTCTGCGGCAGCTCCGCCGGCGGCCACCTGGCGGGCATGCTGCTGGCCGGTGGCTGGCATGCGGACTACGGCGTGCCCGAGGACGTGGTGCGCGGCGCCGCACCGCTGTCGGGCCTGTTCGACCTGCGCCCGCTGGTGCACACCCACATCAACGAATGGATGCGCCTGAGCGAGCAGGACGCCATTCGCAACAGCCCCGCCCTCCTGCCGCACGGCGCGGCCTGCCCGCTCATCGTCAGCTACGGCGAGAGCGAGACCGATGAATTCAAGCGCCAGAGCGACGACTACCTGGCCGCCTGGAACCAGCGCCGTGGCCCCGGTCCATCGTCAGGCCAGTACGTGGCCATGCCCGGCACCAACCATTTCGACATCGTGCTCACCCTGAACGACCCGGCCAGCCCGCTGACGCGCGCCATCCTCGCGCAGATGGGCTTGAGCGCCCCCACACCGCAGAACCAGCCATGACCCACGCTCCCGACCTGGAGTCGCGCGCCGCGCCCGACGACCACCATGCGCTGCGCCTGTGGCTGCGCATGCTCACCTGCTGCAACCTCATCGAAGGCGAGATCCGCAACCGCCTGCGCAGCGAATTCGACACCACCCTGCCCCGCTTCGACCTCATGGCCCAGCTGCAGCGCGCGCCCGAGGGCATGAAGATGGGCGAGCTGTCGCGCCACATGATGGTGACCAACGGCAACATCACCGGCATCACCGACCAGCTGGAGAAAGAGGGCCTGGTGGTGCGCACCAAGGTGGAGTCCGACCGGCGCAGCTCCGTGCTGCACCTCACCCCGCTGGGCCGCAAGACCTTTGCGCGCATGGCCAAGGCGCATGAATCCTGGGTCATGGGCATGTTCGGCGACATGCCGCAGGCCAGCCGCAACGACCTGTACCAGGCGCTGGGCGACCTCAAGCAGCAGGTGGTCGCCCACCGCTCGCCTACGGACTGAGCGCGCGCAGACCCAAGCCCATTCAGCCCTGCACGCAGTTGCGCCCTGCGGCCTTGGCGCGGTACAGCGCGCGGTCGGCCGCCTCCACCAGCGCCACGGCGGCACCTTGGGTGGAGCCGGGGGTAGTGCCTTGTGTCGCGCTTTGTGTCGCGCCTTGGGTGACGCCAGCCTCATCGCCCTGCGTCGTGGCCACGCCAATGCTGGCCGTCACATGGCCAAAGCGGCTGATGCGGTGCTCCAGGGCCAGGCCCTCGATGCGCGCGCGCAGCCGCTCGGCCACCTGCTGCGCGCCGGCCTTGTCGGTATTGGGCAGCACCACGGCCAGCTCTTCCCCGCCATAGCGCGCCGCCATGTCGCCGGGCCGCTGCACCGCCTGGGCCAGCGCGCTGCACACGGCCTGCAGGCAGGCATCGCCCGCCACATGGCCGTAGGCATCGTTGTAGCCCTTGAAGTAGTCCAGATCGATCAGCAGCAGCGACAGCGGCGTGCCCTCGCGCGCAGCGCGACGGGCCTCGCGCTCCAGCACCTCGTCAAAGCGGCGGCGGTTGGCCAGGCCCGTCAACTGGTCCTGGGCGGCCAGCACTTCCAGCCGGCGATTGGCGTCCAGCAATTCCTCGCGCGCGCTGACCAGGGAGCATTCGGCGCGCGAACGCAGCCGCATCGCGGCCGTCAGGCGCCAGCCGATCAACGCAATCGCCAGAAACAGTCCCAGCACCACGGCCAGCGTCAGCAGCGCCTGGCGCCGCCAGGAGCTCAACGCCTCATCGCGGCCCAGGGCCACCGTGGTCACCAGCGGATAGCGCTCGCTGCGCAGGAAGGCGTAGATTCTTTCCGTGCCATCCAGGGCCGAGCGGAACGACGCCGTGCCCGACATCGCCCCCACGTAGTGGCGCAGGAAATTGGGCGACTGCGAGAAGTCCCGCCCCAGGTCCTGCTCGCGGAACGGGTGGCGCACCAGCAACTGCCCGCCCGGCGTGCTCAGCGCAATGGCCCCCTTCTCGCCGATATCGATCTTGCCGAACAGCCGCAGGAAATTCTCCACACCCAGCGCCACCACCACCGCGCCTGCAAACTGGCCCTCGGCGTCCGTATAGCGCCGGCTGATGGTGATCACCCATTCGCCCGTGGAGCGGCTGCGGATCGGCGGCCCGATGTAGATGCCTGACGATGCGTCGTCACGGTGGTGCGTGAAGTAGTCCCGGTCGGAGCTTTCCGATCCTTCGGGGAACGCCCCCTTGGACGACATCAGCCAATGGCCCTGCGCATCCACGATCAGCAGCTCGTTGAGCTGGTTCAGCAGATGCTCCTGCCGGTTGACCAGATACAGCACCCGCTCCAGGAGCACGGGGCTGGTGCCATCCACCTCCAGCCGCTCGGCAATGCCCAGCAGCAGCATGGAGCTTTGGGTGATCACGCCCTCGGCATAGGTGTTCAGTGTCTGGGCCAGGTTGCGGTTGCTGGTATCGACCTCGGCCAGCGTGCGTTGGCGCGCCGCCACCAATTGCCAGACCGTGGCCGCAGAAACCGACACGAACACCACCGCCAGCAACCAGGCCACCAGGCGGGCATCACGCTTCACGGGCCGGCCTCTGCCCCCGCACCAGGCCTTTGTCCACCAATCCCTCTCCATCACATGCACCTGCGCCATCTCGGCAGTCCTGCTGCCGTCCGATCTTGGGTTTTCTGCGTCCGGCTCAGCACCTGGGCAGCGTCTTTGCGCGGGTGTTTCCGACCTTGATCCAAGTCAAGCCGGAAAAACCCGCGAACCCGGTATTGTCCCCGGCTTCGGAAAAATCGGCCGGACGGGCTGGGATTGGGGGGTGCTGCCGGCTGGGTAGGCAACGTATTTGCGATACCATTTCGCCGTCCCTCAGCGGACACGGGCTTGGCGGCCCGGACACAGGCGCAGCAGCCGCCCCCTCTTGATGGTGTGCGGCTTTCAGTTTTCCCAGTGCTGCGCTGGACATGGCTTCATTTCAATGCAGCCATGCGAAACATCCATGCACAGGAGCCGCCATTGACCGACACCACCCTCCCCCGCACAGCGCATGCTGGCGCGCCAGTTCTCATTCCTGTCTCAAGGCACCAGCAGGCCGTGCTGGCTCATCGCTGAAAGGGACAGGCATGTACTACCCGATTGCCGAGGAAGAGCTGCAAGTGGTTCAGGACTGCATGCAGCAGATATCGCTGCTTGTGGACCTGGGCTGCGGGATTTCTGCCGTGCAGACCACGGTCGGGACTGAAGCGTTGTTGAGCTTCCTGATTGCACAGCGGGAGGCGCTGCAGGGGGCTGTTGAGGCGGTGCAGGCCCGGGAGGTCATGAGGGGGCCTGCGGGTTAGGCAGGGCCGCTTGAAGGGGCGGAGCGCGTTCAGCCAAGTGCATACATTCGCACGCCGACTGATGCGCCTGAAACCCCTCAATCCTTGAGCAAGCGCGCCTTCACCGTTCGCCCCTTGATCTTCCCGCTATTGAGCCGGGCAACCACGTCATGGGCAATCTTGCGGTCCACGGCCACATAGGTTGCGAACTCGTTGATGTCGATCTTGCCCACTTGCTCGCGGGTGTAGCCCAGGTCTGCGGTGAGCGCACCCAGCACGTCGCCCGGGCGGATCTTGTCCTTGCGGCTGGCATTGATGTGGATGGTGGCCTTGGATGGCAGGAGCCGGCCGCCGGGAGCCGGTGTCAGCTCGTCCAGCGGGTACCAGACGGAGGGGCTGCCCTGCATCTGTTCGATGTTTCCGACCGCGCCCATTTCGTCCATCGTCGCAAGACTCAGGGCCAAACCTTTCTGGCCGGCGCGGCCTGTGCGGCCGATGCGGTGCACGTGCACTTCAGGGTCGGGCGTGATGTCCACGTTGATGACGGCGCCCAGATTGGTCACATCGAGCCCGCGAGCCGCCACATCGGTGGCGACCAGCACGGAGCAACTGCCGTTCACGAAGCGCACCAGCACCTGGTCACGATCACGCTGCTCCAGATCGCCGTGCAGCTCCAGCGCGCTGTAGCCCTGGGCCTGCAGCAGCTCGGCAAGGGCCCGGCAGCGCGCCTTAGTATTGCAGAAGGCCAGCGTGCTCTCGGGCCGGAAATGCTCCAGCAGGCGAGCCACCGAGGGCAAGCGCTCTTCCTTGTCCACCTCATACCAGCGCTGCTCGATCTGCTCGCCGCTGTGCTGTGCGGCGACCTTGACCGTGACCGGGTCACGCATGAAGCGCGCGGCCAGCTTGGCGATGCCTTCAGGGTAGGTGGCGGAGAACAGCAAGGTCTGGCGCTGTGGGGGGCACTGCTTGGCGACTTTGGCGATGTCATCGACGAAACCCATGTCGAGCATGCGATCAGCTTCGTCGAGCACCAAGGTGTTCAGCGAATCAAGGTTCAGATTGCCCCGGTCCAGGTGATCGATCACACGGCCGGGCGTGCCGACGATCACGTGCGCGCCGTTCTCCAGGCTCGCGTTCTGGCCGCGCAGCGGAACGCCGCCGGACAGGGTCACCACCTTGACGTTGTCTTCCGCACGCGCCAGGCGGCGAATCTCGGTCGTCACCTGATCGGCCAGCTCGCGGGTGGGGCAGAGCACCAGGCCTTGCACCGAGAAATTGCGCGTATCCAGCTTGGCCAGCAGCGCCAGGGCAAAGGCTGCGGTCTTGCCGCTGCCGGTCTTCGCCTGAGCGATCACATCCTTGCCTTCAAGCGCAGGGGGCAGACTGGCGAGCTGGATCGCCGTCATTTCAAGGTAGCCGAGCCGCTCAAGATTGGCGAGCGTTGCCGGCGAAAGCGCAAGTTTGTCGAAGGAATTGGGGAAAGCCGAGGGAGGAGTCATGGGGGCATTTTAAAGTTGGCGATTTCAAGACCGAAGCGCACACGTTGGTCACTGAAAAAGAACAGGAGGCATGCTGGGCAATTGCCAGCATGTGCGAGAGGACGGCCAGCGGGGGGTGGAAGCCATGGATGGCAAAAGACGCGTCAACCGGCGACGGCCCCGGGCGAGACCCATGCGTCTTGGCCCAACGCTGTGTTTCTGCATGCCGCCCCTGCAACGCATAACATCTTGACACGCTTTAGGACTGCAAAGTGTCCACTCACATCCGAAATCCTTGGAACACTCTGCGCCACGCGCCGAAGAGCGAGGCAGTTCATTGCCACGCCCCGGCCACTGCCTGAAAGCCCGCAATGCACCCCACCCCACAGGCTGCAGCCTCCACGCTGCAGCCGCCCGACCGCGCGCCCGCGAACTCCTTGCCTGCCTGCGCAGAGCCCGGCCATCTCGGCCACGAAGCCAGGAGTTCCTTGATGCCCCCCGCCATGGCCGCCTCCCTGGCGGCCGCGCTGCTGGTGGCCTGCGGGGGCGGTGGGGGCGATACGGCACCCGGTACCGGCAATGGAGGCAACGGCGGCACGGGCACCGGCCCTGGCGGCGGAACCGGTACCGGTACGGGCACCACGGCCACCCCCGCCAGCGACGAGGAAGCCGCGCGTTTCCTGCTGCAGGCGCAGTTCTCGGCCACCGACGAGGAGATCGCAGCGCTGCGCGCCAAGGGCTACGGTCCCTGGCTGGCCGAGCAGTTCGCGCTGCCCGTGGACACCACGGGCACGGCCTGGCTGATGCAGCGCGGCTACGGCGTGGCAGAGGCTGGCACGCGCTACGACAACGTTTCGTATCCCTCCGACTTCATGCTCTGGAGCCAGCTTTTCACGGAGCGCGACGCGGTGCGCAAGCGTGTGGCATTGGCGCTGTCGGAGATCATGGTGGTCTCCACCACCGGGCTGGAGCAGCCGTGGAGCATCTTCCTGGCTTCCGGCTACTGGGATCTGCTGAACCAGCACGCCTTCGGCAACTTCCGCACGCTGCTGGAGGCCGTCACGCTCAGCCCGGCCATGGGCATCTACCTGAGCACGCGCGGCAACCAGAAGGAAGACGCCCGCAGCGGCCGCCAGCCCGACGAGAACTACGCCCGCGAGGTGATGCAGCTGTTCACCATCGGCCTTTACCGCCTCAACCCCGACGGCACCGAGCAGCGCGACGGCAGCGGCAACCGCATCGACACCTATTCGGCAGCCGATGTGAGCAATCTGGCGCGCGTCTTCACCGGCTACGACTACGACACCAGCAAGAACCAGCCCACCAACCTGAGCGGCAGCACGGTGACGGGGCTGCAGCAGGCGCTGCTGCCCATGGCCTTCAACGCCGCGCGCCATTCCACGCTGGCCGCCACTTTCCTGGGCACGACCGTGGCTGCGGGCACGTCAGGGCCAGCGGCGCTGAAGGCGGCGCTGGACACGCTGTTCAACCACCCCAACGTCGGGCCCTTCATCGGGCGCCAGCTGATCCAGCGCCTGGTCACCAGCAACCCCAGCCCCGCCTATGTGGGGCGCGTGGCCGCCGCCTTCGCCGACAACGGCAGCGGCACGCGGGGCGACCTGCGCGCCGTGATCGCCACCGTGCTGCTGGACCCGGAGGCGCGCGGCGCGGCAGGGCTTGCCAGCCCACAGTACGGCCGCCTGCGCGAGCCCATGGTGCGCTTCGTGCAGTGGGGCCGCACCTTCGGGCTGCGATCGGCACGCGGCACCTGGAAGATCGACAACCTGAGCGACCCGGCCACCCGCCTGGGCCAGAGCCCGCTGCGCTCGGGCTCGGTGTTCAACTTCTTCCGCCCGGGCTACGTGCCGCCCTCCACCCCCCTGGCCACGACGGGCCAGGTGGCGCCGGAGTTCCAGATCGTCACCGAAACCAGCGTGAGCGGCTACCTGAACTTCATGCAGAACGTGATCCGCTTCGGCTACTACGTGAACGCGCCTGACCTGCCCCAGGGCGGCAGCAGCGCGGCCAACGGCTTCGACATCACCTGCAGCTACGCCAACCTGCTGCCCCTGGTGGCCGACGCCGCCGCGCTGGTGCGCAAGGTGGCGCTGCTGCTGTCGGCAGGGCAGGTATCGGCCGCCACGCAGGCGCGCATCGTGGCAGCGCTCAATGCCACGCCGGTGACGGCCACCAGCAACGCCGCCACCCAGCTCAACCGCGTGGCAGCCGCCGTGCTGCTGGTGATGGCCAGTCCCGAATATCTGGTGCAGAAGTGACCGAACAGGTGACCGAACGTCTGCAAAGCAAAGCGATATCGCCATGAATTTCATCGACCCCGCCCGCCACACGCGCCGCGCATTCCTGCGCCGCAGCACGCAACTGGCCGCCGCCGGTACCGCCCTGCCCTTCGCCCTGAATCTTGCCGCGCTGGGCGAGGCCGCCGCCTTCGAGGCGAACGACTACAAGGCGCTGGTCTGCGTCTTCCTCTACGGCGGCTGCGATTACGCCAACACCGTCGTGCCCTACGACAGCACCCGCTACGGGCAGTACTCCACCATCCGCGGCGGCAACAGCGATGGCACGGCCGGTGGCATTGCCCTGGCCCGCGCCGCGCTGGGCAATACGCTGCTGCAGCCCCGCACGGCGCTGGCCGGTGGCATGCAGTACGCGCTGCACCCGTCCATGACGGGCCTGGCCGGCCTCTTCAACGCGGGCCGCGCGGCGGTGCAGCTGAACGTCGGCCCGCTGCTGGTGCCGCTCACGCGGGCCCAATATGCCACCGGCGACCGGCGCAGCTACCCGCTGCCGCCCAAGCTTTTCTCGCACAACGACCAGCAGTCGGTCTGGCAGTCGCAGGGCGCCGAAGGCTCCACCGTGGGCTGGGGCGGCAACCTGGGCGACCTGGCGCTGTCGTCCAACGCCACATCGCTCTTCACCTGCATCTCGGCCACGGGCAACGCCGTGTTTCTCTCGGGCGACCAGGCGCTGCAGTACCAGATCAGCCCGGGCGGCGCCGTGCCCATCAACGCCGTCAAGGGCGCCAACGTCTATGGATCGACCGCCGTGCGCGGCCTGCTGAGCGAGCTGGTGCAGACTGCCGGCAGCCATGCAATGGAGGCCGAGTACGCCCGCGTCACGCAGCGCTCCATCAGTGCCGAGGGGCAGATCTCTTCGGCCCTCTCCAGCGGCAGCCTGTCCACCGCCTTCCCTGCCAGCAACCCGCTGGCCGACCAGCTCAAGGTGGTGGCCCGGCTCATCGCCGGACGCAACGCGCTGGGCACGCGCCGGCAGGTGTTCTTCGTCTCGCTGGGCGGGTTCGACCTGCACGACAACCTGATCGCCAACCAGCCGCAGCTGCTCGACAAGGTGAGCAGCGCCATGACGGCCTTCTACAACGCCACGGCCGAGCTCGGCGTGGCCGACAAGGTCACGGCCTTCACCGCGTCGGACTTCGGCCGCACGCTGACTTCCAACGGCGACGGCTCGGACCATGGCTGGGGCAGCCACCACTTCGTGGTGGGCGGCGCGGTGCGTGGCGCGTCCTTCTATGGCGCGCCACCGCCCATCAGCGTGGGCAACGGCAGCGGCAGCGAAGACCAGTGGCATGTCGGCCAGGGGCGCCTGTTGCCCAGCACCGCCGTGGACCAGTACGCCGCCACCCTGGCGCGCTGGTTCGGCGTGGCCAATACCGAGCTGGCGGGGGTGCTGCCGCACATCGGCAACTTCGGCGGCTCGGCATATCCCATCGATCTGGGGTTCATGGGCTGAAGCCTTGCTTTTGCGATCGCGGGCTTTGTGGTCAAGGCACGAATGATCAGCCGGGGCCGTCGCTCGCTGCGGCGAGAAGCGGCACCAGGACATCACCGATCGGTGTCGGAACTCCGCGCGCCCGGCCGCGGCGCGCGATGACACCGTTGCGGATATCCCATTCGAGCGGCCGGCCTGCTTCGCGATCCGCCAGTATGGACGTGCCCAGGTCGGCCGGAAATGCCTGGAACTTGTCGAGGATCGCCTGCGGGACCTCATCGCCCAGTTCAGCACCTTCGGCGCGTGCCACGGCCAGGCACTCCCTCAAATAGTCCAGAGTGAGTGTCGAAATGTCGTGTCGGCCGAACATGCCTGAGCGGCGATGCGTGAGTGCCATGAGCCCGGCCGCTGCGTTCTGCAGCAGCTTTTGCCACGCCAGGGATTTGAAATTCGAAACCAGGTCTACCGAGCATCGGGTGCCTTGCAGTGCCTGCGCGACCATGAGGGCAGCGGCCTCGTCAGGCAGGCTGATCCGGGCGTCGCTGCGCAGGAGCACCGACCCGTCGGGTTGCGCCTGTGCAGGGAACCACACGACTGCGGGAACGATTCGCCCCTGCGGGCACAGCGGGGTGACACTCTCCACCTGCTCAACCCCGTTTTGCAGGACACACACGACGGTTTGCGGACCGCTCAACGCCGCCAGCCAATGCGCAACCGCAGCAGTTTGAGTCGCCTTGACCGCGAGAAAAACAAGGTCCGCCGGCGCTTCGACCTGGGCCGGATCCGTTCTGACCGGGCCGGGAACCACGATGCGAAGACCGCTGCCGTGCAGCGTCAGGCTGTCGCGCGGCGTGCGACCGCACAGCAACGGCGTGCGACCGACTTCATGCAGCGCAGCAGCAACCGTTGTCCCGATTGCCCCGGGCCCCAGCACCGCAATGCGTGGATGGGTTGGTTGATTCACTGAAACGAGCTCCTTGACTTTGGTGCGCAGCGGCAACCCGTGCACCATTGAAAGCGGTGATTATGATGTTCTGCGCAGCGGAGGGGCAAGTCGGCGGGCCTTGCCTTTTGGAATGCAATATGAGTTGACATATATTGCAGTATTCCTCAACGACTGGCGCATATCCGGCTTTGTAATTCCGTGCCTTTGGGCAAATTGCTCCACTTCCGTCGTGTCAAAACGGGTTGTCTGGATAAAATCCAGGGCCTCGGCGCTGGTATTCAAAAACCTCGCAATGGGACGAATACCCAGAAGCCTTTTCAGCAATCTCAGCGGAATATGATGCCCGGGCGCCTTCAGCCCAAGAGGTTGCGCCACCTGCTTCAGGAGTTCCTGCAAGCCGGGGCTCTGGGCATCGAGGGCCAGCAATTCCTGGCCCACCATGGAAGGATCAAAGGCGCATGCCGACACCAACTCGACCAGATAATCCACAGTGACCAGTGGCAACCAGTGCGCGGCAGTACCGGGTACTGCAGCCAGCTTTCCCTGCACCAGATTGCGTATCAGATCCACCAGCGGCTGGCCGTCCGCCATATGCCCCGTGCGGCTATGACCGCAGACCGTGGCGGGGTGTACAACGGTCATCTCTCCACCCTTGGCATTCATGAAGCCGAGGGTCGCGAAATGCGCCTCCAGTTTGCTCGCCTCGTAAGCACCGACTTGTCTATAGATGGCAGGCCAATCCGTCAGCTCCGGATGGCCGGGATCAATCCCGATGCGTTGCAGATGTTCATTGTTTTTCAGCATGTAGCCACCGATCATCACCAACCGGCTCTCTTGCTCGGCCGCCAACTGCGCCACACGCCTTGCCCCTTCCACATTCACTGCACGTGCATGCTCCATCGAAAGGCCCCAGGCGAAGTGGGCTCCCAGATGGAATACGACCTTGGCCTGCCGCAGGACCTCTCTATCCGCAAGGCTCAGACCGAGGTTTTCTTGCTCCAGATCGCCGGCTACGGCAAAGACGCGGGCTGCAACGCCCCCCAAACCATCGACCTGCTGGCGCAGTTCAGCGAGGCGCTCCGGGCGACGCATCAGCACCCGAATGGTGTGACCTTTCGCGCTCAGGTACGACAGCAAATGCTGACCGATGAAGCCCGTCCCTCCCGTCACAAAGTACTCCACGCTCATTTTTCTGCTCCTTGGCACGATGAAAAAACCAAGTGTAGACTGTCGACTCAACTCTACAGTCAAGCGATTTTTTTCCATGAATATCGGGGAACTTGAGGTCCGCAGCGGTGCCACGCGCCATACCTTGCGCTACTACGAGAAAATCGGTCTTATTTCACCCTTGCGGCGAACCAATAATTATCGCGTTTACACACCGCAAACCCTGCAAGACCTGGACTTTATCCAGCGGGCACAAAGCATGGGTTTTTCTCTTGGGGAAATAGGCGAAATTCTGAATGCTCAGAGAAACAAGTCAATAGATTGTGCCGGGGGTGCAAGACTTATTGAAAGGAAGATGGCGGAAATCAAAAAGAAAATCACTGACCTCAAAAGCATTTATCGGTATTTGGACGCGGAGCGCGCAAACCTTGAAGCCAGTGCGGCCAGGCAACTTGAGCTTCAGCAACTCAGTGGCTCTTCCAGATAATGGGGCAGCATCCGGAGTGCAAGTGCTGCATGATGGATGTTCTGACCGAGCCGTCCTGCACCCACCAGAACTGCAGCCCACCCCACGGAGCCAAGCATGACCAAGTCCCTCTTCATCAGTCTCCCCGTGACCGACCTCGGCGCCTCCACCGCCTTCTACAAGGCGCTGGGCTTCAGCCAGAACCCGCAGTTCAGCAGTGAGGATGGTTCCGCCATGGTCTGGAGCGAGGCGATCCAGGTCATGCTGGTCACGCATGCCAAGTGGCGCACCTTCACCCAGCGCCCGTTGCCGCCGGCCGGCTCCTGCGGGTTGATGCTTTCCCTGGCCCTTGAGAGCCGCGCCGCCGTCGATGCCATGAACGAGGCCGCTGCGGCCCATGGCGGGCAGGCCGACGTGAATCCGATGGAGGACCACGGCTTCATGTACACGCGCGATCTGGCCGATCCTGATGGACACATGTGGGCGGCGCTGTGGATGGACCCGGCGGCCATGCCTGCATCCGCTGGGTGAGCAAGGCTGAACGCCACTTCAGGCTTGCCGCGCAGATAGCCCGGAATTCGGCGGTGCATTCTGCGGTGCGGCGGTGATGCGCGGATACTGTCCCGTCCCCCACTGCGGAGCAAAGCATGCGATTGCCGAAGTCTGGACTCATTCCCTGGTTGCTCGTGGCTGCAACCCCTGTGTTGGCGCAGATCAATGCGGGAACGCTACCTGCCACTGCATCGCCTCCGTTCAAGGTCAGCAAGGTCGCGCAATTCGATCTGCCCTGGCGCATCGCCTTCCTGCCGGACGGGCGCATGCTGGTCACCGAGAAGGTTGGCAAGCTGTTTCTCGCGGCCCAGGACGGGCAAAAGCTCGAAGTCACCGGCGTGCCGCCCGTGCTGCATGAAAACCAGAACGGCCTGCTCGGTGTCTACCTGGCCCCTTCGTATGCGAGCGACGGGGCCATCTACCTGACCTATTCGGAGCCCGGAGAGATCCGCGGCACGTCGAGCCTGGCGCTTGCGCGCGCCACGCTCAGGATCGGTGCCGGCACCGCTGCGCTGGAAGACCTCAAGGTCATCTGGCGCGACCCGGTCAAGGGCAAGGGCGGGCAGGTGGGTGCCGCCGTGGCTTTTTCGCCGGACCAGAAGTTTCTGTTCCTCACGGCCGGGGACCGGCAGCGCTTCACGCCTGCCCAGGACCCGAATCAGCCGGCTGGCAAGATCCTGCGGCTGACCTTGGACGGCAAGCCCGCGCCCGGCAATCCGATGCAGGGGCAGACCGGCGCAACGTCGGTTCCTGTGATCGATCCGCCCAAGGACACAGAGGCCGCCAAGACTGCGCCGGTGTTGCGCACGTTTGTCTTTGACGGTCCGAATCTGACGCCGTCCGAGACCTGGTCCACGGGGCATCGCACGCCCTACGGCCTGGCGTTCGCGCCGGATGGGCGTCTTTGGGAGCTTGAGCATGGGCCGCGCGGCGGCGATGAGCTCAACCTGATCGAGCCGGGCAAGAACTATGGCTGGCCGCTGGTCTCCTATGCGGTGAACTACAACGGCGTGCCCATTGCCAGCCCGGATACGCGAGCGGACCTCACCAAGCCCGTGATCTACTGGACGCCTGTCTTCGCGCCGGGCAGCCTGATGTTCTACAGCGGCGAGATGTTTCCGCAGTGGAAGGGCTCAGCCTTCGCGTCCGGCCTGCTGACCCGCGCCCTGCACCGGATCGAGGTGAACGGCGCGAGCGCCACGCCTGCCGAGCACTGGACGGTAGGCTTTCGCGTCCGCGACGTGGCGCAGGCGCCGGATGGTGCGCTGTGGCTGATCGAGGACGACCGCAAGGGCGGTCTGTATCGGCTCACACCGAAGTAGGCAACTGGGGGATGGTTGCCGCGCTGGGCACGGCCTGCGGGCACAGGCCCGGCGCTGGCAGCGCCACCTGCCATCAAAGGCTCAGGTCCATGCCCAGCATGGTGGCCAGACCGAAGGTGAAGAGCAGCACGCACAACAGCAGCAGCGTGAAGACGGCAACGATCTTGCCGCTGGCAATGAGCAACTCGCGCCTGCTCGCCCCCTTCTTCTTGCCTTGGTCGTAATGCCATTTGATGGCGAAGAACATGGCCGTGCCGAACACGAGCACCTTGAAGGTGACGAAGACTATGGGGACCCAATCGATCATTTTGAGAGCTTCCAGCCAATGACTTGGCACTGTCCATGGTGGGGAGCCTCCCTCCCGGACATGGGAGGCGAGAGCGTCAGCGACGGCCATGCAAGCACGGTGCTGCCACACCTTGTGGCGCATACTACCCAAAAGCAATTTCCATACATGAGCCCATACGTCGCCGCTTAAATCCATGCAAGATGAGCCTTTGCCCCTCTGGTTGCCGCAACTGGCCGTGCAGGGCGGCCCCCGATTCCTGCAGATCGCCGATGCCTTGCAGGCAGCGTTGGCAGACGGATCGCTGAAGCCCGGTGACCGCCTGCCCCCACAACGCCGGCTGGCCGCCCAGCTGGATGTGGACCTGACGACGGTCACGCGCGCCTACGACGAAGCCAGGCGCCGCCAGCTGCTGGAGGGACGCGGCGCCAGAGGCACCTATGTCGCGGCGCCCAAGGTGGAGCTGAACGCCGTGCTTGACCTGAGCATGAACACCCCGCCACCGCCGGCTGGCGTGGATCTGGACGACATGTTGAAGCAGGGTCTGTCGCAAGTGCTGATGGGTGCGGATGCCCAGTTGCTGATGACCTACCACCTGGGCGGGGGAAGCGACTCCGACCGCAAGGCGGGCGCCAGGTGGCTGCAGCCCATGTTCGGAGATGTGGATGCCCGGCAGTTGGTGGTCTGCCCGGGCGCGCAGGCGGCGATTGCCGCCCTGGTGCTTGCGCTGACGGAGCCGGGCGATGTGATCCTGACCGAGCCCACCAGCTATCCCGGCCTGCGTGCCGCAGCGGCCCAGTTCGGCCGGCGCATCATTGCGGTGCAAGCGGACAGCCAGGGGATCATGCCCGAGCGGCTTGAGCAGGCATGCCGACAGCACAGGCCCGGGCTGGTCTACCTGAACCCGACGCTGCAGAACCCGACCGCCATCACGCTTGCCGAGGACCGGCGCCAAGAGATCGCCAGCATCGCAAAGCGCTGCCATGTGCGCATCGTCGAGGACGATCCCTACTGGCTGCTGGCCGATGCCCCGCCGCCGCCGATCGCCAGGTTTGCCCCGGAGCAGGTGTACTACATCTCCACCCTCTCCAAATGCCTGACGCCCGGTTTGCGGGTGGCCTTCGTGCTCCTGCCTGACCCGCACGAGCGCCAGCGTTTCCTGGTCGCGCTGAGATCCTTTGCGCTGATGGCCACGCCGCTGACGGCCGCCCTGGCCACGCAGTGGATCCTCGACGGTTCGGCCGGAAAATTGATGGAAGGCGTGCGCAAGGAGGCGCGCCTGCGCCACCGGATGGCCAGGGATGTGCTGGCCGGCCGGTACAGCGGCGCGGGAGACGGCCTGCATGTATGGCTGGAGCTGCCGAGTTACTGGAGCCCCTCGCAGCTTGCGCGTGCGGCCGACAGCGAGGGCATCGCCGTCACGCCGGCACAGGCCTTCGCCACCGGCGGCGAATCCGTGAATGCCATCCGCATCTCCCTGGGCAGCATCAAGGACCGTGGGCGCCTGCAGGCGGGCCTTCAACGGCTGTCGCATCTGCTTGCGCGCCTGCCCGAGTCGTTCAGCGCCGCCGTGGTTTAGCGGTTCAGCGCGCATCGAGGCGTGAGGCGTGAGGCGTGAGGCGTGAGGCGTGAGGCGTTGCGCCGATGCGTTGCCACAACGGCTCAAGGCGCCCCGGCAACCCGGGGGGGTGCACGCCTTTGAAAGCAGGCCTGGGCATGGCTCGCTGGCCGCTCAAGGCTCCAGAGCAAAGTCCACCGCCGCCTGCGCATGCAGGGCGGTGGTATCCAGCACGGGCACAGGGCAATGCTCCTGCTGCACCAGCAGGCTGATTTCCGTGCAGCCCAGCACCATGGCCTGCGCACCCTGCCCGGCCAGCTGCGCCATGATGCGCTGATAGGTGCGCCGCGACTCTTCAAGAATCCGGCCCGTGCACAGTTCCTCGTAGATGATGCGGTGCACCTCGGCGCGGTCTGCCTCCTGCGGCACCAGCACCTCCAGACCCTGCTGCTGCAGCCGCTCGCGCATGAAGGGCTGCTCCATGGTGAAGCGTGTGCCCAGCAGCCCCAGCTTCCGGTAGCCGCGTGTGCGGGCTGCGTTGGCCACCGGGTCGGCAATGTGAAGAAAAGGGATGCGCACCGCTGCCGCAATGCGGTCTGCCAGCTTGTGCATGGTGTTGGTGCACAGCAGCACGCCGTCCGCCCCGCCCTGCTGCAGCCGCCGCGCGGCATCCTCCAGCAAGGCGGCGGCGTCGTCCCATCGGCCGTCATGCTGGGCCTGCTCGATGGGGCCAAAATCCACGCTGTACATGAGCAGTTTTGCGGAGCGCAGCGGGCCCAGCCTGTCACGCACGCCCTGATTGATGAGCCGGTAGTACTCGGCGCTGGACTCCCAGCTCATGCCACCGATGAGACCGATGACGCGGTGAATTTCCGTGTGGTTTGAGTTCATGCCCGCAGTGTGGGCAGCGGCCGATTTCGCGTCTATCAGGAAATTTCAGTTCAGGAACGCAAGGCGAGACAAGGGCCATACAAGGCAATACAGCGATGACAGATCACGAACCACCGGGATTCGAGGTGCAGCTGCTGGGCCGCACGCCCTACAGCAGCCATGACCCGACCCGCCTGCATTCGCTGGGCATCGCGCTGGAGCGCCAGCAAGGCGTGCATGCGATTGCCAGCGATCGCCGCGTCGACTTCGATACCTGGCCCGGGACGGTAGCATGCACGCCGCCGGGCGTCGACGTGTTTTCCGAATCGGCCACGGGCGGCGAGTACCTGGTGGTTCGCTGCACCCAGGCGCATTGGGAACAATGGCTCAGCGACGGAGCGTCTGCAACCCAGGCCCGGCGCGTTGTGACGCCCGGGCAGCGCAGCGCCTTGCAGATGGCGCACCAACTGCGCCAGCTGCTGCTGAGCACCGAACCGGACACGCTGGCCATTGAGCAGGCTGCGCTGTGCTTCATGGCCGGGCAATGCCATGCACCCACCGCCCGCGTCGAGGCCTTGCGCCCGGTGTACCGCCCTGTCCTGGAGCGCATGGCGGCCGAGTTTGCGCAGCCGTTGAGCATTGCCCAGCTGGCCCGGATGGTCCAGCGCACGCCGCTGCAGTTTCTGCGCGAGTTTTCCCAGCTGCTGGGCATGACGCCGCATGCCTTTCTTGTGGAAACCCGCGTACAGGCGGCCCGCTCCATGATGCGGGCAGACACCCATTCCCTGGCGGGTATCGCCCACGATTGCGGCTTCAGCCATCAGTCGCACATGGGCGTCGCTTTCCGCAAGACTCTGGGACTGACTCCCCGCCAGTACCTGGCCCGCATTCGTCACACGGGCAAGCAATGACCGATGGAACACCTGAGACAGCCACAGCCAGGACATAGGGCTTGACGGGCTTTCCAGGGGGTGCCGGGCCCTTTCAGCTGCCCATGTTGGATTTTCATAACTATTGTCAATCCGAACAGACGGACTCGACCTGCGCACTGCAACCGCGCATACTTAAGTCTGTTTTTCTCACTACTGCTTTGGGTTGCAAACGGGGTTGCCACTGAGCTTGCAACTGGGGGTTCGATTGGGATTTTCTATCGCGCAGCAACCACGATTTGCCGCGCATCGGTCAATGGAGCTGGTTAATGATAATTCATTCCTTTTATCAATTCATATCGCACCGCTTGGCCATCGCACTCGGAACCGAGGATAGCCAGCCCGCAGGCAGCGCGTGAATTCAATGTGCGTACACATCTGATAGAGCAGATCAACGAAATGACACTTCGTAAATCCACATTCGCACCTTTGAGCAGAATTTTCGCTTTTGCCATTGAACTGGATGGAGTCGACCGTGTTCTGTCTGTCGTTCGTCGGCATCTCGGCATGGATGTCGCCTTTGTGGCCCGATTCCGGGAAGAGGATCGGGTGCTGGAGCATGTGGACGAGAGCACTGCCGGAGTGATTTTTCAGCATCAGAAGATTCCATTGAGCGAGGGCTATTGCCAGAAAGTCGTCAATGGCGAATTGCCGGAGTTGATTCCCGACACCTCCCTGTTGGCCGCGGCCCAGGAGATACCGGAAACGCACACCATTCCTATCGGCTCGCACCTGAGCGTTCCCATCCGCCTGGATGACAACCAATTGTTCGGCACCTTGTGCTGCTTCAGCCACCAGCCCAATCCTGCGCTGAATGTGCACGATATGTCACTGCTGCGGGCATTCTCCGATTTATTGGGACTTCATTTCAGTGCGACTTCTGCCGTCCGGCATGCAAGAGACAAAGTGACGCACGAAATTCGACTTGCAATGCAAGGCAATGCGCTGCGCCCCGTATTTCAGCCCGTATACACCATCGCGACCGGCAAGCTGCACGGTTTCGAATGTCTGTCACGCTTTGACCTGGAGCCACGTCGCCCGCCCGACCAGTGGTTCAAGGCAGCGCACGAGGTGGGGCTGGGGCTGGAGCTGGAGCGCCATGCGATCGACACAGCGCTTGGCGCACTTGGCAGCCTGCCCACCGACTGGCTGCTCGCCGTCAACTGTTCGCCGCAGCTGATCCAGTCGGGGCAGTTGCCCAGGCTTCTGGGTTCAGACCGGGATCTCTCGCGCGTGACGCTGGAAATCACGGAGCATGCCGCCGTGGATGACTACAGGGCTTTGGCCGATGCACTGGCGCCGCTGCGACGCCGGGGCGCGACCTTGGCAGTCGACGATGCGGGGGCCGGCTACTCCAGCATGCGGCACATCCTGCATCTGCAACCAGACATGATCAAGCTGGACATGAGCATCACGCACGATGTCGATACCGACCGCAGCCGCCGCGCGCTGGCCAAGGGCCTCACGAGCTTCGCGCACGAGATAGGAAGCGTGGTGGTTGCCGAGGGTGTGGAGACAGCCGAGGAATTCAACACTCTGGCGAGCCTGGGCGTGGATTTGGCCCAGGGCTACTTTTTTGCCAAGCCGATAGGGCCGCAAGAGGCGCTGGCAATGGGCGCTGCAATATAGGCCACGATCTTCCTGCAGGCATCCTCGTCTGGCTGCCGGCCGCCTGTTGGCCGAAACCGCCGAAGGCAGTACCCAGCCACCAATTGACCGAAATCAAGCGCCACCGGCAATTGCGCCCGGCCGCCGCGCACCCGGCGCATAATCTTTCGCATTCTTTCCCCCAGCCCATCCGCCATTGCAGGTCTGCATGCGGCAGGCGCGCCCAGCGGCCATCGCGGCGCTCCAGCATTTCCCCAGACTTCCAGCAAGTGCCTCTCGGCAGGCGGCCATGGGCATGCCTACGGTGAACCCAGATGGAAGTTTTGCAGCAACTCGAACCCCTCATGCGCGAGATCATCGCGCCCCAGGCCGCGCAGATTGACGAGCAGGCGCGCTACCCGCGCGCTGCGCTGGATGCGCTGGCCGCAGCCGGCCTGCTGGGCTTGATCAGCGCCAGCGAGGTGGGCGGCCGGGGCAAGGGCCTGGCCGAGGCGGTGCAGGTCATTGAGCGCATTGCCCAGGACTGCCCCTGCACGGCCATGGTGCTGACCATGCACTACTGCGGCGTGGCACTGATCGAGCCCTTTGCCGATGACGAGGTGCGCCGCGACATTGCCGCCGGCCGCCACATCACCACGCTGGCCGTGTCCGAGGCCGGCTCGCGCAGCCATATCTGGGCACCCACGGGCACGGCCACCGCCGCTGAAGATGTCATCCACCTGAATGCGCTCAAGAGCATGATCACCTCGGCCGGCGAGGCCGATTCCTATGTCTGGATCTCGCGCGCCACGCAGGGCGAGGGCAATACGCTGTGGCTGGTGGACAGCCGCCTGCCGGGGCTGTCCATTCCCGGGCGCTTCAACGGCATGGGGCTGCGCGGCAATGCGTCGTCGCCCATCGAGGCGCGCGATGTGGGCGTGCCGCGCGCCCGCATGCTGGGCGCCGATGGCGAGGGCGAGGCCGTGAAGGGTCGCCACCTGATGCCGTTTTTCCCCACGCTGATCGCCACCACCTCCATCGGCCTGATGCAGGGCGCACTGCGCCGCGCCGTGGCCCATGTGGCGGGCACGCGCTTTGCGGAAAGCGGCAGCTCGCTGGCCGACCTGCCCACCATCCGCGCCTACCTGGCACGTGCCCAGCTGCGCCTGGAACAGGCGCGCCTGCTGCGCGACGACACCGTGGCCGCCGTGCAGGCCGCCCGCCCCGACACGCGCACGCGCCTGCTGCAGACCAAGGCCGCCGCCGCCGAAGCCGCGCTGGAGGTGACCGACATTGCCATGCGCGTGTGCGGCGGCGCCGCCTTCCGCAAGGAGCTGGGCATAGAGCGACTGTTCCGCGATGCGCGTGCCGCCTCGGTCATGGCGCCCACCACCGACGTGATCTACGACATGCTGGGCAAGGCCATGTGCGAAGCCGCTGCCTGAACCTGCGCCGCAGATCCTGTCGATAGCCTCAATCCCCTTCCCCATCCAGCAAAGGACTTCCGAATGACGACAACCGCCCCCGTGATCAAGCTCGGCGCCGTGGCCTACGCCCCCAAGGTGATCACCATCTGGGAAGGCTTCAAGGCGTATTTCATCGAGCGCGGCTACTACTTCGACTACGTGCTCTATTCCAACTACGAGTCGCTGACCGAGGCGCTGATCGCAGGCGATGTGCACCTGGCCTGGAATTCGCCGCTGGCCTTTGTGCGCGCCGACCGCATGGCCCGCGCGCGCGGCCTGCGCGTGGAGTCCATCGCCATGCGCGATACCGACCTGGACCTGCATTCGCTGCTGGTCGTGCCCGCCGACAGCCCCATCCAGAGCGTGCAGGACCTGCGCGGCAAGACCGTGGGCTTCGGTGCCGTGGACTCGCCCCAGGCCACGCTGATCCCGCTGGACCATCTGCGCCAGGAAGGGCTGGTGGCCGGACGCGACTACACGGCACGCCGCTTTGACGTGCTGGGCGGCAAGCACGGCGACCACATCGGCGGCGAGCGCCTGGCCGCCGCCGCCATGGTGGCCGGCGAGATACAGGCTTCATGGATGGTGGGCAAGAACTACCAGGCCTTTGCGCGCGAAGGCACGCTGCCGGCCGGGGGCACGCGCGTGCTGGCCACCTCGGGCGCGTTCGACCACTGCAACATGACGGCCGGCCCGCACATCGATGCCGAACGCGCCGCCGCATTCCGCGACATCCTGCTGGCCATGTCCTGGGACGACGCTGCCGTGCGCCCGCTGCTGGAGCTGGAAGGCCTGAAGGTCTGGCACCCGGGCCGCGGCACGGGCTACGGCCTGCTGGAGCGTGCGGTGACGGACGAGGCCTTCTACGACGCCGAAGGCCGCATCACCGTGCAGGACTACCGTTACTGATACGCGCCATGGCCATGCCTGATTCCGACAGCGGCGCCCTGCACGCCCGCACCCTGCACGCCTCCACCCTGCCTGTCATCGACCTGCAGGGTCTGGGCTTCGATGCGGGTGCCCATCTTCTGGTCAAGCACGCGCTGGCCGCCCTGCCCGTGGGCGGGCAGCTGCGCGTGACCGGCAGCGCGCCGGGCTGGCAGGCCCAGCTGTCGGGCTGGTGCAGCGACCAGGGCCACGGCCTGCGCTGGGAGGACGGCGCGGGTGCTGCACAGGCCATGGCCATCGTGGCGCGCGGCGGCGCCCAGGCCGGGCGCTGGCGTGGCGCGGCGCAGACGGGCCGCAGCGATGCGCGCTCGGGCGGCGATGCCGTGGCCGCGCAGGCCCAGCCGTTCTGGGGCCTGGCCGCGCGTGGCGCGCAGGTGGAAGCCGGGGCGCCGGCCTTCCATTTCCGGCTCAGCGACAAGCTGCAGGTCTGGACCGATAGCGCCGCCGACCTCTACGCCCAGGCCGTGGCCGCGCAGTGGAATGCCGACACCGATATCGACTGGTGCGATGCACCCGAGCTGCCCGCGCCCGTGGAGGACGCCATCGTCCAGCTCATGACCTACATGGTGGAGAACGAGAATGCGGCCCTGCTGGTGCCTGCGCGCTTTCTGGGCCAGCTGCACCCGCACTACCGCGAGCTGCAGGCGGCGCTGGCCATCCAGGTGGCCGACGAGGCGCGGCACATCGATGTCTTCACGCGCCGCATCCGCCGCCACGGCCGCGAGCCCGCGCTGTCCACGGCGGGTGGACAGGCCTCGCTCAAGAGCCTGCTGGACGAGACGGATTTTTCCGTGGCGGGCTTCTTGCTGTCGGTGCTGGGCGAAGGCACCTTCGTGCACCTGCTGCAGTTCCTGCAGACCGAGGCGCCCGACCCCCTCACACGCCAGATCTGCCGCCTGGCCGCACGCGACGAGGCGCGCCATGTGGCCCTGGGCATGTCCCACCTGCTGTACCGCCTGCAGCACGAGCCCGGCTTCCAGCATCAGCTGGCCCAGGCCGTGGAGCAGCGCTTCGACAACCTGGCCGGCACCTCGGGCCTGAACGAGGAAGTCTTCGACGCCCTGATCCTCATCGCCGCCGGCAACCTCACCCCCGAAGCCCTGGCCCGCGGCGCCGCCCGCGTGCAGCAGCTCATGCGCGACATGGCCGACGGCCGGTTTTCCAAGCTGCTGCGGCTGGGGTTCGAGCGTGGGCATGCCGAGCGGCTGGCTTCATTGCATACGAGGAATTTCATGTAGACGGGGAACAGCCCACTTGAAGGCTGCGCAAGCACCCTCAATTCCGGCGAATGAAGCTCAAGCGCGTGCTCTTCTACTGCCTGCTGCCTTTCGCAGTGGCGCTTGCGCTTGTCGGGTTTCCCATGCCGGTGGCGCCGCCCCGCGCGACCAAGGCGGGCCAGGAGCAGTCTGCGCCTGTGCAAGAGCGGCGTTGAGCTGCGGGAGCATTTCTCGCAGGCGAGGTCCGAACGGCAGCCTCAATCCACGATCAATTTATTGCTGTTCAGCAGCTGCGTGATGATCTGCTGATCCGTGGCGGCACCGGAATACAGCGTCTGCAGATTCACGCCTTCCAGGATGATCTGCTGTGTCTCGGCCGATGCCGAATAGCCTGCACCCACCGCATGGGAGTCTGCACCGAAGCCGCCCGTGTGGCTGACATGGACCCAGGTATCGCCTCCCGTGATCTCGAAGTGCAGGTAGTTGGCCAGGTTGCCTGCGGCATTACTGGGGGGGCCTGCGGATTCACCCTGCAGCAGGTCGCGCAGGTCCAGTACATCACCGCCTGCGCCGTTGGTTCCCGCTGCCGCCGTGGAGAAGTTCTGGATTCGGTCCAAGGCCGGCGTTCCCGCTGCCCCCTGATCTCCCAGCAACCAGACAAAGACATCCGCAAAGTTCTCGCCCGCATCGCCGCCAATCAACAGGTCGTCGCCGGAGCCTCCGATCAGCCGGTCCGTGCCCGATCCCGCGTTGAGGGTGTCGTTGCCGCTGCCGCCGATCAGCACATCGGAGCCCGAGCCCGCCGACAGGTTGTCGTCGCCAGCGCCCCCGAAAACGATGTTGTTTCCGCTGCCGGCGTTGATGGTGTTGGCGCCGTTGCCACCGGTGATGTATTCGTTGGCCGAGCTGCCCGTATGGTTGCCGCTCTCGGTCGTGGTGATATCCACGGTCGTATATGAGGCCTTGAGCGTGACCACGGTGGATGTCGATGCCGTGAAGCCGCCGCTGACCTCCGTCGCCGTGACCTGGACCGTGAGATACGTGGCGTTCGTGGTGTAGCTGCCAGGCAGATTCAGGATGAGATTGGGCAGGTCGGCCTCGGAGAATTGCCAGACACCACCACCCAGGTTCGTACCCGCATTGAAGGACAGATTGGTGGGCAGTCCACTGATCCTGATCGACAGGGTTTCCGAGCCATCCGTATCCACCAGCTTCGTGGTTATCGGAAACCTGACGCTGGTCCCGCCTGTGCCGTGTGCGATGGCCAGCAGGGACTTCAGGACAACGACCGAAGGAGCGCTGGCCGCTCCAACCGACAGATTGACCGTGCCGATACTGGTGCCGCCGCGCCCATCGCTGACGTCGTAGAGAAAGCTGGCCGGTCCTTCGTAGCCTGCAGCGGGCGTGAACAGCACCCCGCCCGCCTGCAATGCAAGGCTGCCATTGATCGGCGAATGAGCCAAGGTGATGGTCAGGCTGTCGCCGTCGGCATCCGTGTCATTGGCCAGCAGCGTGGCAAAGCTGATGCTCAGCGGGATGTCCGTGGCAACCATCAATTGATCTGCCACGGCAACCGGTGCATCGTTCACGGGAGTGACCGTGATGGAAACGGTGACGATGTTCCCCATGGCCTGCCCGTCGCTGGCACGGTAGGTGAAGCTATCGGAAGTCGTCTCGCTGCCGTTGTGGATATAGGTGAAGGTGCCATTGCCGTTCAGCGTCAGGGACCCGTTCGCCGGACCCGTCACCAGCACCGCGACGAGGGGATTGCCGTCAGGATCCGTGTCGTTGGCCAGCACGCTGGTTGCACCGCTGGCAAGGACCGTGGCCACAACGCCCTCGGCCACCACTATCGCATCGGAGACAGACACTGGCGGTTGATTGCCGGAGGGCGCAGCAGCAACCGTCACCGACACACTGGCCGTGGCAGAACCGCCCCTGCCGTCGCCAATGGTGTAGGTGAAGCTGTCGCTGCCGGTGAAGTTGGCGTTCGGCGTGTAGACCGGATTGCCCGTGACGGCATCCACGACCACGGAACCGTGGGTGCCCTGGGTGATGCCGGAAACGGTCAGGCTGTCCCCATCCGCATCGCTGTCGTTCCCGCGCACGGCGATGGTGACGGATGTATCGGCATCGGTGGTGGCCGTATCGTTGCCGGCCACGGGCACCCGGTTCACGAAAACACTCAGCGTGCTGGACGCGCCGGTCTGCACGGTGTATCCGATGGCCAGCGGATGGCCGCCGCTGTAGTTCGCATCCGCCTGGAAAGTGAAGCCGCCGTCTGCCTGCAGCGCGAAGGTCCCGCGCCCCGCCACGTTCCGGGAGCTGCCGGCCGCCACGGTCTGGCCTTCATAGGTGAAGCTGGCGACCACGAGCACCCCATCGGCATCGGAATCGTTGGACAGCACATTGCCCGTGCGCTGCCCGGCCGTGTCCACCTGCACGCTGTCGGGCGCAAGCACGCTGGGATGGCTGCCGCGCACGGTGTCCGCCGCCTCGGCGCACAGTTGCGCCACATCCACCCAGCAGGAATCGCCCGCCTCCAGCGCGGCGCCGACTGCGCAGGCGCTGCCGGGACGTGGGGCCGTCGAGGGAATCGCGCCCGGCACGCCCAGTGGAAAGCAGGTGTTCCACACAGGGTCCGTGATGCCGGTGATTTTCAACCGCACCGACGTCTGGTTGCGATAGACCACGGGCAGGAATCCCTGCGGTGCGCCATCGGCACCCAGCGCTGTCGTCTGCACGGGAACGGTGAGCGTCTCGCCTGCGGCCTGGTTGAAGGCTTCCTGCAATTCCTGAATCTGGGCCTGCACCCGCTCGCCCCAGACCGCCGTGGCTGCGGTCACGACAACAGCACCGCCCATGGCCCATGCACGCAGGCCGACCAGGGAGATCCGCCCTTTTTGCACACCCCGCACAAGGCAGGCCCCCAAGGCCAACGCCAGCAGCGCAAGAGCGCCAGGGTGGTCCACAGGAATCGCCGCCGGCGCCACGGCTGCCAGCGGTGCCACCGTAATGCTCTGGGCCTGGGCTGCCGGTAAGGCACAGGCCACGGCCAAGGCGCCCAACGCCTGTGCGAGCCCCGTGCCACGGGCAAGGAATTGGAAAAGTTGCAGCATGGGTCTGGCCTGGAAGAAAAGATCCGAAGATCCGAACAGGCGGGGAGCGGTCCCCGCCGCTGCCTTCAGGCAGGCCACAAATGACTGCTCTGCTGACAATTTCTTACTCTAGACGACGGCCTGCGCAGCGCATATCCCTGAAAGCAGGTAATTGGCAGCTGAGAAGCCCTCCTGATACACGCCATTTGAAGGCCGTTGGCGTATTGCGTGCGGTTGAACAGCCAGGGGGCGGTGTTGCCCGGCCAGCACGGCTGCATCGGTGTCGCTGTGCAGGGTCTGGGTGTTGTCTGTCCCGCGAATCTCGAAGCTGCGGCGGGCGTGCAGGCCATCCCACTGGATGCGCTCATAGGGCAGCGGGCTGTAGGTGGCCGTGCGGCCTTGCGTGGCTTTGTTCAGGCCCGCGTTGCTGAGGAATTTTTCTGCGCGCAGGTTGCCTGCGTTGTAGCGGTACTGGGCCAGGGTCTGTGCGCCGCTGCCTTGGTCCTGCTCCACGCGGACGAGCTGGTCCTGGGCGTTCCAGTGGTAGCTGGTGCTGGAGGTGACGGCGCCCTTTGTCTGAGCCTGCGTGAGGCGGTTGCCATTGGCGTCGTAGGTGTAGCTGGCGCTGGCTGCGCCGCTGATCTGCACGAGCTGGTCATGGCCGTTGTAGTGGTAGTCCAGCGTGCCTTCAGGTGCCGAGGCACCGGTTTCCAGGCAATTGGTATCGTGATAGCTCTCAGGCAGAAAAGTGCTATTGCAATTAAATAAGACTTTTTCCTTTATGGAATATTATCTCATATAGCATTTCAATACAAATGAAAATATATTGCCACATTTATAAAGAGAATAATTATTTAGAAAATCCCATGTTTTTCTCGAATTCCATTATAGCCAAATCACTAGAAATGGCTGACGACAATTGATAAATACGCCCCGCATCTTTTAGCACAACCAATGGACCATTACCGCCTAAAGAATATATGAAATTTCCAGTCTCAATATATTTCTTTGAATTAAACCAAAAAACCCAACCATAACACTTTTCCAATGTCATCTCATCCACTATGACATAGCTATCATCTGAAATACCAACTTCCAGGTTTTTCAGAAAATTATTAATTAACAAAACAGCGTCAGATTTATTCATACAATCAATTCGTTCTAATGACCCACATATTTTTATACCCATCATTCATATTAGCAACACCACCGGTTTGCCCATCCAAAAATATAACCCCCCCTTTTTTATTTATGGCATTAAAGAAATGACCAGTATCTTTGCCTCTAACACCAAATACAATTACACGCGAATCATCACCCCAATTCTTCATAGTAATAACAATTGCCTCCTCTGTGTCTCGCTGAAACCAATTATAAGGTTTTTCCCAATACTCTTAGTAAGATCCAGTACGCTCGTGACTTCTCCAGGCATAGCCACTGTTGGGTTTCCTGCAAGCGTGGCATCGGTGGCGATCGCACAATTGGCACAATTATTCACACGGCCAGACTTACCATAACCCGGATTAACATCCCGAATTGAATGACCGCCAATTTATTCGAGATCAATACCAGAATAATCAGAATCACTCTTTGAAGATATTCTTTTGATCGATTCTCCATTAGCACGCCCTCCCGCCTCACCCATCCCAACCTGCGCAGTACTAACTGCCGACTGCGTCTCACGCCCAACCACAAGTCCATCTGTTTCCGCCAGCAATTTTGGCGTTGTTTTACCTACATGAGGCCGCACTTGCGCTGCCGCCGCTGTCGGTGCCTTCGCCGCCAGCACAGGCTCCGCTTTTTGCAACTCCTGCGCCAATCCCTTTGCCACCACTCACTGCTTGGCGGTGGCGTTTCCAGCACTGGCCATCCCCTTTTCCAGCAATCCGACTGCGCTGCTGACTCCTTGCGGCAGCACGGCAATGCCCAGTCCGATCTCACCAGCGTAGTTGCCAAGCAGCATGGCCGCGCTGAAGGTGTTGCCCTTGGCGTCTTCCGCTTGCGCCTTTTCGTCAATGTTGGCAACGGCTTGCACCACCGCCGCAGGCATCTTGTCGATGTTTCCTATGACGGCCTCATAGGTCTCTGCACGCTCCCTGTTCCTTCTTTTTGCGGCTTCGTCTTGAAGCCAAAATTCCCGGTTGCTGTCGGTGATGTAGTCCAGGACACTGCCTGCGCTTTTCGCCAACTCAACAGTGGGCAGCACAGCGAACCCTATGGCATAACCAGCAATCTTGGTCCCGCAGTCACGCCAGCTGTCGCACTCTCCATTGGGGTCGGTATACCGATACGGGTTGTACCTGCCGTACTGGTAAGCACCCCAGGTGATCGGCAGCCTCGCCTCTCCCTCCACCGGGTCACGGCTGATGAACTGGCCGCTGGCCGGGTCGTAGTAGCGTGCCCTGGAGTACAGCAGGCCAGTTTCCGGGTCCGCGTAGTAGCTGCCGAAGCTGTTGCCGTTGCTCTTGAGGCCTACGCCCGCGTTGCCGCTGGCTTCGCTGTCCACGCTGCCGTAGGCGCCGTACAGCAGCAGGCTGTCGGCCTTGGCCGTGCCGCCTTCGCTGGCAACAGTGGCCCCCAGGTTGCCGTTGCTGTCCGCATGCAGTTGCGTGGTGCTGCTGATGCTGCCCAGGCCGTTGGCGTATTGCGTGCGGTTGAACAGCCAGGGGGCGGTGTTGCCAGCCAGCACGGCTGCGTCGGTGTCGCTGTGCAGGGTCTGCGGTTGTCGGCGCCGCTGATCTCGAAGCTGCGCCGGGCGTGCAGGCCATCCCACTGGATACGCTCATAGGCCAGCGGGCTGTAGGTGGCCGCGCTGCCCTGCGTGGCCTTGTTCATGCCCGCTTTGCTGAGGAATTTTTCTGCACGCAGGTTGCCTGCGTTGTAGCGGTATTGCCGTGATCCTTATCTACGCTGACTAGCTGGTCAGGGCCGCTGTCGCGATAGTTCAGCGTAGTTGCAGCACCAGTGTCCAGATTCTGTGGCTTTTGCCAGCACTCGATTTACCCCCTCTACTTCCTCAAAGGTAGCAAATCTCGACCATCAATTTCATAAATATCGGCACTGAAAACAACTGAGAAATTTTCAGAATTTATGTCAACAACAGCCTTAAAAATAACAAAAACCTCATTTGACGCATTAGATATAACATAACGCTTCGCACCAGTATCAGGATCGGTTTTGACGAAAATATATCCACCATTCCTCTCTTCCCAAGAGTCTCCCGCGCCTAGTACTGACGAAGGAATTCCTGTAAAACAAAATTCCCAAACTCCTTCACTTTTTTTGCAACCTCCATAGTTAGTAGAAGTTCTAAACCAAG
>ERZ1739169.23-NODE-23-length-69167-cov-16.379731_pt1 | contig 69167 bp, 67 predicted proteins | sample MGYA00581756_ERZ1739169 | MGnify/ENA primary metagenome ERZ1739169 (study PRJEB40789, sample SAMEA7425667) | Salamandra salamandra | biome: salamander skin | place: Germany | collected 2020-03 | study: cvxcv | reverse complement strand
CATCAGCACCACGCCGGCGACGGCGCGCTGGCTGGCGGCCAGCAGCGCGGGCAGGGCGCCCATGCTGTGACCCACCACGACGGTGGGCGCATCCAGCAGGTCGAGCGCGCTGACGACGTCGGCGGCTAGGTCGGCGATGCCGGCGTCGATGAAGCCGGGCGCCTGCGGCAAGGGGCCGTGGCCGCGCACGTCGATGGCGGCGCAGGCCAGGCCGGCGCGGGCGAAATGGTCCAGGTAATGGGCGTAGCACCAGGCGCCGTGATAGGCCCCGGGCACGAGCAGCAGGCCGGGCCTGCCGTTGGGCGCGGCGGCGGTCAGCAGCCGGCCCTGGCCGGCGGGGCGGACGGGCAGCCGGTCGGTCAGGCTGAAGTCGAGCGGATCGACGGCGCGGGCGGCGGCGGGGGAAAGGGTCGCGGTAGTCATTGCGGCCATGTTAAGTGCCGCCCTATGATGAGAAAACTTTATTTTTCCTATGATTTGATAAGTTCCTCAAATCAGGTGCCACGATGCCCGCCTTGCCCGAACTCTCCATTGCGCACTACCGGCACTTCCTGCTGGTGGCCGAATTGCGCAGCTTCCGCGCCGCCGCCGCGCGCGCGTTCCGTTCGCAGCCGGCGCTGTCGCTGTCGATCCGTGAAATGGAGCAGCGCCTGGGCCAGCCGCTGTTCGAGCGCGGCAACGGCAACGCGCTGACGCGCTTCGGCCAGGACTGCCTGCCGCTGGCGCGCGAACTGGTCGAGCACCATGACCGCGTGGCGGGCACGCTGGCGGGGCTGGCCAGCAACGAGGCCGGCACCCTGACGATGGCCTCGGTGGCGACGGTCGCGACGCATTGGCTGCCCGAGCTGGTGGCGGCCTACCGCGAGCGGTTTCCGGCGGTGGCGCTGCGCCTGTTCGACGACAACTCGGAGGGCGTGGAGCGCATGGTGCTGGCGGGCGAGGTCGAGCTGGGCGTGTGCAGCCCGGTGCTGCGCGACCGGCGGCTGGCGTTCGAGCCGCTGCTGCGCGATGCCTTCGGCCTGGTCTGCCACCGGGGGCATCCGCTGGCCGGCCGCAAGTCCGTGACGTGGCGCGAGATCGCCGGGCTGCCGCTGGTGGGCACGGTGGCGCACCGGCAACTGGCGGACTATCCGCAGGCCGCGTTCATGATGGAGCGCCAGGTGTTCGTGTCCAACATGATGTCGCTGCTGGCGATGCTGGAGCGCGGCGTGGGCGTGACGGTGCTGGCGCGGCTGGGCGTGCCGCCGGATTCTCCCGGCCTGGCGTTCGTGCCGCTGGCCCGGCCGCGCATCGAGCGCGAGCTCGGCATCACGCGGCTGGCCGGCCGCAGCTTGTCGCCGGCCGCCGCGCGGATGGAGGAAATGCTGCGCGCCAAGGCCGCCCGCGGCGGTCGCAGTGTCGCTTGAAACCAACGCATTTTTGCGCGTTGAGGCCTTAAAACACGGGCTTTGCGGCGGGGACTGTTGCGCAATTGCACACGGCGCGGATCGTCGTTGATTCTTCCGTGGCGCGTCTTTAGAGTGCGTGATGTTTGCTGCGCGAGGGGCGTGCCGATCTGAACGGCGCGGCGCGTCGACAGACGTGTTGAGGAAGTCATGAGCAGTGTGTATTTGCGTTCGGCGGGCGTGGCTTGCGCCCTTCTGATCCTGGCCGGTTGCGTCACCCGCAAGCCCGCCGCCATTACCGAGGCCCAGCCGGAAGGGCCGCCCAAGCCGATCGCGTGCGTGCCCGCCAAGAGCGGTGAACCCATGGTCGGCACCTGGTATTCGAATTCCAAGCCAAAGGGCGTCAGCGGCGACCTGCAGGCGCTCACGGTGCTGTATCCCGACGGCCGCATGGCCTATGAGACGCAGCTGAAGATCGGCCGCAAGACCCGGCCGGCGCTGCGCGAGACGGGTTGCTGGAGCGTGGTGGACGGCGTCTACACGATGCAGACCACGCAATCGAACGGCGAGCTCGTCGATGCCGGCGATCCGATCTACATCAACCGCTACCGCGTCGAGAAGGTCGAACAGGCCAAGCTGACGCTGCGCGAGCTCAGGAGCGGTGGACAGGTCGTGACCGCCCGCCGCATGCCGCAGGGCTACCGCCTGCCGTATTGATCCCCGGGGCCGTCCGGCCGCTGGCCGGACGTAACGCCGGGCGGACGCAATCGCGCCGCCGGCGTCGCCAAGCGCCCCGGGCTGCGGTAAGGTGCGGACTTCGTCCTCCATCCGCCGCCGGCCCTCCATGCCCGCCCTCTCTTCCGAAGCGCGCGCCATTGCGCTGCTTGCCCTGGCCGCTTTCGTCAGCGCCAGCGCCTTCCGTATCTGTGATCCCATGCTGCCGCAGCTGGCCGCCGAGTTTGGCGCCTCCACCGGCCAGGCCGCGCGCGCGGTGACCGCGTTCGCGGTGGCCTACGGCGTGCTGCAGATGTTCTTCGGCCCGGTCGGCGACCGCTACGGCAAGTACCGCGTCGTCAGCGTGGCGACCTTCGCCTGCGCGCTGGGCAGCGCCGGCGCCTTCGCGGCCGAGACGCTGGACGCGCTGGTGTTGTGCCGCGCGCTCTCGGGGGCCGCTGGCGCCGGCATCGTGCCGCTGTCGATGGCCTGGATCGGCGACACCGTGCCCTACGAGCGCCGCCAGGCGACGCTGGCGCGGTTCCTGACCGGCACCATCCTGGGCATGGCGGCCGGCCAGCTGGCCGGCGGCCTGTTCGCCGACACCCTGGGCTGGCGCTGGGCCTTCGCGGCGCTGGTGTGCGGCTATCTGGTGGTGGGCGCGCTGCTGCACCGGGAAGTGCGGCGCCAGCGCGCGCTGGGGCTGGGCGTGGTCGATCCGAACGCGCCGCGCCAGGGCTTCGTGGCGCAGGCGCGGCTGGTGCTGGGCACGCCCTGGGCGCGGGTGGTGCTGGCCACGGTGTTCATCGAGGGCCTGCTGGTGTTCGGCGCCCTGGCGTTCGCGCCGTCCTACCTGCATGAGCGCTTCGATATCTCGCTGACCGCGGCCGGCGCGCTGGTGGCGGTCTACGCGGTGGGCGGGCTGCTGTACACGGTGGTGGCGGGCCGCATCCTCAAGCGGCTGGGCGAACGCGGCCTGGCGGTGGCGGGCGGGCTGGTGCTGGGGGTGGCCTTCCTGTCGTACCTGCTGGGGCCGGTATGGCTGTGGAGCCTGCTGGCCAGCGTGCTGGCGGGCTTTGGCTACTACCTGCTGCACGCGACGCTGCAGACCAACGCCACCCAGATGGTGCCGTCGGCGCGCGGCACGGCGGTGGCCTGGTTCGCGTCCTGCCTGTTCATGGGGCAGGCGGCGGGCGTGGCGCTGGCCGGCTCGGTGGTGGACGAGGCCGGCGCGGCGGTGCTGTTCGGCGGTTCGGCCGTGCTGCTGCCGTTGCTGGGCGCGTTCTTCTCGCGGGCATTGAAGACGCGGCCCAAGGCCGCCTAGGGCGACGGCAGCCGCGCGGCGCCGGCCCGCGAGGCCAAAGAAAAGCCCCGAACGGCCAGGCCGGACGGGGCTTTTTCGTGGACGGGAAGTCCGATCAGATGGCGGCCAGGCGCTTGATCACGACGTCCTTGCCCAGCAGGGCCAGCACCGCGTCGACCGCGGGCGTCTGGGTCTGGCCGGTGACGGCCACGCGCAGCGGGATCGCCAGTTGCGGCATCTTCAGGCCGCGGTCGGCCAGCACCGCCTTGATCAGCGCCGAGATGGCCTCGCGGGTCCAGTCGGCGCCCTGGGCGCGCTGGGCGAAGTCGGCCAGCGCCTCGCGCGCGGCGGCGGTCAGGTGCTGCTCGACCAGCTCCGGCGCGGCCGGCTTGAATTCACCGCAGAACAGCATGGCGCCGTCGGCCAGCTGTTCCAGGGTCTCGGCGCGGTCCTTGAGCAGGCCCATCACGCCCGGCAGGTCGATCTTTTCCGGATAGCCGCCGCGATGGGCGACGCGCGGCGCCACGCGTTCGGCCAGTTCGGCGTTGTCCATCTGCTTGATGTAGTGGGCGTTGACCCAGTTCAGCTTCTTCGGGTCCCACTGCGAGGCCGACTTGGACAGGTGGCGGGTGTCGAACCATTCCACCAGCTGGTCGCGGCTGAAGAGTTCGTCGTCGCCGTGGCTCCAGCCCAGGCGCGCCAGGTAGTTGATCATGGCCTCGGGCAGGTAGCCCTCGTTGTCGTATTCCATGACGTTGACCGCGCCGTGGCGCTTGGACAGCTTTTCGCCGTCCGGGCCCAGGATCATGGGCACGTGGCCGTATTCGGGCAGGGTGGCGCCCAGCGCGCGCAGGATGTTGATCTGGCGCGGGGTGTTGTTGACGTGGTCGTCGCCGCGCAGCACGTGGGTGATGCCCATGTCCCAGTCGTCCACCACCACGCAGAAGTTGTAGGTGGGGGTGCCGTCCGGGCGCGCGATGATCAGGTCGTCCAGCTCGGTGTTGTCGAAGCTGATGGGGCCCTTGACCATGTCGTTCCAGGCGGTGGCGCCGTCCTGGGGATTCTTGAAGCGCACCACGGGCTTGCGGCCTTCGGGCACCGGCGGCAGGGTCTTGCCGGCCTCGGGGCGCCAGGTGCCGTCGTAGCGCGGCTTGTCGCCGCGGGCGCGGGCCGCCTCGCGCATGGCCTCGACTTCCTCGGGCGAGCTGTAGCAGTGGTAGGCGGTGCCGGCGGTCAGCATCTGCGCCACCACTTCGCGGTAGCGGTCCATGCGCTGCATCTGGTAGAACGGACCTTCGTCCGGCTGCATGCCGAGCCAGTCCATGCTGTCCAGGATGGCCTGCACCGCTTCCGGCGTGGAGCGTTCGATGTCCGTGTCTTCGATGCGCAGCACGAACGTGCCCTTGTGGTGGCGCGCGAAGGCCCAGGAGAACAGCGCGGTGCGGGCGCCGCCCAGGTGCAGGAAGCCCGTGGGCGAAGGCGCGAAGCGGGTACGGATGGGGGAGGATGCGTTGGAAGTCATAGGAACCAATGATAGCGGCAGCGGCGCCACGAAGCGGCGGCGGACCCGGCCTGGATCAAGCGGACGTGGGGGTTGTCTTGTTACGATGAACGCTATTTTAGATTAGTGCCTGTTCCCGCCATGCTGCGACACGCTCTTGCCCCGATGTTCGAACCCGGTTCGCTGGTGATCGTCGCCGATCGGCCGCTGCCGGCGGCGGGCTCCCTGTCGCCCGCGCTCAAGGCGAAAACCACGGTGGTGGCCTGCGAAACCGGCGCCGCGCCCGACCTGCCGGCCGCGCTCCAGGGCCTGGCCGCCGGCGAGCGGCCCGATCTGGCCCTGGTTTGCGTCTCGCCCGCCGTGCTGCCCGAGACCCTGCGCCGGCTGGCGCCGCTGGCGCCGCGCGCGGTCATCCTGCTGCCGCACGAGCTGCCCGATCCGTATCCGCGCGGCACGCTGGCGCTGTGCCGCGCCTGGGCCGAGGAAAACCGCTGCGAACTGCTGGGGCCGCGCTCGTTCGGCGCCCAGCGGCCGCATGCCGGCCTGAACCTGAGCCAGCACCCGGTGCTGGCGCGCGCCGGCCGCGTGGCGCTGCTGGCGCAGTCGCGCTCCATCATGGCGGCCGTCATGGACTGGGCCGAGGACGTGCACATCGGCTTTTCCACCGCCGTGTCGTTGGGCGACGAGGCGGTGGTGGGCCTGTCCAAGGTGCTGGACTACCTGGCCAGCGACCCGCGCACCGACAGCATCGTGCTGTACCTGGAAGACGTGGGCCCGGCGCGCGAATTCATGAGCACGCTGCGGGCCGCGGCCAGCGTCAAGCCGGTCATCGTGCTCAAGGCCGGCCGCGCCGACACCGACAGCGCCGACGCCATCTTCGATGCCGCCCTGCGGCGCGCCGGCGCGGTGCGGGTGCGCTACTTCGTGCAGCTGTTCTCGGCGGTCAAGGTGCTGGGTTACACGCGCCGTCCCAAGGGCCGGCGCGTGGCGCTGATCTCCAACGGCAGCGGGCCTCCCCAACTGGCCATGGACCTGATCGGCCCGGACGCCGCGGTGCTGCGGGCCGACCTGGCGCCGGCCACGCAGCGCGCGCTGGCGGCGATGCTGGAGCCGGACGCGGCCAGCACCAATCCGGTCATCACCTACGTGCCGCTGACGCCGGAACGCATCCGCGCCATTCTCGACGTGGTGCTGGACGACACCGGCGTGGACGGCGTGCTGGTGCTGCTGGCGCCCGACGCGCTGGCCGACATGCCGGCGGTGGCGCGCGAGCTGGCGCTGATCGCGCCCAAGGCCAAGAAACCGGTGGTCACCTGCTTCATGGGCGATGCCGGCATGCGGCCGTTGCGGCGCATGCTGGACGACGCCGGCACCTCGGCGTTCCGCACGCCCGAATCCGCGGCCGACGCCTTCGGCGTGCTGGCCACGCACCACTACAACCAGCAACTGCTGCTGCAGACCCAGCCGCCCGAGCCGGCCACCCACGTGCCCGACCTGGGCGCCGCCCGCGAGATCCTGGCGCGGGTGCGGGCCGATTGCCGGCGCGAACTGAACACCGCGGAGATCCGCGCGCTGCTGGCGCTGTTCTACGTGCCGCTGCGCGACATGCCGGTGGACGTGGCGGCCGCCGAGCCGGAGTCCCGCCCCATGGCGATCCGGGTGCGGCGCGATCCGCAGTTCGGGCCGGTCATCCGCTTCGGCGCCGGCGGCCCGGACGCGGTGTTGTCGCAATCCGATCGCGGCATCGACCTGCCGCCCCTCAACGGCTTCCTGGCGCGCCAGATGATCGAGCGCAGTCGCCTGTGGCGCCGGGTGCTGGCGCCGCGCGTCGGTCACCTGGCCGCCGAGGCGCTGCAGCAGGCGCTGGTGCTGGTCTCGGAGATGGTGTCGGAGCTGCCGGACATCGAGACGCTCGACATCGATCCGCTCTATGCCGGCGAAACCCATCTGCGCGCCGGCGGCCTGCGCATGATGCTGGCCGAGACGCCGGGCTGCGAGACGCCGCAGACCGCCGGTTATCCACACATGGCGATCCACCCGTACCCGGCGCGCCTGGTGCAGGTGCGCCGCTTCGCCGACGGCATCCCGTGGGTGCTGCGGCCGATCCGCCCCGAGGACGGCCAGCCGCTGCAGGACTTCATCCGCGGCCTGTCGGAGCGTTCGCGCTACATGCGCTTCGTGTCGATGATGCGCGAGCTGACGCCGCGCATGGTGTCGCGCTACACCCAGGTGGACTACCACCGCGAGCTGGCGCTGGTGGCCGCCACCCAGGTGCCCAACCCGGCCAACCGCGGCCATCCGCACGAAGTGCTGGTCGGTTTCGCGCACTACCTGCGCAACCCCGACGGGCGCGGCGCGGAATACGCGCTGGTGATCGGCGACGATTGGCAGCGGCGCGGCCTGGGCCGCCAGCTGATGACGGCGCTGATCGACGCGGCGCGCGAGCAGGGGCTGGAATACATCGACGGCCTGGTGCTGTCGACCAACCGGCCGATGCTGTCGCTGATGACCAGCCTGGGGTTCACCAACGATCCGGATCCGGAGGACCCGACCATGCGGCGGGTCTGGCTGGACCTGGACTGAGCCGGCGCCGGCCGGTGCCGGCGCCGTATCCCTGGCGGACCGCGCCCTGTCCGCGGCGGCATCTCCCGCCTGATATCAGGCCAAATCAGGCCGTCTTGCGCGCGGCCTGCGCCGGCCGCAGCCGCGTCGACACCTCATCCACCGACAGCACGTCGCCGAAGAACAGCAGCCAGCCATGCAGGGCGTTTTCGTGCTCGGCGGGCGTCACCGCGGCCAGCGCGTCGTCCACCATGATGGTGCGGAAGTCGCGCATCATCGCGTCGCGCGCGGTCGATTCGCAACAGACGTTGGTGACCGTGCCGGCGATCAGCAGCGTGTCCACGCCGCGTCCGCGCAGCAGCGGCTCCAGTTCCGACGAGCCCGTGGCCATGGCGCTGTAGAAGCGCTTGGTCACGCGCAGGTCGCTGTCGGCCGGCCGCAGGTCCGGATGCAGGGCGAAACCCGGCGCATCGCGGCGCAGGGTTTCCAGGCGCCGCGCGCTGCGCTCCGGCGTCAGCATTACGCCATGGTGGTGCGACCAGAAGGCGTCGGCGTTGTCGGACGCGGTCTGCACCCAGACCACCGTGCCGCCGGCCGCGCGCACCGCGTCGCACAGGCGGTTGACCGGCGCGATGATGTCGCGCGCCGCGGCGCATTCGCCCTGATAGCCAGGCAGCGTGAAGTACTGCTGCATGTCGATCACCACCACCGCGGTGCGGGCGCCGGGCAGGCTGTCGTAGGGATGCAGGCAGCCCTGGCGGGCGATGACGCGGTCCTGGACCCATTGCGGAATCTGCATGGCGGTTCCTTATCCGTAGCGCCGCGCCACGGCGGCTTCGATGCGGTACACCACCAGGTACATGACGCTGGAGATCAGCGCCAGCATGGCGATGGCGGTCATGACGATGTTCAGCTTGAAGACCTGGCTGCCGTTCATGATGAGAAAGCCCAGGCCCGAGTCGGCCGACTGGAATTCGCCGACGATGACGCCCACCAGCGCCAGGCCGATGTTCATCTTCACCGCGGCGATCAGGGTCGGCACGCTGCCGGGCAGCACCACCTTGGTCAGCACCTGCCAGCGGCTGGCGCCGAAGGTGCGGGCCAGCTTGACCTTGTTCAGGTCGATGGCGCGAAAGCCGGCGTACACCACCATGATGGTCACGAACACCGCGATCGCCACGGCCATGCCGTAGACCGCGTAGTCCGAGCCCAGCCACAGGTAGAAGATCGGCACGAAGGCGATCTTGGGCATGGCGTTGGCCACCACCAGGAACGGATCGAGCACCTTGTACAGGAAGTCCGACCACCACAGCGCGGCGGCGACGATGATGCCGATCACCATGCTGAGCGTGAAGCCGACCAGCGTGGCCGACAGCGTGGTGAGGATGTGGTGCGCCAGGTTGCCCTGGCTCCACAGCTCCAGGAAGGTCGGCCACAGCGCGCTCGGATAGCTGGTCAGCAGCGGGTTCAGGATGTGCATGCGCGGCAGGATCTCCCAGGCGCACAGGAACACCACCAGCAGCAGCGCCTGGGCGATGCGGATGTTGCGGCGGCGGGCGCGGTCGCGCCGCAGGTAGTCCAGGTACTTCTGGCTGGGCGCGGGCACGGCGCGCAGCGGCACGGTGTTGGCAATCGGTGCGTTCACGGCTCAACCCTCCACATGGACGTCCAGCTCGTCCCAGAGCTGCTTGAAGTAGGCATTGAATTCCGGCCGCGAGCGGGCCTGGAACGGCGTCGGCCGCGCGCCGTCGCCATAATGGATGCGGTATTGGCTCTTGAGCCGGCCGGGCCGGCGCGACAGCACGATGACGCGGTCGGTCATGGCGATGGCCTCGCCGATATCGTGGGTCACCAGCACCACCGTCTTGCCTTCGCGCCGCAGGATGTCGACGACCTCGTCGGAGATCGCCAGCCGGGTCTGCGAATCGAGCGCCGAGAACGGCTCATCCAGCAGGATCACGTCGGGCTCGGTCACCAGCGTGCGCGCCAGCGCCGCGCGCTGGCGCATGCCGCCCGACAGCTGGCGCGGCGTGTGCGACAGGAACGCGCCCAGCCCGCACTTTTCCAGCAGGTGCACGGCCCGGGCCTCGCTGCGCGCATCGCGCCGGCCCTGGATCTCGGCGCCCAGCATGACGTTGTCGAGAATGGTGCGCCACTCGAAAAGGTAGTCCTGCTGCAGCATGTAGCCGATGCGCGGATTGGGTTCGGTGACCGCCTGACCGTCGATCATCACCGTGCCCGAGGTCGGCGCGTGCAGGCCGGCGATCAGCGACAGCAGCGTGCTCTTGCCACAGCCGCTCTGGCCGATCAGGCTGACGAATTCGCCCGGCGCCAGCGCGAACGACACCTGCGACAGCGCTTCGGTCTCGCCCTCCGGCGTGAAATAGCTCAGGCAGACATCGCGCAGTTCGATCTTGGAGGTGGCCGGGTCCGGCTTGAGGTTGTGGACGACGGCGCTCATCACGGCACCTTCCTGGCGAAGTCGGCCACCACCACGTCTTCGTATTTGACGCGGGCGCCGTCCTTCATCACCGCGCTGGCGATCAGCATGTCCTGCAGCTGGTTCATGGCCTCGGCCGTCACCAGCGGCGTGGTCTTCCAGATCTGGTACTGCTTGTAGCGTTCGATGGCGTCGGTCACCGCGGCCGCGTCCATGCCGGGGAAGTAGGTCATGATCTGCGGCGCCAGCGTGGCCGCCGGCGTGTCCTTGACGTATTTCTCGGCGCGCGCCACCACATTGGTCCAGGCCTGGATCACCTTGGGGTTGTCGCGGATGTACTTGTCGGTGGCGGTGAAGACCGTGTAGTCCACCTGGCCGACCTCATGGCCGACCGAGGCCACGATGTAGCCCTTGCCGTTGCGCACCAGTTCGCCGGCCTCGGGTTCCAGGAAGATGCCGTACTCGCCCTGGCCGGCCATCCAGGCGCCGGCGCGCGCGGGGATGCCGATGTTGTTGAGCAGCTTGACGTCCTTCTGCGGGTCCAGGCCGTGCTTGCGCAGCGCGGTCTCCAGGAACACGATGGGGTTCGACCCGGGCCGGAAGCCGATCACCTCCTTGCCCTTGAGCATGCTCCAGTCGAATTTCTCGACCGGCTTGCGCGCCAGCAGGAAGAAGCCGTCGGTGGCGGTCAGTCCGGCGAAGATCTTCGGCTTGACTGGCGATTCGCTGTTCTGCACGTAGATCGAGGCCTCGGGCCCGATCAGGACGATGTCGGCGCTGCCGGACAGCAGGGCGGTCATGCCCTTGTCGGTGCCCTGCGAGGTCTTCATGGACACGTCCAGCCCGGCGTCCTTGAAGTAGCCCTGCGACAGGGCGACATACTTGGGCACGTAGAGGATGGAGCGGACCACCTCTTCGTAGCGCACTTTCACGGGGGGATTCAGGGCTTCGCCTTGGCTGGCGAAGGGGGCGAGCGCGGCGGCGCACGCGGCAAGCAGCGCCACGGCTGCCCGGCGGGGCGATGGCAAGGGCTTCACGGGACTTTCTCCTGCGTCTGAATGCCTCGCCGAAACCCGGCGCGACACGGCCAATGGGATGGATCGACTGCAACAACAGGGAAGCCCGAACACTTTCTCGCCCGGGCCGATACGGCGTGATTGAATACTATATTCAACAATCGCGGCCCACAAGCGTTTTGATATTGGCGTTTTCTCTAGGGGCGAGCATCAGGCAGCGCCGGAAAATCCGGAGCTGGAATACCACTTGGTATACAAAGCAGGGGAGTCCCCCGTTGGAATGGCCCGGAGAATCCGGGCCCGGGGGGAGGGCGGCGGCGCGCGCCGCCCGCGTCAGGCCAGGACCTGGTTCAGAAAGCGCGAGATGTCGGCCACTTCCTCGGCGCAGACCGAGTGCGGCATGGGGTAGGTGTGCCAGCGCACGTCGTAGCCCAGGCGTTCCAGCTCGGCTCGCGAGGCCTCGGCGCGCGGCAGCGACACCACCGGGTCATACAGGCCGTGGGCCAGGAAGATCGGGGTGCGCTGGTTGGCCGGCGCGCGCTCGGCCTCGGCGCTGGCCAGCAGCGGCAGGTAGCCCGACAGGCCCATCATGCCGGCCAGCTTGTCCCGCAGGCGCAGGCCCGTGTGCAGGGTCATGGCGCAGCCTTGCGAGAAGCCCGCCAGCACGATGTTCGAGGTCGGGATGCCGCGCGCGTTCTCGCGCGCGATCAGCTTGTGGATCGCGGCTTCCGAGGCGCGAATGCCCTTGGCGTCTTCCACCCGCACCAGGTCCATCACCAGGATGTCGTACCAGGAGCGCATCGCCATGCCATTGTTGATGGTGACGCGCTGCACCGGGGCATTGGGGAAGACGAAGCGCACGCCCAGGCCGGCCTGCAGGTCCAGCTCCGGCACGATGGGCGCGAAGTCGTTGCCGTCGGCGCCCAGGCCGTGCAGCCAGATCACGGCGTGCGTGGGGTTGGGGGCGGTTTCGATCTCGATGCAATCGAGCAGGTCGGTCGGGGCGTTCATGGACGGCGGGCGCGATCAGTGGGTGAGGGTCTTGAGGGTCTGGAACAGCGCGCGGTAGTGCTTTTTCTGCGGTTCCTGGCCCTGCAGCAACGCGGCGTTGGCCAGCTTTTCCTTGCGGGCGGCGCGGATCACCGCGCGCAGCTGCTGCACATCCGCCTGCGGATTGTCGTTCAGCAGCTTGGTCAGGGCTTCGTCGTCGTCGAGCAGGCGGTCGCGCAGGGTTTCCAGGCGGTGCATGGCCGCGGTTTCCTCGCGCGAGCCGTTTTCCCAGACGTCGAGCTGGGCGCGGATCTCGTCGGCGGGCGCGTCGCGCATCAGCTTGCCCACGAAGTGGGTCTGGCGGCGCCGGCCTTCGCGGCTGGTGGTGCGTTGCGCCTCGCGGATCGCCTCGTAGAGGCGTTCGGCCAGGGGCAACTGCTTGAGGCGTTCGGGGGACAGTTCGATCAGCTGCTTGCCCAGGTCCAGCAGCGCGTGCATGTCGCGCTTGACCTGGGACTTGCTGGGACGATCGTAGCCGTTCTCGTCGTAGCCGTCGGTGGATTCTTCTTCGATATGGGAATTCATGGAAAACTGCGCAATGACAGACTTGGCTATGATAACCGTCTCTGCAAATTGGACAGCAATGGTCAAATCCTCCTCCTCCTTGCCGCTGGCGGCCAATCACGCGCGTTTTTCCGAACTCGTCGAGCAAACGCTGGCCTACGCGCGCCAGATCGGCGCCTCGGACGCCGCGGCCGAAGTCTCCGAAAGCCTGGGCCTGTCGGTATCGGTGCGCAAGAACGACATCGAGACCGTCGAACAGACCCGTGACCGCTCGCTCGACCTGACGGTCTACGCCGGCCAGAGCCGCGGTTCCGCCTCGACCTCCGACTTCTCCGAAGCCGCGCTGCGCCAGACGGTCGAAGCCGCCTGGCACATCGCCCGCCACACCGCCGCCGATCCGGCCGCCGGCCTGCCCGACGCCGACCAGCTGGCCACCGAATTCCCCGACCTCGACCTGCATCGCGCCTGGACGGTATCCACCGAGGAAGCCGCCGAGCTGGCGCTGCGCGCCGAACGCGCCGCGCGCGAGGTCGATGCGCGCATCACCAACACCGATGGCGCCACGGTCGGCACCTACGAAGGCCAGTTCGTCATGGGCAACACCCGTGGCTTCCTGGGCGGCTACCCGTATTCGCGCCACAGCCTGTCGGTGGCGCCCATCGCCGGGCGCGGCAACGGCATGCAGCGCGACTACTGGTACACCTCCGAGCGCGATCCGGCCAAGCTGGCCACGCCCGAGGCGGTCGGCCGCTACGCCGCCGAGCGCACGCTGTCGCGCCTGTCGGCGCGCCGCATCCGCACCGGCAAGTTCCCGGTCCTGTTCGAGGCCCCGCTGGCGCTCGGCCTGGTCGGCGCCCTGACGCAGGCGGCCAACGGCGGCGCGCTGTACCGCAAGGCCAGTTTCCTGCTCGACGCGCTGGGCAAGCCGATCTTCCCCGACCACATCAACCTGACCGAGGATCCGCACATCCGCGGCGCCATGGGCAGCTCGCCGTTCGATGACGAAGGCGTGCGCACCCGCAAGCGCAGCGTGGTGTCGGCGGGCGTGCTGGAAGGCTATTTCCTGTCCTCCTACACCGCGCGCAAGCTTGGCATGCAGACCACCGGCAACGCCGGCGGCTCGCACAACCTGGTCTTCAGTTCCACCCTGACGCGCCGCGGCGACGACTTCGAGGCCATGCTCAAGAAGATGGGCACGGGCTTCCTGGTCACCGAGCTGATCGGCCAGGGCGTGAACTACGTCACCGGCGACTACTCGCGCGGCGCGTTCGGCTACTGGGTCGAGAACGGCCAGATCCAGCACGCGGTGCAGGAGATCACCATCGCCGGCAACCTGTCGGACATGTTCCGCCAGATCGTCGCGGTGGGCGCCGACACCATCTCGCGCGGCACCAAGACCACCGGCTCGATCCTGATCGAGCAGATGGCGATCGCGGGCACCTGAGTCCCGTTTTCTCGCCCCTGCGCCCGCCTGCGCGGCACCTTCGGGTGCCGGCGGCGGGCGTTTTCATTGGCGCGGCCACGGCGTTCGCGCCGGATCTCGCGGCAACCGGTCCGCGCCTGTCTTTGCAATCCTTTATCGCTCGGGAATTCCTCTAGCCGCCAGGGCCGATTGCAACGTGTAATATCCGGCGGGTATTGCTCAAACTGGTATCGCTGTAGAGGAGCAAAGAGATGCAACGACGTTCATTCTTGAAGCAGGCCGGCCTGGGCGCCGTGGCGACGGGGGCGGCGATCAGCGCTCCCGCCCTGGCGCAGGATTCCCCCTCGATCAGCTGGCGCCTCGCGTCCGGCTTCCCGGCCGCGCTGGACCTGCGCTTCGGCGCCGGCGAGATCTTCCGCAAATTCGTCTCCGACGCCACCGGCGGCAAGTTCAGCATCCGCCAGCTGGCCGACGGCGAGATCGCGCCCGCGGCGGAACTGATGGACGCGGTCGGCGCCGCCAAGGTCGAGTGCGCCCACGTCTCATCAGGCATCTACTTCGCCAAAAACCCCGCCTTCTGCTTCGATTCGGCGGTGCCGTTCGGGCTCGACGCGGGTCAGATGAATGCCTGGATGCTCGAAGGCGACGGCCTGCGCCTGACGCGCGAACTGTTCAAGGCGCAGAAGATCATCAACTTCCCGCTGGGCAACACCGGTCCGCAGATGGGCCTGTGGTCCAACCGCGAGATCAAGCGCGCCACCGACCTGAAAGACCTGAAGATGCGCGTTGACGGCCTGGCGGCGCAGGTGCTGGCGCAGTTGGGCGTGGCGCCGCAGCAGGCCGGAGCGGCCGCGCAGGCCGGCGACGGGAAGGGCGCCGAAGCCGCCAAACCTGCGGAGGGGGTCAAACCTGCCGAGGAGGCCAAGCCCGCCGAAGGGGCCAAACCTGCCGAAGGGGCCAAGCCCGCCGAAGGGACCAAGCCCGCCGATGGTGCCAAGCCCGCCGAGGCCGCCGCCAAGACGGGCCCGGACGCCGTGGCCGGCGCCGGCGCCTACGACGACGGCAAGCTGGGCCTGAACAAGACCGCCAGGTTCTACTACGGTCCCAGCTGGTGGGCCGCCAGCGAACAGCTGTCGCTCTATATCAATGAAGAGGCCTGGGCCAAGCTGCCCAAGCACTACCAGGCCGTGCTCGAGGCCGCCGCCCTGGCCGCGCACACCCGCACCACGGCGGCCTACGCCGCCCGCAATCCCGCCGCGCTGGCCCAGCTGGTCGCGGCCGGCGTGCAGGTGCGCGCCTTGCCGCGCTCGGTCATGGACGCCGCGTTCGAGGCGTCCCTGCAGGTCTACAAGGACTTGAGCGAGAAAGACCCGAAGTTCAAGGCGATCCACGACAACTACATGGGCTTTCGCGACAGCGCGATGCCCTGGTTCCGCCTGACCAGCGGCGCCTACGACCAGTACCTGGGCGTGGCGCTGTCGGCGCGCAGTTGATGGCAGGTCCGGATGCCGAATGGCATTCGGTTGGAGGTGGGGTTTTCGCTGATAACCCCGTGTTTTTTACAAAAAAATGGGCGGTTTTGCTCCTTTTGTTGAACGGCATTCGAGTTTCGGCCTGATACAAAGGAGTAATATCCCGGGTCTTGACGCGCAAACGTGACGCCTTCAGGCGCCATTGGACGTCAATCCGGCGGGAACATCCCGGCCTGGATAACCAACATTCCGAGACAGACTTTAAGGTGGTATCAACCATGCAATCCAAGACCAAGAAGCTGCTGGCCGCGCTGATCGCCGCCGGTATCGTCCCGGCTGCCCATGCGGCCGACATCAAGCTGGGCGTGGCCGAGGCCCTGTCGGGCGGCGCCGCCCAGTACGGCGTGTCGATCCGCAACGGTTTCCAGCTGGCGGCCGACGAGATCAACGCCGCGGGCGGGATCAATGGCAACAAGATCGTGCTGGTGGTCGAGGACGAGCAGGGCAAGAAAGAAGAAGCCATCAACGTCTTCAAGAAGCTGATCTTCAAGGACAACGTCCTGATGGTCTTCGGCCCGACGCTGTCGAACTCGGCCCAGGCCGCCGACCCGGTCGCCCAGGCCGCCAAGACGGTCGCCTTCGGCACCTCCAACACCGCCGACGGCATCACCTCGATCGGCAACTACGTGTTCCGCAACTCGGTCACCGAAGCCGACGTGCTGCCGGCCACCATCTCCACCGTCAAGGCCAAGACCGGCCTGAAGAACGTGGCCGTGCTGTACGGCAACGACGACGTCTTCACCAAGAGCGGCTACGACAACTTCAAGAAGGCCCTGGAAGACCAGAAGATCCCGGTCACCACGACCGAAACGTTCGCCAAGGGCGACGTCGACTTCAAGGCCCAGCTGACCAAGATCAAGGGCACCAACCCCGACGCCATCGTGCTGTCGGCGCTGCTGGCCGAAGGCGCCCCGATCATGGTGCAGGCCCGCCAACTGGGCATCAACGTGCCCGTCATCGGCGGCAACGGCATGAACTCGGTCAAGATCTTCGACCTGGCCCCCGGCGGCGCGTCGAACAACCTGTGGATCGGCAGCCCGTGGTCGATCGAGAACAAGGCCCCCGAGAACGTCAAGTTCATCGACGCCTACAAGGCCAAGTTCAACGGCGCGCCCGACCAGTTCGCCGCGCAGTCGTACGACGCCATGTACATCGTCGCCCAGGCCCTGAAGAACACCAAGATCTCCGGCGAACTGGCCAAGGATCGCGCCGCCCTGCGTGACGCGCTGCCCGCCGTCCAGTGGACCGGCGCCACCGGCGCCTTCAAGTTCCGCCAGGCCACCGACCGCGCCGGCAAGCCCGCCGGCTACGACGCCGACCAGGCGCCGATCGTCAGCGTGACCAAGGACGGCAAGTACGTCATCGAAAAGTAAGCAGTCCGCATCCCCGCGCGGGGGGATGCGCCTTGCGGACGGCGGCTGGCCGCGGTCCGCAAGGCGCTTTTTATCGTAGGACTCCCCAGGAATAGAACGGCTCTCTCAGGGCGGCAGGTCCACGCAATGCGCGGCGTGGAAGGCCTTACACAGGCCTGCCCCGAGTCCCGAAGCCGAGCCTGGCGAGCGGCAAGTCCACGCAGGGGGCGCAGCGTGGGGGCTCTTTTTTGATTTGGAATATGTCCCATCATGTTGGAACAACAATTCGTTAACGCCTTGTCGCTGGGCTGTGTGTACGCACTGTTCGCGCTGGGCTTCACGCTGGTATTCGGCGTGCTCGGGGTGATCAACCTCGCGCATGGCGCCGTCTTCATGGTGGGGGCCTACGCGGCGCTCTCCGTGGTGCAGCATTTCGGCCTGCCCCTGTGGGCGGCGCTGATGGTGGCATTTTTCGTTGCCGGCTTCACCGGGGTCATCATCGACTACCTGGTGCTCAAGCCGCTGCGCAAACGCAATGCACCCCACCTGATCCCCATGATCGCCACGATCGGCGTGGGCATCATCCTGAACAATGGCGCGCAAGGCATCTTCGGCGCCAGCAACCTGCGCTTCCCGCACGGCACCGTGCCCGAGGAAGTCATCGAGATCGCCGGCCTGCACCTGACCGTGATCGAACTGGGCATCATCTTCCTGTCGTTCGCGCTGATGGCCCTGCTGATGTTCGTGATGCGTCGCACGCAGTTCGGCCGCGCCCTGCGCGCCATTGCCGAATCGCCCAAGGCCGCCTGGCTGCTGGGCATCAACGTCGAAAAGCTCTTCATCACCACCTCGTTCGCCGCCGCCGCCCTGGGCGGGGTCGCGGGCGTGCTGATCGGCCTGTACTCGAATGCGCTGTTCCCGCTGATGGGCCAGCCGATGCTGCACAAGGGCATCGCGGTCATCATTCTCGGGGGCATGGGCGACATTCGCGGCGCCATGCTGGGCGGGCTGTTCCTGGGCTTCGCTGAAGTGCTGTCGGTGGCCTATATCGGCTCCACCATGCGCGACGCGGTGGCATTCGGCCTGCTGTTCCTGATCCTGCTGGTGCGCCCGCAAGGTCTGTTCGGCAAAGTGGTTCAACGCAAGGCGTGAGTATGAGCGGATTCGAAAACTTCTGGGCCATCTATGGCAACCTGGTGCTGACGCTCGGCACCAACGCCCTGCTGGCCCTCTCCATCTGGCTGACGCTTGCCTGCGGCATGCTGGCCATGGCCAATGCGGCCTTCATGGGCATCGGCGCCTACGCGGCGGCGTTGCTCACCATGAACTACGACGTCTCGTTCCCGGTCGCGCTGGCCGGCGGCATGGCGGCGCCCGCCCTGGTGGCGGCGCTGATCGGGTTGCCGACCTTGCGGCTGTCAGGGGTCTACCTCGCCATGGCCACGCTGGGCTTTGGCGAAGTGGTGCGGGTGACGGTGCTGAACACCGAGTCGATCACCGGCGGCGCGCTGGGCCTGAACGGCATTCCGCAGCTGACGCAATGGTGGCACGTCATCCTGGCGGTCGTCATCGTGCTGTTCGTGCTGTGGCGCGTGCGCGCCTCGAAGATCGGACGGGCCTTCGAGGCCATCCGTGGCGACGAGACCGCGGCCGGCCTGATGGGCATCGACGTGCGCGCCAACAAGATGCTGGCCTTCGTGGCGGGCGCGATGATCGCCGGCCTGGCTGGCGCCCTCAACGCGCACCTGACCTTCTTCATCGGCCCCAACGAATACGGCTTCGACCGCGGCGTTGAAATCCTGACGATGGCCATCCTGGGCGGTATCGGCGGCCTGGCCGGCCCCGTGCTGGGCAGTTTCATCATCACCGTGCTGCCCGAGATGCTGCGCGGCTTCGCGGATTTCCGCCTGGTCATCAACGGAGTGATCCTGGTGGTGATTGTGCTGTTCCTGCCGCAAGGCATCTGGGATCCGGCGCGCTTCAAGCGCTGGATGCGTCAAGGAGGCAAGCGCCATGCTTGAGCTGACCTCCGTTTCCAAGAGCTTCGGCGGCCTGCACGTGCTGCATGACGTCAGCCTGTCGGTGCCCGAAGGCGCGATCTTCGGCCTGATCGGCCCCAACGGCGCCGGCAAGACCACGGTGTTCAACCTGATCACCGGCCTGCTGCCGCCCAGCGGCGGCGGCATCGCCTTCCAGGGCGAAAGCCTGCTGCGCAGGAAGCCGCACGCCATCACCCGCATGGGCATCGCCCGCACCTTCCAGAACATCCGCCTCTTCAAGGAGATGACGCTGCTGGAGAACGTGGTGGTGGGCGCCTACCGCCACATGAACTATGGCTTCCCCAGCCTGTTGCTGGGCCTGCCGGGCTACCGCGAGCACGAGCAGCGCGCCCGCGAGCGCGCCCACGAGCTGCTGACGTGGATGCGCCTGGACCACAAGGCCAACGACCTGGCCGACAACCTGTCGTACGGCGAACAGCGCCGCCTGGAGCTGGCGCGCGCGCTGGCCACCGAGCCCAAGCTGCTGCTGCTGGACGAGCCGGTCGCCGGCATGAACACCGGCGAACGCGCCGAGTTGATGCGCGAGATCCTGGCGATCCGCGACCGCGGCTACACCATCCTCATGATCGAGCACGACATGCGCTTCGTGATGGGGCTGTGCGAACGCATCGCGGTGCTGAACTTCGGCAAGATCATCGCTTGCGGCGGGCCTGAAGAGATCCGCAACAACGAGCAGGTCATCGAGGCCTACCTGGGCCGCGAGGACGACGACGACATCGAAAACGCGGAGGCCGCACAATGAGCGCAATGCTGGAAGTCCGCGGACTCGAGGTCAACTACGGCCACATCGAAGCCGTCCGCGGCATCGACCTGGACCTGGAAGCCAAGGAAATCACCGCCCTGGTCGGCGCCAACGGCGCCGGCAAGTCGACCACGCTGCTGGCGCTGTCGGGCCTGCTGCCCAAGGCGCGCGGCAAGATCCTGTTCGAAGGCGAGGACGTCACCAACCTGGCGCCGCACCAGCTGGTGGCGCGCGGCATCGTCCAGGTGCCGGAAGGCCGGGCCATCCTCACCACCATGACCGTGCTCGAAAACCTCGAGCTGGGCGCCTACCGCCGCGGCCTGAAGAACGTCGATTCGGACCTGGAATACGTCTTCAACCTGTTCCCGCGCCTGAAAGAGCGGATCACCGGCATCGCCGGCAACCTCTCCGGCGGCGAACAGCAGATGCTGGCGATCGGCCGCGCCCTGATGGCCAAGCCGCGCCTGCTGCTGCTGGACGAGCCGTCGATGGGCCTGGCGCCGATCGTGGTGCAGGAGATCTTCCGCTCGCTGCGGGCGATCAATGCCGACGGCCTGACCCTGTTCCTGGTGGAGCAGAACGTGCGCCAGGCGCTCAAGATCGCCCAGCACGGCTACGTGCTGGAGAACGGCGCCATGGCGCTGTCGGGCACCGGCCGCGGCCTGCTCGGCCATCCGCGGGTGCTGGAAGCCTACCTGGGCGCCTGATCCGCGCCGCCCGGCACGGACGGGGGGGGGGCAGGAGCGCGCGGGCAGGGTTGCCGGCAGCGCGCGCTTGCGTCCCTTTTAAAAATGCGACAGTCGTTCCCCGGAAACGGCTGTCCATTCGCCTGGATTCGGCCACGGCTGCCCATTTTTTGAGCATCCGTGGTAGAATTTCAGGCTTTCCCTCATTTTGACCATTGCACGGGCGGGTAATAACGCTTAGGCGGGACGTCGATAGGGACAAAGGATCGGCTTAAACCCGATCGGCTTAAACCCGATCGGCTGAAACCCGGCACTGAAACCCAGTTGCTGGAAAGATGCCGGCTCCATTGTCTAGTTGAGGGAAAAAGCCTGGCTGGATCGTCCAGTCAGAGACCATTTTTCATATCTAGGAACCATCATGAAGACCTTTGTGGCCAAGCCGCATGAAGTCCAACGTGACTGGTTTGTGATCGACGCCAAGGGCAAAGTCCTCGGTCGTGTGGCCAGCGAAGTCGCACGTCGTCTGCGTGGCAAGCACAAACCTGAATTCACGCCGCACGTTGATACCGGCGATTACATCGTCATCATCAACGCTTCCGATATCGTCGTTACCGGTACCAAGGCGAAGGACAAGAAGTACTTCCGCCACACCACGTACCCGGGCGGTATCCGCGAAACGAACTTCGAGAAGATGCAAGAGCGTTTTCCCGGTCGCGCCATCCAGAAGGCCGTCAAGGGCATGCTGCCCAAGGGTCCTCTGGGCTACGCCATGATCAAGAAGCTGAAGGTCTATGCCGGTGCCGAGCACCCGCACACCGCCCAGCAGCCCAAGACGCTGGATATCTAAGGAAACGCCATGATCGGTAACTGGAACTACGGAACCGGCCGTCGCAAAACTTCGGTGGCTCGCGTTTTCATCAAGAAGGGCACCGGCAAGATCGTCGTCAACGGCAAGCCCGTCGACGAGTTCTTCGCTCGTGAAACCGGCCGCATGGTCGTGCGCCAGCCGCTGGAACTGACCGGCCACCTGGAATCGTTCGACATCAAGGTCAACGTGCACGGCGGCGGTGAAACCGGCCAGGCCGGCGCAGTCCGTCACGGCATCACGCGTGCCCTGATCGACTACGACGCGACCCTGAAGCCCGCACTGTCGCAAGCTGGTTTTGTGACCCGCGATGCCCGCGAAGTCGAACGCAAGAAGGTCGGCTTCCGCAAGGCGCGCCGTCGCAAGCAGTTCAGCAAGCGTTAATCGCTGCGAAAAAAGCCCGCCTCGTGCGGGCTTTTTTTTACATCCCGGGGCCCAGGCCCCGCCCAGGCCCGCGGAACTCCGCGGGCTTCGTCCGGTCGGACAGCGGTCGCCGCGCGCTTTCAAGCGTGGCGGCAAGGCCGGTTGTCCGAGCGATACAATCGAGCCTCGTTCTACGAAGAGCACACATCATGGCCCAAGCATCGAACTCCCGTATCAAGGTTGGTATCGTCGGCGGCACCGGTTACACCGGCGTCGAACTGCTGCGCTTGCTGTCGCAGCATCCCCATGTGGAATTGACCGCCATCACGTCCCGCAAGGAAGACGGGCTGCCGGTGGCCGACATGTACCCGAACCTGCGCGGCCGCGTGCGGATCGCTTTTTCCTCGCCGGAAAAGGCCACGCTGACCGACTGCGACGTGGTGTTCTTCGCCACGCCCCACGGCGTGGCCATGGCCCAGGCCCAGGAACTGATCGCCGCCGGCACCAAGGTCATCGACCTGGCCGCGGACTTCCGCCTGCAGGACGTGCCCACCTTCGAACGCTGGTACAAGATTCCCCATACCTGCCCGGACATCCTGGCTGAATCCCAGTACGGCCTGGTCGAGCTGAACCGCGAAGCCATCTCCAAGGCGCGCGTCATCGGCAACCCGGGCTGCTACCCGACCACCGTGCTGCTGGGCTTGGCCCCGCTGCTCGAAGGCGGCAAGCAGCTGGTCGATGCGCAGACCCTGATCGCCGACTGCAAGTCGGGCGTGTCGGGCGCCGGCCGCAAGGCCGAAGTCGGCTCGCTGTTTTCCGAGGCCTCGGACAACTTCAAGGCCTACGGCGTGGCCGGCCACCGCCACCATCCCGAAATCGTCGCCCAGCTCGAGAAGATCGCCGGCGGCAAGGTCGGCCTGACCTTCGTGCCGCATCTGGTGCCGATGATCCGGGGCATGTACTCGACCATCTACGCCCGCATCAAGCCCGAGGCGCGCGACACCGACTTCCAGGCCCTGTTCGAGCAGCGCTACGCCGACGAAGCGTTCGTCGACGTCATGCCCGCCGGCAGCCTGCCCGAGACGCGCTCGGTGCGCGCCTCGAACAACCTGCGCATCGCCCTGTCGCGTCCGGGCGGCGGCGACCAGCTCATCATCATGGTGGTGCAGGACAACCTGGTGAAGGGCGCGGCCGGCCAGGCCGTGCAGAACATGAACCTGATGTTCGGCTTCCCCGAGACCGTCGGTCTCGACCAGGTCGCGATCCTGCCCTGATGCCGCGCCGGGTCGGCGGCAAGCCCGCCGGCCCGCTTTTCATGTCCAACGATTCCTCCGCGACACCTCGAACCTCCCGCCCCGGCCTCGGCCTGCGGGTCGCCGCCGGCGTGCTGGCGGGCGTACTGGCGGGTGGCGCGGCCGGCTATTACTACGCCCGCGGCGTCTACCAGCCCAAGGACGCGGTGGTCCTCAGCGCCGACCAGGCCGAGGCGCGCGACGAGGCGATGCGTCAGCAGGCGGTCCAGCTGCGCTATACGCGCGGCCAGCTCGACACCGCCGACGGCGAGCTCGTGATCGAGCGCTCGGCGCGCCAGGAGCTCGAAACCCAGCTGCATGCGGCGCAGGCCGAGGTTGGCCGGGTGCGCGATCAGCTGGCGTTCTATGAGCAATTGCTGCCGCCGGGGCCGGAAGGCACCGTGGACATCCGCGGCGCCCAGATCGATCGCGAAGGCGGGGGCCTGCGCTACAAGGTGCTGCTGATGCGCAGCGGCCGCAATGGCGCGGCCCCGTTCGCCGGCACGCTGCGGTTCCAGGCCACCGGCACGCTCAAGGGCGAAACCGTCACCGTCGACCTGGCGCCGATGCAGGTCAAGGCGGAAAGCGGGCCGGTGCCCGCCACCGGTGAAACCACGACAGCGGCATCGCTGGCCTTGCAGTTCGACCAGTACCAGCGCAGCCAGGGCGTCCTGGCAGTGCCCGAGGGATTTGTCCCCGAAAGCGTCACCATCAGCATCCTGGAGGGCGATGTGGTCCGTGCCTCCCGCAGTGTCAAGCTCGAACTTTGAGTCCGGGCGGCGCCTGCGCTATAGTGACTACATGCGAGTGGCGCAGCCGCTCATCGGAATACGGCCCCAGCGGCCAGGAGTGAATCATGAATGCAGTGACCGAAACCGTCGACCTGCAGGCCGCCCCGCCTGCTCCCCTGGTGTTCACCGACTCGGCAGCCGCCAAGGTCAAGGACCTGCTGGCCGAGGAAGGCAACCCCGAGCTGAAGCTGCGCGTGTTCGTGCAAGGCGGCGGCTGTTCGGGTTTCCAGTACGGTTTCACGTTCGATGAAGTCGTCAACGAAGACGACACCGTGCTGGACAAGGCTGGCGTGCAACTGCTGGTGGACCCCATGAGCTTCCAGTACCTGGTCGGCGCCGAGATCGACTACAAGGAAGACCTGGAAGGCGCGCAGTTCGTCATCCGCAATCCCAACGCCAGCACCACCTGCGGCTGCGGTTCGTCGTTCTCGGTGTAATCCGCGCGCGGCCTCGCGCCGATCGTCCGCCCGACAAAAAAGCCCTTCGGTTTTCCGAAGGGCTTTTTGCTGGGCGCGCGGCGCGCGTCAGGCGGGGTACAGCGCGCCCAGGATGCGCGGGCCGCGGGCGCCGGTGACGCTGGGCAGGCCGGCGGGCTGGCGCGCCAGGAAGGCCTGCGCCAGCCAGGCGAAGGCCAGCGCCTCGACCTGCTGCGCTGGAACACCCAGCGCGTCGGTGGCATGCACCGGGCGCTGCAGGCAATACGTCAGCTCGCGCATCAGCCCCGGGTTGTGGGCGCCGCCGCCGCACACGTAGAGCTCGCGCACGTCGTCGCCGGCTGCGTCGATGGCGTTGGCCACGGTGCGGGCCGTCAGGCGCTGCAAGGTGGCCTGCACGTCCTGAGGGGCCGGCCTGGCGCCGTCGAAGGCGGCCAGCCGGTCGTCCAGCCAGCGCATGTTGAAGAGGTCGCGGCCGGTCGACTTGGGCGGCGGCAGCGCGAACCAGGGTTCGCTCGCGATCAGTTGTTCCAGCAGCGGCGCCAGCACCTGGCCGCTGTCGGCCCAGCGGCCGTCGGCATCGTAGGGCTGGCCCAGGTGCCGCTGGCACCAGCCGTCCAGGAAGACGTTGGCCGGGCCGGTGTCGAAGCCGCGCGGCGCCTGTCCCGGCGCCAGCAGGGTGACGTTGGCGATGCCGCCCAGGTTGAGCACGGCGCGGCCCTGCGGCGCGCCGAACACGGCCGCGTGGAAGGGCGGCACCAGCGGCGCGCCCTGGCCGCCGGCGGCCACGTCGCGGCTGCGGAAGTCGGCCACCACGTCGATGCCGGTCAGCTCCGCCAGCAGGGCGGGCGCGTTCAATTGCACGGTGTATCCGCTGTCGGGACGGTGGCGCACCGTCTGGCCATGGGCGCCGATGGCGGCGATGTCCTGCGCCCGCAGGCGGGCGCCGACCAGCAGGTCGGCGGTCACCTGCGCGTACAGGCGGGCCAGTTCGTTGGCGGCCAGCGCGGCGCGGGCCAGCTCGTCGTCGCCGGCCTGGTTCAGCGCCAGGAATTCGGCGCGCAGCGCGGCCGGCATCGACAGGCTGGCGCTGGCCAGCACCTGCGGCGGCTGGCCGTCGCGCAGGCGCGCCAGGACGCCGTCGACGCCATCCACGCTGGTGCCGGACATCAGGCCGATGAAATGCTGGGGGGTGGTCATGTCGGGTGCCGCCTGGAAAAAAAGCGGCCCGGCATCGAGATGCGCGGGCCGCCTTGCGGGTGCGTCATGCAGGTCCGCCTTAGCGGCTGGCCACGTTGGTCAGCGCGTCGGGGAGAGTCTGCTGGAATTCGGTCAGCAGCTGGATCTGCTGCTTGTACGGCGCCACGGCCTGGTTGAAGGCGCGGATCTCGGCGGGCTCCAGGGCGCGGGCGACGGGCAGGTCGACCGACAGCGGGTCGATCGGCTGGTTGTCGACGCGGAACTCGTAGTGCAGGTGCGGACCGGTGGCCCAGCCGGTGGCGCCGACGTAGCCGATCAGTTGGCCCTGCGAGATCTTGCTGCCCTTGGTGATGCCTTCGGCGATGCGGCTCTGGTGGGCGTACAGCGTCGAGTACTTGCCGTGGTGCTTGATGATGACCACGTTGCCGTAGCCGTTCTGCCAGCCCGAGAACTCCACCGTGCCATCGGCCGTGGAGTGGATCGGCGTGCCCGAGGGCGCGGCGTAGTCCACGCCCTTGTGGCCGGTCCAGGTCTTGTGGATCGGATGCATGCGCATGCCGAACGTGGAGCTGATGCGGCTGAACTTCAGGGCGGTGCGCAGGAACGCGCCGCGCAGGCTGGTGCCATCGAAGTCGTAGTACGAGCCGGTCTTGTTGTTGTCGGCGCTGAACCAGACGGCGGAGTAGGTCTTGCCGCCGTTGATGAACTCCAGGGCCAGCACACGGCCGGCGCCGGCGTAGCGGCCGTCGTGCGAGCGCACTTCGTAGACCACGCGGAACTGGTCGCCCTGGCGCAGGTCGCGCAGGAAGTCGATCTTGGCGCTGAGGATGTCGGCCATCTGCATGGTGACCGAATCCGGGATGCCGGCGGCATCGGTGGCGCCGAACAGCGAGGAGCGGATCGTGCCCACGGCGACGCGGGTCTGGCGATCGGTGCTCTCGGTGATTTCCTCGGCCTTGTAGCCGTTGTCGGTGCGCGCCACGTGCAGCATGCGGGTGACGACCTGGCCGTCTGCCTCGTTGCCGGGGGTGTGGATGTAGCGCAGCCAGATCAGGTTGCCTTCCGCGTCGGTCGCGGCCTGCACCGAACGACCCGGGTACAGCTTGTAGATGCTGCGCGCGCTGGCGTCGTGGGTGAGGAAGGTCTGCAGATCCGGGGAATCCAGTTCCAGGCGCTGCAGCACGGCGGCCAGCGTGTCGCCCGCGCGGATGCGGGTTTCGCTGATGTACGGCGCGGCGCTGGGCGTGCTGACTTCGACCTGTTCGGTGGTCAGCGGCAGGATGCTCTGGATGACGCGGGTGGGGGGGATTTCGCTGCGGTCGGGTTGCTGCACCATGCCCAAGGCGGCGGCGCCGGCAAACAGACCCATGGCGGTGACGAGAAGAGTGCGACGGAGAAGTCCCGAGCGATGGGGCTTGGGCTCGACGGGCGCAAACACGGCAGCAACTTTGCGCTTGATGCTACTCGCCAGGTCGTGGAGGCCACGATTCATCGTGAAGATACCCTCTCAGGTGGCATGAGCTCGCAGGGTGCGTGACACGAACGGCCCCCGCGCGCCACGTTTTCCGGGGCAAGGGCTGGCGCGGGGCGCAACTTGTGAACAACGGGTGGTAACCGGACGCGCAACTGCGTATATATGACAGTTGCGTATGATTAGGGCGGTATCCTAGCTGATTCGGCTAGAATTTTCGATAGTTTTCGTCACTTTTTACACCTTTTTATCGGCTGAAGCCGTCGCGGCCCCCCTAAAAATGTCACCCTCAGAAGCCCCCATCACCCCCGAAGTCGAAGCCGATCTGCGTATTGCCAAGCGCGGATGCGATGAACTGCTGGTCGAAGCCGAATTCGCCCGCAAGCTGGCCCGCAGCCGCGCCACCGGCGTGCCGTTGCGGATCAAGCTGGGGCTGGATCCGACCGCGCCGGACATCCACCTGGGCCACACCGTGGTGCTCAACAAGATGCGCCAGTTGCAGGACCTGGGCCACGAGGTCATCTTCCTGATCGGTGACTTCACCTCGACCATCGGCGATCCCAGCGGCCGCAACAGCACCCGCCCGCCGCTGACGCGCGAGCAGATCGAGGCCAACGCCAAGACCTACTATGCGCAGGCCAGCCTGGTGCTGGATCCGGCCCGCACCGAGATCCGTTACAACTCCGAGTGGTGCGACCCGCTCGGCGCGCGCGGCATGATCCAGCTGGCGTCGCGCTATACCGTGGCGCGCATGATGGAACGCGAGGATTTCACCAAGCGCTTCAAGGGCGGCATCCCGATTTCGGTGCATGAATTCCTGTACCCGCTGATGCAGGGTTACGACTCGGTGGCGCTGAAGTCCGATCTGGAGCTGGGGGGCACCGATCAGAAGTTCAACCTGCTGGTCGGCCGCGAGCTGCAGAAGGAGTATGGACAGGAGCCGCAGTGCATCCTGACAATGCCGCTGCTGGTCGGCACCGACGGCGTCGAGAAGATGTCCAAGTCCAAGGGCAACTACATCGGCATTTCGGAGTCGCCCGATTCGATGTTCGGCAAGCTGATGTCGATTTCCGACACACTGATGTGGCGCTACTTCGAGCTGCTGTCGTTCCGCTCGCTGGAAGACATCGCCGCGCTCCGCCAGGAGATCGAGGGCGGCCGCAATCCGCGCGACGCCAAGGTCATGCTGGCCCAGGAAATCATTGCGCGTTTCCACTCGGCCAAGGCGGCCGACGACGCGCTGGCCGCTTTCGAAGCGCGTTTCCGCGACGGCGCGATTCCGGAGGACATGCCCGAGGTCAGCATCGGCGGCGCGCCGGTCGGCATCCTCAAGCTGCTGCGCGAGGCCGGGCTGGTCGCATCGGGTTCCGAGGCCCAGCGCAACGTCGAGCAGGGCGGGGTGCGCGTCAATGGCGACCGGGTCGAAGACAAATCGTTGCAACTGCCTGCCGGGACTTACGTCGTCCAGGTGGGCAAGCGCAAGTTCGCGCGTGTTAAGTTGAACCCATAATCGCGAAGATTTTGATACGCTGGAGGGACGTTCAAGGCTGGAATGCCTTCGCAGCACTTCAAGGAGCACGACATGAAACTTTCGAGTTTGTCTTTTTCCGATCACGAGTCGATTCCGGAGCGCTACGCCTTCGGCAAGATCGATGCGCAATCGCACGTCGCGCTGGCTGACAACTTCAACCCGCAGTTTTCCTGGGACGACGTCCCGGCGGGCACGCAGTCGTTCGCCTTGATCTGCCACGACCCGGACGTTCCGTCCAAGCCCGACGACGTCAACCAGGAGGGCCGCGAAGTCCCGGCCGACCTGCCGCGGGTGGATTTCTTCCACTGGGTGCTGGTGGATCTGGCCGCCGACATGCGCGAGATCGACGAAGGCGCCTTTTCCAGCGGCATCACGCCGCGCGGCAAGGGCGGCCCGCTGGCGCCGCTGGATGCCCGCCAGGGCATCAACTCGTACTCGTCCTGGTTCGCCAACGACCACGACATGAGCGGCGACTATTTCGGCTACGACGGCCCGTGCCCGCCCTGGAACGACGCGCTGGTGCACCGTTACGTGTTCACGCTGTACGCGCTGGACGTCCACACGTTGAACCTGCAAGGGGCGTTCACTGGCGAAGACGCGCTGCGCGCCATCCAGAAGCACGTGCTGGCGCAGGCGTCGCTGACGGGCACCTACACGCTCAACCCGGCGCTGGCGCCCAAGCAGATCGGCGCGACCTCCGCGTCCTGATCGCCGCGATCAGCAAAAAGGGCCGCATCAATGCGGCCCTTTTTTTATTTCCGGCGCATTCGCCGGACGCGCCGCGCCCTCAGACGCCGGCGCGCTTCAGGCGCAACAATGCCACGCCGAAGGCGACGAACACCGAACCCACGGCCCGGTTGATCCAGCGCACCGCGCGCGGCTGCTGGAACAGGCGGCGGGCACGGCGTGCCAGCAGGCCGTAGGCCAGCAGCGAGGGCAGCGACAGGCCCATGAAGATGCCCGTCAGGATGAAGAACTGCGGCAGCAGCGGTTCGGCCGCGTTCAGGAACTGCGGGAACAGCGCGGTGAAGAACAGGATGGGCTTGGGATTCAGGCCGGCCACGAAGGTCGCTTCGAGATACAGCGCCAGCGCGCCGCGCGGCGGGCGGCCGGCGCTGTCGGGCGGCGGCGCGGCCACGCTGCTGCGGCCCAGCAGGTGGCGCAGGCCCAGGTAGATCAGGTAGGCGGCGCCGGCGATCTTGAGCGCGGCGAACAGCAGGGCGGACGATTGCAGCACCACGCCCAGGCCCAGCATGGCGGCGGCGGACAGCAGGAACAGGCCGGTGACATTGCCCAGCGACGATGGCAGCACCGCGCGCAGGCCGCCGGCGGCGCCGTTGCGCATGGCCAGGATGCTGGCGGGGCCGGGGGTGACGACGCTGACGGCGGCGACCAGGGTGTACGCGACCAAAGTCTGGGTTTGCATGAAAGTTTCTCAAGTCGGGTTGAGCGCGTTTTCCAGCCATGGACGGATGCCGGAATTTTCGCGCCCTTGGCGGGAATTTTGCCGCCATTCGGGGCATTTTGGCGACAGGGGAAGCGGCGGTACGCGGTAAACTATTCGTCATTATCCGGGTTTACCCACCCGGGCGCAGTTTCCTCCTCTCTTACCGCCTCAGGAACCCCCCGTCATGTTTGACCGCAACCTCACCCTCTCCAAGGCTGACCCGGACGTCTGGGCCGCCATCCAGAAGGAAGACGTTCGCCAGGAACAGCACATCGAGCTGATCGCTTCGGAGAACTACGCCAGCCCGGCCGTCATGGAAGCCCAGGGCACGCAGCTCACGAACAAGTACGCCGAAGGCTACCCGGGCAAGCGCTACTACGGCGGTTGCGAATACGTCGACGTGGTCGAGCAGCTGGCCATCGACCGCCTGAAGCAGATCTTCGGCGCCGAAGCCGCCAACGTGCAGCCCAACTCGGGTTCGCAGGCCAACCAGGGCGTGTACATGGCCGTCCTGAAGCCGGGCGACACCGTGCTGGGCATGAGCCTGGCCGAAGGCGGCCACCTGACGCACGGCGCGTCGGTCAACGCCTCGGGCAAGCTGTACAACTTCATCTCGTACGGCCTGGACGAAAACGAAGTCCTGAACTACGCCCAGGTCGAACAGCTGGCCAAGGAACACAAGCCCAAGCTGATCGTCGCCGGCGCCTCGGCCTACGCCCTGCACATCGACTTCGAGCGCATGGCCCGCATCGCCCACGACAACGGCGCGCTGTTCATGGTCGACATCGCCCACTACGCCGGCCTGGTGGCCGGCGGCGCCTACCCCAACCCGGTGCCGCACGCCGACTTCGTCACCTCGACCACGCACAAGTCGCTGCGCGGCCCGCGCGGCGGCGTCATCATGATGAAGGCCGAGTACGAGAAGATCGTCAATTCGGCCATCTTCCCCGGCATCCAGGGCGGTCCGCTGATGCACGTCATCGCCGGCAAGGCGGTGGCCTTCAAGGAAGCGCTGGAACCCGAATTCAAGACCTACGCGCAGCAAGTGGTCAAGAACGCCAAGGTGCTGGCCGACACGCTGGTCAAGCGTGGCCTGCGCATCGTCTCGGGCCGCACCGAAAGCCACGTCATGCTGGTGGACCTGCGCTCCAAGGGCATCACGGGCAAGGAAGCCGAAGCCGTGCTGGGCCAGGCCCACATCACGGTCAACAAGAACGCCATCCCGAACGATCCGGAAAAGCCCTTCGTGACCAGCGGCATCCGCCTGGGCACCCCGGCCATGACCACCCGCGGCTTCACCGAAGCCGAGGCCGAGCTGACCGCCAACCTGATCGCCGACGTGCTGGACAACCCGCGCGACGAAGCCAACATCGCCGCCGTGCGCGCCAAGGTCAACGAACTGACCTCGCGCCTGCCGGTGTACGGCAAGAAGTAATGCGACGGCGGATTTTTTCCGCCCGCATGTGACACGGACGGCTCCGCAAGGGGCCGTCCTTTTGTTTTCAGGCCAATGGCGCTTGCGCGCCGGCGGTCATCGTGGCAAAAATATTAGGGACGAATTTGTCATAGTCGACGCGGACAGACTGTCGCATCGTTACAATATCGGCGAATTATTGCTTTCCGTGTTTTCAGGGATCACACATGCGGTGTCCATTTTGCGGCAATTCCGAAACGCAGGTCGTCGACAGCCGTGTCTCGGAAGAGGGCGATGCGATCCGCCGCCGGCGTCGCTGCCAGTCCTGTGACAAGCGCTTCACCACCTACGAGCGGGTGGAGTTGGCGCTGCCTTCCGTGGTCAAGCGCAACGGCAGCCGCAGCGACTACGATCCCGCCAAGCTGCGCGCCAGTCTGAGCCTGGCGCTGCGCAAGCGCCCGGTCAGCACCGAGGACGTGGACGCGGCCGTGGCCCGCATCGAGGAACAACTGCTGGCCAGCGGCCTGCGCGAAGTGGCTTCCGGGCACATCGGCGAACTGGTCATGAACGAGCTGCGCAAGCTCGACAAGGTGGCCTACGTGCGCTTCGCCTCGGTCTACAAGAGCTTCGAGGACATCGGCGAATTCGTCGAGGCGATCCGCGAGATGCAGGGACCGGTGCTGCCCGGCAAGCTGCGCAAGGAATGAGGCCGCGGCCCGGCCTGTCGGCCGCCGCCGTCGCGCTAGCGGCGGGCAGCCGCCCGGCGCGTCAAAGCGCCACCGTCCGCGCCATGCTGGGCGTCTGCGGCTGGAACCGGCGCCACACGCGGCGCAGATGCTGGGCCGAGCCGAAGCCGGATTTCTCCGCCACCAACTCCAGGTTCAAGCGGGTCTCGCGCAGCATGTCGCGCGCCAGCGCCACGCGTATCTGATACAGGTAGTCCATCGGCGTGCAGCCGGCATGCTCGCGGAACAGCCGCGTCAGGTGGCGGGCGCTGGTGTGGGCCTGCTCGGCCAGCGATTGCGCCGACCAGGGCGCCGCGGGGTTGCGCACCACCGCGTCCTGCACCCGGTGCACGCCCGGATGCATGTGGTTGCGGTGCTCCAGCCAGGGTGACAGCGCCGAGTCGGTGCCGGCGCGGCGCTGGTACACCACCATGTCGCGCGCCACTTCGCTGGCCACGCGCGGGCCGCAATGGCGCGCCACCATGTGCAGCGCCAGGTCGATGCCGGCGGTGATGCCGGCGCTGCTGACCAGGTTGCCGTCTTCCACGAAGATGCGGTTGTCGTGCAGCCGGGCGCTGGGATCCAGGTCGGCCAGCTGCGCCAGGCAGCTGTGGTGCGTGGTGCAGTCGCGCTGGCGCGTCAGGCCTGCCGCGGCGGCGAACAGGGCGCCGGCGCAGACGGTCATCAGGGTGAAGCCGTCGGCCGGATGGCGCGCCGCCAGCCAGTCGATGATGACGCGGGCCTCGGGCTCATCCAGGCGGATGTGCTTGCCGACCACGCCGGACACGATCACCAGCGCCTCGGGCGGCAGTTTCTCGGGCAGCGGCTGGATCCGGGCCAGGTGCAGGCCGGGAATGCCGCTTTCGACTTCGGTCGACGGGCCGCAGAAATGCTGCGAGAAGGCGTCCGGGCACAGCTTGTTGGCGACCCGGAAGGCCTCGGCCGGCCCGGCCACGTCGAGCAGCACGATTCCCCTGGGCAATACGAAGTGCACGGGAATCATGGCTGGTCGCCTTATTGCGCGTCCGCGAAGACGTCGGCGGCGCGGGCGATGCGGGCGAAGCGGCCCTGCAGCACCAGCTCGGTGGCGTCGCGGATCTCGGCCGGCGTGTAGTGCTTGCCGGACGGGCTCTGCATCGCGAAGGTCAGCGTGGCGTCGGTCGGGAACACCACCTTGAAGCCGTCGTCGCTGGCGTGGCGGGTGGTGGTTTCGCAGCACTGTTCGGTGCGGATGCCGCTGACGATGACGCCTTCGATGCCGTGCTTGCGCAGCCATTCCTGCAGCGTGGCGCCGTCGGCGTCCTTGGCGTAGAGCGAGGAATGCACGGTCTTGTGGAACACGGCGTCGGGGGCGATGCGCAGTTCCTTCAGCGTCTTGACGTGGCCGGAGGCCAGCGAAAACGGGTTGGCCGGGTCGTTGGCGGCGCTGATGTGGAACACCTGCAGCACCGGGATGTCGCGGGCGCGGGCGGCGTCGATCAGGCCCTGCAGTTGCGAGACGAATGCCGGGTATTCCGATTCGTCCCAAAACGGACGCTGGCGGAAGGAATCCTGGACGTCGATGACGATCAATGCTTGTTTCATGGCGGCGGGCTCCGTGCCGTGGGATTTCAGGAGGTACGTGGCGTATTGTGTGCCTGCCCCGGCTCCCGGGCGAGGCCGTCTCCAGACCTGCGTCGGCCTAAAACGGACATCCATTTCAGGCCGCTGCGGCCATCATAGCGCCTCCGCCGGCGCCGGCGGGCGCGGCGTGCCGCGGGCCCGCCGCGGACATACAATTTGGCCATGATGATGAATTCCAGCCCGACCCCCGGCCAAGCCGACGACCTGTCCTGGATGCGGCGCGCCCTGGCCCTGGCGCAGACCGTCATGTATTCGACCGCGCCCAACCCGCGCGTGGGCTGCGTGATCGTGCGCGACGGCCGGGTGCTGGGCGAGGGCGCGACCCAGCCGCCCGGCGGCCCGCATGCCGAAGTCTGCGCGCTGCGCGATGCCCAGGCGCGCGGCGAATCGGTGGCGGGCGCCACCGTCTACGTCACGCTGGAACCCTGCAGTCATTTCGGCCGCACGCCGCCGTGCGTGGATGCGCTGCTGGCGGCCGCGCCGGCGCGCGTGGTGGTGGCGATCGGCGATCCCAATCCGCTGGTCAACGGCAAGGGCCTGGCGCGGCTGCGCGAGGCCGGCATCGCCGTCACCACCGGCATCTGCCGCGAAGAGGCGCTGGCCCTGAACGCGGGCTTCATTTCGCGCATGAGCCGCGGGCTGCCCTGGACCTGGCTCAAGATGGCGGCGTCGCTGGACGGCCGCAGCGCGCTGCATAACGGCCTGTCGCAATGGATCACCGGCCCGGAGGCGCGCGCCGACGGCCATCGCTGGCGCGCCCGCAGCTGCGTGGTGCTGACCGGCATCGGCACCGTGCTCAAGGATGATCCGCAATTGACCGTGCGCAGCGTCGAGACGCCGCGCCAGCCGCGCCGGGCGGTGGTCGACGGCCGCTTCGAGATTCCCGAGGACGCGCGCCTGTTCGACGGCGGCGAGGTCATCGTGTTCACGGCCCGCGCCGACGCCGCCAAGCAGGCGCGGCTGGAGGCCAGGAACGTGCGGGTGGTGGCGCTGCCCGCCGAGACGCCCGACCGGGTCGACCTGCCGGCCATGATGCGCTGGTTCGCCGCGCAGCAGTTCAACGAAGTCCACGTCGAGGCCGGCGCCGGCCTGAGCGGCGCGCTGGTCGCGGCCGGCTGCATCGATGAGCTGCTTATCTATATGGCGCCGATGCTGCTGGGCGACGCCGCCGGCGTGGTCAAGCTGCCCATGCTGGAACGGCTGGACGCCGCTCCGCGCTACGAATTCATCGAGGCGGAGCGGGTGGCGGCCGACCTGCGCCTGCGCGCCCGGGTGCCGGAGCACTGGCGAGGGTTGCTGCGGCGGGTCGAGTTGCCCGCCGCCGGGACGCCGTAGCGCCCGTGCGGGGCGCTTTTTACGCCAACGGATCCTGGCGTTTCTTGCCGTTGCCGGCCGGCGCGCCATTGCGCCAGGCCCACAGGCCGGCGCCAAGCGCCGCCAGCGCCAGCAGGCCGGCGGCCAGCAACACGCCCGGATGCTGCTTGCGGACACGTTCCCAGGCCTTCCATGCCTGGATATAGTGAAAGCGCGAAGCCGACTGGAAGTCCGGTTCCGGGCATTCGCGGCCGAACGTGCCGCTGAAGGGCACCTGGGCGCCCTGATCCACGTAGCGTAGATAGATGGCGGTGGCGCGCTCCGGCGTGTCGTCGATCACGTAGCGGGCGCCGCGGCAGAGGGTGGCCGCAAAGGCCTGCGAGCGGGTCGGCAGTTCGTCGGCCGCCTTCAGCGCGTAGTCGGCGGCGATCTGGCGGTAGTGATAGCGTACGTTGGGGCGCGCCTCGCTGGCCGCGTAGCGCACGCGTTCTTCCTGCGTTACGAAGGGGCCAGGCAGGTCCGCCTCGGCGCGCTGCCGCGGCGTTTCCATCGGTACGCCGGCATCGGCGCGGGCCTCGCGCCACCAGGGGTTGGCGTCGCGGCCGGCGCCGGCGGAGTAGTTGCCCTCGTAGACGGCGTAGTCCGGTCCCTGTTCGTAGCCCATGATGCGCATGCCGTCGCGGCGCGCCAGCGTGGCGGCGGTGTACCAGGCTTCGGCGCGGGTGGTGCGGCCCCAGGCGTTGCCCGCGGCCTGCAGCGCGTCGCCGTACTGGGCGGCGCGCTGGCGGACATCGGACTCCCGGATCTTCCAGTTGCCGTTGTCGTAGTCGAGCGAGGCGAAGCGGGGATCGGAATCCGCGGGAAAGTACGGCAAGGCCTCGGCCACCCGGTTTTCCCGCACCAGCCGCCGCGCCAGCAGCTGGCGCAGGCGGTCATGGACGGGCGGCTGGTTCAGGCGGCTCCATTCGTAGAACTGGTCGGTCGTGTAACGGCTGAAGCCCGACGGCCGCGACGGCGCGGGCGGGGGCGGCGGCAGCCGGTCGACATAGGCCTTGAGCTCATCGGTCGTCAGCACGCGTTCGGCCACGTAGGCCGCGTCGTTCCAATAGGGCGAGAGCGGCCAGCCCTCTTCCGGCGGCGGGGCGCCATCGCCTGCCGCCGCGGCCCGGTACAACTGGTCCAGGGCTTCGACGTATTGGCCGCGCGACAGCGACAGCACGCCCTGTTCGCCCTTGAGCAGGGCGCCGGCTTCCGCCTCGACGCTGCCGTCACCGCGCGGGAACGCCTCCGCCGCGCGGGCGTAGGCCTGGGCGGCGAGCTCGTTGTCGCCGCGGCGGATCGCCAGCTTGGCGCGCACCCACCAGGCCAGCGCCGTGTCGAGCCGGTCGGCCAGCTCTTGCGCCAGGTCGTAGCGGCCGACGCGGTAGGCCAGCGCCGCGACCCGGTCGGCGTCGGCGATCCGTCGCGGATCCTGCGTCTGCAGCGCGGCCACCAGCGATTGCAGCGCGGGGTTGGGCGTGACGTTGGGCGTGCCGTCGGCGGCGTCGGCCAGGCTCAGGCGGCCGGTGGCCTCGAAGTTGGCGAAAGGGTCGCGCGCGCTGTCGGGCTTGCCGTCGACGATGTCGCCCAGCCGGGCCAGGCCGTACGCCACCAGCAGGCGCTGGCCGACCGGGTCGTCGATCAGGCGGATGGCGCGCGTCGGCGCGGCCAGCGCCCAGTCGGCCATCAGGCGCAACGATTCGCGGCCGCTGACCGACTCGCGCGCGGCCTGGGCGGCATACAGGCGCACGGCCCGCTGCAGGTCGGCCGGCGCGATCGCATCCATGCAGGGCGAGGCGTTGAACAGGTCTTCGTAGGCGCATTGGCCCAGGCTGCCGGACAACGACAGGCGCGCTTCCTGGCCATAGCTGGCGACGGCCAGGCCCAAGGGGTCGGGCGCGCCTTGCCGCGCCAGTTCGCGCACCTGGGCGTAGGCTTGCGCCGGGTGCTCCGTCGCCGGCGTGGTTCCGATGTCCCCGATTTCGGCCAGCAGGTAGGCGGTCCAGACGCTGCGGGTCGCGGCCTGTTCCGCCGGCAAGGCCAGGATGGCCAGCAGGCGCTGGCGCGCGCGTTCCAGGCGCGGTTCGTCCGGCGCCTGGGCGGCGCTGCGGTAGTCCACCGCGGCGGCGACGTAGAGGCGCGCGGCTTCCGGCAGGCCGTCGCCGGCGGCGTAGGCCTGGTCGCCGTCGGGACGGGCGCGCATCGCCCGAGCCTGTTGCCGTTGCGCCGGCGTCAGCGTCGCGTCGAACGCTTCGGGGATGGCGTCGGAGCGGTACGTGCCGTCTGGCAGCAGCGGCGATTCGTTGGCCCGCAGCGCGTCCGTGGCCGGCATCAGCCGCGCCGCCTCGTAGGCGAACGAGTTGGCGGGCGTGCCCTGCAGCGTGCCGGCGCGGTCGTCCAGCAACTGCGGCGGGAAGTCCGGGCCGCAGGCGATGACGATGCCGGCGCCGGCGGCGCAGGCCAGCGCCAGCGCGGCGGCAAGCGATTTACGGTTGTACATGGAAGCTCGGGGTTGCGGAGTCACAGCGGATCCATCCAATGGCGCGTTCGGCGCCGGCGCGCAGCAAGCCATCCTGCGCGCGGCGAAGATACCTGCCCTCGCGATCGTATTCAAGGGTGTAGCCGTTGATGCCGTCGGCGGCGCCGCATGTGGCGTCGAGCCGGATGGTGAACGGGAGCGCGGTGTCGGCGTTGCCGCGGTTGGCCAGTCGCACGTCGCGCGCGCCGCCGGCGCCGGGCGCGGCGGCGATCACCTCCAGTTGCGGCGTCAGCGGTTGACGCGCCAGCACGGCGCGCCAGGTCGGCAGGCTCCAGGCGCGCGTGTCGGCCTGGGTCGGCAGGCGGAACCAGACGATGCCGCGCAGCCCCGACGGGCGATCGCGATCGAGCGTGGCGACGAAGGCCGCCATGGCGTCGGGCGTGACCAGCAGCTCGGCCGAGCGGCCGCCCGGCATCAACGCCGGGCGTTCGCTTTCGACCGCGGCGATCCGGCCATGCTCGTCCCAGGCGACGCGGCTGCCATAGGAAGGCAGCGCCACGCGCCAGGGTTTGCCGGTCTGGCGCGCGTAGGCATCGAGCCAGGCGCGGGCCCGCTTGGCGTCGAACAGGCCTTGCGTGGGGTTCTGCACGGCGTGGACCTGCAGCACGGTTTCGTCCGGCACCGCCAGCAACGCGGGCAGCGCGGGACTGTCGAGCCAGGTGGGCAGGGCGGTGATCGACAACGGCAGGCTGGCGCCGAGGTGGGTCTTCAGCGTCGCCAGCAATGCGCGATAGGCCGGCAGCTTGGAGGTGGCGCAGTCGTAATCGATTTCCAGGCCGGCCGGCGTGACGCCGGCCTGGCGCCAGGCCGCCAGCGCGGCGATGGCGCGATCGGCGATGTCGGTGTCGCGCAAGTCGTTGACGCGGCCATCCAGCCGCAACACCAGCACCACGGGTCGTTGTGACGCGGCCAGCGCGGCGAGGTCGGGCGCCGCGTCGAACCAGGCGCCGTCGGCGCGCAATTCGGCCGCCAGCACCCGCCATGACCGCACCGCATCCGCGCCCTCGGTCAGCGCGCTGACCAGCGCGGGCGTCCATTGCCGTTGCCAGACATAGGCGTCGTTGGGCAGGGGCGGGGCGGCGCGTTCGCACGCGGCCAGCAACAGCACGCCGCACGCGGCCGCCAAGCGCCGCCAGCGCATCGGCGCGCGGACGATGCGGAGCCCTTGCATGAGGCGGCGCGAGCGGGGCGGCATGATGGGACGGACGGTGTTTGAAAGCGGTGTCGTACGCGGTTTCGCGGGATGCGTGATTCTATCCTTGACGCCGCAAGGGGTATTAGCACTCTCGATGCCTGGCTGCCAACCCACCGCGTGATAGCCGTGGACCATCGGCCGCATAGCGTTTGCCCGCGCGGCCCGCGGCGTGATGGCAGCAAGTTTGGGAGCGATTCCTGCATGTCCGCGTCGAAGCATCCGACAGCTTTTTTTTACCGCGTGTGCACAAATGAATTGCCACAAAACCGTCAATTGGGCTTAAGCTAGGTCATGACTTGGCGCTACGCGCGCATGGCTTGCTCCACGACCCGCCACGCGCCCTCGTCACCACGGATTCCAGTGTCGCGTACCGGCGCTTTTCACAAACCGGACCGACACGTTGCTGAACGCAGTCGCCTTGCGCCGTTCAGACCGTTCGCTGCCATCGCATAGCGAACGCACCGGACTTGCGTTCCGGATCATAAGAATCCACCGGGATATCTCATCCCTTCAAATCATTGCTGACCATTTCGTGCGTGGCTGCGTCATGCGCCCGTTCTACAGCGATATGCTGAAGGCGAACGAGTGAACTTATTCACGTTGGTTGCAATCCCTGACGGAACTTGTGTCTCCAGGGTGCAGCCTAAACGGAAAGGGCCCGATCGTGCTCTTGGTTGATGTGTGGCGAAAGCAACATACGACCGTGCCGAGATTGCTTATAGCGAGATTGACTAGTCACGCTGAAGCACTGAGGCACACAATGGGGACACGTAGGGACGTCATGGCTTTTTCGCGTGTTGTAGGAGGTTTCCGTGCAAAACATCGTCGAAGGCTTCAAGTCGCAGTATGCAAGAGAACAGGAATCAGAGCTTTCCCTAGAGGAATATCTGGACCTCGCCCGACGCGACCCGATGGCATACGCCAGCCCCGCTGAGCGCATGCTGGCGGCGATTGGCGAACCTGAAATCGTGGATACGCGCAACGACCCACGTCTTTCCCGTTTGTTTTCCAACCGGACCATCCGGCGCTATCCGGCGTTCCAGGAGTTCTACGGCATGGAGGACGTCATCGGGCAGATCGTGGCGTTCTTCAAGCACGCCGCGCAGGGACTGGAAGAGCGCAAGCAAATCCTCTATCTGCTGGGGCCGGTCGGCGGCGGCAAGTCGTCCATCGCCGAACGCCTCAAGGTGCTGATGGAGAGCTTCCCCATCTACGCGCTCAAGGGCTCGCCGGTGAACGAGTCGCCGCTTGGCCTGTTCCATCCGGAACGCTTCGGCGACACGCTCGAAAAGGAATACGGCATTCCGCGCCGCTACCTCACGGGCATCATGTCGCCGTGGGCGGTCAAGCGCCTGAAGGAGTTCGACGGCGACATCTCGCAATTCCGCGTGGTGCGCCTGAACCCGTCGGTGCTGCGCCAGGTGGCGATCGCCAAGACCGAGCCGGGTGACGAGAACAATCAGGACATCTCGTCGCTGGTCGGCAAGGTCGACATCCGCAAGCTCGACCGCCATTCGCAGGACGACCCGGACGCCTACAGCTATTCCGGCGGCCTGTGCCTGGCCAACCAGGGCCTGCTCGAGTTCGTGGAAATGTTCAAGGCGCCGATCAAGATGCTGCATCCGCTCTTGACGGCGACGCAGGAAGGCAACTTCAAGGGCACCGAGGGTTTCTCGGCGATCCCGTTCAACGGTTGCATCCTGGCGCACTCGAACGAGTCGGAATGGCAGACCTTCCGCAACAACAAGCACAACGAGGCGTTCCTCGACCGTATCTATATCGTCAAGGTGCCTTACTGCCTGCAGGTCTCGGAAGAGGTCCGCATCTACGAAAAGCTGCTGCATCACAGCTCGCTGTCGACGGCGCCGTGCGCGCCGGGAACGCTGGACATGATGGCGCAGTTCTCGGTGCTGACCCGGCTGAAGGAGCCGGAGAATTCCAGCATCTACTCGAAGCTGCGCGTCTATGACGGCGAAAGCCTGAAGGACGTCGATCCGAAGGCCAAGGCGCTGCAGGAGTACAAGGACTACGCCGGCACCGACGAAGGCATGAACGGGGTCTCGACGCGCTTCGCGTACAAGATCCTGTCCAGCGTCTTCAACTACGACCAGACCGAGGTGGCGGCCAATCCGGTGCACCTGATGTATGTGCTCGAGCAGCGCATCGGGCGCGAGGACTATCCGGAGGAAATCCGCCGGCGCTACCTGGAGTTCATCAAGGGCTTCCTGGCGCCGCGCTACGCCGAGTTCATCGGCAAGGAGATCCAGACCGCGTACCTCGAGTCGTACTCGGAGTATGGCCAGAACATCTTCGACCGCTACGTCACGTTCGCCGACTGCTGGATCCAGGACGAGGAATTCCGCGACCCGGAAACCGGCGAGAGCTTCGACCGCAGCGCCTTGAACGACGAACTGGAGAAGATCGAGAAGCCGGCCGGCATCGCCAATCCGAAGGACTTCCGCAACGAGATCGTGAACTTCGTGCTGCGGGCGCGCGCCAACAACAATGGCCGCAACCCGACCTGGACCAGCTATGAAAAGCTGCGCGAGGTGATCGAGAAAAAGATGTTCTCGAACACGGAAGACCTGCTGCCGGTGATCTCGTTCAACGCCAAGGCGTCGGCCGAGGACAAGTCGAAGCACCAGAGCTTCGTCGACCGGATGGTGGAAAAGGGCTACACGGAGAAGCAGGTCAGGCTGCTGTGCGAGTGGTACCTCCGTGTGAGGAAGTCTTCCTGAGCGAGGTGAATCATGAATTCACTGATCGATCGCCGTCTTAACGGGCGCAACAAGAGCGCCGTTAACCGGGAGCGCTTTCTGCGGCGTTACAAGGACCAGATCCGCAAGGCGGTCCACGGGATGATCCGCGACCGCTCGATCCAGGACATGGATCAGGGCGGCGAGATCAACCTGCCCGCCCGCGATATTTCCGAGCCGACGTTCCGGCACGGCGCGGGCGGCGACCGGGAAATGGTGCATCCGGGCAATCGCGAGTTCGCCAAGGGCGACACGTTCGACCGGCCTCAGGGAGGAGAAGGCCAAGGCGGGTCCGAGCCCGGCGAGGGCGAGGCGGTCGATCAGTTCACCTTCAGCCTGTCGCGGGCCGAATTCCTCAACCTGTTCTTCGAAGACCTGGAACTGCCTCACCTGGCGCGCACCCAGCTGGGCGAGGTCAGCCAGAAAAAATGGCAGCGCGCCGGCTACACCACCACCGGCTCGCCCAGCATGCTCAGCATCAGCCGCACGCTGAAGTCGTCGCTGGCGCGGCGGGTGGCGCTGAGCGTGAAGGCGCGCGCCGACCTGGAAGACGCGGAAGAGCGCCTGGCCAAGGCCAAGGCGGCGGGCGAGCCCGCCGACCAGATCAAGGCCCTGGAGCAGGACGTCGAGGACTGCCGCGAGCGCCTGGCGCGCGTGCCGTTCCTGGACGACCTGGACCTGCGCTACCGCAACCGCGTGTCGGTCGCGATCCCGATGGCGCGCGCGGTCATGTTCTGCCTGATGGACGTGTCCGGCTCGATGGACGAGGGCAAGAAGGACCTGGCCAAGCGCTTCTTCACGCTGCTGTACCTGTTCCTGTCGCGCAAGTACGAGCACGTCGACCTGGTCTTCATCCGCCACACGGACAATGCCGAGGAAGTGGACGAGCAGACCTTCTTCTACGATCCCAAGAGCGGCGGCACCATCGTGCTGTCGGCGCTGGAGCTGATGCGCGAGATCGTCGAGAAGCGCTATCCGCCCACGGCCTGGAACGTGTATGCGGCACAGGCCAGCGACGGCGACTCGTTCGGCGCCGACGCGGGCAAGAGCGCGCGCTTCCTGGCCGAGCACCTGCTGCCGGCCACGCGCTACTTCGCCTATATCGAGGTTCCCGACTCGCAGGAGGCGCGCAAGAGCAGCCTGTGGGCGGAATATGAACAGAAGCTGGCGCCGCATTTCGTGATGCGGCGGATTTGCGATCGCGGGGAAATCTATCCCGTGTTCCATGACCTGTTCAAGAAGGAAACCGCATGAATGCCATCCTGGGCGCACTCGTGGAGCCGGAGTCGGCCGGCAGCCCCCGGCCGCTGTCGCAAGGTTCCGAATGGACGTTCGAACTGATCCAGTCCTATGACGACGCGATCTCGCAGGTCGCGCGCGAGTACGGGCTGGACACCTATCCGAACCAGATCGAGGTCATCACCTCGGAGCAGATGCTGGACGCCTATGCGTCGGCGGGCCTGCCCATCGGCTATCCGCACTGGTCGTATGGCAAGGAGTTCATCCGCAACGAGCAGTTCTATCGGCGCGGCATGCAGGGCCTGGCCTACGAGATCGTGATCAACTCCAACCCCTGCATCGCGTATCTCATGGAAGAGAACTCCATGACGATGCAGGCGCTGGTGATCGCGCACGCCTGCTACGGCCACAACTCGTTCTTCAAGGGCAATTACCTGTTCCGCCAGTGGACCGACGCCGATGGCGTGCTGGACTACCTGGTGTTCGCCCGCAAGTACGTGATGGATTGCGAGGACCGCTACGGCATCGACGCGGTCGAGGCGCTGCTGGATTCCTGCCACGCGCTGTCGCACCACGGCGTGGACCGCTACAAGCGGCCGACGCCGATCTCGTACAAGGAAGAGGCCGCGCGCCAGGCCGAGCGCCAGGAGCACGCGCGCCTGCAGTACAACGACCTGTGGCGCACCCTGCCGCGGCTGGAGGCCGACAAGGACGAGCGGGTGGCCGCGTCGGTGTTCCCGCCCGAGCCGGAAGAGAACCTGCTGTACTTCATCGAGAAGTATTCGCCCAAGCTGGCGCCGTGGCAGAAGGAGCTGGTGCGCATCGTGCGCAAGGTCGCCCAGTACTTCTACCCGCAGACCCAGACCAAGGTGATGAACGAAGGCTGGGCCACGTTCTGGCACTACACCATCCTGAACCGGCTGCACGAGAAGGGGCTGGTCAACGACGGCTTCATGATGGAGTTCCTGCAGAGCCACACCAACGTCGTCAGCCAGCGCGGCTTCGACGAGCGTGGCTACGGCGGCATCAACCCGTATGCGCTGGGCTTCGCGATGATGTCGGATATCCGCCGCATCTGCGAGAAGCCCACCGACGAGGACCGCCGCTGGTTCCCCGACATCGCCGGCGGCGACTGGCTGAAGACGCTGGACTTCGCCATGCGCAACTTCAAGGACGAGTCCTTCATCTCGCAGTACCTGTCGCCGCGCCTGATCCGCGAGTTCCGCTTCTTCGCGATCTCGGACCACCAGGCCAACCCCAAGCTGGAAGTCGCCGCCATCCACGACGACGACGGCTACCGCGACATCCGCCGCTTGCTGGCCGCGCAGCACAACCGCGACAACCAGGTGCCGGACATCCAGGTGGTGCGCTTTAACCGCGACACCGATCGCTCGCTGGTGCTGCGCCACCTGAAGAGCCGCGGCCGGCCGCTGGCGGCCGAGGACGCCGAGCAGGTGATGAAGCACCTGGCGCGGCTGTGGGGCTTTCGCGTGAGGCTGGAGGAAACCGAGCCGGACGGCACCGTCGGTTCGTACCGCGAGCAGGATCCGCCCAACGCGTGAGGGGGCGGCGGGCGGCCTCGGCGCCGCCGTCGCGCGGCAGGCCGGGAGGCTCGTGGCAAAAAGGGGACGCAATCGCGTCCCCTTTTTCTTTTGCCGCGCCGCCAATGCAGCTTTCTTGCCGATCTGCTAGAATCGCGGATTCGCATTTTTCGGAATGCGTACCAGATCAGGACAGGTGGCCGAGTGGTTGAAGGCGCACGCCTGGAAAGCGTGTATACGTCAAAAGCGTATCGGGGGTTCGAATCCCCCTCTGTCCGCCAAGAATTTCACAAGCGTTGCCGCGCGGTCGCCCGCCATCAGCTTGCCCCAAAACCCGCATGGACATTGGTCCTGCGGGTTTTTTGTTTTCCGGCGAGGGCGCCGCGGTAAGCGGCGTTCCCTTGAGGGCTCAAGTGGCCCGCGACCCGCGACACCGCTTGACCGATCCGGCTTTGGCGATCAGCTTCGCACCGCGCCGCGAAAGGCCGCCGAGAGCGCGGCCAGCGCGTCCTGCGCGCGGCTGTCCCTGACCCGGGTATGCAGCAGGATGGGCAGCCGCGGCAGATCCGGTAGCCCCAGCCTGGGGCCGACGTCGACCGCGCCGAACGGCACCATGCGCGGGGCCAGCGCGGCCACCCCAAGCCCCGCCATGACGGCGGCGGCGACCGTCATCACGCCGCCGCCCACGAACACTTCGGTCCAGGGTATGCCGGCCTCATCGAGCAGTTGCCCGGCCAGGGCGCGCACGCCGCAGGGCTCGGCCATCGTGGCCAGCGGCAGCGGTTCTCCCGCCCGATGTTGCCAGCCGGGCATGGCGAACCAGCCGAACTTTTCTTCGGCGAGGATTTCCCCATCGCCGCGGCCCGCCTGGAAGCGGACGATCACCGTATCGAGCTCCCTGCGGTCGAAACGTTGCAGCAGCTCGGCCGACGAGCCGATCCGGATTTCGATCAGCAGCCGGGGATCCTGCGCGTTCATGCGTGCGATCAGCGCCGGCAGTTCCGGACCCGCGACATGGTCGCTGATGCCGATGGCGAGACGCTGCCGCGTTCCCGCGACGACCGAGACCGCCCGGTCGTGCGCCTCGATGAGCTTGCGCGCGTGCTCGAGAAAAGTCGCGCCGTGGGCTGAAAGCTCCACGCGCCGGGGCGTGCGTTCGACGAGCCTGAAATCCAGCCGGTCTTCAAGCCGCTTGAGCTTCAGGCTGATCGCCGCCTGGGTGGTCTGCAGCGATTCGGCGGCGCGGGTGAAACTGCCCAGCTCGGCAATGCGGATGAAGGCTCTGACCGCCTCCAGGTCGAGGGCGCGCTTGGTCATTTCAAAACTTTATCGTTGAAATAAAAATGCATACGTTATCAGAATGGATAATGGGCAGCGGGACCACAAAGGAGGAACTTCCCATGCCGTTCGCTCATATCTCATTGCGCTCCGGAAAGCCGGAGGCCTATAGGCAAGCGATCTTTGACAGCGTTTATCGCGCGCTGCGCGAGACATTCAATGTTCCCGAGGATGACCAGTTCATGGTCATGACCGAGCATGAGGCCGCGAATTTCCGCTACGGGGCGACTTACCTCGATATCGCGCGAAGCGACGATCTGGTGTTCATCCAGATCACCGCGAACAACACGCGTAGCTTGGAACAGAAGAAGGCGTTGTTCCGGCGGATTGCGCAATTGCTTGGCGAAAATCCCGGCCTGCGGCCCGAGGATGTGTTCGTGAACCTCGTCGAGGTGCTGAAGGAAAACTGGTCGCTGGGAGGCGGCCTCGCGCAATACGCCTGAGCCGGCTGGCAACAGCACTCACGCCGTCGGAATTTTCCCGACGCGCGGCAAGCCCTGCCCGGAAAGCCGGTTGAAAGTTCTGTTGGGCCTGGAACGGCGCTTCAGAGGGAGGCCGCGCGAAGAATTATTTCAGCGTGGCGATTTGAATTTCGACTGATTGCAATTGCGTCGACGCGTATCGCGTCGATCCATAAACTCTGCCTGCGCTTCGATCCCGCGCCTGTACCGCCCGCACCATCGTGCGTCGCGTTACGGCGGGAGAAGCGTTGTGCGAGCCTGCCTCCGCGCTGTCGACATGACGTTGCCGGTATGCCCGCTGTACCTGATCTTGAATAGCGTGGCGCATCATGTTCGATTGGTTTCGACGCAGGTGGTTCGGCTGGTCCGCGGAGCAGGCGCGAGGGGTTCCGAGCTTTCCGGGGCCGGACAAGGTGGCGCCGGGCGGGCGACGAGGTAGTGCCACGGGCATGGTGGTGGCGTTTTTCACCTGCGACAGCATTTACGAGGCGGAAAAGAATCGCCTGCTGCGCTCGGCGGAACGGCTGGGGCTTGCCGTCGACGCCGAGCCGATCGAATCCGCCGGGTCCTGGGTGCGCAATGCGTCCATGAAGCCATCGGTGCTGGTTGCCATGCGCAAGAAGCACACGGGGCCACTGCTGTATGTCGACGTGGACGCGGTGTTTCATCGCGATCCGTGGCCGACGCTGGCCGCGTTGGACTGCGATATCGCCGCCTACCATGAGCCCGACGGGCACTTGCTGAGCGGCACGTTGTTCATCAACCATACGCCGGCCGCCGCCGCGCTGTTGCAAGCCTGGGCGCAGGCCTGCGCGGAGAATCCCGACGAGTGGGACCAGCGGGTGCTGGAGCGCCTGCTGGCCCGCGACGCCTTGTCCGCCGAGCCGCGTTACCGGCAGGCGCGGCTGCCCGTTGCCTATTGCTGGATCTTCGACAAGACCGACAATGCGTCGTGCGACGAGGTGTTCATCGAGCATCTGCAGGCCAGCCGGGAAGCCACGCAGCGCAAGCGCGTGTTCGGCAGGCCGGTGCGCGCGGTCAGGCGGCGCCGGGATAGGGTGCGGGCGATCGAGCGGATCCTGTTTGGTCGGAACGCGGCGCGCTAGGCGTCGCGGCCCTGGCGCGTCCAGGGTTTCTTGGCCGTGGTGCCGTGCTTTGGTCTACGCTAGCTCTCTGTTCCCGGAGAGTTCCATGTCCAAGATCACTGTTGATTTCGTGTCCGATGTCGCCTGTCCCTGGTGCGCGGTCGGGTTGGGCGGCCTGCTGACCGCGATCGAGCGGGTGGGCGGCGAGGCCGAGGTCGAGCTGCATTTCCGTCCGTTCGAGCTGAATCCCGACATGCCCAAGGGCGGGCAGAACACCATTGAGCGCCTGATGGCCAAGTATGGTTACAGCCGCGAGCAGGTGCAGGCCAATCGCAAGGTGATCAGCGAGCGCGCCGCGGCGGTCGGCATGCGCATGCGCATGGGCGACGACAACCGTTCGTTCAATACCTTCGACGCCCATCGCCTGTTGCACTGGGCCGGCCTGGAGGGCCAGGGCAGCCAGACGGCGCTGAAAAAGCGCTTGCTGGAGACCTATCACTACGACAACCAGGACACCAGCGACGTCGAGGTGCTGGTGCAGGCGGCGGCGGACGCCGGGCTGGATGCGGCCGAGGCGCGCGCGGTGCTGGCCTCGGGCCGCTACAGCGAAGAGGTGCGCAAGGAAGAGGCCGAATGGCGCGACCGCGGCATCACCTCGGTGCCGTCGGTGATCCTGAACGGCAAGTACCTGGTGTCCGGCGGCCAGCCGGCCGACGTGTTCGAGCAGGCGCTGCGCCAGGTCGCGCGCGAGGGGTGAGCGGCGGGCGGCGCCATGGGCGCCGCGCCGCGATCCGCATGACCGCGAGGCCGCCGCGTCGTTGCCGCGCGACGGCGGTCCCGGGCTTGTCCATGCGGCGGCCGGCTCAGGCTTTCACGATCGGCGCGACATCCAGCACGTACATCTGGCGTTCGCCTTCGTGCACCGAATCCACGCACACCTGCGTGCCGTCGCGGCTCCAGCGCGGGTGCAGGTCACAGCGGTTTTCCTTGGACAGCGAAGGATCGGCGTAGAAGCTGCCGAGGTCGTGGCGCTGCCCGGTGCGCATGTCGTACAGGAACAGGATGCGTTCGTGGGTGACCGGATCGGGATAGGTGTCGCTCAGCAGCCAGCGGCTGTCCACGGGTGAAAACGTCATGTGGCCGTTCTCGGTGAGGACGCCGTCGCCCACCACTTGCACTTGGCCGCCGTCGGCATCTTCGTACAGGTGGTAGTGGATGCGGCCGGCATGCGGTCCCCAGACGATGATCGAGCGGTCGTCGCGCCACAGCGGGTGCGAGATCTGGTATTCCGATTTCTCGTAATCGAAGGTGCCGACGGCGGCCGGATCGAAGTCGTCGGCCAGCTGCGGCAGCGGATGATCGGAACATTCCAGCAGGCGCATGTCGCTGCCGTCCGGGTTCATGGTGATGAGGCGGTGCAGGAAGCAGGTCTCGTCCTCGACGCGCTCAGTCCAGCGATGCAGGAACAGGATGCGCGTCGACGAGGGGTTGACCTCGATGTGGCTGACCCAGTGGATGGCGCGTTCCATCGAGGCGCGCGGATGGAAGTTGCGCAGGTCGGCGTAGCTGACCAGCAGGCGGTGGGCGCCGCTGTCCAGGTCGAGCGTGTGGATGCCGTCGTCGGCCGGCGCGTTGGCCACCGGCGCGGGCGCGTGTTCGCTGTAGCCGATGGTCTGGTGCGTGATGTAGAGCCGGCGGTAGTCCACGCACAGCGCGTAGCGGCTGTCGGGGGCGGCGACGTAGATCGGCAGCGGCAGGTAGCGCGTCTGGCCGGTGACGAGGTTGTGGACCGCCGAGCGGAATCCGGGATAGAAGCCGCCATCGTCGTCGCGCCGGCAGTTGTAGATCAGCTGCGGCTCGGCCTGGCCGTCCAGCCACTGCAGCTGGCAGCCCATCTGCCAGTTCCAGGCGGTGGTGGCGCCGACGGCGTGGTAGCGCTCGCCGTCGCGCAGGTCGAAGTAGCCGACCTCGGCGCGCAGCCCGGGCGTGAGCACGGCGTCCTTGACCGGCGCGCGGTTGGCCAGCAGATAGCGGCCGCCGCGATGCCAGACGGTCTTGTTGTAGTAGCCGAAGAAATGATGGCCCGGCGGGCCGCCCAGGCGGCGGCAGGCGATGGCGGGAGTGGTCATGCGATTCATCAATGAAGGAAGGGGAAGGGCGTTCAGCCGGCGCTGATGTGTTCGGTTTCGATGACCTTGTTCCAGCGGGCGCGCTCGCGCTCGACGAAGGCGCGCGCCTCGGCCGGGCTGTTGCCCACCGGCGTCATGCCCAGGTGCTCGAGGCCGGCGCGGAATTCCGGATCGGCGTAGACGCGGCGCAGGTCGGCGCTGAGCTTGTCGATCAGCGCGTCGGGCACGTCCTTGCCGGCGGCCAGGGTGGTCCAGGAGGTCACGGTCAGGCCGGGCAGGCCGGCCTCGGCGGCGGTGGGCACGTCGGGCAGCGCGGCCGAGCGCGTGGCGCCGGTGATGGCCAGCGCCTTGAGCTTGCCGGTCTGGATGTAGCCGATGGTGGTGGGCACGTTTTCGAACAGCAGCTGGATCTGGCCGCCGATCAGGTCGTTGATGGCGGCCGAGCTGCCGCGATAGGGAATGTGCGCGATCGGGGCCTGCGCGGCCATTTTGTAGAGTTCGCCTACCATATGCACCGAGGAGCCGACGCCGGCCGAGCCGAAATGCAGGTTGTCGGGGTTGGCCTTGGCCTGGGCGGTCAGTTCGGCCAGGGTGTTGGCCTGGAGCGTCGGGCTGGCGACGACCACGTGCGGCATCTCGGCGACGATGGTGATGACCTTGAGGGCCTCGGCCGGGCGGTAGTTCAGGTGCTTGTAGACGCCGTAGGTGGCATGCAGGCCGATGGAGCCGAGCAGCAGGGTGTAGCCGTCGGGGTCGGATTCGGCGACGAATTTGCCGCCGATGTGGCCGCCGGCGCCGGGCCGGTTCTCGACCACGACCGGCTGGTTGTAGAGCTGGCCCAGGTACTTGGCCAGCAGCCGCCCCTGGATGTCGGAGCTGCCGCCGGCGGTGAACGGCACGATGATCCGTAACGGGCGGTCCGGATAATTGGCCTGGGCCTGGGCGGCGAACGGCAGGGCCGCGCTCGCCAGGGTCAGGCAGAAGGCTTGCAGGACGCGGCGGCGCCAGGGATGGCTTGAACGCATGGTATTTCCCCTACAGCGGTTGGTGTTTCGGTGGGGTGCGGGAGCAGGAGCACCCGAGGAGCCACGAGTGTAGGAGTCGCTAAGTATTTGAAAAAATTCTTTTTTCGGCATAGTCTATGCAAGTTTGCTATACCCTGTGACCCCATGAGCCGACCGCTGAATTTCCGTCAGATCGAAGCCTTCCACGCGGTAATGCTGGCCGGCACCACCACCGGCGCGGCGCAGATGCTGCGCACCACGCAACCGTCGGTGAGCCGCCTGCTGGCGCAGGCGCAGCAGGCCAGCGGCCTGAAACTGTTCGACATGGAGCGCGGCCGCCTGCGGCCGACGCGCGAGGCCAAGGACCTGTTCGATACGGTCAAGCGGCACTTCGTCGGCCTGGAGCGCATCGAGGACCGCGTGGCCGCCATGCGCCGCAGCGGCAGCGGGGTGTTGCGGCTGGCCTGCACGCCGGCGCTGGGCCTTGGCATGCTGCCCGGCGCGGTCGAGGAATTCGCGCAGCGCTATCCCGACGTGCACATCAACATGCAGACCGTGGGCAGCCAGTATCTGCGCGAGGGGCTGCTGCACGGCACCTACGATGTGGTGGTGACGACCGTGCCGCTGGACGGCGCGCACCTGGCGCTGCAAAGCCTGCACGAAAGCGCGGCGGTCTGCGTGATGCGGCCGGACCATCCGCTGGCGGCGCTGCCGGCCATCGGCATCGCCGACCTCAACGAGCGCCGGCTGCTGGTGCTGAACGCCGACGATGACGTCTACCTGCAGTTGCGCGGCGCGATGCTGGCGCATCAGGTGCAGCCGGTGTCGGAAATCGAGACCACCTATTCATCGACGATCTGCGCGCTGGCCGCGGCCGGCACCGGCCTGGGGATCGTCAATCCGTATATCGCCGACGTCTTCGCGCAGCAGCTGGCGATACGTCCGTTCACGCCCAAGCTACCCGTGCGGGTCTGCATGGCCTATCCGGCGCAGACCGCGCCGTCGGTGGTGACCGAGGCCTTCGTCGACATCCTGACGCGGCGCTTCGGAGACATGGTCGAGTCCGTCTGAGACCGTCTCGACAGCCGCCGGGGAACGGCGGCGCCATCGGTGTTACTCAGCTTGCGGCGCGTATCGCGCCAGAAGAACAAGGAGACAGTCTTGATGCACGCCGCCACCCTTTCCGTTCCCGATGTCCGGAACCGCCCGCGCGCCGCGGGAGCGGCGCGATGACGCCGCGCGCGGGACGCACGCTGGGGCTGGAGATGGAAATGGCGGTGGCGCGGCGCGATACCGGCGCCAGCCACCCGGTGGGCGGCTACTTCGAGACCTTGGCCGCGATCAAGGCGGCGCGCGGCGAGGCGCCGGACCTGGCGCGCATCGGCGAGCGCATCGTCGGCGTGTCGGTGGCGGCCGGCGAGAGCGGCCTGGACAACGGCTTCAACCTGCTCGAGACCGCGTTCGCGCCGGTCTCGGAGGATGACGGCGGACTGGACGAACTGGCGCGGCGCGCCACGCGTGAACTGCATGACGCCAGCCGCGCGCTGGAAGCGGAAGGCGCGGTGCTGCTGAATGCGTCGGAGCATCCCGACTGCACCCTGGACCCGTCGTGGTACGCGACGGTGCACGTGCCGCGGCCGATCTACCGCGAGCTGGTGGGCCATCGTGAATGGCTGCACCGCGTGGGGATCGACGCCAAGGCGCAGAACAGCCCGTGCACGTCGGTGGACGTGACGCAAGCGGCGCGTGCGCTCAACGTGGTGCTGGCGCTGGCGCCGGCCAGCATCGCGATCTTCGCCAACAGTCCGCTGGAGAACGGCCGCGCGACCGGCCTGAAGGAGAACCGGCTGACGGTGTGGGACCGCATGTTCCGCCACTCGCGCTATGCCGGCGACTATCACCTGCAGCGCCTGCCCGAGCGGCCGTTCGTGGACCTGGGCGATTACTTCCGCTGGATGTTCGCGCCCGGCACCGCCAGCCGCTGCCTGCCGCTGGCGACGGACGATGGCTACAAGTCGGCCACCGGCGTGTACCTGCGCGGTTCGCCGTGCCTGTCGGCGTTCCTGGCGTCGGAGGGCTGGCCGGGCCGGCGCTCGGACACCGGCGAGGGCGTCACCATCGCGCCGCAGGGCGCGCATTTCGAGTATTCGCAGTTCGCGCATTTCCTCGATGCGCGCTGGCGCTACCGGCTGGCGACGCCGCCATCGCTGGAGGCGCTGCGTGAAGCCTGGCGGCGGCCGGGCGGCATCGAGGAGCTGTACGCGCAGCTGGGCGCCAGCGGCTACATCGAAGGCCGCGCGCCCGGCGCCGGCTTCGCCGATGCGCAACTGCTGCGCGAGGCGGGACGCGAGGTGGCGGCGACGCTGGTGATGGCGCCGTCGGCGCTGCAACTGGGATTGATGCGCAACCTGCCGCAAGCCGAGGATCTGTTGCGGTCATGGGGCTGGCTGCGGCTGCGTGCCATGCGCGCCGACGCCATGCGCGACGCGCTGCACGATCCCGCGGTGCATGCGCTGGCCGGCGAGGTGCTGGCGGTGGCCGCGGGCGGGCTGGCGCCGCACGAGCGCCATTGGCTCGGTTATGCGCATTACGCGGTGGATGCACGCAGCAGCGGCGCGGACCGCCTGCTGCGCCTGTGGCGCGAGCTCGATGGCGATCCGCGCCGCCTGGCCAAGGTGTGCGAGGCCAGGGCGGTGGTGCCGCTCTGACTCGCCCGGCCGGCCCCGTGCGGGGCCGGCATCGTTCAGGCCAGTTGCGGCATCGGTCCCAGGCCGGGCGGCGGAACGTTGTCGACCAGCGCCAGCAGTTGGCGTTGCAGGCCATCGGGCGCGGCGCCGGTGCGCAGCGCCTGCTTTTCGCCGTCGGTCAACAGGCCCGCCAGGTCCGCCAGGCTGTCGCATTCCATCGAGTAGGCCTGATGCGTGCGCACCGCGATCTGCTCCAGCGACTTCCAGGCCGACAGCATGTGGGCCTGGTGCTGGACCTCGTCGCTGATGTTCGAGGTCAGCGTGCTGATGCCGCCGTGGAACACCGGCAGCGCGTTCGGGCCGGCCGTCCAGATCTTCTGCTTGTCGGCGAAATCGGCGCCGGCCTGGTCGGGGTGGCTGGTGATCAGGTTGACGAAGAACGACTTGATCTTGCCCAGCACGCCCGGTGTCGGCGCCTGGGGCGGGCCGCCGTGCATGATCTGGTAGGCCTTGCCGTTTTCGTCGAAGGTCAGCAGCAGGGTGCGGGCCTGCGTCTGGCCGAGCGCGTCGCCGGTCAGGGCGGTGGGCACGCCCTGCGCGTCCTTCGGATGGGTGAAGACCTCGGACGGCATGTTGCTGCCGATGCCGCCATCGGCGTAGACCTTCTTGCCGCCGTCGGCCGTCTCCACCGACACCGCCTTGAACGCGATCGGGAACGACATCGACATGCGCGCGGCATAGGCGATCGGCATGTCCGGCGCGCTGTCGGCGTCGAAGTATTCCTCGACCTGATCGGTCTTGTTCCAACCGGTGAGCGTCAGCTGCTTGAACTTGTCGGGCGCCAGCGTGTTCAGCAGCTTCAGGTCGCCGAACGTGATCATGCTGTCCTTGTGTTCCTGCTCGAAGTCCGGCAGCTGCTGCAGGCGGCTGAGGCGTTCGAGCTGGCGGTCGCTCAGCTGGCCCTGGCCGGCGAGCGCGACCAGCTTGTCCTGGAACGCATGGGTGTTCCAGTGCGTCGTCAGGTAGTCGTGCACGCTGCGCGAGGTGGTCTGGTCGACTACCTTCAAGGAAGCGACGGCGGGCGCGAGGCCGCCTTCCATCTTCAGGTCGGGATAGATGCGCGCCAGGTCGCCGCCGCCCTTAAGCGCATCGAGCATGCCCGGGCGGAACAACGCGTCGGCCGGCCCCTGTTCGAACTGCGCCGCGCTCAGGCCCGCCGCCAGGCAGGTGGCGGTGAGGGCGCCGGCGGACGAGCCCGACAGGTGCTTGAGTCCGGCCAGCATGCCGGTCTTTTCCATCTGGTCCAGGCCGGCGCTGTAGCCGATGCCCTTGGCGCCGCCGCCGCGCAGCGCCATGTTCTCGAGCTGCGGCGCGGGGCGGATGACGACGTACTTGTCGCCGCGCGGGATGATCTGCGGGCGGGTGTCGGCCTGCGGCAGGTTGGACATGAGTTCCGAGCGCGCCGCATCCACCTTGAGCCGGTCCAGCGCCATGGCGGCGGATTTTCCGGCCGACTTCATGGCGCTGGCGAAGTCCTTGCCGTCGACCGAGCCGTCCTGCTTGCGCGGCAGCGCGTCGAAGGAGCGCTGGACGATGGACTCGAAGCGCGTCTGCACGTCGCCGGCGAAGCTCTCGATGCCCTTGGGGCCCATCATGTTGGCGAGCGCGCTGGTCTCCTGCATGAAGTACTGCTCGAACGAGCGCTTGGCCGCGTCGACGTGGGCGGCGTTGGTGTCGGGCGTGACGAACAGGCCCTTGAGCTGGCCCAGCAAAGAGGTCGGCGCCTGTGCCGGCGGTTGCCAGACGGAGGCGGCGGCGCTGTTCTGGATGGCGCTGGAGATACCGTTCATACCAGCGCTCCCGGCGCGGCGGCGCCCGTGGCGGCGGCCGCCACGCCAAAGGAAATCTGCGCGCCTTCCAGCGCCAGGTCGCGCACCAGCGCGCGCGTGTCTTGCGCCTGCGCCAGCTGGTATTGCAGCCAGCGCGGCCAGGTGTCGTCGTCCAGTCGCTCGAGCGCGATGCGGCCGCTGCCCGTCACGAACTGGCGGCTGTCCAGTCCGACCACGTAGGCGTGGCCGCGCAGCGCGTTCTGGTTGATGAGCAGCGCGCTCTTGATGACGGCGCGGCGCAGGCTGCCCTGCAGCGCGGCGGCGTCGTGCAGGAAGAAATCGATCAGCAGCCGCCGGTTGTCGGGGTGCAGCGTAACGCGGCCGGGCAGGTCGTCGAACAACAGATCGAACTGGCGCGCGCCGCTGGGCAGCGTGTCCAGCCCGCAGGCCAGCGCGAGCCGCGCCAGGTCGCGCTCGGCCTGGCGCGCATCGCCTTGCGGGCCGCGCGGCAGCGCCGCGGGCGGCGTGGCGTCGGGGTGGGGGCCGGCCAGGCGGTCGAGTTCCCGCAGCAGCGTGTCGGCGATGTCGTGCAGGGCCTGGGCGTCGCAGGCCGCGTACAGCGGCAGGCTCAGGCTCGGCCCCAGCTCGGGCGAGATGCCGCCGATCAGGCCCGCGCCCAGGCGCGTATCGAAGCCGCGGCGCAGCAGCGCTTCGCCCTGCGGGTCGTCGAAGCCGGGCGCGTCGTTGAAGGCGTGACGCCAGGCGGTGAGCACCACGCTGCCGTCGTGCGCGTTGCGCGCCATGCCCAGTTGATGATGGTCGTCCAGCGGGACGGCCCATTGCGCGGGCTGTTCGGTGTCGCCGGTATGGAAATGCGCCTGCGCGTACTGTGCGGCGGCCTGCGCGATGTCGGAGAGGGAGTTGAACGCCATGGAAAGCTCGCGGAGTGGGAATCACCCCTTGAGTAACAGCAGCATGCCTTCCGGTTCCCTGCCGGGGCCTGGGATTCGCGCGGCGCGGGTGCCATAATGTGGCCTCGTCCATCTCGCGCTGCGGGCGGCCGCGCCCGTTCGCGCCCGCATCGCCACTTTCGTTACCGTGTCAGACCCTCATTTCGCCCAGGTGCTTTCCGAACTCGGCCAGGCGCTGGGCATTCCCGCGCTGGCGCCCGCCGAGGGCGGGCTGTGCCAACTGGCATTCGATGGCCGCCATCTGGTGCAGCTGATGGCGCATGGCGCGCGCGGCCAGATCCTGCTGTCCTGCGCGGTGGGCGGGGGCAAGATGGATGGCGCGCTGGCGTTGCTGGCCGCGCAGGGCAACTTCCTGCAGGCGGGCGGTGGCGTGGTGGCGTGCGCGGCCCCGGATGGCCGCATGCATCTGCAGCTGGGCGTGGCGCGCGAACAATGCGGCGCGGACGCGCTGCTGGCCGCGATCGACGCGCTGCTCAACCAGGTCGAGGCCTGGGAGAAACGCGCCGCGCGCGCGGAGCCGGGCGCGGACGCGCCGTGGCGCAATCCCGCCTTCATGATGCAGTCGGTCTGACCCCGCGCGGGGGAGGCCGGCTCAGCTGGCTTTCTGGATCACGCCCTTGAGCGAGTCCGCGATCTGCTTGGTGATCGTGCTCTGGATCTCGATCAGCATGGTCCACTGTTGCACCTGTTGCTGCATCTTCAGCATGTCCGCTTGCGACACGCTGCCGTCGGCATTGGTGCGCAGGTTGGATAGCGTCGTCTGCAGGTTGCTTTCCTGCGAACGGATGCTGTCGTAGATCGTGCTGTTCACGCTGTTGAAATTCAGGCCGGACGAGCCGGTCAAACCGTTCAAAGCCATGGTGCGTCTCCTAGCGATTCAGGGGAGAAAAAGCGGCGGGCGGCGCGTCGGCGCCATCCCGGGGATCAAGCGGCAGCGCGGCCAGCACCTCGCGCGCGGCGGCGGCAGCCTGCGCCACCGCCTGGTATTGCTGGAAAGCCACCGGCACCAGGCCCGAGTCCAGGCGCTGGTTGGCGCCTTGCTCCAGTTCGGCGAGGCGCTGTGCCAGTTCGGCGCGCAACGCGGCGCCGCCAGGGGCGGCCAGGCGTTGTTCCAGTTCGGTCAGGGCGGTCGGATCGGTCATGGTGTCAGGGGATCTGGGTGAGTGGTCAGCGCGTCACGATGGCGGCGCGCGGGCCTTCGAAAATGATGCGGGTGTTTTCCACGGAGACCAGGCGGTACTTGCGGTAGACGCCGCCCACCAGCAGCTTGCTGCCGTCCTCGAGCACGATGAAGGGCTGCGGCCCGCCGACCACGCTGCGGATCACGAATGGCACGCTGTCGGCCGCTGGCGAAGCGCTGGTCGCGGCCAGCCGGGCGACGCCGAGGTGGTTCTGGTTGAACTCGTTCAGCACGTCCTGCAGGCGCGCCTGCTGGTCGTCGTCGAGCGCACCCGCGGCGATCTCCAGGTGATCGGGTTTCCAGGCGAGGGTGACGCCGGACAGGCCCGCGTCCACCAGCTGGCTGGACAGGGTGTCGCTCAGCTGCTGCGTCAGCGCGATGGCGTTGCCCAGCACCGTCATGCCGGGCAGTTGCGCGCGCAGCGCATCCAGCGCCGAGGCGCGCTCGCGCGCGCTGCTGGCGATGCCGACGACGTTCAGGCGGCCATCGCCCTCGTAGCGCGGTTCGTAGCGCACGTTGAAGGCGCGCAGCGCGGCGCGGGCGGTGCGCACCACCTCGTCTTCGTTGCTGATGCGCATGGCGGGCATGGGCCAGATCTGCGACAGCGCCGACGCCACGGCGTCCTGCTCGGCGGCGTTGCGCACCCAGCCGGACACCGTCACCACGCCATCGCGCGCCATCGAGACGTGCAGGCGCGAGGTCAGGCCCATGCGCTCGAACACCGCGGAGATCTGCCCCACGGATTTTTCCGCGGCGGCCAGGCGCGGGTCGACCTGCGGCGCGCGGCTGGCGGTCGATTGCGGCATCAGGGTCAGGGCGATGGCGACGACGATGGTCAGCACCACCGCGGCCAGGCCCAGCGCCATGGGCCAGGAGTCGCGCTTGCGGCGCCGGCCCTGCGCGGGCGGCAGCGGCAGGCGCCGTTCCAGTTGCCGCTCTTCGTCGCTGGCCGCGGGCGTGGCCGCCGGCGCGACAGCGGGTGCGATATCGGGCGCCGCTGCCGGTTCGGCCGCCACGCGCGCCAGCGCGTCGTTGGCGGCATCGGGCGCGTTGGTCCAGGGGTCGCCGCGGCGGGCCACGGTGATCCAGACCGGGCCCAGCGGCACCGGCCGGTTGAACGGCGTGCCGGGGTGCGGGTTGGGCGCGCCGTCGTCCAGCGCCAGGTCCCAGCCGCCTTCGCCGATGCGCACGCGCGCGGCGCGCGGGCCCACGCCGTCGTCGGCCAGCACGATGTCGCAGGCCGGGTCGGCGCCCAGCACCGCGCCGTCCGCGACCTGGCAGCGCGCATCGCGATGCAGGCCGGACAGCACGCGCAGTTCCAGCGCTTCGCTCATGAGGGGGCTCCGGTTGCGGGCGTGTTCACAGGTCCACCCTGGCCAGGGGCTGCACGTTGATTTCCTGGGTCAGCTCCTGGTAGGACAGCACCGGCAGCTCGTACAGGTCCTGCTCGATCATCTTGCGCAGGTAGCGGCGGATGTCCATCGAGGTCAGCAGCACCGGCTTCTGCGCCGCGGCGGTCAGGTCGCCGGTGGCGCGCTTGATGTTGTCCACCAGCTTGCGCGAGGCGTTGGGGTCGAGCGCCAGGTAGCTGCCCGCCGAGGTCTGGCGGATGGCGCCGCGCACCGTCTCTTCGACGTTGGGCGCCAGCAGATAGGCGGGCAGGATGTTCTGGCCGCTGGAATACTTGTAGCTGATGTGGCGCTTGAGCGAGACCCGCACGTACTCGGTCAGCAGCACCGAGTCCTTTTCCTTCTGGCCCCATTCGATCAGCGCTTCCAGCACCGCGCGCAGGTTGCGCACCGAGATGTCCTCGGACACCAGCCGCTGCAGGATCTCGGCGATCTTCTGCACCGGCATGACGCGCAGCGCTTCCTTGACCAGGTCGGGGAAGCGGTCTTCCATCGCCGTCAGCAGGAAGCGGGTTTCCTGGATGCCGATGAAGTCCGACGAATATTTCTTCAGCACGAAGGCCAGATGCCAGGTTAGCACCTGGTGCGGGTCCAGGAACGGGATGCCGGCGGCCGACAGGGTCGGCGCCAGGCTCGCTTCGACCCACAGCGTGGGCATGTTGGGCAGGAAGCGCTTGTCGGTTTCGTAGGGCACCTGCAGCGCCTGCAGGTTCTGCTCGGTATCGCGCACCAGCACCGCGCCGGGCCGCAGCTTGCCCTGCGACACCGGCACTTCGGACAGCAGGATGTTGTACGTGTCCGTCGGCAGGGCGTCGTTGAAGCGCAGCTGGATGCCGGGGAACGGCACGCCCAGGTCGAAGTAGAGCGCGCGGCGGATCTTCAGCAGCTCGTCGTTCAGTTCGTCGGCATCGAAGCTGCGTTGCAGCGCGGCGGCCACGTCGATCATCAGCGGCAGGGTGGGCGCGAATTCGGCGCTGCCGTCGGCGCGTGGCCTGGCCTGCGGTTTCTGGCCGTCGGCCGCCAGCGCCGGGATCTCGGTGATCTCGCCCGTCTTTTCGTCCACCACCTTGCGCGTGCCGCGCAGCAGCACGAAGCCGATGGTGCCCACCACCGCGGCCAGCGCCAGGAAGGTCAGGGTCGGCATGCCCGGGATCAGGCCCATGCCGACCGCGATGGCGGCGGCGATCAAGAGCGCGCGCGGCTGCGCCAGCACCTGGGCGCCGATGTCCTTGCCGACGTTGGAGGGGCCGTCGCCGGTCTGCACCCGGGTCACGATGATGCCGGCGCAGATGGCGATGAAGAGCGCCGGGATCTGCGCGATGAGGCCGTCGCCGATCGTCAGGATCGAGTACACCTGCACGGCTTCGCCGGCGGTCAGGCCGCGCTGCATGGTGCCGATCAGGATGCCGCCGAGCAGGTTGACCGCGACGATGATGAGTCCGGCGATGGCGTCGCCCTTGACGAACTTCATGGCGCCGTCCATGGCGCCGTAGAGCTGGCTTTCCTTTTCGACCACCGAGCGGCGTTTGCGCGCCTCATCCATGTCGATGGTGCCGGCGCGCAGGTCGGCGTCGATCGACATCTGCTTGCCGGGCATGGCGTCCAGCGAGAAGCGCGCCGCCACTTCGGCCACCCGCTCGGCGCCCTTGGTGATGACCACGAACTGCACGATGGTGAGGATCAGGAACACCACCAGGCCGACGATCAGGTTGCCGCCGACCACGAAGTTGCCGAAGGTCTCGATGATGTGGCCGGCGTCGCCCTGCAGCAGGATCAGGCGGGTGGTGGCGATCGAGATGCCCAGGCGGAACAGCGTGGTGACCAGCAGCACCGACGGGAACGACGAGAACGCCAGCGGCGACGGCAGGTACATGGCCACCATCAGCAGGATCGCCGACAGCGTCATGTTGGCGCCGATCAGCACGTCGACCAGGGTCGTCGGCAGCGGCAGGATCATCATGAAGATGATCGAGACGATCAGGACCGCCAGGACGATATCGTTGCGGCTGGTGGCGGCGGCGACGACGCGGTTCAGGGCTTGCATGGGGCGGCTCAAGTCGTTTCTGCTTCGGTGGGCGCGGCCGCCGCGGCGGGGCGCAGGGCAACGTAGGCGCGCATGGCCGCGGCGGCCTCGTCGCGACGCTCCAGGGCCAGCAGGGCCTGCGAGCGGATCAGGTGGAAGGGCGCGTCGACGCCGCCCTGCATGGCCAGCTGGTCCAGTGTCGACAGGGCCGCGTCGGGCTTGCCGGCGCGCAGTTGCGCCAGCGCCAGCGTGGCGAGCTGGCGAGGGTCGGCCAGCCCCAGCGTGCGCAGCGCGTTCAGCACCACGGCGGTCTTTTCGGGGCGGTTGTTTTCCAGGTAGACATAGGCCAGCAGGCTGAGCAGCTCGCGGGCGTCGGGCGTCAGGGGCATGGCGGCGGTCATCCCTGGTACAGCGCGCTGCGGTACATGGCGACCAGCTCGCGCAGGCCGGCCTCGTCCTTGAGCAGCCGCACCGCGCGGTTCAGCGCGCGGGCGTCCTCGGGATTGCGGTCCTGGCTCTGCTCGGCCGCGGCGGACAGGCCATCCAGCGTCGCCTGCAGGGCCTGGGCGAACTTGCCGGGCAGCAGCAGGTCGCGGTTGGCGACCGTGGGGCGCAGCTGGCTGTCGAGGTAGCGGTCGATGTTCGGCGTGTCGAGCAGCTGGGCCAGCTGCGCCTTGACGCCGTCGGCCGGCGGCGCCAGTTCCTGGCGTTCGGGCAGGTGCTGGCCGGCGGCCTCGCGGCCGGCGTAGGTGATGCCGTCCAGGCCCCGGTCGAAGGCGAAGCCGCTGATGCGCATATCGGACATGGTGTGGGGTCTCCGTTCCGGGGTCAGTCGGCGCGCGCGTCGTCGAGCCAGCGCGCCAGCGTGTCCGCCGCGCGCCGCAGCGCGGCGGCGTCGGCCTGGTCGGCGGGCAGGCGGGTCAGCGCCAGCAGCCGGGGAATGCTGTCCTGGTCGCGCAGGGCGGCCTGCACCGGATAGCCGGCCAGGCGCGAATGGTGCGCCCGCCGCCAGGCCTGCAGCAGGCGCGTCGGGGCGTCGTAGGGCACCGGATCCGAGACGTAGATCAGCACCTCGGTGTCGGCCGCCTCGATGGCGACCCGACGGCCCGAGTCCAGCTGCAGCGCCAGGTTGCCGCCGGGCCCCAGGGCCAGCCGGTCCAGGCCGATGGTCTCGCCGAAGGCGCCCAGGGCGCGATCCAGGCTGTTCATTCGTATTCCTCGTCGATGGCCGCATCCAGGGCCAGTTGCGCCGCGCCCAGGACGGACTGGCGGGCATCCGCGTCGGGGTACATCGGCAGCGGCAGGTCCTTGAGCACCGCGCGCACGCCGCCCAGGAAGGTGATGCGCGCGGCGACGCTGTCGGCGCCGTGGCTGGCCGCCAGGGCCGCGAAGCGCGATTCGGAGATCCACTTCTCGTTGCTGACGTTGACCAGGTCGCGCATCAGTTGATCGGCCGCCAACGGCTTGCCGTGTTCCCGCGCCATCTTGTCGCCCAGTTCGCCGCAGCCATCCAGCACGGTGACCGCCACGCCCAGCTGATACAGATCCTGCATCAGCGCCTGCAGCCGGTCCGGGCTGGTGGACGGGCGCGCCGCCGCCAGGTCCTGGCCGAGCGCCTGGATCAGCTGCTGCAGGCCGCGGCCGACGTCCTTGCCGCCGAAGCGCTCCAGCGCCAGCGCCAGGGTCTTGGCCAGCGACGCTTCGCCCAGCACCACGTCCTGGTAGGTGCGCTGGAAGTCGGCCACGCCGCGGGCGTCGCCGGCATAGCCGGCGGCCGCGCCGATGGTGTTCAGGCTGGCGCGTATCTGCGGGCCGCTTTCCAGCTCCAGGTCGGCCAGCGCTTCGCGCAGGCCGTCCAGCACGTCCTCGGGGGCGCCGTCGCGTTCGCCCTGGCGCGGATCGGCGCCGCCGGCCAGCAGGTGGCGCGCCAGTTCGATCAGCTTTTCCTGGGCGTCGGCGTCGTGCGACTCGGCCAGGTAGGCCACGATGGCCTCGGCGCTGAGCAGCTGCAGCGGGGCGTCGCGGCCGATCTTGCGTTCGGCGTGGTGCTTGTCCTCGGTCTTCTCGGCCATGTGCAGGCTGAGTTCCTCGGCCGAATCCGCCAGCGAGATCTCGCCATCCACCGCCACGGCGGCCTGGCCCAGCATCGTGCCGACCTGCTGCTGGCCGCTCTGGGGGGCGGCTTGCGAGGTCGTGGACGAGAAAGCGGAAGGGGGCAGGCCGGCGTCGATACGGTTCATGAAGGCGCGAGGAACGGCGGACGAAGGCCGCGCACAGTCAGGGGTAGTAACGGTTGGGCGGGGAAAGTTCCATCTTCTTTGCATGGAACCCTGACGCGGCGTCGGTGACGAACGGCGGCCTGGCCAGCCAGGATCGGGGACAGCGCCGGGAAGCATGAAATTCGAGGGTTTACCCGGATTCATTGCGATGCCTGGCGCGGTCGCGCCGGAAAAAAGTTTCCGGCGGGATGGAACTCTCCGGGCGGGCCTGTCACTTACCGGGGGACAGGAAACCACAACGCCGCGTCGCTTCGCGGCGGATCTCATCGGGTACAGGAGAACGAGCATGTCAACCATCAATGCAAACGGCGGCGTCGGCGCCATATCGCTGCAGAACCTCCAGTCCATGGACATCGAAACCGCGCTGATGGCGGTGCAGAGCGAACGCACCAAGCTGCTGGATACCCAGTTGCAGGCGCAGATCCAGGAAGTGCAGAACCGCAACGAAATGATCGGCAAGCTCAACAACGTGCTGAACGCCCTGAACGCGGCGGCGGGCCAGTTCAAGGCAGGCGCGTCCGGCACCGACAAGATTCCCGACTGGAACAACGACAAGGTCAAGGCGATCGAGATTCCGCTGAACGATGCCATCAAGGCGGCCGGCCTGGGCGACCTGGGCTTCACGGCGCGCCAGGGGCGGATCAGCAACCCCTCGGATCCGATGGGCACGGTATTGCCGGCGGCGACCAACATCATGCAAGGCGCCACCACCAAGGGCGAGGTCGACGCCGCCATCAACAAGGTCAAGGGCATGATCGACGCGGCCGGCAACAGCCAGCAGATGGACATGCTGCGCCTGCAGAGCTTGACCAACAAGCGCAACGAGGCCTTCGACGTCATGACCAACTTCGTCAAGAAGATGCAGGAAAGCCGGTCGTCGATCATCGGCAACATGCGCTGATCACGCCTCCCACCGACAGACGGAATCCATCATGGCGAATACGAAAGACATCGAGCAACTGATGCGCGAAGCGGACGACCTCACGGCGACGGCACGGCAGGCGCTGGGCGCGTCCGACGAGTTCTACCGGGACCAGGGCCTGGACGCGGACAAGGTCCGGACGGTGCTGGCCGGCCTGCTGGACGACAAGGGCCAGGCCCAGGCCCTGACCCAGTTCGAGCAGGACATGGCCGAGGTCGAGCGCGAGACGGCCGAGGAAGCGGCGCGGGCCAGTTTCGCCGCGCCCCAGCGTGGCGGCGCGGTCAAGAAGCCGCGCTTGATGGTCTGAGCGCGGGCGACAGGGAGAGAGGCCATGAATCAGCGGGAACAGCCGGATGGCGGCGCGCGGGACTTGCAGGCCGCCGCCGAGGATCTGTCCGCGATGCTCAGACTGGGCGGCACGCTGGGATCCGGCATGGGCGTCACCGAGGCGGAATGCGATGCCTTGTACCAGCTGGGGCACGGACTGTATGAGCAAGGCCGTTACAGCGATGCCTTCAAGGCCTTTTCCATGCTGGTCATCTATGACCACCTGGAACCGCGCTACCTGATGGCGTTGGGCGGGGCGCAGCAGATGCTGTCCCGCTACCAGGATGCCCTGCTGCAGTACGGCGCGGCCGCATTGATCCGGCTGGACGATCCGCGCCCGGTGTTTCACAGCGCGGAATGCCTGATCGCGATGGGACAGTTGCCGGAAGCGGTCGAGTCGCTCGATCTGGCGCTGACGTTGTGCGAGGACGAGACGCACGCCGCGTTGCGCGCGCGGGCCGAGGCGCTGCGGCAGGCGCTGCAAACGAAAATGCAATAGGCGGGAACGCACCATGACGATTTCAGGAACCACTCCCAACAGCGGCAACCTTCCCCTGGCCATGCCGGATGCCGGCGCGGCGGCGCCCGCGGCGGCCGCCAATCCGGCTGCCGCCATCCTCATGCTGGACGCGGCGGCGCAGATCAAGCAGGGCAACCCCGCGGACACTCTGTCGGCCTTGCTGCCGGCGCCGTCGATCGCGGCGGGTGGCGCGCAGGCGGCCGATGTCACCAAGGCCCTGGCGCAGCTGGGGATGACGGATGTGGCCGGCGATATCTATGCGGTGATGGCGCTGTTCCAGAAGATCGCCCAGGAGCAGCGCAATGCGGCGCGGGAAGTCCGCGGCGCCGAGATGCAGGCGCAGATCGCTGACCTGAAAGGCGCCGCGCAGGAGATCCGCAACGCCGCGCAGGAGCGCATGGTGGGCGCCATCGCGGCCGGCGCGATGCAGATCGCGGGCGGCGTGGCGCAGATCGCGGGCGGCGCGAAAGCGATGGGCATGGGGCTGAAGGGCGCGGGCCAGACCATCCAGAGCGGCGAAAAGACGATGGAGGCCGCCAAGAGCGCCGGTTCGTCTGACCTGCAGGCCCAGGCCAGGATGCAGGATCTCCAGGGGCAGGCCAAGGTGCTCGACGGCATGGCGCAGCAGTCGACCACCCGGGGCCAGTTCGCCAGCGCCGCGGGGCAGGGCGCCAGCGGCATCGCCGGGGGCATCGGCGGCATCATCAACGCGGCGCAGGAGCGCAAGGCCGCCGAGCATGACGCCACCAAGGCCGAACTGGAAGCGTCCTCCAAGGTGCACGAGTCGGCCGTGCAGCAGGCCAATGAACTGATGCAGCAGATGATGGACGTCATCCGCGATGTGCGCGACAAGCTCGGCTCGATCGAACAGTCACGCGTGGAAACCAACCGGGGCATCGCCCGCAACATCTGATGCGGAATGCGGCCGGGCGCCTGGCGCCCGGGCATTCCAGGGAGTGAATCATGAGCGCGATCAGTTCGAATCCAATGCCGCCGGGCGGCGGCATGCCGCTGCCATTGACCGAGTCCGCCACGACGGGCGCGTCCGCGCCTGTCACCAATCCGGACCTGCTCAAGGAATTGGCCGACATGGCGGCCTCGCTGGCGGCGGCCAAGGGCGGGGCGGACGCCGGGGACGGCGTCAGCAATGGCAAGGGTGCGCCAGCGCTGGATGCGCCGGCCACTGCGCTGTCGGCCGGCGACCTGCTGGATCTGCTGCGGACCATGCGCAGCAAGTCCCAGGATGCGCAGCTGACCGCGGCCAAGGAAAGCCTGGAGACGGCGCGGGTGAACGCGCAGAAGAACAATGAGCACCAGGCCGAGAAGATCAAGGAATGGGTCGACAAATGCAAGGAAGCCGATAGCAAGGGCATCCTGGGCAAGATATTCGGCTGGATCGGCAAGATCGTGGCGGTGATCGCCTCCGCGATCGCGGTGGCGGTGGCGGCCGTGGCGACCGTGGCGTCGGCGGGCGCGGCGGCGCCGATGCTGGCGCTGGCGACCCTGGCCCTGGTGGGCACCACGATCTCGCTGGCGGACCAGATATCCCAGGAATGCGGCGGGCCGCAGATCAGCATCGGCAACCTGCTGGGCACCATGGCCTCGAAGTTCCTGGAGGCTTGCGGCGTCGACAAGGAAACCGCGGGCAAGATCGGCAAGGTCATGGCGGGCGTGGCGGCGCTTGCCATGCCGGTGGCGCTGTTGATCGAGCCGCAGCTGCTGGGCACGCTGGCGACCGGGGTCTGCGAACTCGCGGGGGCGGACCCCAAGACCACGGCCATCGTCGGCATGGCGATCGGCATGGCCGCGGCGGTCACGGTCGGCATCATCACCGCCGTGGCGTCCGGAGGCGGCTCGGCCGTGTCCTCCGCCGTCAAGGTGACCAACAACATCGTCTCGGGGGCCGCGCAGGTGGCGCAAGGCGTGGCCAGCGTCGGCACGGGGGCGGTCAACATCGCCGTGGCCAAGGACAAGCGGGATGCCGAGAACATCCTGGCGTCCAAGAAGGAACTGGACGCCATGCTGGTGAAGCTGCAACAGCAAATGGATGAAAGCCGCGAAGAGATCAAGAAGGTCATGCAGCAGATCGAGGATGGCATCCAGGCGGTGAGCCAGATGATCAACGGCGCCGCCGACAGCATGGCGCAGATCACCGCCAACATCGGCAAGCGCAGCACGGTCTGAACACCCGCAACCAGGACGAATTACATGACACAACCCGCACCTATCGGCCGCTCGCCACTGGGCCAACAGGTCTACGACGGCCTGGCCAGCCTGCCGTCGGCCAAACGCTTCACGGCGGAGCAGCTCGAAGTGATCTATGCGCTGGCCTACGCCCACGTGGCGCAAGGCCAGTACGCCCAGGCCCTGCCGATCTTCGCCTTCCTGTCGCAGTATGGGCCGACGCGCCGGCACTACCTGTACGGACTGGCGCTGTGCCTGCAGATGGCCGGCCGCTACGACGAGGCGCTGAACATCAACGCGCTGTGCGCCACCCTGTTTCCCGAGTCCGCCCTGCCCACGCTGCGCACCGCCGAATGCCAGATGGCGGCGGGGCAAGTCGAGGAAGCCCGCGCGACCCTGGGCATGCTGACGCGGTATGCCCGCGCCGGCGGCGAGGCGGAAATCGGCAACCGCGCCCAGGCCCTGCTGGATCTGATGGCGCATTGAGACGAACCATGCATCCCTATGAATAGCGTATCTGGCGCGCCCGGTCGGGGCGCCGTTTCCACAGCCGCCTCCACCGAGGCGGCTTTTGTGCTTGAGGCGGACGACGCCAAGCTGCTGACCGAGGTGGGCTTTGTCGCCGCCGCCCGCGGTGACGTGGCACGCGCGGACCTCATCTTTGGCGCCTTGCGCATGCTGCGTCCCGGCCAGGCCTATCCGCTGGTCGGACTGGCCGTGGCGCGGTTGAATGCCGGCCAGGCGGGGGAGGCGGTCACGCTGCTGGAGCAGGCCTGTCGGGGCAACATCGATGACCGGGAACTGCTGCAGGCATGGCGCGGCTTTGCCCTGCAATTGGACGGCAAGGCCGCGCAAAGCATGCGCGTGCTGAGCGAAGCGGCGCAAGGCCATGGGCCTGGCGCCCGGCTGGCGCGGGGACTGCTGGGCCAGGCCGGCGACACCGACGACGCCGGCAGTGATGCGGGCATCGACCTACAACGGAGTTAGGAATCATGGAAATCGCCGCTCTTTCGGCTGCAATCGCCCCTCTTCAGAGTGTGCCGACGGCGCAGCCGGATCAATTGGCCATGGCGCGCTTCAATGCCATCATGGCCGCGCCCGAGGCCGGCGCGCCCGCGCTCACCGGCCTGCAGTCCGCGCTGCAATCGGCCTTCACGCCCGCGGTCGACGCCGCCCCGGCCACGCTCGGCAACCAGATCCTGGCCAGCCTGCGCAACACCACCACCGAGTACTCGGAGAAGTGGCAGAACATCTCGGGCCGCCTGGACGCCATGTCGTCGCAGCCGGCCATCGCCGACATGCTGCGGCTGCAGGCCGATCTGGTGCAGGTGTCGGTGCAGTACGAGCTGGTCGGCAAGGCCGTCTCGCGCACCACGCAGAACATCGATTCGCTCGTCAGGATGTCCTAATGCACGCCGTCGCGACACCGTCTTTTCCCCTTGCGGGAACCCGCCGCGTTTCGCCGCTGGGACGCCTGCGCTGGCTGATGCTGGGCCTGGCGCTGCTGCTGGCCGCGTGCGGCTCGCGGGTGGAGCTGTTTTCCGCCGCCAACGAGAGCGAGGCCAACGAGGTGCTGTCGGTGCTGCTGGATGCCGGCATCGCCGCGCAGAAGGCCACCACCAAGACCGGCGTGGCCGTGTCGGTGGACGGCCAGCAGGTGGCGCGCGCGCTCGACATCCTGCGTGCCCGCGGCCTGCCGCGCGAGCGCTTCGACGGCATGGGGCAGATCTTCCGCAAGGAAGGCCTGGTGTCGTCGCCGCTGGAAGAGCGCGCCCGGTATATCTACGCGCTGTCGCAGGAGCTCACCAACACCCTGTCGCAGATGGACGGCGTGCTGGCCGCGCGGGTGCACGTGGTGCTGCCCGAACGCGGCGGCGTCGGCGAGAACACCACGCCGTCGACCGCGGCGGTGTTCATCAAGCACCAGGCCGGCTACAACCTGGACGCGCTGCAGCCGCAGATCCGCAAGCTGGTCACGCACGCGATTCCCGGGCTGACCGAGGACCGCGTGTCGATCGCGCTGGTGTCGGCGCAGCCCGCCGCCGCGGCCTCTGCCGCCGGCCAGGCCACGCGGCAGGTGCTGGGCATCGAGGTGGGCGAGGGCTCGTCGGTCACGCTGCTGGCGTGGCTGGCGCTGCTGATCCTGCTGGTGCTGGCCCTGGCCGGCGCGTTGGCCTACGTGCTGTGGCGCTACGGCGTGCCGGGCCGCGCCCGGCCCGAGCGCCGCGAACCCGTGTCCGAGGCCCGCTGACGATGACACCCGCATCGGCGGCGCTGGACCGCAGGCTGGTTGAATTCAACCAGCTGCCCAGCCGCACGCTGCACCCGAGCCGCCACGCGGCCTATGCGCCGCCGGCCGCGCTGGCGGCGATTGCCGCCGCGCCCGGACTGGCGCCGGCATGGCACCGGCATTGGTCGCGCGAGATCCTGGACGCGCTGGGCCTGTGGCAACGCCCGGTGACCGATCCGGACCGCCCCGAACTGGCGCTGGCGCTGCTGGCGCCGGACGCGCTGGCGCAGTGCGCCCGCCGGCTGGGCGCGGTGCTGTGCGGTCCGCGGCTGCGCCGCGCCATCGCCGGCGACGAGGTGCGGGAGATCGGAATAGCGTCGTTTAGGGAACGAGGGTAGGCTGTAGTGTAAAACTCGGTTGTCGACGTATCAGTAAAAAAAAAAACAACCAGACGAGACACAAGTGCAACACAGTTAATAGCACGAATGACAGTCAAGCAACACATAACACTCAATAGTCTATACTCAGTAACGATATATA
>ERZ1739169.22-NODE-22-length-70841-cov-29.592377_pt1 | contig 70841 bp, 60 predicted proteins | sample MGYA00581756_ERZ1739169 | MGnify/ENA primary metagenome ERZ1739169 (study PRJEB40789, sample SAMEA7425667) | Salamandra salamandra | biome: salamander skin | place: Germany | collected 2020-03 | study: cvxcv | reverse complement strand
GTCCTGTTCCGGGACACGACTTCGGTCACTCTGGCGCGCGCCGCCCAGACGATGCGTCGCCCCTGCCGGTGCAGGCATGCCGGGAGCCAACGGCCGTCCGACGGGTAGCCGCACTAGACGAGCCCAGACCCGCGTAGCGATCAACCTCAACTGCCTGAGCCGTCGTTCTCATCGCAGAGCGACGGCTCTATAGCTTTGTGCGCACTGGCGTCCGATCCACCAAGCGCCGCCCGCACGCCCCGTGTCGCACTGATCTGCAAAACGCCAGGAGGATCCAGCTTTCGGAACGCGGCGCTGCGACTATCGTTGTCCTTTTCATGATGCCCCTTGAGAATGCTGTCTTCCCGATACTGGGCGCGGTCGCCGCCGGCAGTCTGATCGGGTTCGAGCGCGAATGGCGGGGGCGCGCCGCCGGTCTACGGACCCATATCCTGGTCAGCCTGGCCTCCGCGCTTCTGATGCTGGCCGCAATGTCCCAGGGGGACTGGGCGTTTCGCGCCCTTCCCGATGAGAATATCGTCACCGATCCCACGCGGATGGCGCATGGCGTGCTGACCGGTGTCGGCTTCCTCTGCGCTGGGGTGATCTTCCGCTCCGGCTTTTCCATCCATGGCCTGACAACTGCGGCCTCGCTTTGGATGACCTCGGCGCTCGGTCTTCTTTTTGGAGCGGGCCTGTTCGGTCTAGGCTTGGCCGGGACCCTGGCCACCGCCTTCATCCTCATCGGCCTGCGCCTGGTAAGACGTCGCCTCCCCATTCGCCTGACGGTCGATGTCGACGTAAGCTGGGAGAAGGACGCCACCTGCGAAGAAGAGGTCGAGCGGGCTCTTTTGGCCGTGAACGCCAATGCACGCCCAGGCCGAATCGATCTTACCCACGGGGGAAGCCGGATCCGACGCGCCTGGCGCGTGCAAACCACCGGCGGTCAGCACCTCAAAACTCTGGCGGACCGGCTCAGTGCGGCTCCCGGCGTCGTGGAGTTTCAGATAGACCCACGCGACGACTGAGCGCGGGTCAAGCGATTGTCGCGCTCTCCCTGGCATTGAACCCCACCTGGGCTAGCGCATTGTCTTGGCATGCCCCGCGCAACCAAAAGCCCACGTCAGGCGCCGATCGAGTATGATCAACCGTTAAGCCGCCCCGTTAAGGGCGCCTTTCGGGTTTCCGGCCTAATGTTCGGACTGGGGGCCCTCGTCGTCATCGTCCTGGCCGCCCTAGCGTTCATATACATTCGGGGCGGGTGACGCCGCGCGGCGATGTTGGGCCGGGAGACTGGTTCGATCTTTACGATTTTCGCCCTGATGACCTGTTCGTCACAGCCAGGAAGCCAACGACTTGTCATGCTGAGCGCTAGGCGCGATGCTCACGAAAAGCGCAGGCGATCGTACGCAGCGCGGCCTTCGACTTGGGGTCCGTCAGCGTGGAGTGCAGGACGATCTCGGATGACGGCAGCGGCGGCAGACCGAACCGCTCGCCTATATCCACTGTCCCGGCCGGCGCCAGTCGACGCGAGAACACCGACGTCGCCAGTCCCGCCGCAACCGCCGCGTCGACAGCAGATGAGCCGCCGCCGAGGAAAACCTCGGTCCAGGTCATGCCAATCTGATCCAGGGCTCGTGTCGCCAGGTCGCGAACGCCGCAGGCGGGCGACAAGGCGGCCAGCCGCAGCGGCTCGCCCTTTCGATGTTCAAATCGCGGAGCGGCGAACCAACCGAAATGCTCAGGCCCCAGGGTTTCGCCGTCGCGGCGGTCCTCCTCGCGCCGGATGATCGCCGCGTCCAGTTCTCCACGATCAAAGGCGTCCAGCAGGACACGCGAGTTCTCCAGCCGGACCTCTATCGTCAGGCAAGGATCATGCGCATTAAGGCGCGCCAGCAAGACCGGCACTTCGGGTCCGGCCACATGGGCGGCGATGCCCAGTACGAAGCGGCGACGGTTGTCTGAAAGAGAGGCCAGCGCCTGTTCATGCGCGGTCAGAAAGGCCCGCGCCGCGTTGAGGAATAATGCGCCATGAGATGAAAGCCGTACGGAGCGCGGCGTGCGCTCAATCAAGCGGCGCCCCAAGCCGTCCTCCAGCCGCTTCAATTTCACGCTGACTGCGCCCTGTGTCGTCGCGAGAGCCTCAGCCGCGCGGGTGAAGCTCTGCAGATCGGCGATCGCCACGAAGGCCCTGACCGCGTCTACGTCGAGCGACTTCATTTTATTTATCCGAATTCAACATCACTGAAATACAAAAGCATCCTGTTTTGTTGTGATCAAGCTCCGACTATCTCGCCTCCGCCGGACATCTCGTCCTTGTCCAGCGTTCAACGAGATTGCCCCTTCATGATCCTGTTCCGCCCCTCCCAAAGCACGCAGGCGCTCGCCGCAGTCACCCTTTCCTCCCTGATGTTCGGATTGGAGATTTCGAGTGTGCCGGTGATCCTGCCGACGCTCGAGCGCACCCTGGGCGCCGACTTCATCCAGCTTCAATGGGTCATGAACGCCTATACGGTCGCAGTGGCCAGTGTGTTGATGGCCGCCGGTGCAGTCGCCGACCGGTTTGGCCGCAAACGGCTGTTCCTGCTCGGGGTCGCCGTCTTTGGTCTGACGTCGTTCGCCTGCGGCGTGACTGACAACATCAATGTCTTGATCGGCGCCCGATTTCTGCAGGGGTTGGCGGGCGGCGTCATGCTGATCTGTCAGGTCGCCATCCTGTCGCATCAGTTCCGCGCCCCCCAGGCGCGCAGCGTGGCCTACGCCTGGTGGGGCGTCATCTTTGGCTTAGGTCTGGGTTTCGGCCCGATCATCGGCAGCGGGATCCTTGCTGTAGCCGGTTGGGAATGGGTCTTCTTCATCCACGTCGCCCTGGCCCTCCTGACGTTCGCATCGGGGATGTCCGGTGTCCGCGAATCCCGCGATCCGCAGGCCAGCCGCCTGGACATCGCCGGCATACTGACCCTGTCCGTGGCTGTCCTGAGTCTGACTGTCTTCATCACCGAAGGTCCACGACTGGATCTTGGTTCCCCGCCTGCGCTTGCAATCTTCTTCGTTTCCATTGCCAGCTTCGCCGCCTTCGCAATCGTCGAACGACGTGTGTCCCATCCCATGTTTGACCTCGGGGTCTTCAGCAGCCCCTCCTTCTCGGGCGCGCTGGTTGGCGCAGTGGGGATGAATCTTAGCTTTTGGCCGCTGATCATCTATCTGCCGATCTGGTTCCACGCCGGGCTGGACTTGTCCTCGTTCAGCGTCGGCATGGCGCTGCTGGCCTATACCCTGCCCACGCTAGTCGTGCCGCCGATGGCCGAACGCCTGTCTCTCCGCCTCGGTGCAGGCCTGGTCATTCCCGCAGGCCTGTTCGTCATTGGCGCAGGTCTCCTGATGATCCGCCTTTCGCTGGAACTGGCGGGCGCGGGCTGGCCCCTGCTGGCGCCTGGCCTAGTCCTTGCCGGCGTGGGTCTGGGTCTGACCAATACCCCGGTGAGCAACACCGCCAGCGGCGCTGTCTCCAGCGACCGCGCAGGCATGGCGTCCGGACTTGATATGAGCGCGCGCATGATCACTCTTGCGATCAACATCGCCATTATGGGCTCGATCCTGTTCAATGGCGTACTGGCCCACCTGAAGGCGGCGTCAAACGTGGGCTCGGGCCTTCATCAGGTCGCCGAACGCGTCGCCGCCGGCAGCCTTGAAACCGGACTGCCCGCTGGTTTGGCCCAGCAGGCGCTCGGTGCAGGCTTCGGATGGGTGACGCTTTATGGCGGCTTCGCAAGCTTGCTGCTCGCGCTAGGAAGCTGGGTGCTGTTTCGCGCTGGAGCCAGCATAACCCCCGCCGCTAACCAGCCCTCGACACCTCAATCATAGCACCCCGTGCATCAGAGATGGACTTCCCCCTAAATCAGCGTGCGGAACGGCGTGTCCGGCAGGGGGAATTCCCACGGCTTGTCCTGCTCCAGCGCGTGCAGTTGCAGGAACAGCAGACCCAGGCCTGATGCACCCTGCATAAGTCCGGTCTGGGCGACCAGGTTTTCCGGCTGGGTGCGATGTTCGGCCTGCGTCCACGACAACCGCCCTCCCTCTCGCGTGGCGCGGCGCAGGGTGTCGCCGATGATGGGTTCGATGGCGCCGGTCGTCGCCTCGGTTCGCCAGTAACGGGTCAGGTCGATGTAGTGCTGAGCGATGCCTGCATTGCCGCAGCACTGGCTGACATTGTTCCAGTAGCCCGCGCTGGGCTGGAGCGGCGCGCCGGTGTGCTTCAGCCCCGTCGTCAGGGCGTCCACCCAGGCGGCATGGGACGGATCGCGCGTGATCTGATGCAGTTTGTAGAAAAGACGCGCCGTGCCCGCCGGGCCGTGACACCAGCCGACATAGAACCGGTCTAGACCCCCGTCCTCGCGATGGAAGATCAGGGCGCCGCCATCCTTGCGCGCGGCGATGCTGCCCAGATAGGCGGCGCCGTCCAATGCGGCCTTAAGATATTCAGGCTTGCCCGTCGCCTGATGCAGTTCGGCCAGATAATAGGCCACCCCCGCCGTGCCGTGCGAGAAGTTGGGGAAATTCAGGCCGCTCTCACGGCTGGCCCGCCACAGCACGCCGACCGGCGCAGGCTCGCCCAGGGCGATCAACCGCCGCCCCGTCTTTTCGGCGGCCTCGATCAGAACCGGGTCATTCCATTCCCGGCCATAGCGCAGCAGCACCAGACCCACACCTGAACCGCCCGAGACGATGTCTGGTGAATCTGACCATTCGACACCGCCCGGCGCATCCTGGGCGCCCCGCACAATGTCGTGGGCGATCTGTTTGGCCGCGCCCAGCCATTTGGCCTCGCCCGTCGCCTTGTGCAGATCGGCCAGAACATGAACCAGCCCCGCGCGCCCCGTATAGAGGCCTGAGTCCAAATCAGAGTCGGGGACCGCTGCGTCGGCGATCAGTCCCCTGGCCCCTTTTCGCGCCTTGTCCAGCCAGACCGGCTCATTGGAATAACGGCCCAGGGCCGTGAAGAAGGCGACGATCCCCGCCGACCCGGCATAAAGGCCGGGGCTGATGCTATCGGGCTTCAGCGGATCAGCGGGCCAGCGCACGGCGCCCGTTACATCCTGCTGCGCGCTGGCGTCGATCCAGCGCGCGCTGCGTTTGGCCAGATCAATATAATCCAGCTTTCCGCCCGTCCCGACAGCCTGCGCCAGCACCGCGCCGGGCAACAGACTGAGGCCAAGCCCCAGCGCCGCCCGACCTGCAAATCCGCGTCTGGTGAGGATCATCGCCGTCATCCCTTAGAACCGATACCGGACGCCGGCGAAGAAGCGGCGGCCATAGGGGTCGTATTCCTTGGCGCTCTCAACGCCGACGACGTTGGAGGCGAAGCCGGTCGGCAGCAGCGGCGGCGTCTTGTTGAACAGGTTGTTGATGCCTGCGTACAACTCCAGGCCGCTTTCCTGCAGGTCATAGCGGACCTGCAGATCGTGATAGAGCACGTTCGGCACAGTGTTCAGCTGGGCCAAATAGGCCTGGTCCGGGCCTGCAGGCGGCGTCCAGTCCAGACGGTCGCGGATCGCGCCCAGCCATGTGACCTGCCAGCTGGCGCTGAAGGCGCCCGCATCATAGGTCAGACGGGCGTTGCCGCGGTTCTTGTAACCGCTGCCCAGACGCCCTTCGGCGAACAGCTGGCCCAGGTTCTGCTCCAGCGGCGCGCCCTCGAACGAGGTCTTCTCCATCGACAGCAGACGTGTGTAGAGCACGTTCAGGCTCAGGCTGTCGCCCGCCAGAAGGCCCACCTCATGGCGATAGCCCAGGTTGAAGTCGATGCCGCTGGTCTGGATCTCGGCGACATTGACCAGACGGGTGTTGATGCGGCGCAGCTTGCCGTTCGGGAACCGCTCTACCGCATTGCAGTAGAAGGGATCAGCAGTGGAGATGCAGCGGTCGACGACGATCTGCGCCGGCAGGGCGCCGATGGCGTTGTCGATCTTGATGTCGAAATAGTCGGCAGAGAAGTGGAAGCCCGGGATGTAGCTGGGCGTATAGACGCCGCCGATGGTCAGGGTCTTGGCGGTTTCTTCGCGCAGGTCGGGGTTGCCGCCCTGCTGGACGCTCATCCAGTTGATGTCGAAGGCGGTGTAGGTCAGCGTGCCGCCATTGTCGGCAGCTTCGACCAGCAGGCCGGGAATGGCGCGGCAGGTCGCGTCTTGTGGGCGGGTGCTGGTTGCCGATGTGCCGTTGCAGGGGTCGATGACGGTCGAACCATTGGCCCCGCCCGACACCGCCGCATACAGTTCCGAAATGTTCGGTGCGCGGTTGGCTTCGGCATAGTTGGCGCGCAACTTGATGCCCTTGACCGGGGTGTATTCCAGACCGGCGTTCCAGCTCAGCGTGCCGCCGACCGTCGAATAGTTGGAGTAACGCGCCGCCGCGTTGAAGCCCAGGTAGTCGGCGAAGCGAACACCCGCCAGCAGGGGCACATGGACCTCGCCGAAGACTTCGGAAACGGTGAAGCGTCCGAACAGGTCGTCCTGTTTGCCGCTGGTGCCGTTGCCCGCATTGGTGATCGGGTCCCAGTCGGTGGAGTTGCGCTCACGGCGGTGCTCGGCGCCGATGGCCAGTTGCACCCGACCCGCAGGCAGGTCGAACAGACCGCCCGTGGCGCTGGCGCTGAACACCTGCTGCTCATTGTCGATCTCGACCCAGCGCGGCACGATCACATAGGCGCTGCTCTCGGCCGAGACGGTGTCGAAGCCGAACAGGTTGATCGGCACACAGCCGGCCGCACGCGCCGCCGGGTCACGGCAGACGATCTTGTTCGTCGCGGAATCGACGATGGAATCCAGCGCCTGAACATATTTGGTGGCGTCGATATCCTGCGAATGCGTGGAATCCTGCATCCGGCCATAGACGTAGGACAGCTCGTAGCTCCAGTCCCCGCGCAGGTCGCCACGCACGCCGGTGGCGATGCGATAGGTCTCGCGTTCAGCCTGGTTGCTGCGGTCATAGACCTCGTTCTGACGGCGGCGGAACTGGATGCCGGTGATGTCATTGGCGGGGTTGGCGTCGCTGTTGCGCGCGTCGATGATGCTGCGGATCGACGCCGGGATATAGGCGTTGGTGATCGGCATCCCCGGCTGGCCGTTCTTGTAGATGAAGCTCCAGTCGAACGAATAGGCTTCCAGCAGCGCCGAGGACGTCACCTTCGACCAGGTCGGTTCGAAGAAGAAGGTCGCGTGGTCGTTCAGGCGATAGCTGGCATTGGCCGAGACCAGCGTCCGCTCCACCGGCAGCGAGATGCGCCGATCCCAGTTGCGGTTGTAGGCCAGCTCCTGCGGGAAGCCGAGGACGACATTGTTGTCGTGGTCGAAGGTGAAGACCTGGGCGCTGCCGTTGGCGGTGCGAAGGTCGAACCGTCCCTGCGCCGGGAAGGAACTGTAGGCGGGCACGCCTACGGTCGCCCACGACCGGTCTTCACGCGACAGAGCACGGTCGCGCGAAAGGACACCTTTTTCGGAATCGTGAGTGACATTGACGGCCACGTGACCGCGATCATCCGGGCCGAACGCATGGCCGCCGGTGACGCTGAACAGATAGCGTTCATTGTCCTTGTAATCGCTGATGCCGTATTCGGCGCGGGCGGTCAGACCCTCGAACTTGTCCTTCAGGATGAAGTTGACCACGCCCGAAATGGCGTCCGAACCATAGACAGCCGAAGCGCCGCCGGTCACCACCTCGACCCGGTCGATGAAGTCGGTCGGGATGTTGTTCAGGTCCACCGCCGAGGTGCCTGCGAATCCTGGCACGAAGCGGCGGCCGTTCACCAGAACCAGGGTGCGGCTCGGGCCCAGGTTGCGCAGGTCCACCGTCGCCGCGCCATTGCCCGACGAACTGAAGTTGGAGTTGGCGCGCGTCGTACCGACGCCGATCTGCGGCAGTTCGCGCAGCACGTCCTGAATGTTGGAGGCGCCGGACTGGGCGATGGTTTCGCTGGTCACCACGGCGATGGGCGTGGCGGCTTCCAGATCAGGCCGGGCGATGCGCGAGCCGGTGACCACGATGGTGTCGACCGAGGCAGGTTCGTTCGCATCCACCGACTGGGCGAAGGCGGCGCCGCTGATGGCAAAGGCGGTGGTCAGGGTCGCAACACCCGCCAGCAAGGCGGATCGGCGACGACGATCGTAGTTCATTCTTATCCCCGTTGATGGCCGCATCTGTTCAGCGCCGGGACGGGAGAGGACGTCACAGCTCGGGCGCCGGTGCGGACACGACGCCGTCTTGGATTTTCAAAGATCTTGTTTGGCCCGGCCGCGACGCCGTGCTGCGTGTTTCGTTGTGACGCTCAGGTCATTTCAGGTTGTCCTTGAAGAACCTGAGCCAGTTTCCGCCGACGATCTTTTCTGCGTCGGCGGGGGCGAAGCCGTCGTCCAGCAGGGCCTGATGGATCAGGGCCATGCGGCCGATGACGTTCAGTTCGGGAATGACGGCGTGCTGCGGCTCTGGCCCGAAGCCGGGAATGCCGCGCGCATTATTGCCGCGCCACCAACGCTGATAGCCGGCCATATCCTCGGAATAGTTCTGGAACGGCTTGCCCGTCGCGCCCTTCAGCCCCGCCATCGCATAGTCGTTGGCGATCCCCACGGCGTCGATGCCCCCGATGTTCACCGCATGGCGGATGTGGGCGACATAGTGGGCCGTGGTGGGGACATGGTCTTCGGTCAGCCAGAAGCTCATCATGAAGACGCCGAACACGCCGCCATTGTCAGCGACGGCGCGGATCATTGCGTCGGTCGCGGCGCGGGGGTGCGCCAGCAGACTGCGGCAGGCGCCATGCGACAGGATCACCGGCGTGCTGGACCGCTGGATCGTCTCCAGCGCGGTGGCCTCAGAGGCGTGCGACACGTCCGGAATCAGACCGACGCGGTTCATCTCCGATACGCCTTCGCGGCCCAGATCAGACAGCCCCCGCCCCGTGCGTTCGTCCACATAGGAGGTGGCGAAGGCGTTGCTCTCGTTGTGCGTCAGTTGCAGAATCCGCAGCGACTTGTCGCGGAAATAGCCGATGCGCGACAGGTCCGTGCCGATCGGCTCGCAACCCTGGAACTGGAACACCGCCGCCTTGTCCGGGCCGTTCAGATCGGCTGCCGTCAGGGCGACCCGCAGACCGGGGAAGTCGGTCTTGATGCGCTGAGACGCAGCGTCGATGCTGCGGTCGCACAGTTCGAACTTGCGGTGATAGAAGGGCAGGCCTGACGCATCCACGTCCATTTCGCCCAGCGACACATCGCAGATGAAGGCGTCCAGGCCCGACAGCCGGACATCGTTCGGATCATCCGGCAGGAAGCTCATGCCGTCGATATAGGTCGCGTGGCGATGCGGCTCGGCCTGTTGACGCGCCAGGGCTGGCCCCGCCGCCGCACCTGCCGCCCCCCCTGCCGCCAACGCGGCCGCCGACATCAGAAACCCGCGACGCCCCAGAAAAACTGAACTCGATGTACTCAACGCTTTGTCGCCTCAACAAGGGCGAAACCACCCGGTTTTCGCCACAAGCGGCCGCAAATTCACCTTCCGCCGAAACTTCGCAAATTAGGAATTCTGTCGCTTCAAACAGCTTAGCTGCGGACGCAATCACGAGTTGGAGGCCGCCTCACAAGGGCTCTATCTAGATGTTTGATATGCTCCGAGAATGATCAACGCCACCTCCTGGAGACACGCCATAGTGGTGGATTATGTCCAACCTCGATTCAGCGGGCTGCCTCGTTTTTACGACGACCGTTGATCAAAGACGATCGAAATGAGGGGGATTTTTGAGCAGGGAAAACTGGACTCACAGCGCCGGACGCAAGGCTGCGAGAACGCACGAAATCCAATGCGCCGTTACGAAACACATCGGAATCGGAAAAGCCGCCTGAACAGTTTTCGAAATGGCGGAAAGATCAGGGCCGCCTCAATGCCACCCCCGCGGCGCATTCACTCGCCGCACGCAGTTAAAGCCCGCCTGCGCGGTGTGCGAAAACTGCAACCTAATGGTACGGTTCGGAAGGAAGTGGTGGACGCGACAGGGATTGAACCTGTGACCCCCTCGGTGTGAACGAGGTGCTCTCCCGCTGAGCTACGCGTCCTTGCCTTGCGGAGGCGGCGATGTAGCCCGCTCCTCCGCGCCGCGCAAGCGTCCGTTTCAGATTCCTGCGGCTTTCACCGTTTCGGCCGTGTCCGCGTCCGGATCGCCGGGCAGCCAGGCCACATGGCCGTTGTAGATGTCCTCGTTCAGGATGCCCTCTTCCTTGGCCACCAGGACCGGCACGACCATCTGGCCGGTCACATTGGTCGCGGTGCGCATCATGTCGATGATGCGGTCGATGGCGACGATATAGCCGATGCCTTCCAGCGGCAGGCCCGCAGTGGACAGGGTCAGGGTCAGCATGACGATGGAGGTGCCCGGCACGCCCGCCGTGCCCAGCGATCCCAGAACCGCCGTCAGGCCGATCAGGACGTACTGGGTGATCGTCAGGTCGATCTTGAAATACTGGGCGATGAAGATCGCCGCGATGGCCGGATAGATGGCGCCGCAGCCGTCCATCTTCACATTGGCGCCCAGCGGCACGGCGAAGGCGGCGTAGGCTTGCGGCACGCCCAGACGCTCGACCGTCTGGCGCAGGGTGATCGGCAGGGTGCCCAGCGACGACGAGGTGGCGAAGGCGGTCTGTTGGGCCGCGAAGGCGCCCCGGAAGAAGCTGCGGACCTTCAGGCCGTGCAGCTTCAGCAGGCCCGAATAGACGATCAGGATGTGGAACAGACAGGCCGCATAGATGGCGGCGATGAACTTCAGCAGCGGCAGCAGGGCCTCCCAGCCGTAACCGCCGACCACCGAACCGATCAGGCCGAACACGCCGATGGGCGTCAGCTGGATCACCCAGCGGGTGATGCGGAAGACGACAGCCGCGCCTTCGTCCACCAGCCGACGAACGCCCTGCGCCCGGTCGCCCAGGGCCACCAGCGCCATGCCGACCAGGGCCGAGAAGAAGATGATCTGCAGCACCTTGCCCTCGGCCAGGGCCGCGAACGGGTTGCGCGGCACCACGCCGATCAGAACCTCAAGCGGGGTCGGGATAACCCGCTCTTTGACCTCGCCCAGCGGCAGGTTGGACAGGCCCACGCCCGGATTGATGATATGGCCGAACGCAAAGCCGACCAGAACCGCCAACAGCGAGGTGATGGCGAACCAGACGATGGTGCGCACGCCCAGACGCACGGCCCCTGCCCCCTCGCCCAGCTTGGCGATGGAGCTCGCGATGGTGAACAGCACCAGGGGCGCGACCACCATGCGGATCAGGTTCAGATAGACGTCGCCGATCGGCTGGAGCCAGACCTCGGCCTTTTCTCGCAGTATCAGTCCAGCAAGGATGCCCAGGGCGAAACCTGCGGCTGTGCGTTGCCACAGGGGGATCTTGAAGAAGCGGGCGAGCATGGACGTACTTTCAAAACAGTGCGCCAATCTGTCGATTGCGCCCGCAATCCGCAACCGCGACGGCGCGGGTTCGGGCCGCAGTTTTTCTGCAACCCACCCTCAGTTTTTCTACATCAGCCCCTGAGCGCCTTCAGGACGTAGAAGTCGGACAGGATGCCGTCGATGGCCTCCTCCACGTCCTCGAAGGCGTCGATCAGGACGTCGCCCCCCAGGGTCTCGACCGGCACGGGGGTGTAGCCGAACGTGGTCAGGATGCAGGGCATGCCTGCGTCCCGCGCGGCCCCGGCGTCAGGGGCTGCGTCACCGACCATGATGGCGCGCTCGGGATCGCCCCCCGCCTGGGCCACGGCCTCTTTCAGATGCGCGCCGGAGGGTTTGCGGGCGCTGACACGGTCAGGGCCGACGATGGCGGCGAAATGCCGGGCCAGGTCCAGCTTCTGCAACAGCAGTTCGGACAGGTCCGACCGCTTGTTGGTGGCCACCACCAGAAGGGCGCCGCGCTCGGTCAGACGCTCAAGCGTTTCCACCACGCCTTCGAACGGCTGGCTGCCGTCGGCGATATGGGCGGAGTAGTCGGTCAGGAAACGCTGGAACAGTTCGTCGGATTTCGCCCGCTCGACCGATGCGCCTGCCGCCTCGAAGCCGTGAACCAGCAGGGCCCGCGCGCCGGAGCCGATCAGCTTTTGCGCCTCCTCCATCGCGACGGGCGGAAGGCCTTCCTCGACCAGCAGACGGTTCAGGGTTCCGATCAGGTCCGGCGCGGAATCGACCAGCGTCCCATCCAGATCAAAGGCGATGGTCCAGCCTTCCAGGTCGCGATCGGTCATCCATATCTCCCGCTGGCCCGCATGATGGGCTAGATCGGGACACGACTAGACGCCGGGACGATTCATGACCAGCCAGACACGCGCTCGCGCCGCAATCATTCTCGCCGCCGGGCAAGGCACGCGAATGAAATCGCCGCTGCCCAAGGTGCTGCATCCGGTCGGCGGCCGGGCAATGCTGGACCACGCCATCGACGCCGCCGAGGCGCTGGGGTGCGAACGGATCGTGGTGGTGGTCGGCGTGCATTCGCCAGAGGTCCGCGCCCATGTTGCCAAACGGCTGGGCGACGCCGCCATCGCGGTTCAGGACCCGCCGCTGGGCACTGGTCACGCCGTGCGCGCGGCGGAACAGGCTCTGGCCGGTTTCGAGGGCGAGGTGGTCGTGACCTATGGCGACGTGCCGCTGTTGAAGGCCGCCGACATCGAACCCGTCTTCGGATCGGCGGGGGTGACCGTCATCGGCTTTGAGGCGCGCGATCCCGGCGCCTACGGGCGGTTGATCATCGACGGCGACACCCTGACCGCCATCACAGAGGCCAAGGAGGCGTCGCCCGAGGTTCTGGCCGTCACCGCCTGCAACTCCGGCGTCATGGCCGCGCCTGCCAGGCTGTTGTTCTCGCTGCTGGCTGAGGTCAGAAACGACAACGCCAAGGGCGAATACTATCTGACCGACGTGGTCGAACTGGCCCGGAAAGCCGACCACCCGACCCGCGCCGTCTTCGCAGCCGAAGACGCTGTGATGGGCGTCAACGCCCAGGGCGAACTGGCCCAGGCCGAAGCCCTGTTCCAGAAGGTGCAGCGCGAGACCTTCCTGGCCGCGGGCGTGACCATGAGCGCGCCGGACACCGTCCACTTCGCCTGGGACACCGAGATCGGCGGCGGAACGGTGATCGAACCGTTCGTCGTCTTCGGCCCCGGCGCCCGCATCGAAGGCGGCGCCCGCATCCGCAGCTTCAGCCATATCGAGGGCGCCCGCGTCGCATCCGGCGCCGAGGTCGGCCCCTATGCCCGCCTGCGCCCCGGCGCGGACCTGTCCACAGGGGTCAAGGTCGGCAACTTCGTCGAGGTGAAGAACGTCAAGCTGGGCGAAGGCGCCAAGGCCAACCATCTGGCCTATCTGGGCGACGGCGCAGTCGGCGCAGGCGCGAACATCGGCGCGGGCACGATCTTCTGCAACTACGACGGCTTCAACAAGGCCCGCACCGAGGTCGGAGACGGCGCCTTCATCGGCTCGAACTCCAGCCTGGTCGCCCCGGTCACCATCGGCGCCGGGGCCATCGTCGCCTCCGGCTCCGTAATCACCAAGGACGTGCCCGCAGACGCCCTCGCCTTCGGCCGCGCACGTCAGGCCTTCAAGCCGGACGCCGGCGCCGCCTTCCGCGAGAAGGCAAAGGCTGCGAAGGCGGCCGGCAAGGGCTGACGATGGTCAGATGATGCGGTGACCCGCGCCGACGATGTCGGACGCCGGGCCGATCAGCAGATCCAGGGGCTCGTCTCCGAAGTCGAGCCCTCGCGTGCCTTCCTGCACCCGAGCCCGGACAGCCGCCATTTCAAGGTCGCCATAGACTTCCATCCGCCACCCCGTCTGCCCCGTCGTCCGATCCCGCGTCGTTGACACCCAGGCGGAACGAATGGCGGGATGATCCAGAACCGCTCTCATGTTCGCGATCAGGGCGGTCGGCGCAGGCTCTGGCGTCAAAACTTCGATATTCGGGTCTTCCACGGTCGGTTGCGCATCGCCCGCATGCGCCAGAATCGCCGATATGTCTGTGGGCGACAGGACCAGCCCCTTCTCCTGACCGGGGTTCAGCACGATCCACCCGCCGACGAAGGCCTCGAGCAGATGGCGGCCGCGAATGGCCATGCTGGCGGGTTCGCCGAACAGGGCCGTGGCGAAATCCGTTCGGGTGAAGGCGGCCGTCGCCTGATGCCCTTCCTGCAGGACGATGCCGTTCAGGCGGAACGGCGCATCACGCCCCAGAACCACGCCGTCTGCCGGTTTGCCGCCGGTCGGAGACACATAGAGTTCGGCGGCCAGCAGGGCCGTCTCCACACCGCCCTGCCGCGATGGATCGGTGAAGGCAGCGTCCAGAGCGGCTTCCAACAGGTTCTTCGATGACACAGGCACACCTCGATCTGAAACTAACGGCGAGCGAATAGCACGAATGTCGTCCGCCCCAAGCCCTGCCCCCTTCACGCCTTTGCGCACAGCCCCTATGGAGCGGACATGAGCGCAGATGATCAAAAACGCCTTGCCGGCGAAGCCGCCGCCCAGCACGTCGAAGCGGGCATGATCGTGGGATTGGGCACCGGCTCGACCGCCGCCTGGTTCGTCAAGGCGCTGGCGGCGCGCAACCTGTCGGGCCTTCGCTGCGTGCCGACTTCTGAAAAGACCGCCGATCTGGCGCGTGAACTGGGCCTGACCCTGTCCACGCTGGAGGATACGCCGCGCATCGACCTGACCGTCGACGGCGCCGACGAGATCGGCCCCGGACTGGCCCTGATCAAGGGCGGCGGCGCGGCCCTGCTGCGTGAGAAGCTGGTGTGGGAGGCGTCGGCGCGATGCATCGTCATCGCTGACGCCGCCAAGGTGGTGCCCGTGCTGGGGACCTTCCCCCTGCCGATCGAGGTCGTCGCCTTCGGGCACAAGACCACCGGCAACCGCATCGCCGACGTGCTGGCCGATCACGACATCGCCGCCCCGGCCCGCGTGCGTCAGGCGGATCGCGGACTGGTCCGCACCGATGGCGGCAACCTAATCTATGACGCCGCCTGCAAGGCCATCACCGACCCGGCGCGTCTGGCCGACGACCTGAAGCTGATCACCGGCGTCGTCGAACATGGCCTGTTCCTGGACCTGGCCGATCTGGCCATCATCGGCCACGACGACGACGTGGAGACCATCACGCCCTGAACCTTGCCGCGTCGTCCTTGTCCGGTCAGGCCTGGGCGCCTAAGTCGGGTCAGCGCTGCGGCCAGGCCCGGCGGATTTCAGACTATTCAGACGAATTGGACTCCTTTTTTCGGGTCCGATGCCGGAGCGCCCGATGACCACCTACGACTACGACCTCTTTGTCATCGGCGCCGGTTCGGGCGGGGTGCGTGCGGCGCGGCTGACGGCGCTGGACGGCAAAAAGGTGGCGGTGGCCGAGGAATACCGCGTCGGCGGCACATGCGTGATCCGCGGCTGCGTGCCCAAGAAGTTCATGGTCATGGCCTCCGAGGTCAGCCACGCGATGGAGATCGCCGAGGGCTACGGCTGGTCGTTCGACAACGCCCGGTTCGACTGGCCCAAATTCCTAGAGGCCAAGGATGTCGAGATCGCCCGCCTGTCCGGCATCTACGCCGCCAACCTGGGCAAGGCGGGCGTCGAACTGGTCCACGGCCGCGCGGTGCTGAAGGACGCCCACACCGTCGAAATCATCGGCAAGAACCGCACCATCACCGCCGAGAAAATCCTGATCGCCACCGGCGGCCGCCCGTGGAAGCCGGAAAACCTGCCCGGCATCGAACACGCCATCACGTCCGAGGAAGCCTTCCACCTGCCCGAACTGCCCAAACGCATCCTGATTGCGGGCGGCGGCTATATCGCGGTGGAGTTCGCCGGCATCTTCGCTGGTCTGGGCGTCGAGACGACCCTGATCTATCGCGGGCCTAACATCCTGCGCGGCTTTGACGACGACGTGCGCGCCCATCTGGCGGCGGAAATCGAGAAACGCGGCATCAAGGTCATCCTGGGCTGCCAGCACCAGTCGATCGAGAAGACCGAGACCGGCCTGGTGAACCACCTGGAAAACGGCATGAAGCTGGAGACGGACGTGGTCATGTTCGCCACCGGACGCATCCCCTACGTCAAGGATCTGGGCCTGGAGCACGCCGGGGTCGAACTGAACGACGAGGGCGCGATCAAGGTCGATCCCTATTCAAAGACGACGGCGCAAAACATCTGGGCCATCGGCGATGTGACGGATCGGATGAACCTGACGCCCGTGGCGATCCGCGAGGCCGTCGCCTTCCACCAGACCGTCTTCCGCGACAACCCCCAGCACTTCGACTACGAGGCCGTGGCCACCGGCGTCTTCAGCCAGCCCCCCGTCGGCGTGGTCGGCCTGACCGAGGCCGAGGCCCGCCGGTCCTGCTCGAACGGCGTTGATGTCTATGTCACCCGCTTCCGCCCGATGAAATACGCCTTCACCGGCTCGGACGAGCGGGTGCTGATGAAGCTGGTGGTCGACGCCGACAGCCAGCGCGTCGTCGGCGTCCACATCGTCGGCCCGGAAAGCCCCGAAATGATCCAGCTGGCCGCAATCGCCGTGAAGGCGGGCCTGACCAAGGCGCAGTGGGATGCGACCTGCGCCGTTCACCCGACCATGGCCGAGGAACTGGTCACCCTGAAGGAGAAACAGTCCGGCGCCACATCAGCAGGCTGATCACCTCAACGCCGGATGGTCAACACGGGCGGCGGCGTGCGCGGCCGCTCGCGGAAGCGTTCGATCAGGTCCAGCTTGGCCGTGTCCGGCACAGGCATGGCCTCTGGGCCCTCGTTGCTGAACATCATCAACTGGGTGTCCCCGCCCCGCGCCCTGGGCCACTCGGGCCGCCCGACGCCATTGGGATCGCCCGAGCGCGCAAAGGCTGTCCAATAGGCCATCATCGCTTCGGACGCGTTCCGGTCCACCTCCGTGACGGGATAGGGCAGCTTCGACAGGGTTCCGAACACATAGGGCCGCTCAATGGCGTGCGACGCCCCGCCGTGGGGTTCCGGATTGTCCGGCGAGGTGACGTCGAACCGATAAAGATAGGCCTCCCTGCCCGCCGCCGAATGCAGCCGCGCCAGCATCCGCGCGGGTTCGGAGAAGACGGCGTCGGTGATGAAACCCTTGTCGAACCCGTCCTGTCCGCCATAGGCGGCGACCAGCGAGGCACGCTCCAGCCAGGTCGTGTCGTCGTCGATCATGCCATAGCCGTTCCGGTCCGTGGGCCGCATCCACCAGAACTCGGCGCTGTTGGAGCCGATCATCATGGGCACAGGCGCCTGACGCCCCGCCTTGAACGCCGCCTCGATGGTCGAGGGCACGATCTTGCCGTCGATCAGGGTCAGGTCGCCATTGGCGAAAACGGGTGAAGGGGTCAGGAAGACCTGGGCCGGTGCGGCGCGCAGATCGGCGGCGGTGCGAAGTCCGGCGCCCAGCGCCCAGGCCTCGCCCCGTTCACGGGCGGACGGCAGGCCGCGCACGTCCTTGGCGTTCAACGGCGTCTGGAACTCGCGCCCCAGTCCCGACTGGATCACCGCCTTGTCGAACAGGCCGCGTGCGGGGGGCGAGATCATCAGGCGAGTGACGATGGCGCCGCCCGCCGACTCGCCGAAGATGGTCACATTGGCCGGATCTCCGCCGAAGGCTGCGATATTACCCCGCACCCATTTCAGGGCCGCGATGACGTCCATCAGGCCGTAGTTGCCACCCGCCTCGCCCGCCGGGCGCTCCGCCGCCAAAAGGGGGTGATCAAAGAAGCCCAGTCGGCCCAGCCGATAGTTCAACGTCACCACGACCACGCCGTCGCGGGCCAGATGCGAGCCGTCATACAGGGCCGCCGTGCCCGAACCATTGTTCAGGGCGCCGCCGTGGATCCACACCATGACCGGCGCAGGCTCCGTCGCCGTCACAGGTCGCCAGACATTCAGGTTCAGGCAGTCCTCGCTCATCGGCAGAGGACCGACGCCCGGATCACCGCTGGGCGGAGGCTGGATGCACAGGGGCCCATAGGTCGATGCGTCGCGCTCGCCCCGCCATCTGGGCGCCGGACCAGGCGGGCGCCAACGACGCGCCCCCGCAGGCGATGCGGCGTAAGGAATGTTCTTGAAACTGGCCACTTCAGCATCCGCACGGCCCATGAGGGCGCCCTGCTGGATCTGAACTATGGGCTGCTCGGCTGTGGGCGCCATCATGAGGGAGAGGGTGGCGAAGATGCCGGCGATTGTCATCCGCGCTGATTAGCAAATCCTGCCCGCAGGCCAAGCTTGGCAGGAGCGCAGTTCAAAATTCTTGCAGCCGAACACCGGCCTCGACCGCAGCGGCATGGGGCGAACGGCTTGAACGACGCGGATGCCGCCCATCGAACAGTTTGATCGTCCGAAACTTTCGCCCTTGGCTGGCGAATTTCAGCGTTCTGGTTTACCCCCTACCGGATTGGTCGTGGAGCGAACTGTTCCACGCGACAGAACAGGCGTCGAATGACCCAAGCACTGAATGGCCGACGCGTGCTGGTGGTGGAGGACGAGTCCCTCGTCGCCATGCTGCTGGAAACCATCCTTGAAGACATGGGCTGCACGCCTGTCGGTCCGGCGTCCAACATCGACGAGGGTGAGGCGATGGCCCGCGACACCGTCGATCTGGACGCAGCCCTGCTGGACGTAAATGTCGCCGGTCGTCAGGTCTTCCCCGTCGCCGCCGCCCTGAAAGAACGCGGCGTGCCCTTCGTCTTCTCCACCGGATACGGCGAAGGCGGCCTGCCCGACGAATGGCGCGGAGCCATCACCATCCAGAAACCGTTCACAGAGGCCGCCGTCCGCGACGCCCTGATGAAAGCCATGGGCGTCGCAGACGTCTGATCAGTCAGTGCAAGACCCGTCGCGGCGCGAACCATCCCGCGTCCGTGACGTAGATGCTCTCGGCGGCGGCCAACATGTTCAGCGCCCTTTTCAACTTGTTTTTCGCGGTGGCTTGACGCGCCGGCAGTTCAAAACAGTTCATGACTTCGGCGAGACTCATCGGCTTGCCCGCCAGTTTAAGAACCTCCAGAACCTCGACGATGATCCCCAGATCGTCGCCGGGCAGCGAACGGGCCTGGACAGCCGACGCCGTTTTCGAAACACGCAGGCTGTTCCTTAAAGGCTTCTGGCGGGGCTGCTGATAGGCGGGGCGAAGGAACAGGATGCGGCCCTCACCCTCCTCCACGGCCCGGACGCGGTTCAGTTCAACCAGCCGCGCCGTCACCTCAGCGTCCGACATATCCAGCGGCCATCCATAGGCGTCGAACACTTGTTGATCCAATTGCGTGTGCAGGCTCAACAGGGTGTCGACACAACCTGACAGACGGATTTCATTCTCGGTCTCGCTCAACTCGGCCTCTGCGGCGACCTTCTCCAACACATTGTAAAGTTTGGTCATCGTCAGTGCGGGATTGCATGACAGCACATGATCGCGATGGTCCTCGATCCGCTGCGCGGTCGTCGCGATCTCGCACTGCGTCAGGGCCGAGACGGCCGGAAACGGGAAATGATCAAAACAGACGCTCTTGGCGTAGATTGGACGATCCTCCAGCAGCCCTCCTGACGCCAAGGCCCAGATTCGGTGAAGGCGTGACGACAAGACCCCCAGCACGAAGGGGGCGTCGGATGCGATGCAGACCAAGCGGTTGTCCGGCAGGATTGAGGCGTCCAGGAACCGAAACCATCGATGCTTCGACGTCTCAACCGTCACGATGTATTGCGTCAATCCCTCCAACGCCGCCCTCAGGTCCGGTCGAGGCTCACCTGGCGCCCACCAGACGTCGCGATAGGCTGAACGGTTGTTGCGGTCCCGAGCAGGCTTCACCGTCTGACGCAGGTGCTGCATGAAACCCGGATGCCGCCACTGCGCGTCGTCCTCGCTCCAGCCGAACAGGTCTATGGCCAAGAGACCTCGGGACTGATCCGTAAGATCCTTGCCATTACGATAGGCCCTGACCGGCGGCGGCGCGCCATCGCGCGACAAGGCGGCTAACGCTACGGCTTTCGCCTCATCGACGAGAAAACCGTCGCCCAGCAATTGAACCCCGCGACAAGCCAGGCCCGCATTCGCCTTAAGAGGCGAGGTGCGATCGACGCCACGACCGATGGACAAATCCGCGCCGATATCGCCCCTTGTTTCAGCGTAGGAAAAACCGGAACCGTCGGCGCCTGCCTGCGTGTTCTTGATGATTTGGACCAGGCGCCCCCGCCCATCCGGCGCCCCCGCTTCCGCAACCGTCATCGCCACCCGCACCGACGCATGACGCGCCTCCAAATGCCAGGGATGGTCGGGAATGGCGAAGGTCAGGCGGATCGGCGGCGAACCGCAAAGCCGCTCCTCGATCACGCGGCGCGAAAAGTTCTGGGTGATCGAATTAGTGGTGATGAAGCCGAACCGCTGCAAAGCGATGGGCGTGGGCCCGCTCCTCTTTTTCACTCCGTTCTTTTTTTCCTGCTTCAGCACCTGGCGGAACGGGCCGGGCTTGCCCGAATCTGCGGCCAGGATTTCGGCGGCCCGATCCCACCACACCGTCACGATGTCGGCTGAACGGAACCGCCCGCCCCGCGACGCCCACAGCGCCTCAGCATAGACCTTGCCCAACGTCTGGCGCATGTCTTTTCCGGCGATGAAGGGGGGATTGCCGATGATGAAATGCGCTTTCGGCCATGCCGGGACGCCGGCTTTGACACACCGCACCCCCTCGGCCGTTCCTGGCGCGCCTACCTGATTGCTCGCGTCCAGAATCGCGTCGCAATGACTGATCGCATCATATTCCCTAAGGATCGGCGTGCTCGACTGCACCCGTCCCCACAGACGATAATGCCATTGCAGATGGCCGATCCACATGACCATCTTGGCGATCCAGACGGCATAATAGTTCTTTTCAATACCCATAAACTGGGCAGGGCCGACGGAGCTTCCGTCCATCTCCATCACGTAGTCACGCACGCCCAGGTCCGTCAGCCGCTTGATGACCTCGCCCTCAAGCTCCTTCATTCGATGCATGGCGATGTAGAGAAAATTACCTGTGCCGCAGGCCGGGTCCAGCACCTTTACCTCGCAGAGAGCGTCGTGAAAGGCTTGAACGATCTTGCGAGATTCTCTTATTTTTCCTGATTTTTCGTACACGTCTGCGTTCGACTTCACCGCTTCCCAGTCTTTTCGCAAGACTTCGATCACGGTGGCTTCGACCATGAGTTCAACCAGGTTCGCGGGCGTGTAGTGGGCCCCTAGCTCCTTGCGTTCGCCCGGAGCCAGGGCCATTTCCATCAATTCTCCGAACTTGGCAGGCTCAACGGACGACCAGTCGCATTCCGCAGCGTCGCACAGCATCTCAAGCTCAGCCGGCGTTATCGGCTTCACCGCATTGATTTTGTACAGGCTGCCGTTGAACTGTTCGATCCGACGCCCGAACACCGCACTGAACCCGCCCCTGTCCATCTCACCGAACAGGTGAGTCAGCGTCAGATGAAGTTGTTGCGCGACGCCGTCATCGCGATAGCGTTTCAGCAGCGCTGAGAAACAGCGATCCGGCAGCAAACCAACACTGTCCGAAAACATGGCGAACAGACACTGCATGGCGAAGATCGCGACCTCCTTGTCCCAGCCCGCCCGGACCACGGCGTCGACCTGCCCGTCGGGGTCGCGCGGCGCCCGTTCGCGCACGGAACGGACGAACCGCCCCAAAATCCGGGCCACCTCCGCCGTGGCTTCCCGAATCTGTTTCGACGGGTCCAGAGACATGGGATCCATCCAGACCGCAGCCAGACGTCTGCGAACCTCGGGGTCACGCAGATCGTCCAGTTGGATTCGATAGGTCTCCTGATCCGGAAAATGGGCGTAGGTCTTTCCCATCCGTTTGAAATCGGACCGCAGCTCAATAACACCGCCTATATCAACGTTGATCAGGAAGGGCGGCCACTCATCAAGCGCGCGGGCGTAAGCCTCGGCCTGAGTCTGAGCGTTCTCCAGCCGACGCTTGGTCGAATTCGACCAGCCCTGATCCATCTGTCTGACGTTCGAGCTGGAGCTCAAGCGCTTTCGAGACTGTTTCATCTCCAGCACGAAACAGCCGCGTCGATAGCAGTCGATGAAACCCCAGTGCGTCGTTCCGTCCAGATGGTCGAAGCGCACCACCTGCTCGAAAGAATAGTTCGGATCGTTGGCCCTAACGTCGTTGGGGGCCGGCACACCCAGCAGATGACAAAGCTGGATTATGAAGGAATGTCCGCATGATCGTTCCGATCCAGGGACATTTCTCCATCTGGCGATGAACGCGTCGACATCCACAGGCTGTGCGCCCTCCGTGAGAGACACACCCGTAACGAGTAATTATATCGGCCACAACCCTTAGTTGCTATCGATGAATTCGATATAACATCGGCTTGCCCAGCCAATAAGCCAGTTCGGCAGGTCGGGTGATGTTCCACACTGCCAGATCCGCCGCCTTGCCGGTTTCGATGGTTCCGATTTCGTTCAGAACACCCAGCGCCCTCGCCGCCTCGCGCGTGGCGCCGGCCAGGGCTTCTTCGGGCGTCAGGCGGAACTGGACGCAGGCCAGGTTCAGCACCGCCGTCATCGAGGCCACCGGCGATGTGCCGGGGTTGCAGTCGGAGGCGATGGCCATGCGCACGCCGTGCTTGCGCAACAGATCGACCGGCGGAAGCTTCGTCTCGCGCAGCATCAGGAAGGCGCCGGGCAAGAGGACCGCGACCACGCCTGCCTCGGCCATGGCGGCAACGCCCGCCTCGGTAGAATGTTCGATGTGGTCGGCGGACAGGGCCTGGTATCGGGCAGCCAGGGCCGCGCCACCGCCGTCCGACAGTTGGTCGGCGTGCAGCTTGACCGGCAGATTCAGCGACTGCGCCTTTTCGAACAGGCGCGACACCTCGTCCTGCGTGAAGGCGATGGGCTCGCAGTAGGCGTCCACCGCATCGACCAGTCCCTCGGCATGGGCGGCGGGCAGGATGTCATCCACAGCCTTGTCCACATAGGCGGCGCGGTCCGCCCGATGCTCAGGCGGAATGGCGTGCAGGCCCAGATAGGAGGTGCGGACGCGTACCCCGCGCTCGCGCCCGATGCGACGCGCGACACGCAGCATCTTCAGTTCGCTGTCGCGATCCAGACCATAACCGGACTTGATCTCGATGGTGGTGACGCCTGTGGCCTTCAACCCCTCCAGGCGCGCCATGGCCGAGGCGAACAGTTCATCCTCAGACGCTTCGCGCGTCGCCTGGACCGAAGAGACGATGCCGCCGCCGGCACGCGCAATCTCTTCATAGGTCGCCCCGCCCAGACGTTGCTCGAACTCGCCCGAACGGTCGCCGCCAAACACCAGATGGGTGTGGCAGTCGATCAGCCCCGGCGTGACCCAGCGCCCCTCCAGATGATCGGTATCCACAGCCTCATGCACAGGCAGGTCAGCACGGGCGCCGGCCCAGGCGATGCGGCGGTCCTTGATCAGGATGGCCGCATCCTCGATCGCGCCATAGGGGACGCCGCCCTCGGTCATGGTGGCGACGTGACAGTCGGTCAGAAGGCGGTCGGCCTGGATCATCGGCTGGAGACTCCGCTCAGGATTTCACAGAACCAGCGCCCGACGGTCAGGGAGCCGAGGTCGCCGATCTCCAACGACGGATCATATTCGGTCAGGTCAACGACGCGCACCTTGGGATGAGCGCCGATGACACGGGCGGCGTCGAAGAAGTCATGCACCGACACCCCGCCCGGTCGGGCGCCAGGGCTGGCGGGCCATTGGCTGCGGTCGATCACATCGATGTCGAAGTCGACGTAGATGACTTCGCACAGGCCTGACAGACGCTCCAACTCCTCGGCGACCACGACCGCCAGACCCCGCTCACGGCATTCGCGCGCCATGCGGACGCTGATGCCCGCCGCCTTGGCTTTTTCGTGGGCGCGGCGGGTGTTGGCGAAGGGGGCCAGGCCGATCTGGCTGATGCGGGCGCCGTCCAGACCGTCGTCCAAAAGGGCCTGTATGGGATTGCCGTTGGTCAGGCCCTGATCCGTATCGCGCAGGTCGAAATGAGCGTCCAGGGTCAGGACGCCGACGCGATCCAATCCCAGAGCGTGGGCGCCCGGACGTGTGATGGCGTTGTTGCCTCCGATCAGGATGGTCAGGGCGCGGTGGGCCTGCGCCTTCACCGCATCGCGGACAGGTTCAAAGGCGTCGGCGGGCGAGACGGCCTTCAAGGCCACGTCGCCTGCGTCATGCGCCTGCACCGCCAGTTCCAGCCCGGTTTCGACGTCATAGGTCGACAGGCGCGGCAGGACGGCCCGAAACGCCTTTGGTCCCAGATCACAGCGTCCGGGCGTCAGGGAACGCTCGTTCAACGGCGCGCCGATCACGGCGACGGGGGCGTCGGGGTGATCGCCGACCAGATCGGCGACCGAGCGCCAGCCCAGGGCTTCAGACGGTTCGCTCATGCTCATTCCTTGATCGGCGTCTTCATCGGGGATTGGGTCGGGGAAAATCGCGCAACCAGATCATAGGCCGCGCCGGGGAAGGTCTGCCACGCCCAGGTGACCGCCAGGCCATCGCGCCACGTCCGCCGTTCCAACCGCAGGCAGGGCGTGCCGTCCGACAGGCCCAGACGCGTCGCCGTCTCCCCGTCTGCGCCCACGGCGGAAATGCGATGCTCGGCCTCGGTCCAGGGCATGTGCGCCAGCAGCCAGCCGCCCGGAGGCGCAGCGGTGAAATCGGCGTGTTCCGCCTCCGGCGCCGTCGTCAGAGAAATCAGACGCCGCTCCAGCGTGAACGGCATGGAATCGGCCAGATGCAGGGTCTCAAGTTCGATCAACCGTGCGCCCATTCCGTCTTCGTCCACCCGGCTCGGGCGTACGATGCGTAAAAGCAGTTGGTGCGAATAGGCCAGCCCCCTGCCCTCGATCTCGGACTGGATGTCGGGAATGGCGACCAGGGCCGATGAGTGGACGGGCGGGTGGGCGACCACGGTTCCAGCGCGCCTGCGACGCACCACCAGTCCACGCGCCGACAGATCGGTCATGGCCCGCGACACCGTCATCCGGGCGCAGCCGTATTCGGCCATCAACTCGGCCTCGGTCGGGATGCGAAAGCCCGGCCGCCATTCGCCTGAGGCGATGCGACGCTCAATGTCGCTGGCGATCCGCCGATGCAGAGGCTCAATATCCATGGTCGAACCCTGCCTCTTGCGCGCAATAATGTCTAGACATTAGACTGCCTCCACAATGCACGACGACGGACGACCGTCGCATGGAGGATTGATGACCGCCACGCCCAACACCCGCGTCATCCGCAGCCCGCGTGGGCCGGAAATGACCGCCAAGACCTGGGCGGCCGAGGCCGCGCTGCGCATGTTGATGAACAACCTCGATCCCGAGGTGGCCGAACGCCCGGAAGACCTCGTGGTCTATGGCGGCATCGGCAAGGCGGCGCGGAACTGGCAGGCCTTCGACCGCATCGTCGAGGAGTTGCGCGCGCTGGAGGCCGATCAGACCCTGCTGGTCCAGTCGGGCAAGCCGGTCGGCGTCTTCCGCACCCATGCCGACGCGCCGCGCGTGCTGATCGCCAACTCCAACCTGGTGCCGAAATGGGCGACGTGGGAGCATTTCAACGAACTCGATAAGAAGGGTCTGGCCATGTACGGCCAGATGACCGCCGGGTCGTGGATCTACATCGGCACCCAGGGCATCGTGCAAGGCACCTATGAGACCTTCATGGAGGCAGGCCGCCAGCATTACGGCGGCGACTGGTCGGGCAAATGGATCCTGACAGCGGGTCTGGGCGGCATGGGCGGCGCGCAGACGCTGGCCGCGACCATGGCGGGCGCATCCTGCCTGGCGGTCGAATGCCAACGCAGCCGGATCGAAATGCGCCTGCGCACCCGCTACCTTGACGTCATGGCCGAGACACTGGACGAGGCCCTGGCCCTGATCGAAGACGCCAAGGCGACTGGAAAGGCCATATCTGTCGGTCTGTTAGGAAACGCGGCCGATGTATTGCCTGAGCTCGTCAAACGAGGCGTCCGACCCGATCTGGTCACCGACCAGACCAGCGCCCACGACCTGATCAACGGCTATCTGCCGTCCGGCTGGACCGTGGCGGAATGGGAGGACAAGCGTGTGTCCGACCCCGCCGCCGTCACCGCCGCCGCGAAGATGTCCATCGTCGAACACGTCAAGGCGATGCTGGCCTTCCAGGCCATGGGCATTCCGACGACCGACTATGGCAACAACATCCGTCAGGTCGCCTTTGACGAGGGCGTCGAGAACGCCTTCGATTTCCCCGGCTTCGTGCCCGCCTATATCCGCCCGCTGTTCTGCCGCGGGATCGGGCCGTTCCGCTGGGCCGCTCTGTCGGGCGATCCCGAAGACATCAGGAAGACGGATGCGGCGATGAAGACGCTGTTCCCCGACAATGCAGGCCTGCACCGCTGGCTGGACATGGCGGGCGAGCGGATCGCGTTCCAGGGGCTGCCCGCCCGCATCTGCTGGATCGGCCTGGGCGACCGCCATCGCGCCGGACTGATGTTCAATGAGATGGTGGCGTCTGGCGAACTGTCGGCCCCCATCGTCATCGGTCGCGACCACCTGGATTCAGGCTCTGTCGCCAGCCCCAACCGCGAAACCGAGTCAATGATGGACGGATCGGACGCCGTGTCCGACTGGCCGCTGCTGAACGCCCTGCTGAACACGGCCTCGGGCGCCAGCTGGGTGTCGCTGCACCACGGCGGCGGGGTCGGCATGGGCTATTCCCAGCACTCGGGCGTGGTCATCGTCGCCGACGGCACGCCGGAAGCCGCCAGACGTCTGGAGCGCGTGCTGTGGAACGACCCGGCCACCGGCGTCATGCGCCACGCCGACGCCGGATACGACATCGCCAAGGACGCCGCGCGCGCCAATGGCCTGAACCTGCCCTCGCTGGACCTGTAAGCGTATGACCAACATACTCACCATCGGCGCCGCGCCACTGACCCTGGCCCAGTTGCGGGCCGTTCTCGACGGTCCCGTCAAGGTCGACCTGACGCCCGCCGCCTGGGCCGACGTGGACAAGGGCGCGGCGGTCGTCGCCGCCATCGTCGCCGAAGGCCGCACCGTCTATGGCGTGAACACCGGGTTCGGCCTGCTGGCCAACACCTCCATCGCGCCCGAAGATCTTGAGACCCTGCAACGCAATCTGGTGCTCAGCCACGCCTGCGGCGTCGGCGCCCTGCTGCCGGATGCGGTGACGCGCCTGCTGATGGTGCTGAAGATCGCATCGCTGTCACGCGGCGCATCAGGAATTCGTCGCAAGACATTGGAAACCTTGATCTCCTTGGTCAATACAGATGTGCTGCCCTGCATACCGTCCAAGGGTTCCGTCGGGGCGTCCGGCGATCTGGCGCCCCTGGCCCATATGTCCTGCGTCCTGATCGGCGTGGGCGAAGCGCGGCTGAATGGTGAGACGCTGGATGCGGAAACCGCCCTGTCGCGCATAGGCCTGACGCCGCTGACCCTGGGACCAAAGGAAGGCCTGGCCCTGTTGAACGGGACCCAGTGCTCGACCGCGCTGGCGCTGGCCGGGCTGTTCGCAGCAGAGGCTGTGTTCGCCGCCGGCGTCGCAGCCGGCGCCCTGTCGGTTGACGCACTGAAGGGGTCCGACGCCCCGTTCGATCATCGCATCCACGTCCTGCGCGGACAACCGGGTCAGATCGCCGTCGCCGCCCGCCTGCGTGAACTGATCAGCGGCTCGGCCATTCGCGACAGCCACCGCGACGACTGCGCCAAGGTGCAGGACCCCTATTCCCTGCGCTGCCAGCCCCAGGTCATGGGCGCGATCCTGGACGTGCTTAACAACGCCGCCGCCACGCTGGAGCGCGAAGCCAATGCGGTGACCGACAATCCGCTGGTCTTCATCGAAGACGGCGACGTGATTTCTGGCGGTAACTTCCACGCAGAACCCATTGCTTTTGCAGCAGATCAGATCGCCATGGCCCTGTGCGAGATCGGCAATATCTCCGAGCGCCGCACCTCGATCCTGGTCGATCCGAAGATGAGCGAACTGCCCGCCTTCCTGGTCAAGGAGAGCGGCCTGAACTCCGGCTTCATGATCGCCCAGGTGACGGCGGCGGCCCTGATCGCCGAGAACCGCATGGTCGCCCATCCGTGCAGCATCGACACCGTGCCCACCAGCGCCAATCAGGAAGACCATGTGTCGATGGCCACCCACGGCGCGCGCCGCCTGCTGGACATGGCCGAGAACACGGCGACCGTGGTCGGCATCGAACTGCTGGCCGCCGCACAGGGGATCGAGTTCCACCGTCCGCTGACCAGTTCGCCCGCACTGGAGCAGGTGTTCGCCATCGTCCGTGAAGCCGCCGCTCCCTATACGTCCGACCACTATTTCGCGCCCGACATCGCCCGCGCGACGGACGGGGTGCGGGCCGGTCGCTACCGGTCCTTCGCCGAGGGTCTGCTGCCCTCGGCCTAGGCCAAAAATCAGCCTGCCAGAACGCCCAGGTGCTCCAGCAGGATCATGGTTCCAAGACCGATCAGGGCAAGGCCGCCGACGAACTCGGCGGCCTTGCCGAATTTGGCGCCCACCGCGCGGCCGATCAGCAGGCCGATGGTGGTCAGGACAAAGGTGGTGAAGCCGATCGAAGCGGCGATCACCCAGATGTTCGCGCCCAGGAAGGCCAGCCCCACGCCGACGGCGGCGGCGTCAATGCTGGTGCCGACGGCGGTGGCGATCAGGGCCCAGCGGCCCGTGCGGCGCGGTGCGGCGTCTTCTTCGACGTCACGCGGCTTGCACGCCTCCCAGAGCATCTTGCCGCCCACCGCGCCCAGCAGGCCAAAGGCGATCCAGTGGTCGATCTGTTCGACAAACCCGGCCGCCACAATGCCCAGAGCCCAGCCGATCAGCGGGGTGATGCCCTCGATGACGCCGAACACCAGGCCGGTCTTCACAGCGTCGATCCAGTTGGGGCGATGCGACGCGCCACGTCCGATGGCGGCGGCGAAGGCGTCCGTCGACATGCTGAGGGATAGGATCGCGATGGCTCCTGGGGTCATAAGCAACTTCCACCGGACGCAGAGCAACGCACTCCACTCCGGCCGGTGCGGCGGTGGAACGCGCTGGTCTCGCTAGGCGGTGGTTTCCGCTGATCGCGCCACGCGCCGAAGCGCGAGTGTGTTGACCCGATCCCGGCTTAATCGCGCCGGAAGCTACTCCCCAACAGGAAGCGGTCCCCTACACGCAGACTCGGGGCGTTGGCAACCGCGTCGGGCGTGGGGTTAATTGGCGGCGGCGGGCGTGCGGCCGATGGTTTCGGGTTCGCTGTCATCCTCCAGCGCGCCCAGTTCGCCCCGCTCGCGCGCCCGACGGCCATAGACCCATTCGAACACCGGCGAGGTCATCAGGGTGGTTACAATGGCCATCAGCACCAGCATCGAGAACAGGGCCGGGCCGATGATGCCCTTCTGCAAGCCGATGTTGAGGATGATCAGCTCCATCATGCCTCGCGCGTTCATCAGGACGCCGATCCCCATGGCGGTGGGGTTGTCATGGCCGGTCACTCGCGCCGCCGCCCAGCAGGCCACGGCCTTGGCCAGGATGGAGCCGATCAGAATGACCATCGCCACGCCCAGCAGCGACAGGCTGGAGACCATGGTGAGTTGCGTATTCAAGCCCGAGAAGGTGAAGAACATCGGCACCAGAACGACCAGGGCGAACGGCTCCAACTGGCGTTTCAACTCCCGGGTCAGGACACCGCGCGGCATCGCGGCGCCCAGGATGAAGCCGCCGAACACGGAATGCAGCCCCGCCGCATCCATGGCCCAGGCGCAAAGCATGAACAGCACCAGCACAGCGCCCAGCACGGCCGGGCTGACCCTGCCCTCACGCTCGGCCATTCGGGCCAGCGGCGCCAGCAGCTTTGGCCCCATTGTCAGCATCAGGCCGGCGAACAGGCCGCCGCCGACGATAGCCTTGACCGCGACGGCGGAGCCGCCGCCCATGCTGGCCAGAACCAGCGCCAGAATCGTCCAGGCGCAGGCGTCGTCGATGGCCCCGGCCGACAGGGTCATGGTGCCCAGCGGCGTCCTGGCCAGCCCACGCTCCTGAATGATGCGGGCCAGGACCGGGAAGGCGGTGATGGAGATGGCAGCGCCCAGGAACAGGGTCGCCTGCATGGCGTCCACACCCTTGCCGAACAGGCCCATGTGCATCAGCCAGGGCGACAGGGCGATGGCGACAAGGAAGGGCGCGATCATGCCGGAGAAGGACACGGCCGCGGCGCTGCGGACGTTCGAACGGAAATGGTCGGACCGGAAGCCCAGCCCGACCATGAACATATAAAGCCCGATGCCCAGTTGGGCGCCGACGTAAAGGACCGACTTGGTCTCCTTGGGGAAGATCACGGCCTGAAGATCTGGGGCCAGAAGGCCGAACAACGACGGGCCCAGGATGACGCCCGCAATCATTTCACCGACCACCTGGGGCTGGCCCAGATAGGTCTTCACCAACCAGCCGGCGGCCCGGCAGGCGGCGATGATGACCGCCATCTGCAGAAAGAAGGCCACGCTGATTTCAGCATTCGACATTGGTTCCTCCCCCGAGGCGCGCCGTTCTTTTGAGAACGATCACATTTCGCCAGCATTATCCCGACTGACGCCAAACTCAAGAGGCGTTCAGCTGCCGGAACTTCACGGGGTCGTCAGTCGAATGGCTGAAGCGGCGCGCGTCGCAGAGCCGCAAGATTGGCCGAGTTGGTGCAGAAGCAGGCCGTCCGCAGTTGGCGCATGATCAGCTGGAAATGTTCGACCACCGCCTCTGTCGAGACCGTCGCGGCCTGCAAGACGCCGCTGGCCTGTCCCACAATGTCCGCACCGACCCGAATGGCCTTGGCCACATCCAGGCCGTCACGGATACCGCCGGAGCCGATCACCGTCGCCTCTGGACAGGCGCGGCGCACATCGACGATGGCGTGAGCGGTCGGAACGCCCCAGTCGGCGAAGGCGGCGGCGTGGGCCGCGTCGGCGGGATTGGTCGCCCGTTCGCCCTCGATCAGGCCCCAATTGGCGCCCCCCGCGCCCGCCACGTCCACGGCGGCGGCCCCCATATCCATCAGACGACGCGCGGTGCGGCCCGACAGGCCCGCCCCCGTCTCCTTGACCACCACCGGGACATCCAGTTTCAGGATCAGCGCCTCCAGCGCCGCGCCAACGCCCCACCAGTCGCGGTCGCCCTCAGGCTGACAGGCTTCCTGCAGGGGATTCAGATGCACGATCAGGGCGTCTGCGCCGATCATATCGACCGCACGGCGCGCTTCATCGACTCCAAAGCCGCGCGTCAGCTGGGCCGCGCCGATGTTGGACAGGATGAAGGTGTCCGGCGCCCGGTTGCGCAGGGCCATGTCCAGACCGCCGGTCGCCGCGTCCTCGATGGCCGTGCGCTGCGAGCCGACAGCCAGGGCGATGCCCAGATGCTGGGCGGCCTCGGCCAGGCGGGCGTTGATGCCTTCCGCCCGCGAGGGCCCGCCTGTCATGGAGCTGATCAGCAGGGGCGCTTTCAGACGTCGCCCCAGGAAATCCGCGCCCAGATCGATCTTGTCGTGATCCAGATCCGGAAGGGCTTCATGCACAAACCGGATGGTGCCGAAGCCCGCGTCGCGTGCATGACGCCCACGTCCGGACAGCACCACATCGAGATGCTGGTCCTTGCGGCCGGATGACGGAAAGCCAGTCATCCAGGCCGCTTAGACGTGGATCATGGCTCCCTTGCGGCGGGGACGTTTTCCCGCGGCGTGCTGACCGGCTGACGCTCCAGCGTCAGGGCGTAGGCCCCCGTCTGGTTCGGGCCGTAGGCGCGGGCGCGGATGACGTACCAACCATCGCTGGGGGCGGTCCAGTCCAGCCGGGCGTGCATGTCCGACAGGCCGTCGTCGTCATGGGCGATGCTGGAGAAGCTGTCGCCGTCCTCACCCAGGTCGATGTAGGAATCAAAGGCGTTGGACACCATGGTGATCCGCAGCTTGTCGTCCTTCTTCGCCTGGAAACGATAGGCGTCGTAATAGGCGCCCTCGTCCGACAGTTCATCCTTGTCCGTCAGGGTTCCGCGCACCGTGGCGCCGATCAGCAGGCTGCCGGGCTTGGGCTCCGGCCCGCGATCCGACAGCTCCAGCGAGTACAGACCCTTGCTGTCCGACGAATAGGAGGTGGCGCGCACGATGTACTGACCGTCCGACGGCAGGGTGTAGATCAGGCGCGCGTCCGTCCCCTCGCCCAGTCCGTCGTCGTCTGTGGCGTCGGCGCTGAACTCGCCATCCGCTGACCCGATCTCCAGATAGGCGTCGAAGTCGCCGGATCGCAGAACGGCCTGAATGCGCTGGCCCTCCGTGCCGGTGAAGACATAGTCGGTGTAGCGCTTTCCGCTGTCGCTTTGAGGACCGTCTTCCTTCAGTTCGCCCTCGACGGTCTGGCCAAAGACAGCCTCGGTCGGGGGTGGCGGCGGCGCGGTCTCGGTCAACTCCAGCGTGAACTTGCCGTCGCTGTCGGCGCTGAAAGCCCGGGCTTCGAGAATATAGTCGCCGTCTGCATCCAGCGTATGGGCGAGGCGCGAATCCGTGCCGCTGCCGCCATCGTCATTCTCGGCCAGGATCGTGTTGTCAGAGGCGCGGCGCAGGGTCAGATAGGCGTCGAAGTCGCTGGATTTCAGGTCGGCGGCGATGCGCTGGCCGTTGGTCCCGGTGAAGCGGTAGGTCTCCACGCGTCGACCATTGTCGTTGGTCGGGCTGGAGCGGTTCAGCGTGCCGTCGACCTTGTCGCCGACAGCGATCGGCTTGGACGGGGGCGCGGGCGGGGCTTCCGCCAGGCCGACCGTGAACCGGCCCGTGCCGCTGGAGAAGGAGGTCGCACGGATGACGTATTCGCCCGCGTTCGGCGCGGTGAAGGTCAGGCGCGAGTTCAGACCGCCGTCGGGGCCGTCGTCATTGCGGCCCAGTTCGACAAAGTCAGGCCCGTTCATCCGCCCGACCAGAACCACCGAATCGAAAGCGTCCGAATCTTGCGTGATCGTGAACCGATCCCCGGCGGCGGCGCGGAACGAATAGGCCTTGTAGCGCCCGCCGTCGTCGCTCTCGGCATCCCGCGACGTCAGCTCGCCCGTGATGGTCACGCCCAGTCGGATGGGCGTGGGGCGCGGCCCGCGCGGCGCACGTGGGCGTTCCGTCAGCGACAGGCGGTAATCCCCGCCGTCCAGACCGCTGTAGGTGCGGGCCCGCAGGATATAAACGCCGTCCGTTTCGGGCGTGTAGCGCAGCCGCGCATCCGTGCCTTCGCCCAGTCCGTCGTCATCCTCGACCAGGGCCGTTGTGGATCCTTGTGCATAGAGGGCCAGATAGGCGTCGAAATCGTTGGAGCGCAGAATGGCTTCCAGCGGCTGGCCCGCGCGGGCCTGGAAGCGATAGTCGTCATAGACATAGGCGTTGCGCGGGGCCTTGCGGTCGCTGGACGTCAGCGCCCCCTCCACCGTGCCGCCGATCCGTATCGACGCCGCATCCTGAGCCAGTGACGGTCCCGCCGCCAATACAAGGGCCAGCGTGCTGACAGCGACAACAAGGCTCGGACGCTTCATGAAATCCTCCGTAGGGTTCGGCCGATCATAGACGACGAACCGAGACGCCTGTAAATCGCCGCCATCCTGAATTTCCTCCCACGGTAGTGATCTCATGTCGGCACAGCCCACCAGCGCGCACCTGATTGACGGCAAAGCTTTTTCCGCCGCCCTGGTGGATCGCGTCGCCGCTGCTGCGGCCAGGCTTGAGGCCGAACACGGCGTCAAACCAGGTCTGGCCGTGGTCATCGTGGGTGAGGATCCGGCCAGTCAGCTGTATGTGCGCAACAAGGGCGAAACGACCGTAAAGGCCGGGATGCGATCCGACACGCACCGCCTGCCCGACACCACGACACAGGACGAACTTCTGGCCCTGATCGCGACCCTGAACGCCGACGACGGCATCCACGGCATTCTGGTTCAGCTGCCTCTGCCCAAGGCCATCGATTCCGCTGCGGTTCTGGACGCCATCTCGCCGGATAAGGATGTGGACGGGTTCCACGTCGTGAACGCCGGACGCCTGGCGGTCGGCCTGCCCGGCATGGTTCCCTGCACGCCGCTGGGTTCGCTGATGATGCTGAAGGATCAGTTGGGCGATCTGACGGGGCTGAATGCCGTGATCGTCGGCCGCTCCAACATCGTGGGCAAGCCGATGGCGCAACTGCTGCTGGGCGAAAGCTGCACCGTGACCATCGCCCATTCAAAGACCCGCGACCTGCCCGCCCTGTGCCGCACCGCCGACATTCTGGTCGCCGCCGTCGGTCGCCCGGAGATGATCAAGGGTGACTGGATCAAGCCGGGCGCCACCGTCATCGACGTGGGCATCAACCGCGTGCCGTCCGCCGACCCGGTCAAGGCCGCCGAGGGCAAGACCCGCGTGGTCGGCGACGTGGCGTTCAAGGAGGCCGTCGAGGTCGCCGGGCGCATCACCCCCGTCCCCGGCGGCGTCGGCCCCATGACCATCGCCTGCCTGTTGGCCAACACCTATTCCGCCGCCTGCCGCGCGAACAATATTCAACCGGAGCCACTGGACGCTTGATGCATTAAGGCGGCGGGTGAATAGTCGCCCAACGGCGATAGCGCCGACAGGGAGATGTCATGGTCCGCCTCAACGCCCGCGCGCTTACGTTCACGACGGCGCTCCTGATCACGCCAGTCGTCGCCGGCTGCGGCTACAATACGATTCCGACCAAGGAAGAGCGCGCCCAGGCCGCCTGGGCCGATGTCCAGAGCCAGTATCAGCGCCGCGCCGATCTGGTTCCGAACCTGGTCGCCACGGTCCAGGGCGCGGCTATTCAGGAACGCACGACCCTGACGGACGTGATCAACGCCCGCGCCCGCGCCACCTCGGTCAATGTTTCGGCGGACAGCCTGAGCGACCCCGCCGCCTTCCAGCAGTATCAGGCCGCGCAGGGCCAGTTGTCGGGCGCCCTGTCGCGTCTGCTGGTCACGGTCGAAGCCTATCCCCAGCTTCAGGCCAATCAGAACTTCCTGACCCTGCAGTCGCAGTTGGAAGGCACCGAAAACCGCATTCAGATCGCGCGGCGCGACTACAACGAGGCGGTCCGCGACTACAACACGACCCTGCGGACCTTCCCCAGCGTGATCTGGGCCAAGACCATCCAGTCCGGCTCCAAGCCGATGCAGTTGTTCACCGCCACGGCCGAGGCCCAGTCCGCGCCGTCGGTGAACTTCAACCTGGGCGCCCCGCCGTCGAACGCCTCTGCGGCGCCAGGCGGAAACGCAGCGCCGGTGGCACCGGGCGCGACGCCTCCGGCCCAGTGATGCAACGCGCTTGACCCGAACCCTAGCCCCGGCGCGACGCCTGACCGGCGTCGCGGCCCTTCTTCTGGGCCTGATGGCGGCGCTGTTGTTCGCTCTGCCATCGATGGCGCAGAGCACGCCGACCTTCCCTGCCCTGACAGGCCGGGTGGTGGATCAGGCCAATCTGCTGGACCCCGCCACCGAACAGGCCCTGACCGACAAGCTGGCGACGCTGGAGGCCAAGTCCAGCGATCAGCTTGTCGTCGTCACCGTCAACAGCCTGCAGGGTTATGAGATCGAGGACTACGGCTACCAGCTGGGCCGCGCCTGGGGCATCGGTCAGAAACAGACCAACAACGGCGCCCTGCTGATCATCGCGCCGAATGAGAAGAAGGTGCGGGTCGAGGTCGGCTATGGGCTTGAGCCTATCCTCACGGACGCCTTCTCCACCTTGGTCATCCAGAACGACATCCTGCCCTCGTTCCGCAGCGGCGATTATCAGACCGGGATCACCAAGGGCGTCGACGCCATCATCGCCCAGCTGTCGCTCGATCCCGCCGAAGCCCAGGCCCGGGCCGCCGCCATCGCCGAGGAGCAGGCCAAGGTCGACGTGCCGGTGGGGCCGATCATCTTTGTCGTGCTGATCTTCCTGTTCATCTTCATCAACGGCGTTCGCGCCGCCGGACGTGGCCGTCGCACGGGCCGAGACGGATTCGGCTCCATCCTCCTGTGGGCGGCGTCAGAGGCCCTGCGCAATTCTGACCGCAATGATCGCGGCGGCGGTTGGGGCGGCGGAGGCGGAGGCTTCGGTGGAGGCGGCGGCGGATTTGGCGGCGGGGGCGGCTCATTCGGCGGCGGCGGCGCCTCAGGAGGATGGTGATGCATTTCTCCGCTGAGGACCAAACCCGGATCGCCAGCGCCATCGCGGCGGCCGAAGCCGCCACGTCGGGCGAAATCTTCTGCGTCGTGTCGCGACGCGTGTCGTCCTACATCGACGTCAGCCTGGGCTGGGCGGCGGCGGCCGCGCTGATCCTGCCGATGGGGCTGATCCCGCTGGGCTTCGGCCCCGGCTGGCTGCCGCAGCTCGGCGGCGGCTGGGAGGCGGCGCACGTCAGCGGAGGGCCGCAGGACGTCGCCCATGCCCTGGGCGCCTACGCCATGGTTCAGGCTGTGGTGTTCGTTCTGGTCTTTCTGCTGACCCGTATTCCGACAATCCGGCGATGGGCCACGCCGCGCAATGTGCGCCGCGACCGCGTGCGCCGCGCCGCCCTGCAGCAGTTCCTGGCCCACGGCGTCCACGTCACCCGCGAACGCACGGGCGTGCTGATCTTCGCCGCGTTGGATGAGCATCAGGTCGAACTGATCGCAGACGAGGCGATCCACGCCGTCGTCGCCGCCGACCACTGGGCCGACGCGGTCGCCGCCCTGTTGCGAGAGATCGGCGCAGGCCGCCCAGCCGCGGGGTTCGAGGCGGCCATCGCGCTGTGCGGACAGGTGCTGGCCCAGCACTTCCCGCCGCGCCCGGACAACCCCAACGAACTGCCGGATCACCTGATCCTGCTCTGACTGTCGCAACGCGGTCGCATTCTGCGCCGAAAAGGCCAGTTCTTCGCCGCTCGGTTCACGGAATCCATGCCCCGTCTTCTGACTTACAACGTCCATCGCTGCGTCGGCACGGACAAGCGGCTGGATGTCGACCGTATTGTCGCGGTGATCGGCGAGCACGAACCGGACATCGTCTGTCTGCAGGAGCTGGACGTGGGCCGCGCCCGCACCGGAAAGGTCGATCAGGCCGAACGGATCGCCGAGGGCCTGTCCATGACCTCGCGTTTCCACCCGGCCATGCAGGTCGAGGCCGAACTGTATGGCGACGCCATCATGACGCCGCACCCGGAAAGACTGATCCGCGCCGACTCCCTGCCTTCGGTTCGCGGCATTCCAGGGCTTGAGCCTCGCGGCGCCATCTGGTCCCAGATCACCATCGACGGCGTGGCGGTCAATGTCTTCAACACCCACCTGGGCCTGGTGCCCAAGGAGCAGAGGCTGCAGGCCGCCGCCCTGACCAGTGCGACCTGGCTGGGCGGCTGCACGGGGCCGACCCTGCTGGCGGGCGACTTCAACGCCACCTCGATCACCCGCCCCTATCAGACCCTGTGCCGCAAGCTGGAGGACTGCCAGCGGCAGCTGAAGCTGAAGCCGTCGATCAAGACCTTCCCGTCCGGCTTCCCCGCCATCCGCATCGACCACTGTTTCGTCAGCCCGGAAATCCGCATCCGCTCGGTGCGCGCCGACTATTCGCCGCTGGCGCGCGTGGCGTCGGATCACCTGCCGCTGATCATTGATTTCGACGTGGTTCAGTCCGGCGTCTGAGTTCTAGGCAAGGGTTCAGGCCGCCGCGCATGGGCCAGCCGCTTCCATGGCCGCCATGCATCCGACGAAGAGATCGGATCCCCCAACTGCCATTCCGCGAACAACTGCTGCAGACGCGTGGGCTGGTCATGCCCCAGCAGATGCAGGCGCGCGCTGTTGAAACTGGATATGGCGGCGCCGACCGAGCCCATGACCGCCTCGACCGCCGCATAGTCGTCGGCGCCGACGCCGATCCAGTGGCTGATGGTGTGATGACGGTGGGCGGTGATGACGCCCAGCCCCGCCGCATCGGTCGGCTCGACGGCGATGTCGCACTCGGTGTCCAACCCCATCGAGCGGTTGTTCAGGTTGGTCGACCCGATACGCAGCAGCCGGTCGTCGATGATGGTCGACTTGGCGTGAACAATGATCCGGTCGCCGTTCTCAGTCAGCGGCGCAAAGGCGAAGAAGCGATTGTATCGGTCGGCGCTCTCCAGCCGGTACAGCACCTCGGCGCGCGCCGTGTCCATCGTCAGGCTGTCGAACCAGCTGGGGCTCTTGGCGGTCGTGATCAGCACCACCTCCGGCCCGTCCTCCTCAGCCAGACGCGCAGCCAGGGCGGCGGCGATCACGGGCGAGGTGAAATACTGGTTCTCCATATAGATCAGACGCTTGGCGCGACGGATCGCCTCCAGGTGCAGGGCTTCGTTCTCCCGCACCTCGTGCCGTCCGGCCCATTTAGGCTCGGTGCGGGCGATGCCGACCGGCACATCGGTCATGTGGACCGGCACATTGTCCGGCCAAGGATCAGAGGCCACGTCGTCGGCCACCGTCCTCTCCCACGTCGCCCGGAACCAGCGTTCGCGCGCCAGATCGCCCAGCACCCGCGCGGCCGGACCGTCGAACACGCTCATCATCTCGTGCCGCGCCTTGCAGATGGCGCCGTTGGGCAGGGCGCGGCGCGGGTCGCGATCCAGATGCTCTTCTGAATCCCAGCGGTCGGTCGATATGTCCCCGCCGCCGACAAAGGCGATCCTGTCGTCGATGACGATGACCTTCTGATGGTGGCAGGCGCCGATGGGACCGGGCGAATCCATGCGGAACTCGACCATCCGCTTGCGGAACCAGCGCTGCGCGCGATGCGGATAGAAACCCTGCGACGCGGCGATCAGCAGCGGCGATTTCCAGATCAGCAGACGCACGTCCAGATCGGGCTTCTTCTTGACCAGCATCCGCAGCTGCCGTCCGATCTCGGCGGCCTTGTCGCCAGGGCGTGTCTCCGGGTCGAGATGGGTGCGGGGGTCGAACTGCCAGCCCAGCACGACAATAGACCGCTCGGCCTTGTGAATCGACGACGCCAGGGCGTCGAAATAGGCCTCGTTCTCCATCAGGACAGAAAACCGATGCGCCACCTCGGTGCGCCAGATCCCCGGCCCCGGCGTCAGCAGGCTGCCTTCATAGCTGTGGCCGTCGGTGGTCATGCAGCCTGTCTGTCTGATTCGCGTGACGTCGTTAGCGAGGCGGCGTCTGTCCCTTTCGTTTTCATGCGGACAGCCTCGGGTCAATCTTTAGGGGACGGGATTGTGACGTTCGTTGATATGAAGCATAATGAAGGCGGCCATTCAGGCTAGGGAGGTCACGGGAAATGCAGGCGCTGGTCGAACTTATCGCCGGCTTGATTGCGTTCCTGGCCGCTGCCGTCCTGTCGCAATTTGGGGTCGAGATCCATTCTCCGCGCCAGATCGACCGGGAAGTTCACCGCACCACGGACTGCAATGTCGCCCCTCCGTCCAGCGCCCTGGTCGTTGACGCCAAGCGAGACTGTTGATCGCGACCGCTTCCTCTGCGGATTGCTTTGACCTTGGGCTTTGACTCGCTAGGGTAATCGGCGAGTTTTCGCGCGCCACGCGATTTGGATCGAGATCGACCGCTGATGAAATCCCGGAACAGGCCGCCTCTGAAACTGACCAACGACGAAGCGCCTGTTGAGCCGGTCGATACGCTTGAGGCTGTCGAAACGCCCGCAGAGGACCTCGACGCCGCGTCCGAGCAAGAAATGGACATCGTCGAAGAGCCCGTGACAGAGGCTGCGCTCCCATCCGAGCCGGTTCTGGAACGCCCCATGTCCGAACGTCGCCGCCGACGCCTGCTGGAGGAACAGCGCCAGGCGGAAGAACGCGCGACGGCGGCTTTGGCGGCCAAGACGGCTGAAAACCAAAGCTTCGACATCGCCCCCCATTCTGGTTCCGTCGCAGCCGCAGAATCAGCCGCCGCGCCGAACGCCGCCGTCGAGATGGCCGTGGCGGCCGGCGGCCCGCCCGCTCCGATCAAGAAATCCACCGCTCCGGCTGTGAAGACGACCGCAGCCCAGCGCCAGGACATGCCGTCGGGCCGTCACGCCTATCTGATCGCCGGGGTCGCCTCGACCCTCTGGATCGGCGGCGTCGCCTCGTGGGCCGCCTATGAGTTCGGCGCAGGCGGAGCCGAGCTGGATGGCCTGCGCATCGCCATCTACGCCCTGATCGCCCTGGCTCCGGCCGGTCTGGCGATCATGCTGGCTCATGCCGTGCGTCAAGGCGCAGGTCTGGCCGCTGAAACCAAACGCGCGCGTGACCTGGCCGAGGCCCTGGTCGCCCCGACCGCCCTGGCCGCCCGTCAGACCGGCGAGGTTCTGCATTCGCTGCGCGCCGACATCGACCATGCGGCGCTTGCCGCCGAGCGCGCGCGCAATGACATGGCCCTGCTGCGTGAAGCCCTGGCGCAGGAGACCACGCGCCTGAACGAGGCCGCCGAGAACGCCAGCCGCACCGCCCGTCGTGTGGCCGAAGGCCTGGGCCGTGAACGTGAGGAAATGACCAAGCTGGGCGTCCATCTGGACAGCCAATCGGAAGGCGTGATCGTCGCGATCGAGCGCCAGTCGCGCATGGTCGCCGACGCCTCCGATCTGGCGCAGGCGCAGTTGCGCGAAGCCGAGGCGGCCCTGGCCGCCCGCGCCGCTGATCTGGCAGCCGCCGCCGGAGAAGCCCAGGACGCCGCGCGCGTCGCCGCCGAAGACCTGGCCCGCCAGACCATCCGGCTGGAGAACGCCGGATCCGGCGTCGCCGAGCAGATTCAGTCGGTCGAAGAAGGCCTGGGCCAGCAGCGCGCCGCCCTGGTCACCGCCGCCTATCAGCTGCGCACCGATCAGGAAGACTTCTCCGCCCAGGTCGAAAGCCAGCGCGCTCAGATTCTGGAGCAGTTGTCGGCCACTCGCACCGCAGCCTCTGATCTGGGTCAGGCCTCTCAGGCGTCCAGCGAGACCCTGCGCGATCTGGTCGAGGCCGCTACGGACCAGTTCCGCGCCCTGGTGGACATGTCTCAGCGCGAGGCCGACGGCTTCGACGCCGCCACCAAGGTGTCCCTGGATCGGTTCGAAACCCTGGCCGCCGAGGCCCGCGACACCCTGATGGAGGAAACCCGCCGCGCCCTGGAGCAGATGCGCGCCACAGCCGAGGATTCCCGCGCCGCCGCCGCCGACGCGGCCGAACAGGCCCGTCTGCGGGCCGACCGCCTGGGCGAGGCCCTGTTCGACGCGGCCCAGAAGGCGGATCAGGCCGCCGACGCCCGCATCGACGACGCCCGCCGCATCGTCAGCGAAAGCGCCGGACTGGTCGAACAGACCGGCGACCGCGCCATCCAGCGCCTGGAAGGCCTGCTTACCCGACTGAACTCGGCCCTGTCCGAGATCGACACCGCCGTCGCCGACGTGGACGAACGCGCGGCCCGCCTGCCCGAACTGGCCCGCGCCCGGGTCGAGGCCGTCCGCGCCTCGGTCGAGGAAGGCCTGGCCTCTCTGTCCGCCGCCTCGCGCAAGGCCGCCGAAGACACCGAGGCCCTGGATGTCGGCTTCCAGGAACGCGTGCGTCGCAACTACGACATGCTGACCGAGGCCGTGCGCCTGATGGGCGTCGTCTCCGGCGATGCGCCGGTCGCCCCTCGCCGCCGTGAAGCCCCGCCTGAGCCGGACGCCCGCGCCGCCCGTCCACAACGCGCGCCCCTCGAAGATCGCCCCGATGATCGCAGCACCGCCCTGCGCGGCCGTCTGCGGCTGGAGCCGTCCGAACCGGTCCGCGCGCCCGTCACCGAACGTCTGGACTGGAATGACCTGGCGTCGCGCGACGACCCCTCTGAGGCGCCGCTCGACCTGGACACGCCCGCCCTGCCCCGCGCCGACGCCGCCGCTCTGGCCGACCGCGTCACCGCCGCCATCCGCCGCATGGGCGTCGATCCCAACGCCCTTCTACCCCGCTCGCGCGTCGAAGAAGCGGCCCGCGCCATCAGCAAGGGGGACGCCGACGCCGCTCGCCATATCGTCCGCCGCGTGGCCCCCGCCGCTGTCCGCAGCGTGTCGCGCCGCGTGATGAACGACGCCGAATTGCGCACCGACGCCGAACACTATGTCCGCAGCTTCGGCAAGGAGTTGTCCGCTGTGGCCCGCGCCGGGGACGGCGCCGGGGTGCAGACCCGCCTGGCCTCCGACGGCGGCCGCGCCTTCATGCTGCTGGATGCGGCGGTCGGCGACCTGGGTTAAAGCTTGACGTCACGCCGAACTTTCCCTCCTCCTGCCGTCGTCACGAAACCGTGACGAGCAACGCTAGAATGGCCAGCATGACCTCTTCCAGCGACAGCGCCCGACGCACGGATCGACGCCCCGGCATCGCCATCTGCGCCTATGACGTGGATGATCAGGGCTGGGATCTGGTCGAGGACCTTTCCGGCCAGCCGTGGAGCCCGAGCGGCGCCCGCACGGTTCCCGTCACAGCAGCAGACCCAGAATCTCTGGCTTCGACCCTGAGCGCTCATCTGCAGAGCGGTGATTGCCGCGCCGTCCTGCTGGTCGGACGAAACCACAAATCCGGGGGCTTTCGCGTGCAGATGCGGGCTGAGAACCGCGACCTGACCCACAAGAACCGCCAGACCCTGACCGGCCCCGGCGTCGCCCGCACCACCGCCCCCGTCGCCGACATCGTGCGCGCCCTGAACGCGGCGGGCCTATCGGTCGATGCTTCGTCCGAAGCCGAGGACGACATCGGCTCGTACCTGCTTTACCGCGTGCTGTCGGAACTGCCCGAGGGGCCGCACACCCCCGCCATCGGCCTGCTTCGCGCGCCCCTGCCCGCCGACGAAGCCCTGATCCGCAAAGGCGTCAAAGCCGCCGCCAACGCCATCGCCAGCCACCTGTAGGGATCAAACGGTCCGGCTCAGCACCGGCCGCAGCAGCAGATTGGCCAACAGGCTGACCGCAGCCATTCCGGTCATGGCCAGATAGCCGCCCGCGCCGAAGGCGTCGTACAGCGGCCCGCTGGCCAGGGTCGCCAGGCCCATCAGCACCCCGGCCGACAGCATGGAGCTCAGGGTCTGGGCGGCGGTCTGGCTGTCGCGCGGAACCAGTTTCTCGATCACTTCGACACCGGCCAGGAAATTGGCGGCGAAGCTCAGGGCGTGCAGCGCCTGCAACGGCCATAGCGCCCACAGGGGCGGCGACGCGGCCATGAAGGCCCAACGCACCACCGCCGCGCCCGAGGCGATCATCAATATGGGCCAGGGACCGATGCCGCGCCGACGGCGCCACGGGTCGATCACCCACATAAAGCTGATCTCGACCACCACGGCGAAGGCCCACAACAGGCCCGTCATGTCGGCCTCGACCCCTTGCGCGCGCCACAGGATGGCGGAGAAGCCGTAGTAGAAACCGTGCGCGGCCTGAACCAGACCGATGGCCAGAATGGCCGTCACGACCGCCGGGTCCTTCAACAGTCTGCCCATGCCGCGGAACCGGTCCCAGCCCAGCACAGGCGCCCCGTCATGCACCGGCTCGGGCGGCAGCACCCGCCAGGCCGCCAGGGCGATCCCGGCGCAGGCCAGGGTCACCCCGATGATGACCACCTCTGCGCCCGTCGCGCGCACGATGAAGCCGACGACGATATTGGTGACGAAAAAGGCCGCAGAGCCGAACCCGCGCGGCACTGCAAAGGCGAAGCCTTCCTTGCGCGACAGCCGCAGGTTCAACACGTCCGTCAGCGGAATGATGGCCGCCACCCCGGTCGCGGCGATGAACCAAGCGACGGCCCAGGCGGCGAACCCATCGACCAGGCCCGCCGTCCCATAGGCAAGAGCCGACATGGCGGCCAGCAGGGCGATGGGCGTGCGACGATATCGGAACCCGTCGGCCCAGACGGCGATAGCCGGACCCGTGACCAGACGCGCCAGCATGGGGGCGGCCAGAATGACCCCGATCTCGGCCCCGCTCAGCCCCTGCGACCGCATCCACAGCCCGGCGTAAGGCAGGCTGACCCCGGTGCCGATGAACATCAGGGCGTACTGAAGGGCGACGCGGGAACGGGCTGATGGGGACATGGCGCCGCATAGCAGACTTCGCGGATTCGTCAGGCTAGGCTCAGCGCATGAATCCGACTCGCAGCCTGATTTTATTCGCCGCCCTGAACGGGGCGCTCGCCGTCGCTCTGGGCGCATTCGCGGCTCACGGGGCCGAGCCGCAGTTGAAGACCCTGCTGACCACCGGCTCCCATTATCAGCTGGTCCATGCCGTCTTCGGCTTCGGCTGCGCCCTGTGGACGGGTGGCGGCCGACTGGCGCGGACAGCGGGCTGGCTGGGCGCTGTCGGGGGCCTGATCTTCAGCCTGTCTCTGGCCGCGCTGGGCGTTCTCAGCCTGCCGGTTCTGGGCGCCATCACCCCCATCGGCGGCGTGCTGATGATCGCAGGTTGGCTTTGCGTCGCCTTTGCGGCATTCCGGTCCAATAAGTGATTTTCGTGACTCCCTCGTAGAAAGACCTGCAAATCCATGGCCTTCCCTGCACCTGTCGATCCTCGCCGCGAACTCTATCCCGAGATCGAACCTTACGCGTCAGGCTGGATGCCGACCGATGGCGTGCATGAAATCTACTACGAGGTTTCCGGCAATCCGCAGGGCCGTCCGGTCGTGGTGCTGCACGGCGGACCGGGCGGGGCCGTCAATCCGGGAATGCGCCGCTACTTCGATCCGGCCCGATACAAGATCGTGATGTTCGACCAGCGCGGATGCGGCCTGTCGCGGCCCAACGCCTCGCTGGAGGACAACACCACCTGGACCCTGATCGACGACATCGAACGCCTGCGCGAACGCCTGAACATTGATCAATGGGTCGTGTTCGGCGGATCGTGGGGGTCCACCCTGTCGATGGCCTATGCGATCAAACATCCTGAGCGGTGTCTGGCGCTGGTGCTGCGCGGCATCTTCCTGCTGACCAAAAAGGAGCTGCACTGGTTCTATCAGGACGGCGCCTCGATGATCTTCCCTGACGCCTGGGAGCGGTTCCTGGCCCCCATCCCGGAGGCCGAGCGCGGCGATCTGATGGGCGCCTATTACAAGCGTCTGATCGGCGACAATGTCCAAGAGCGTGAGCGCTGCGCCCTGGCCTGGGCCGGTTGGGAGGGTGAGACCGTCAGCGTCGAAGGCCCGAACGCCAAGCCGGACAAGTTCGCCGAACCCGACTTCGCCGTCGCCTTCGCCCGCATCGAGAACTGGTACTTCACCAACGGCGGCTTCTTCGACGACGAGAACTGGATCATCAACAACGTCGACCGAATGCGACACATCCCCTGCTGGATCGCGCAGGGGCGGTTCGATGTCGTGACGCCCATCTCGGGCGCCTGGGCGCTGCACCGCGCCTGGCCCGAGGCTAAGCTGGATATTGTCGGCGACGCCGGCCACGCCTCGTCCGAACCGGGCATCGTCGACAGCCTGGTCCGCGCGACCGACTGGGCCGTGACCGTCTAAGAAAAGGCCGCCGCATCAGCAGGATGCGGCGGCCTTTTCGTTTCAGATCTTGCTGCGTTCATCCAGGCTCCACGCGCCCGGTCCGGCGGTGAAGATGTACAGGAAGACGAAACAGAACAGGATGGCGGCGTCCCCGCCGTTGACCGCCGGATAGGGGCTCTGGGGGAAATGAACCATCCAGTAGGCCACCGCCATCTGGCCCGAGGCGATGAAGGCGGCGGGCCGTGTGAATAGACCCAACACCAGCAACACGCCCGTCACCAGCTCGATCACGGCGCCCACGCCGAACAGGGAGAGCAACGGCACCTGCCCCGGCTGCGCGCCTTCAGGAAAGCCGAACAGCTTGACCAGACCATGCGCCAGAAACAGCAGACCGGCGACAATACGCAGGGCCGCCAATGCGCGCGGGGACCATCCACTCACTTGATTGAACATCGTGACCTTCCTCCCTGTTAGGGACGCCTGCAAAACGCAGGTCGCCCGGCCGAAACACTGTTCGGCCGGGCAGGTTGCGCCTGAGTCCTAGGCCGCGTCCACCAGCACGACTTCGGCGTCCGTCAGCGCCTTGACCGTGATGACGTCTTCTTCGGCGATGGCTGCGCCGTCGCGGGGGCTCAGCTTCACGCCGTTCACCTCGACCTCGCCCAGCGACGCCACCAGATAGGCCCGGCGCGTGGCGCCGACCGGATAGTCGACGCTGTCGCCCGCCTTCAGCGTCGCCGCCGCAACCCGCGCCTCGGTGCGGATCGGCAGGGCGTCGGCGTCATCCTCAAAGCCGGACGCCAGGACCACGAACTGGCCAGAGCGGTCGCCCTTGGGGAAGGGCTTGGTGCCCCAGCTGGGCTTTTCGCCCCGACGCGTCGGCTCGATCCAGATCTGGAACAGACGGGTCAGCTCGGTTTCGGCGTTATATTCCGCGTGACGAATGCCGGTGCCGGCGCTCATCACCTGAACATCGCCTGCGACCGTGCGGCCCTTGTTGCCCAGGCTGTCCTCGTGGCTGATGGCGCCGTCGCGGACATAGGTGATGATCTCCATATCGGCGTGCGGATGGGGCGGAAAGCCGCTGCCCGGCGCGATTTCGTCATCGTTCCAGACCCGCAGGTTGCCCCAGCTCATGCGCTTGGGATCATAATAGTTGGAGAAGGAGAAGTGGTGCTTGGCGTTCAGCCAGCCGTGGTTGGCGCCGCCCAGCGATTCAAAAGGTCTGCGCTCGATCATTGGTCTGTCCTCAGGCCGGGCCGTCCCGGCGTCATCTGCTTGACGACAAGATAGAGATCGGCGACCGAACAGAAATAGAAACCATCGAAACTCATTGTTTCGCTTCACATAGGCCGCCGCATGTCCCGTCTGCCCGATCTTGAAGCCATGGCTATCTTCGCCAAGGTGGCCGAGACCCAGTCGTTTTCCGGCGCGGCGGAAAGCCTTTCCCTGTCCAAGGCGACCGTGTCCAAGGCGGTGACGCGGTTGGAGCAGCAGCTTCAGACCACCCTGCTGCACCGCACCTCGCGTCGGTTCGCCCTGACGGACACTGGGCGGAACTTGGCGGCGCGCGCGGCCCATATGCTGGCCGAGGCCGAAGGGGCGGTGTCAGAGGCCCTGGACATGTCGGTGACGCCGCGCGGGCTGGTGCGCCTGGCTGCGCCGATGTCGTTCGGCATGGCCTATGTCGCCCCTGCCCTGCCCGAGTTTCTGGCCACCAACCCCGACATCTCCATCGACCTGCATCTGGCGGACGAGGTGATTGATCTGGTCGGCGGCGGCTTCGACTGCGCCCTGCGCATCGCGGCCCTGCCCGATTCCTCGCTGACGGCGCGCAAGCTCAGGCCGGTCAAACGCGCTCTGGTCGCCTCGCCGTCCTATCTGGAGCAGCGGGGTCGCCCGACGCACCCCGACGACCTGAACCGCCACGCCTGCCTCTGCTACGCCTATATGCCGACGCCGGACATCTGGAGGTTCAGCAATGCGGCGGGTGAAGAGGTGGTGGTGCGGCCGCAGGGTCCGTTGCGCGCCAACAACTCCGACGCCCTGACGGCGTCGCTGTGCGCGGGTCTGGGCATCTTTCCCCAGCCGGACTTCATCTACTGGAAGGATGTCGCGGGCGGCCATCTGGAGACGGTCATGACAGACTGGAGCCTGCCGCCCATCGCCCTGCATCTGGTCGCGCCCAGCAGCGGACCGCGCCCTGCACGGGTCACGGCGCTGATGGACTATCTGGCCGACCGGTTCAGCAAACCGCTGTGGCCCGGCGATACGGTCGGCCGCTAAAGCATCAGACCGGCGTCAGCCGCACTTCACTTCCTTGATGATGTTGGTGGCTTCGTCGAACACGAAGTTCACGCGGTTCTCGCGGTAATCCATCGTCGCGGCGCAGCTGCTGCACAGCACGCGGAAGGTCTGGCCGTGCGGCGGCTCCGGGATGGTCGAGCGGTTCTGCCCGACGTAGTTCTGGAAATCCTCGACCTTGCAGATCTTGTACGCGGCGTCCGACCAGGTCGGGTCGTCAGCCTTGGGGCTGGACGCACAGGCGGACAGGGCCAGGGCGGCGGCGCTGAGGCAGGCCAGGGTGATGGCGGTCTTCATGGTCGTCTCCGTTGATCTGTCGCGGTTCAGCCGCAACGTACCTGTTCGATTATGCCCGTGTCCTGATTGAAGAAGATGTTCAATCGATAGGCGGAATAGTCCTGCGTCACCGGGCAGGTGGTGCAGGTCACGCGCCGGTTCACCACCTCGACCGGCACAGGGATTTCGGTGCGCGGCTTGCCCACCAGATACTGCATTTCGCCCGCGCGGCAGGTGTCCGCCGTGGAGCTGGTCGGCATCCGCGTGCCGACGGGCTGGTTCAGCTGCGCGCGTTCGACGGCGCGCGGCGCAGGGGCGTCAGCGGCGGGCGTCGAACACCCGGCCAGCAGGGCAAGGCCGATCAGGCCGCCTTTTCCCAGCGCCCCTCGTCCGACTGTTTCCAATAGGCCAGGTTTGCGCCCTGCCCCTTCAGCGTCTTCCATCGCCCCCGCGCATGTTGCAGCGCCGGCTCGTCCCGTCCGTCGAATATGATGAAGCATCGTTCAAACCCTTCCGTCGCGCCAAGCTCTGCATCGTCGACGATGAACAGCGCCTGAGCGCCGTTCAGGTTCTCCCCCGATTCGCTCAACAGCACAGGCTGACGCGCGGCATGGTCCTGATCGGCGCGGCCGTGCGGCAGGAAACTGTCGTCGCGATAGGTCCACAGCGCCTCATCGACATCATCCAGCCGATGCGAGTGCGACGATTTGATCAAGGCGCGCCAGCCCCGCTCGAGAGTCTTCTCAAGCAGGGTCGGCAACACCTGGTCCAGCGTCGAACGCTCCAGGTGGTAGAACCAGATTTCGGGTTTGTCGCTCACCCGGCTCTACCTCCGGCGATCAGGATTCGTATGCGTCGGCGACCATGCGGTCCAGCGTGCGCACGGCGAAGCCGACGCCGCCTTCCGGCACGGTGGCGCTGGGGCTCTTGTTGGCCCAGGCGGTCGGCGCGATGTCCAGGTGCGCCCACGGCACGCCGTTGGTGAAGCGTTGCAGGAACAGGGCAGCGGTGATCGAGCCGCCCGCGCGGCCGTTGCCCATGTTCTTCAGGTCCGCGATCTTGGACTCGATGTGCTGCTCGTAGATGGCCGGGATCGGCATGCGCCAGAAGTTCTCGCCCACCTTCTTGGAGGCGGACAGGACGTTGTCAGACACTTCATCCGAGTTGGAGAAGATGCCTGCATAATCCAGGCCCAGGGCCACAATCATGGCGCCCGTCAGGGTGGCCAGGTCGATCATGAACTTCGGCTTGAAACGCTCCTGCGTGTACCAGAGGGCGTCGGCCAGAACGAGGCGGCCCTCGGCGTCGGTGTTGATAACCTCGATGGTCTGGCCCGACATGGACACGACCACGTCGCCCGGACGCTGTGCGTCGCCGTCAGGCATGTTTTCGACCAGGCCCAGCACGCCGACGGCGTTGACCTTGGCCTTGCGGCCGGCCAAGGCGGCCATGGTTCCGGCCACAGCGGCGGCACCGCCCATGTCCCACTTCATATCCTCCATGCCGTCAGCGGGCTTGATCGAGATGCCGCCGGTGTCAAAGCAGACGCCCTTGCCGACGAAGGCCAGGGGTTGCGCGCCCGCCTCGCCGCCCTTCCACTGGATCACGGCCAGCTGGCTTTCGCGGCGGCTGCCCTGGCCCACGGCCAGCAGCGTGCGCATGCCCAGCTTCTCCATCTCCGCTTCGCCCAGGATTTCGACTTCCAAGCCCAGGCTCTCCAGCGCCTTCACGCGCTTGGCGAACTCGGCCGGGTACAGGACGTTGGCGGGCTCGGACACCAGATCACGGGCGAAGACGACGCCATCGGCGATCGCCGACAGGGGCTCCAGCGCGGCCTCGGCGGCGCGCAGGTCGGTCGTGACGATGCGGATGGTGGTGACCGACGGAATCTTTTCAGGCTTCTGCTGGGTCAGATATTTGTCGAAACGATAGGCGGCCAGACGCGCGGCGAAGCCGACGCGGGCGGCGTGTTCGGGGCTCAGGTGCGAGGCGTCGATGGTCAGGACCTCTGCGCCCGACAGCTTGACCGCCGCATAGGCACCGCCGCCGAAGCCTTCCACCGCCAGATCGTCGCTCTTGTCCGCAGCGCCCGCGCCGACCAGCAGCACGCTGTCGGCGTTCACGCCCGCAGGCGCCGCCACGATCAGGCTCTGGCCGGTCTTGCCGGTGACGCGGCTCTTGGACAGGGCCTTGGTCAGCGCACCGGCGGCCTTGGCGTCCAGCGCCTCGCCGGCGGCCGTCAGCACACGACCCTCATGAACCGGCACGGCCAGAATTTCAGCAGCGTCAACGGCGGCGACGAACTCGATCTTCATTCAGCGACTCCAGCCAGGCCCCACCCGGCATCTGTAAAAGGGCGAAAAGACAATGGCGCGTCCGCTTGCCGCAGACGCGCCCTCATGTGCTACTAGATGCGCCTCAATATCGCCGCCTGCAACCGGGCGAAGTCCATCCGCCCATGAACCTGATTCAAAGATACCTTTTCCGACAGATCTCGCTGCCCGTGGTCGCAGCGTGCGCCGCCCTGGCTGGAATCGGGATTCTGAGCCAGAGCCTGGACCAGCTGAAGTTCATCGTTGAACGCGGCCAAAGCGTCTGGGTGATGGCCAAGCTGACCATGCTGGCCCTGCCGCAGTTGCTGTCGGTCATCCTGCCCATCGGCTTGTTCGTCGGCGCCCTGATCGCCCTGACACGGCTGCAGCGCGAGCAGGAGATGACGGCAGCCTTCGCGGGCGGCATGACCCGTTGGCAGGTGATTTCGCCAGCGGCCCGCCTGGCCGTGCTGGTCGCCCTGGTCACCCTGCTGGTCAATCTGTTCTTCCTGCCGTGGGCGCAGCACGAGACACGGCGTCAGGCCTTCGCCATCCGCACCGATCTGGCCGCGCTGCTGGTCGAGGAGGGGCAATTTGTCCAAGGCCCCAACGGCCTGACCGTCTATGTGCAGCAGATCGAGCAGAACGGCCTGATCAAGAACCTGTTCGTCTATCTGGAGGACGGCGCAAAGGTCACCACCTGGAACGCCGCCGAGGCCCGCTTCAGCCGCGACGCCGCCGGTACGCCGATCCTGACCATGATCGAGGGTTCGGCCCAGCGCTATTCGTCAGGCGGGGTGCTGGAGACCTTGTCGTTCGACCGTTACGACTTCTCGCTGGCCCCCTTCACCAGCGTGAACGAGACGATCCGCTACAAGCCGTCGGACCTTTATCTGCCCCAGTTGATGAACCCATCGCCGCGTCTGCTTGAGACGGCAGGGTCGCGCGGCGAACTGCTGGCCGAGGCTCATTCGCGGATGTCGTCGCCGCTGTATGCGCTTGTCGCCATGTCGCTGGCCCTGTCGGCCATCCTGGGCGGGGCGTTCAGCCGCACCGGCTATTCGTTGCGAATCGCCAAGTCGGCGGGCCTGTTCCTGCTGTTGCGCGTCGTCGGTTACGCCCTTGTCGCCGCCAGCGCCTGGAACGGCTGGATGAATATCCTGCAGTATCTGGTCCCCATCGCCGCCATCGCCATTTCGCTGCGGGTCCTGTTCCGGGCGTTGAAGCCCCGGCGTCGGCGTCAGTGGCCCGCCCTTGAGAAGCTGAAGGCGAGATTCGCATGAGCACGTCCTTCATGCCGTCGCGCTTTTCCCCTCACCTGCCGCGTCTGGGCCGGATCGAACGTTATGTCCTGATCCAGCAGTTGCGCTCGCTGGGCCTGGCCCTGGCGGTGATCGCCGCCCTGGTCATGCTGATCGACTTCGTGGAGGTGTCGCGCGGCGTCGGCTCGGCCCAGGATCTGTCGGCAGTGCGCATCTTCGGCTTGGTGCTGATGAAGTCGCCGTCGGTGATCGTGCAGCTTCTGCCGTTCGTTTTCCTGTTCGGCACGCTTGCCGCCTTCATCGGCCTGAACCGTCGCAGCGAACTGGTCGCCATGCGCGCGGCAGGGGTATCGGCCTGGCGTTTCGTGCTGCCGGCCGCAGGGATGGCTTTCGTTCTGGGCATACTGACCGTCACCGTGCTGGGCCCGCTGGCGGCGTCCGGCGACGCCATGTGGCAGCGCGAGCGGGCGCGGATTTCGGGAACCACGCTCGGCGCTGATTCCCAGGAGGCGATCTGGCTGCGCGAAGGCGACGACCAGCGCCAGATGATCATCCGCTCGGCCCGTCAGGACCGCGCCAACGCGCGCCTGCTGGATGTCAGCTTCTTCATCTACACGACCGGCGCCGACGGCGGCCGCACCTTCTCCGAGCGGATCGACGCCCAGTCGGCGACCCTCAGCGCGGGTCGCTGGCGCCTGAACAACGCCACTGGCGCCCAGGTGGGTCAGAAGGCCGTCACCTATTCCACCCTCGACCTGCCCTCCAGCCTGGCGGACAAGGAAGCGTTCGAACGGTTCGCCCGGCCTCAGTCAACACCGTTCTGGTCGCTGCCGAACCAGATTCAGCGAATCGAAAACGCAGGCTTCACCTCGACCGCCTATCGCCTGCGTCTGCAACAGCTGCTGGCCACGCCGCTGGTGTTCGCCGCCATGTCGATCCTGGCCGCCGCCTTCTCGCTGCGGCTGATGCGTCTGGGCGATCTGGCCAAGATGAGCGTGTCCGCCGTGGTGCTGGGCTTCGCCTTCTTCTTCCTGAACCAGTTCTCCTCGGCCATGGGTTCGGCTGAGGTCGTGGCCCCGTTTGTCGCGGCCTGGCTTCCGCCCGTGCTGACAGCCCTCGCCGCGTTCACCTTGCTGTTCTATACCGAAGACGGCTAAGCGGGCTCCCTTACTCAGACGACGGATTGCATATGCAGGGTGATCGCCGCGACTGGCGCTCCAACGCCTTTCGGCAAAGGCTTCTGGCTGGCGCAGCGCTGATCGCCTGCGCGCCCTTCGCCACGGCTGCGGCGGCTCAGTCCGCCCAACCTGCCCCCGCCGCCTCGGGACAGGCCGTGTCGAAACAGGTCGTCGACGACGGCCTTACGCCTCAGGCCCTCTATATCGACGCCGATTCCGCCACCCGCCAGGGCGACACGGTCACCGCGACCGGCACAGCCGAAGACCGAGTTTACGCCCGCTCACGCGGCCATGTCCTGCGCGGCGAAAGCCTGTCGTACGATCTGGCGAACGGCACGGCGACGGCGGATGGCCGAGTCGAGGCCATCACCCCCGACGGCACGGTCATCTATGCCGACCATCTCGAACTCGACCGCGACCTGACCACAGGCGTCGGCGTGGATTTCGCCACCCGCTTCCAGAACGGCGCCAGCCTGATGGCCTCCACCGTGGTTCGCCGCAGCGAGAAGGTGAGCGAGATGAACTACGCCATCTTCACTCCCTGCCCCATCTGCGACGCCAAGGGCCCCAAGACGCCCAGCATCTCGATCCAGGCCGAGCGCGTGGTTCAGGACGAGGCCCTGCACGCCATCCTGTATCGCAACGCCGTCTTCCGCGTCGGCGGAGTGCCGATCCTCTACACGCCCTATTTCGCCCACCCCGACCCAACGGTGGAGCGGGCCTCAGGCTTCCTGGTGCCCATCGTCAACTATGACGACGGACGCGGCTTCTCGGCAGAGACACCCTATCTGCACGTCGTGTCGCCGTCGGAAGACTGGCTGATCAGCCCGCAGTTCAACTCCGAGATCGCGCCCTTCCTGAATGCGCAATGGCGTCGTCGCTTCATGGACGGCGCGATCACGGTGCGCGGCGGCTACACCTACGAGCGGAATTTCGACAAGGCCATCGGCAACAGCCTGGTCGCCAACGACCGCGAAAGCCGCAGCTATCTGTTGTCGCACGGCAATTATGACCCGGCGGGACCGTGGCGCTTCGGCTTCACGGCCGAGCATACCTCCGACAAGACCCTGTTCGACCGCTACGCCATTCGCGACCCGTACCAGGACAACGGCCTCTACTACGGGGACCGTCGCCGCCTGATCACCCAGCTCTACGCCGAACGCCAGACCGACCGGTCCTACGTCTCCATCGCGGCCTTCCGCATCCAGAGCCTGCGCCTGGACCCGCGCTTCGCCGACAACGATTTCCGCGACGCCAACGGCAACAAGGTGTTCGAGAGCGACGAGAACCTGCCGATCGTCGCCCCGCTGATCGACGCCCGCTGGGAGCCGCATGATCCGGTCTTCGGCGGCCGTCTGCGTCTGAAGGGTTCGGCGGTCTCGCTCACGCGTGAGGGCTTTATCGGCGCGCCGATCCTGAACCCTGAAATGGTTCCCCCAATCACGACCGGTCTGTCAGGCGTCGACAGCCGCCGCGTCACCGGCCAGGCCGAATGGCGCCGCACCATCATCACGCCTCAGGGCGTGCGGATCGAGCCCTTCGTCGACACCCGCGTCGACTTCTATTCGATGGCCGACCTGCCGCCGATGATGGGCGTCGACAGCGACCAGACCGTCACCCGCTCGCGGCTCAGCGCCGGGGTCGACTTCACCTATCCGCTGGTCAAGCGCACGGCCAAGGGCGACATCATCCTGGAGCCGGTCGCCCAGATCTCGATCTCCAGCAAAACCGACATCGACCCCCGCATCCCCAACGAAGACGCCCAGGTCATCGAACTGGACGAATCCTCGCTGTTCCGCATGGACCGCTTCTCGGGCTACGACCTGATCGAGGGCGGCGCACGCTTCACGGCAGGCGGTCGGGCGACGATTCGCTGGTCGGCCGGCCGCAGCGCCAGCCTGTTTGTGGGCCGCAGCTATCGCGCCGACGATGAAAACGCCTTCCGCACCACCATCCCCGACAGTCTGACGGGCGATCTCTATGATCCCACAGGCCTGGCCTCATCGACCTCGGACTGGGTGGTTCAGGGCAGCTATTCGCCGTCGGACCGCATCCGCAGTTGGGCGCACGCCACTATCGACGGATCGGGCGACATCCGCCGTGCAGAAGCCGCGCTGGATGGCCGCTGGGGCCGCCGCAACGCCGCCACCGTCAGCTATATCGTGGACCGCTCCAACCCGCTGGCGGGCGACCTGAACCGCAACTACGAGTTCATCCAGCTGGCAGGCCAGCAGTTCCTGTACGGCAACTGGGGCGTGGCCCTGGCCGGGATCGCCGATCTGGAGCAGGACATCATCACCCGCTCGGAAATCGGCGTCCTGTATGACGACGATTGCCTGCGCGTTGAATTCGGCTTCCGCCGCGATAATACGCGGGTTCGCGACAGCGGCCGGTCCGACGGGGTGTATATCCGCCTAAACCTCGCCACTTTCGGAGGTTCAGGTTATGGACAGAGCGACATACGTTGAGCATGACGCTTTACGGGGCGCGACCGCTGACCACGATGGCCGACGGACCGCTGTGAGGAATCAGGAAGACCTATGGGTTTGATGCGTTATTCGACGGGGGCTGCGCTCGCGGCGTTCCTCCTCGCCGGTTCGGCCTACGGTCAGACGGCTCCCGCTCCTGGCGCAGTCGCCGGCGCGCCGAATCCGGCCGCCGAGGTTGCGCCTGCGCCGCACACCGCGACCCAACCCCAGTTTCAGCTGGCCGACGGCATCGTGGCCACGGTCAACGACCAGATCATCACCGGCTTTGATCTGCGCCAGCGGATGCTGATGCTGATCGCCTCGGCCCAGGTCCAGCCGACCGAGGAAAATCTGCCCGCCATCCAGCAGGCCGCGCTGAACAACCTCATCGAAGACCGCCTCAAGGCGCAGGAGATGACCAAGTTCAAGCAGCTGACGGTCACCGCCGCCGACGTCGACGAGGAGATCGCCGACATGGCCCGTCGCGCCGGCGCCACGCCTGCCGACTACATGCATTTCCTGCAGGAAGGCGGCATCAACCCTGACGCCTTCCGCGAAAACCTGCGCGTCGAGATCGGCTGGCAGCGTCTGACCGGCGGCCGCTTCGGCTCGCGCGCCCGCGCCAGCACCCTGCAGATCGACCAGGAAATCCGCCGCCTGAACGAAGCTGCGGCCCAGCCGCAGTACCTGCTCGGCGAAATCTATATCGAAGCCGCCCGCGTCGGCGGTCAGCAGGCGGCGCTGAACGGCGCGCGCCAACTGGTGCAGCAGATCATTCAGGGCGCGCCCTTCCAGGCCGTCGCCCAACAGTTCTCCTCCGCGCCCTCCGCCTCGTCGCGCGTCCCCGGCGACGCCGGCTGGGTCATCAAGGCCTCGCTGCAGCCGCCGCTTCAGGCCGCGCTGGATCAGCTTGAGCCCGGACAGCTGTCCAACCCGATCCCGGTCGAGGGCGGCGTCTATATCCTGTATCTGCGTGACAAGCGCGACGGCGCCTCCACCAGCCTGGCGTCGCTGAAGCAGGTCATGGTCGAACTGCCCGAAGCCGCGACCGAGGCCCAGATCACCGCCGCGACCCGCACGCTGGAAGCCATGCGTCAGGGCCTGACCTGCGACAGCATCCTGTCCACGGCGCGCGCGACCCAGGGCGTGACCGGCGCGGACCTGGGCGAATCGGACATCGCCAACCTGGCGCCCCAGTTCCAGCAGTTCGCCCGCACCAGTGAAGTCGGCGCCATCTCGACGCCGATCCGCACCCCTCTGGGCCTGCATCTGGTCGCCCTGTGCGGTCGTCGCGTCGGCGGGCCGGAAGCCCCGTCGCGCCAGCAGGTGGAAAACCGCCTGCGTGGTCAGAACCTGTCGGTGCTTGAGCGTCGCTATCTGCGCGACATCCGCAACGACGCCCTGATCGAGTTCAAATAATGAGGCCTCTGGTTCTGACGCTGGGCGAACCCGCCGGCGTCGGGCCGGAGATCATCGCCGCCTCCTGGCGCGCGCTTTCGACTGAGGCCGCCCCCTTCGCCGTCATCGGCGACGCCGATCTGATGCGGCGTCAGGGCGTGCCTGTGGCGGAGATCATGACGCCAGCGGACGCGGCGGATCGGTTCGCTTCCGTCCTGCCGGTCATTCACCGCCCTCTGCCCCGTCCGGTCGAGGTTGGCCGCCCTGATCCCGCCAACGCCCCCTCCGTCGCCGACGGCATTGAAGAGGCGGTCAGCTTCGCCCTGTCTGGAGAGGCGTCCGGCGTGGTCACCGCCCCCATCGCCAAGGCGCCCATGTATGCGTCGGGCTTCCGCTTTCCGGGTCATACCGAGTTCATCGCGGAACTGACCGCCGACGCCCCCTACCCCGGCACGCGCGGCCCGGTGATGATGCTGACGGCCCAGAACCTGCGCGCCTGTCTGGTGACCATCCACGTCGCTCTGGATCAGGTGCCGGAACTGGTCACCGCCGAGCGCGTCGCCCGCACCGCCCGCGTCGTCCATGAAAGCCTGAAGCGCGACTTCGCCATCGCCCGCCCGCGTCTGGCTATGGCCGCTCTGAACCCCCACGCGGGCGAAGGCGGCGCCCTGGGCCTTCAGGAGATCGACATCCTGATCCCGGTCGCCCGCCAGCTGCGCGCCGAGGGCATCGACATCACCGATCCCCGATCCGCCGACACCCTGTTCCATGACGAGGCCCGCGCCACCTATGACGCCGCCATCTGCATGTACCACGATCAGGCCCTGATCCCGGTCAAGACGCTGGACTTCTGGGGCGGCGTGAACGTCTCGCTGGGCCTGCCTGTCATCCGCACCTCGCCCGACCATGGCACCGGCTTCGATATCGCTGGAAAGGGCATCGCACGCCCCGACAGCATGATCACCGCCATCCGACTGGCATCGGAGATGGCGAAGGCGCGCGGCGCGCGCTAACAGGGCGTGTGACCGACCAACCTTCCCTCCGCGAAACCCTCGACGCCCACGGCCTTTCGGCCAAGAAGAGCTTCGGGCAGCATTTTCTGCTGGACCTGAACGTCACCCGCAAGATCGTGCGGCTGGCTGGCCCGTTCGAAGGCCGCGCCGTGATCGAGGTCGGGCCCGGCCCCGGCGGCCTGACCCGCGCCCTGCTGGAGTCCGACGCCGGTCCCGTGGTTCTGGTCGAGAAAGATCCCCGCTTCATCCCCCTGCTGTCCGAACTGGACGACGGCTCCGGCCGCCTGACCATCGTGGAAGCCGACGCCTTGAAGGTGAAGGAGGCCGATCTGGTTTCCGGCCCGGCCCATCTGGTCTCCAACCTGCCCTACAACGTCGGCACGGCCCTGCTGATCAAATGGCTGACGGGGCCGTGGCTGCCGCACAGCCTGACCCTGATGTTCCAGAAGGAGGTCGCCGAGCGCGTCGCCGCTGGCCCCGGCGAAGACGCCTATGGCCGTCTGGCCGTCATCTCCCAGGCCGTCTGCACCGCGCGCATCGTCATGCACCTGCCCGCCGCCGCCTTCACGCCGCCGCCCAAGGTGGCCTCCGCCGTCGTGCATCTGGTCCCGCTGGCCGAGCGCCCCAGCCCGGAGCGGCTCAAGAAGCTGGAGCGCGTCACCGCCGCCGCCTTCGGCCAGCGCCGCAAGATGCTGCGCTCCAGCCTGAAACAGCTGGGCGGGGCCGCCCTGTGCGAAGCCGCCGGCATCGAACCCGACGCCCGCGCCGAAACCATCGACGTGGCGGGTTTCCTGCGCCTGGCCGACGCGATTTCCTGAGCATCAGACATGACCGTCGAACCGTTCCGCGCCATTTCCGTCAGCCGCCTGGCGCATCAGCTGAAGGCTGAAGGCCGTTCCATCATTCACATGGAGTTCGGCCAGCCGTCGACGGGGGCGCCCGCCGCCGCCATCGCCCGCGCCCATCAGGTGCTGGATCAGGACGCCATGGGCTATTGGGAAAGCCCCGACCTGTGCGCCCGCATCGCCCGCCTTTATGACGTACGCTACGGTGTCGCCGTCGCACCGGAACGCATCATCCTGACCAATGGCGCCTCGCCTGCGCTGGTTCTGGCCCTGAGCATGAGGTTCCAGCCCGGCGACCGCATCGCCCTGGCCCGTCCCGGCTATGTCGCCTATCGCAACACCCTGCGTGCGCTGCATCTGGAGCCGGTGGAGATCGCCTGCGGGCCGGAAACCCGGTTCCAGCTGACCGCCGCCCAACTGGAGTCGTTGGAGCCTGCGCCAGCAGGCGTGATCATCGCCAGCCCGGCCAACCCGACCGGCACCATCATTCCCAATGAAGAACTGGCCGCCATCGCCGCCGTCTGCCGCGCGCGCAACATCGCCATCATCTCCGACGAGATTTATCACGGCCTCAGCTACGTCGGTCCGACGCCGTCCATGCTGCAGTTTGCGCCCGATGCGATCATCATCAACAGCTTCTCCAAATATTGGAGCATGGCGGGCTGGCGGTTGGGCTGGCTGCTGGTTCCAGAGGCCGAAATCGACGCCGCCCGCGCCCGCATCGGCAATATGTTCCTGACCCCGCCGTCGCTGAGCCAGCACGCAGGTCTGGTCGCCATGGATCAGACAGACGAGTTGGAAGGTCATATCCAGACCTATGCCCGCAACCGCGCCCTGATGCTGGAGGCCCTGCCTGCGCTGGGCCTGAAGAAGATCGCTCCGCCGGACGGCGCCTTCTACATCTGGGCGGACATCGGCCACCTGACCGATGACAGCATGGCCTTCTGTCAGCAGTTGCTGCGCGACACCGGCGTCGCCACGGCGCCCGGCGTCGATTTCGACCCTGTCGAGGGTCATCGCTACATCCGCTTCAGCTTTGCGGTGTCCACGCCAGAGGTTCAGGAGGCGTTGGCGCGAATCACGCCGTGGTTCGCCGCGCGCGCCGAACGCCCCTGAACAGCCGGGCCCTCAGACGACTTCGCGCAGCAGGGCCGCCTGATAGTTTCCGACCCACAGGTTGCGGAAACGGCGCGAGCGTTCGGCGTGATAGATGTGCGCCAGTTCGGCATACGAGCGGTCGAAGTCCTCGTTGACGATGACGTAGTCGAACATGTCGCAATGTTCGATCTCGCCCTTGGCGTTGGCCACGCGGCGCTCGATAACGTCTTCGGCGTCCTGCGAACGGGTCACCAGACGGCGGCGCAGTTCTTCCAGGCTGGGCGGCAGGATGAAGACGCGCACCGCGTCCTCGGGGCATTTTTCGGCGACATCACGCGCGCCCTGCCAGTCGATGTCGAACAGGACGTCGCGCCCCTCAGCCAGCGCCCGGTCAACGGGGCCGCGCGGGCTGCCGTAGCGATTGCCATGCACGTCCGCCCATTCCAGGAAGGCGTCGGCGTCGATCAGGCGCTGGAATTCCTCATGGCTGACGAAGTTGTAGTCACGGCCATGCACTTCACCCGGGCGAATGTCGCGCGTGGTCATGGAGACAGACAGCTCCAGCCCGCCGTGGTCGGCCATCAGGCGACGGCACAGCGACGTCTTGCCTGCGCCCGAAGGGCTGGCGACGATCAGGAGGACACCCCGGCGGGGCGTGCGTTCATTCGACATTTTGGACTTGTTCTCGAAGCTGTTCGACGACGGCCTTCAGTTCCAGGCCGATTCCGGTGAGCGCGGTCGTAGCGGATTTCGAGCAGAGCGTATTCGCCTCTCTCATGAATTCCTGCATCAAAAAATCAAGTTTCCGGCCAGCAGGCGCCGAGGCCACAAGCTGACGGGCCGCAGCGACGTGCGCCGTCAGCCGATCCAGTTCCTCACGCACGTCCGCCTTGGTCGCAAGCGCGGCGGCTTCGAGGAAGATGCGGTCTTCCAGCCCCGGCGCATCGGGCGCCAGTTCGGTGATGCGGCGGGTGAAGCGTTCACGAATCGCGTCGACCTGCGCCGAGGCTTCGGTTTCCGCCGACCCCACCAGAGTTTCGATTTGGGCGATGAAGTCGGCCAGCACCGGCTTCAGCAGCGCCCCCTCGCCTTCCCGCGATGTCTTCAGGGCATCCAGCGCCTGTTCGACAGTTGCGGCCATCGCGGCCTCCAACGCGGCGCGCGCCTCAGGGTCGTCGACCTCTTCCGGCGCTTCGATCACGCCGCGCAGGGCCAGCAAGCCATCGGCAGACGGCGGCGTGGCGCCGTCTTCGGCCAGTTCATTGGCCAGCGTCAGATAACGCGCCAGAACGGCGGCGTTGATGGTGACGGCGGCTTCGCCCGCCTCGACCCGCTTGGCCTGCACGCCGATGCTGACCTGACCGCGCGCGAACCGCGCCTGCCCCGCCGCCTTGGCCAGCCGCTCCAGATTGTCGAACCCGCCCGGCCCACGGAAACGGACTTCCAGATTGCGGCCATTGACCGAGCGCGCCTCAATGGACCAGGTCCAGCCCTGGCCTGCGCCGTCCGCCCGGCCAAAGCCGGTCATGCCTGAAAGTTTGCTCATCGTGGTCCCTGCGAAGCCCCGGCAGGCAGGGTGATGGTGGCTTGTCCGGTGATTGGGCCGGGCGATGCGGCCTCTGTCATGGGCGCAGCGCTGGTTCCGGGCGCGACCGGCGCCTCGGCTTCTGGCGGCAGGCCCGCCTTCTGGCGCTCGATCTGGCGCCAGCGCGCGACATTGCGCAGATGCTCTTCATAGGTGGCGGCGAAGGCGTGACCGCCCGTGCCGTCGGCGACGAAGAACAGCGCCGTCTCCGCTGGCGGGTTCAGCACGGCCTTGATCGCCTCCTTGCCAGGATTGGCGATAGGCGTCGGGGGCAGGCCGTCGATCTGATAGGTGTTCCAGCGCGTACGCTCCTGCAGTTCCGAACGCCGGATGCCGCGCCCCAGCGGACGGCCCTGGGTGATGCCGTAAACGATGGTCGGATCGCTCTCCAGCCGCATTCCCTGGCGCAGACGGTTGGTGAAGACCGCCGCGACGCGCGGGCGCTCCGCGGCCAGACCCGTCTCCTTCTCGACGATGGAGGCCAAAATCATGGCCTCTTCGGGCGTGCGGGCGATCGTGCCAGGCGAACGCTGCGCCCACAGGACGCGCATGTTCTCGTTGGTGGCGCGCTGCATCCGGCTGATGACGGACTGGCGGGTTTCGCCGCGCGTCACCTCATAGGTGTCGGGCCACAGGCTGCCTTCTTCAGGGGTTTCGTCTACCGCGCCGGTCAGAACAGGCTGTTTGTCCAGAATGTCCACGGCCTGCGCCGACGACCAGCCTTCCGGCAGGGTCACGAAATGGCGCACCACCCGTCCCTCGACCATCAGGCGCACCACCCCCGCCAGCGATGTGCCGGACGGGACTTCATATTCGCCAGCCCGCAGGCGACGGTCCGCGCCCGTCAGAGTGATCGCCGCCTTGAACAGGTCGGCGGAACGAATCACGCCCGCCGCCTTCATCTGGGCGGCGATGGCCGAAACGCCGGAGCCGCTGGGCAGGGTGACGACGGTCAGGTCGCCCTGACGCGCCTTCGGCCCCGGCCCGTAATAGACGCCCCACGTCACCACCAGGGCGGCGAGCAGGAACAGGCTGAATGTCGCCGAGGCCGTCAGCAGGGCGACGCCAAGACCTGACCGCTTCTGCGGCTTTTCAACCCGTCCCCGCCCAAACATCTCAGTCGACTTTCTTGAAGATCACCGAGGCGTTGGTGCCTCCGAAGCCGAAGCTGTTGGACATCGCCACATCGATCTTCATCGGCTTGGCCTTGTTTGGGACCAGGTCGATGGGTGTCTCCATCTCGGGGTTGTCCAGATTGATCGTCGGCGGCGCCACCTGATCGCGGATCGCCAGCACGCAGAAGGCGGCTTCAATCGCCCCTGCCGCGCCCAGCAGGTGCCCGGTCATCGACTTGGTGGAGCTGACGGACAGGTTCTGGGCGTGGTCGCCGACCAGACCTTCGATGGCCTTCAGTTCGATCCAGTCCGCCATGGTCGAGGTGCCGTGGGCGTTGACGTAGTCGAGGTCCGAAGGCTGCATCCCGGCCCGCTTCAACGCCATCTTCATGGCCCGCGCGCCGCCTTCGCCATCCTCGGACGGGGCGGTGATGTGATAGGCGTCGCCGCTCATGCCGTAGCCGACCACTTCGGCGTAGATTTTCGCGCCACGCGCCTTGGCGTGCTCGTACTCCTCCAGCACCAGAATGCCGGCGCCCTCGCCCATGACGAAGCCAGCGTGGTCCTTGTCGTACGGACGCGAGGCTTTTTCGGGTGCGTCGTTATAGGCGGTGCACAGCGCCTTGCAGGCCAGGAAGCCCGCGATGCCGATGGGCACGACCGAGCTTTCGGCGCCGCCCGCCACCATCACGTCCGCATCGTCCAGCGCGATCATCCGGGCCGCATCGCCGATGGCGTGGGCGCCGGTGGCGCAGGCGGTGACGACCGCGTGGTTCGGTCCCTTCAGACCGTGGCGGATCGAAATCTGGCCGCCAGCCAGATTGATCAGGGCGCTGGGGATGAAGAACGGGCTGACGCGGCGTGGTCCCTGTTCCTTCAGGACAATGGCGGTGTCGGCGATGGGGCCAAGGCCGCCGATGCCGGAGCCGACCATGACGCCGGTGCGTTCCTTGTCTTCTTCCGTCTCAGGCTTCCAGTTGGCGTCAGCCAACGCCTCATCCGCCGCTGCGATGGCGTACAGGATGAAGTCGTCGACGCGCTTGCGGTCCTTGGCGGACATGATCTTGTCGGGGTCGAAGTCGCCCTCGCCGCCACCGCCGCGCCCGTCCACGCTGGGCACTTCGCCCGCGATGGTGCAGCCGTAGCCTTCTGTGTCGAAAGCGGTGATCGGACCGATGCCCGACTTGCCCTCGACGATGTTCTTCCAGCTCTTCTCGACGCCCCAGCCCAGGGGGGTCAGCAGACCGATGCCCGTAACAACAACGCGGCGCATGGTGCGTGCTCCTTCATCTCAATCCCGCATCCCCGGAATCACGCGGGGGATTCGCCTAGATCAGAAACAGTAAGGGCCGCCGGGCATCTCCGCTAGGAGCGCCGGGCGGCCCTGTATCACTGTCAGTCAGTGACTGAAATCAGCCCGCCGACTTCTCGTCGATGAACTTGACGGCGTCGCCGACCGTCTGGATGTGCTCGGCGGCGTCATCCGGGATTTCGATGTCGAATTCTTCTTCGAAGGCCATCACCAGCTCGACGTTGTCGAGCGAGTCAGCGCCCAGGTCGTCGATGAAGCTGGCCTTTTCCGTGACCTTGTCCGGATCGGCGTCCAGATGGTCGATGACGATCTTGCGAACGCGCTCGAGGGTGTCGGACATGAGTGTCTCTCTGCCTGTTGAAAGTCGCCGTAGAGGCGGTGGTAGCTCAAAAATCGCCGTCTCACGGCAGCGAAGGCGACGCAAGCCCGAAAGCTGTTGTCGCCGTTGCGTTCTCGCCCTTTAGCACAGGCTTCGGGGCTGGAAATAGTCTGTTGCGTTACGTGATCGTGATCAGATCATCGCCATGCCGCCGTTCACGTGCAGGGTCTGCCCCGTGACATAGGCCGCTTCGTCCGAGGACAGATAGACTGCAGCCGCAGCGATTTCGTCGCCAGAGCCCAGTCGGCCCGCCGGGATGCGGCCCAGAATCGCATCCCGCTGCTGCTCGTTCAGCACGTCGGTCATCGGCGAGGCGATGAAGCCCGGCGCGATGCAATTAACCGTGATGCCGCGTGAACCGACTTCCTGCGCCAGCGACTTGGAGAAGCCGATCATGCCGGCCTTGGACGCCGAATAGTTGGTCTGGCCGGGGTTGCCGGTCACACCGACCACCGAGGTCACGCCGATGATTCGACCCGAGCGACGCTTCATCATCCCCTTCACCGCGGCGCGGGTCAGGCGGAAATAGCTCTCAAGATTGATCTGGATGACCGACTGGAAATCGTCGTCCTTCATCCGCATCAGCAGGCCGTCCTTGGTGATGCCGGCGTTGGCCACCAGGATGTCCAGCGGCGAACCCGCCGCCGCTTCAGCTGCAGCGACCAGATTGTCGACCGATTCCGGGTCCGACAGGTTGGCGGTGGCGAAATGGGCGCGCTCGCCCAGCTCCTTGGCCAGATCGGCCAGAACCGCCTCGCGCGTGCCCGACAGCACCACAGTCGCGCCCTGGGCGTGCAGCGCCCGCGCCACAGCCCCGCCGATGCCGCCCGTCGCGCCGGTCACCAGCGCGGTCTTGCCTGCAAGATTGAACATTTACGTCTCTCCGAGAGTGGCGAGTGATTAGTGGCGAGTGTCGAGGAAAAGCAACGTGGCGAAAGACTCGCCCCGCGTCACTCGCCGCTCTTCACGCCTTTGGCGAAGGCTTCCAGATCTTCCGGCGTGTTCAGCGCCACGCCTTCGGCGTCCGGAGCGATCCGCTTGGCCATGCCAGTCAGCACCTTGCCCGACCCGATTTCGGCGAAGCGCGTCACGCCGCCCTCACCTGCCATCCACTCCATGCTCTCGCGCCAGCGCACGCGGCCGGTGACCTGTTCGACCAGCAGGCGGCGGATGACTTCCGGGTCGCTTTCCGGGCGCGCCAGAACATTGGCGACCACGGGCACGACCGGCGCCAGGATCGTCGCCGAAGCCAGGGCCTGCGCCATTTCGTCGGCGGCGGGCTGCATCAGCGGACAGTGGAAGGGCGCCGAGACGTTCAGCGGGATCGCCCGCGCGCCCAGTTCCTTGGCCTTCTCGATGGCGCGATCGACAGCCGCCTTCTCGCCCGAGATGACGATGTTGCCCGCGTTGTTGTCATTGGCGACCACGCACACGCCCAGTTCAGCGCCCGCCGCCGCTGCGGCCTCGGCCAGGGCCAGATCGGTCTTGGGGCCGATCAGGGAGGCCATTGCGCCCTGCCCGACGGGCACGGCGCGCTGCATGGCCTGGCCGCGCAGCTTCAACAGGCGTGCGGTATCCGACAGGCTGATCGCGCCCGCCGCCGCCAGGGCTGAATATTCGCCCAGCGAGTGACCGGCGACATAGGCGGCCGCCGCCACGTCGAAACCGAACTCGGCCTTCAGCGCACGGATCGCGGCGACCGACACGGCCATCAGGGCCGGTTGGGCGTTCTCGGTCAGGGTCAGCTGGTCTTCCGGCCCTTCGCGCATCAAGACGGACAGTTTCTGCCCCAGGGCTTGGTCCACCTCGGCGAAGACGTCGCGGGCGGATTGGAAGGCGTCAGCAAGGGCCACACCCATGCCGACGGCCTGGCTGCCCTGTCCGGGGAAAAGAAGCGCAAGGGTCATCGACCGATCCCTGAATCATTGATCAAGGCGCGGAGCCGTAAGGCCTGACTTCCGCAAGGGCAAGCGCCAGAAGGCGCGAACCTATCCCGTCCGCTTCGCCGACACCTTGATCTGTACGCCGATCATCTTGGACACCCAGTCCGCCGTGGCGTCAGATTCCATGCCCAGGTTTAGAGCCGTGCGGTCCAGCTCCAGCTTGCCTTCAACGGTCGCGACGCCTCCGGTTTCGGTGAAGGTGAAGGGCAGAACAACCGGCACAGTCACGGTCTTGATCTTCAGCGTGCCGGTCGCCTCATATTTATCGCCGCCCAGCGAATGGAAGCTGGACGCCTCGAACCGGGCCTCGGGGTATTGGGCCGGATCAAACCATTCCGCGCCCTGCAGAGAGCCTTCCTGCGTCGGGTCGCCGGTGCGAGCGCTGGCGGTATGGACTGTCACCACGGCCTTGGAGCCCGCCAGATCGGCCGGGTCGAACCAGACCTGACCCTGCCAGCGGTCGAACCGACCCTTGAAGCCCTTGCCAGCGTGAGTTCCGGTGAAGCCGATGCTGGAGGCTGCGCTGTCGATGGTCCAGGCGGCGGCGGTTCCGGGCGTCACGGCGGCCTCAGCCGGAGCAACAGGCGCAGACGCAGCAGCAGGCTTGGCCTCAGCCGTCATCGGCAGGCCCGGCTGAGCATAGGGACGCGCGGCGATGGCCCCGGCTGCGGCGATGACGCCGATCAATCCCAGACCCACGGCCCGCTCTGCCCAGGGCGAGCGCGGCGCGTGTCCCAGCCCGGCATGACCCGACTTCAGCCAGGGCAGCATGTGCGACAGCACCCCGTCACGGTCCAGGAACTGATGCTTCAACGCCGCCCCGACGTGCAGAACGATCAGCACCACCGCGCCCCAGGCCAGCAGCGAATGCGCGCCCATCGCCTGGAAGGCCAGCGCCCGCTTCACGCCCGCAGGCAGGTCGGCGACGCCCGGCAGATGCGGGATCGGGAACAGGCCGAACCAGCTGGTCGCGACCTCCAGCGCCTTATCGGTCGAGACGGCCCAGCCCGCAGAGACATACAGCCAACCCGTCAGCGGCAGGGCCAGCATCAGTCCGTAGAAGGCCACATGGGTCGCGCTGGCGGCGAAGGCCTCCCACCGCTTCATCCCACCCGGCAAGGCAGGCGGACGGTGCGTCAGACGCCAGATGATCCGCAGCACCGTCAGCCCCAGGATCAGGAAACCAATCGACTTGTGAATCTGGAACATACGATAGGCCAGCGCCTGGGTGTCGGGATGCCCGATGGCCGAGGTCATCCATAATCCCATCGGGATCATCGACAGGATGCACAACGCGATCACCCAGTGCAGGGCGATGGCGACGGAAGAATAGCGGTGGCTGGCGGCGGTCATGGTCGTCTTCAGATTAAGCCTAAAAAGCCTGGGGCGGCGAGCCGTTCGACCCGCCGCCCCGATAGTCGTCCTAGTTCGCCGGAGCGGCAGGCGCCGCCTTCTGGATGAACTCGCCGTCGAAGCGGATGGTCACTTCGTCGCCGACCGGGCCGACCGCCATGCCGAAGTCCGAACGCTTGAACGAGCCCTCAGCCGCAAAGCCGACGGCCGGAACCTGAGCGAACGGGTGACGCTCGATCTCGCCGTTGAAGGTCGTCTTCAGCGTGACCGGGTGCGTCTGGCCCAGGAAGGTCAGGTCGCCCGTCACATCGGCCGTGCGCGCGCCGGTCTGCTTCACCGAGGTCGAGACGAAGGTGATCGACGGGAAGGCCTTGGCGTTCAGGAACTTGACGTTGTTGGCGATGTCATCGCTCCAGCTGGCGAAGCCGGTCGCCGCGTGCGACGCCTTGTAGTCCGCCGGATAGGAGGCGCTGACCGAGGCCGGGTCGATCTTGGCCGTGATCTTGGAGTTGGCCAGGTTGGCCGGATCCAGCGTCAGCGTCGCCTCAAGCTTGTCGAAGCGCGCGGTGTAGTGGGAAATCGTGTTGTGCAGGACCGACCACTGCAGCGTGGCGTGGGTGGGGTCCAGCGCATAGTCGCCAGCCGGCGCCTTCAGCGTAACCGGCGCCTCTGCCGTGGCGGCGGGCGCGGCGGCTGGCGCCTCGCCCGGACGGTTGCATGCCGCCAGCAGAGCAAAGGCCGACAGGGCGGCGATATGACCAAATTTCATATGGAGCGTTCCTTCAAACGGATTAGTGCAGCCAATGTAGTGTCACGCCTGAGCGTTTTGCAACAGAGAATGTTGCAGATCAGAATAATCATTGATCGTGGCGCGAATCCGTCGCCGCGCCTATCTTTCGGGCCACATGCCCATTCGCCGCCTCTCCCCCGAAACCGTCAACCGCATCGCCGCCGGCGAGGTGGTCGAACGGCCCGCCAGCGCCATCAAGGAGTTGGTCGAAAACGCCCTGGACGCGGGCGGCTCCAATATCGAAATTCAGGCCGACGGCGGGGGCCTGTCGCGCATCCTGATCGCCGACGACGGCAAGGGAATCCCCAAGGCCGAACTGCCCCTGGCCATCGAACGCCACGCCACGTCCAAGCTGGAGCCGGATGACGCAGGCGACGTGGACCTGCTGCGCATTCATACGCTGGGCTTCCGGGGCGAGGCCCTGCCCTCCATCGGCTCAGTCGCGCGCCTGTCGATCACCACCCGATCCCGCGACGAGAAGGAGGCCTGGGCCATTCAGGTCGAAGGCGGCGACACGCGCGCCCTGTCGCCCGCCGCCTTCCCCGGCCCGCACGGCGCGCGGGTCGAGGTGCGCGACCTGTTCTACGCCACGCCCGCCCGGCTCAAGTTCATGAAGTCCGAACGGGCCGAGGCCATGGCCATTTCGGAAGAGATCAAGCGCCAGGCCATGGCGCACGAGGCCGTCGCCTTCACCCTGTCGCTGGACGGCAAGGTCACCCTGCGCCTGCCCGCGGAACATCCGGGCGACGAGGGCCGCCTGAAACGCCTGTCCGCCCTGCTGGGCCGCGATTTCGAGGCCAACGCCCTGCTGATCGATCAGGAGCGGGACGGCGTGCGCCTGACCGGCTACGCGGGCCTGCCCACCTATTCGCGGGGCAATGCGGCGCACCAGTTCCTGTTCGTCAACGGCCGCCCGGTGAAGGACCGGCTGCTGCAGGGCGCCCTGCGCGGCGCCTATGCCGACTTCCTGGCGCGCGACCGGCATCCCGCCGCCGTGCTGTTCCTTGAGATCGACCCGCTGTTCGTGGACGTCAACGTCCACCCGGCGAAGGCCGAGGTGCGGTTCCGCGATCCGGCCCTGGTGCGCGGTCTGATCGTCGGCGCCCTGCGTCATGCGCTGCACGCGGCGGGCCACCGCGCCTCAACCACCGTCGCCGCCGACGCCCTGTCCGGGTTCCAGGCCCACACCGGCCTGAACACGGGCGCCGCCTACAGCCCGTCGTCGCCGTCGGCGCAGGGGTTCAGCGGCTGGAGCGGCTGGTCCCAGCCCGCCGCAGCCGCCCAGATCATCCCCGGCCTCAACGAACGCAGCGCCCGCGTCGAGCCGCCATGGGACGGCCCATCATGGTCGCCCCAACCCGCTCAGTCCAACGACCTCGCCACTCACCACTCACCCCTCGCCACTCATATACAAGACCCCCTCGACTATCCGCTGGGCGCCGCGCGGGGCCAGCTTCACGCCAACTATATCGTCGCCCAGACCCGCGACGGCCTGGTCATCGTGGACCAGCACGCCGCGCATGAGCGCCTGGTCTATGAGCGGATGAAGGCCCAGATGGCCCAGGGGGCGGTGACCCGTCAGGCCCTGCTGACGCCCGAGGTGGTCGATCTGGACCCCGCAGAGGCCGAGCGCGTGGCCGCAAAGGCCGATGAACTGGCGGAGATGGGCCTGATCGTAGAGGCCTTTGGCGCAGGCGCCGTTCTGGTGCGCGAGACCCCGGCCCTGCTGGGCGACACCGATGTTCAGGGCCTGATCCGCGACATCGCCGATGATCTGGCCGAACATGGCGCGGCCCTGAGCCTCAAGGAGCGGATGGCCGAGGTCTGCGGCACCATGGCCTGCCACGGCAGCGTCCGCTCAGGCCGCGTCCTGTCCGCCCCCGAAATGAACGCCCTGCTCCGCCAGATGGAAGCCACCCCGCACTCAGGCCAGTGCAACCACGGACGGCCCACCTATGTGGAGTTGAAGCTGCACGATCTGGAGAAGCTGTTCGGGAGAAGGTGAACGCAACGTATCGTTGATCGAAAACGATAAAAATGAGTTGGAAGCTTTTCAAATTTCGCTCAAATAGATTGAAACTCGCAGTTGTAGCCAAGGGCACCACCAATGAGTCGTTCATCTTCAGCGAAGGCTTTTGAGTTCAGCCCGGAAGGCATTGCATCAGTTCTAAAGCTACACAAGCTTGCGATCCCGCCATATCAGCGTGAGTATGCTTGGAGCGTAGATCAAGTAGATCAACTTTATCGAGATCTTGCGAGTGCAAAATCCGCCCAGCACGACTATTTCCTTGGTACAATAGTCACAATTCCTGCTGCGGAAACAGGGTCACTTGAAATAGTTGACGGCCAGCAGAGGTTAACGAGTACGGCTCTTTTTCTAGCAGCCATTCGAAATTATCTGGAGCACGTACCATCTGCAAACATGATGATTGAGTCGATTGAGAACGAGTTTCTCACAACTATCGACCGACGTGCCGGCGTACGCGTCCCGCGTCTGCGACTAAATGTCGATGACAACGATTTTTTCCTGCAGCTTACAGCAAAGGGTGGAGTTCCGTCCGACCTTCAGGACACACGTGAATCTCACCGTAGACTTAGTGCGGCCTTTAAAGAGGCGGGCTCCGCCGTTAAGCGTTTAGGCTCAGGACTCATAGCCAGAATAGCACTGTAGCGGCGAGGGCGATGGCGG